>Ga0315274_10000247_pt1 | contig 83296 bp, 78 predicted proteins | sample YL17G02_20_MG_FD_203700 | JGI IMG/M metagenome (GOLD analysis project Ga0315274, IMG submission 203700) | Sediment microbial communities from Yellowstone Lake, YNP, Wyoming, USA - YL17G02_20 | ecosystem: Environmental > Aquatic > Freshwater > Lake > Sediment | place: USA: Wyoming | collected... | reverse complement strand
GATTGTGTTAGTTTCCACCTTGCCTTGGCCATAGAAAAAACTCCTTTCATTGGCCAAGTTTACGTAAGTCCTTTGCTGGCGCAAGTTTAAAATCTACAAATACTTAGGTTATGAAATGGCTTGTAATGAGATTCCAGGGGTTTCGACGAGTTTGGATATTCCATAGAGGCAATTTAGCTCCTTCATGCGCTTATCGATATCGTGCGCAAGCTTCAGCGATTGCATTTGTATCTTCTTTCGCTGCATCGCATATATGATTGTTCGCACGAGTACGACGTCCAGCGGAAGGTCCTTGACCAGATAATCAGTTGCGCCGTCCTCTAACGCCGAGAAACCGGTTTGTTCATCATCCAGTTCGGTGAGCACCACAACAGGTATGTCAGGCGCAACTTTCACGGTTTGCCGAAGTGTCTCGATTCCACTGCTGTCAGGAAGCTCAAGGTCGAGCAGTATGGCGTCGTATTTCTTTTCAGCGAGGTTTCTAATGGCTTCTGACAAACTTACTGCTGACTCAACAACAAATTCAACGAGCGATGAGCAAGTCCTTAGAATCCGCTCCAAAGATTTCCTGTCTGTTGCCTCATCTTCGACCAGCAAGACCTTCAGTAAACGCTTATCCAGTGACGTCTGTGCTCCTTTGTCTGTTGCCGCTTTCATATCGCGGTTCCCTTAAAGATAGATGCTTATTTTCTCGCAGTAGTCGTAGCTGCGCTTTTTTCGTTTTCACTCGTTGCCTCACTTTTTGGCAAGGTGAAGTAGAACGTACTGCCCTTGCCCAGTTCCGACTCGAGCCAGACGCTGCCCATACATTTCGACAATCTTCTTCATCGTCGCAAAGCCAATCCCCGTCACTTTTTGTCTGACCGGACCGTCTGGTGAAACACTCCATCAATATAAGCCATAAGGACATCAGGATTGAATGGCTTTACGAAGAACTCCACGGCTCCGGCTGCAAGGCAGGACTTCTTTAGCGATGGGTCTTTGCCGGTAACTATGATTACCGGTATAAGGGTGGTACGGGCTGAGCTTGCGAGTCGATTCAACACGGTAAGACCGTCTCCCATGGGCAGACCGATATCGAGGATAATAATGTCAGGGTGCGTGGTCTGAGCAAACGTAACGGCCTCGACGGCGTCCGTCGCTGCTACCACGTCATAACCGTATGCCTTGAGATATACGCTGGTTATGTGTACAAAGTCCTTATCGTCGTCCACAACAAGTACTTTTTTTCGGTTCATGCTTATACCCCCTTATTCCAAACATACTCCGGTTTGCCGATGTCTGTTGCCGCTTTCATAATCGCAGCTCCCTTAAAGGCCGACAGATGCTTGTTTTCTCACAGGAGCCGTAGCTGCGCTTTTTTCGTTTTCACTCGTTGCCTCACGCTTAGGCAAGGTGAAGTAGAACGTACTGCCCTTGCCCAGTTCCGACTCGAGCCAGATGCTGCCGCCATACATCTCGACAATCTTCTTCACCGTCGCAAGGCCAATTCCCGTCCCCCCGCCTTTATCCGGCGGCACTAATGTCTTAAACAACTCAAAGACCTTATCAAAGTGCTTCTTTTCAATCCCTGGGCCGTTATCATTAACACTAAACTTCCAGAAAAACTCTTCTTTGATACAACCTACTCTTATTCTGCCCTCGGGTTTGTCTATGTATTTGACGGCATTGCCCAAAAGATTCTGGAATACCTGAGCTATGCGAGTTTCGTTGCATTCACAAACAGGCAACTGATTTTCAATGGTAATAGTAACGTTCTCTGGACAGTCGATCATTTCTATGACACTATTGACCAGTTTGCCTAAATCGACCATGCTCTTATCTTCGTCTTTGTCTTCGACACTTGAATATTCGAGTATCCTGTCTATCAAGGAATACATTCGGTCCACTCTCTCTGTAATCTGTTGGATGTGCTTACTCTCATCCGGCGTGACTCTGCCGCCGCAATCCCTGGCTATCCACTCTGTGAGGCGTCTGACTCCACGTAACGGGGCCTTCAAGTCGTGCGAAACAACGTGTGCGAAATCGTGCAACTTCTGGTTGGCCTCTTCCAACCTCCTGTTCAGGTTTCTCATCTCGCTTTCAGTTTTCGCCTTGTAAAGCACCACATCAATAGTGGCCTTTAGTTCCCCCAATTCCACTGGCTTTACGATATAGCCAAATGGCTCTGCGATTTTGGCATGTCTCACAATGAAATCATCTGCGTGGCAAGTCAGGTAAATGACAGCGGTATCGAAGTCCGAGCGTATCTGCTCAGCAGCTTGGATGCCATCGAACTGTCCCTCGAGCGAGATGTCCATCAAAACCAGGTCTGGTCTGTTCGTTCGCATTATGTCTAAAGCGTCGCAGGCGCTCAAAGCAGTAACAACGTCATACCCAAGTTTCTTTAACCCAAGTGCTGTTATGGCGCAAAAATCGGCCTCATCATCTACAAGAAGTATCTTCGGCCTTACATTTTGTTGTGAATCCTTCATCTAACAGCTTCCCCAGCCCTGTTTTCAGTCAATTAGGCGTCCTCTGCTTTGGTTTTTTGCATGTGGTTTGAAGCGAAGACATCGCTAATCTTTTCAAGCAAAACTGACGGGTCGAACGGCTTTACAATGTAATCTGCAATGTTATGAGCAGCAGCGGCAGCGATATCTAATTCTTCGCAATGTCCAGTCACCATTATTACCGGTATATGTTTTGACATTGGCTGCTCCCTCAGTTTCTCGAGCATTTCCCAGCCGTTCATAACCGGCATCTTTGTATCGGATAGGATGAGGTCGGGTTTCTCGCTCGTTGTCTTCTCAAGCCCTTCTTCTCCATCTGCGGCGGTTAGAACCTCGTAGCCCGCGTGCTGGAGGAAGTGTGTGATGACCATAATCATGTCCGGTTCATCTTCGACGACCAGTATCTTCTTCTTATTGTCTTCTCTTTTGTCTATTCGCACAGACATTATCTCCGGTGTCCTCTCATAATTCATTTCTCCAAGGCGTTCAGGATGGTGGTTAGCAGCTCCTCTTCGTCGATGGGCTTTAGCAGAACGGCCTTGACGCCTGCCTGTGTTGCACGCTGGTGCACCATCGAGGGGTCCTTGCCGGTGATCACGATGATGGGCGTTGATACAAACTTCTCGATTGCTGCCAGTCGCTCTATCACACCAAAGCCGTCCCCCGCTGGAAGCCCGATATCCACAAGGATGACGTCAGGGTTCTCCCGCTGTGCCACGCCAATCGCAGAAACGCCGTCCATTGCGAAGATGACATCGTAACCACTGTCAGCGAGCCGCAATTGTAGAATATGCACGAAATCTTTGTCGTCGTCGACGATCAGAATCTTTTTTCTGTCTTTGCGCCCTTTGGATTTGTCGTCCCAGCCAACTTGGTGCTGACGAACAAGCTGCTCGATGGTGGTCTGAAGTTCGTTCAGGTCACAGGGCTTGGCGAATATCGTATTGCCGCCTATAGTGTGACCCTTTTTTGATTCATCTGCCTTTGAAAACAGCGCACTGAGAAATATGATGGGTATCCCACTTGTCTGGGGGTACTGCTTTAGCGTGGCGGCGACCTGTCCGCCGAGAATGTCCGGCAGTGCGATGTCAAGGATAATGAGGTCAGGGTGCTTTGTCCTCGCAAGCATTATGGCATCGCTGCCGCAGGTGGCTGTGATGATTGTATGACCGCGTGACGCGAGCATTTTTTCGAGAATCCTCAACTGATCTGGCTCATCGTCCACTACCAGTATTCTTGTCTTTTCCATTTTAGCTTCCTTTTGACCTGCTATGCTCCCAATAGCAGAAGGGGATGGTTTCGGACACTATTGTATAAACTACGTCTATTACCCCTATGTACTCCCCCCAATTTCAAAAAAACAATTCATCAACCTCTTAAGTTTAAGCAAATATTCACGATAATAACTTAGAGGTTCTAATCAATTGCCTTGTTTAATGGCATTCTTCGTCATTTTTCTTGTGTTGAATAAAATCAATTCTCTGAGGTTTTCACCAGGTGGTCTTTTTCCTATTGGTCACGTCCAATCGAGGGTAAAAAAGCTGCCAAATAACCACAATATACATTTACGGCTTCATAACGTGGTCAAGTGTCGCATAAAGATATTCCAGTCAAATCCCCATACCTGCATATTATCGGACTTGAGTGGATTAACATACCAGCTTCAAGCTTGCAACATGAGGTAAAGTAAAAAGAAACAGCACGATTACTCAATTAGGGGGCAAATATGTTGATCTTTTGTATTTTAGTGAGGTTCATAGGGTAATGCAAAAAAAATATATCCGGTTATCCACTTTCTTGCATCGAAACTTTAGCTTGCTTGATTATCAGCCGATAAAATAAAAAGGCAAGGCGCAAAATGGGGGTAACAAAGTAAAAGGTACAAGAAGCCGGCAAAGTAGTGGGATTGTTTTTTTACTTGTTTTTATCATAAGTTCCGATGGGCTGAAAATTAGCGTAACACTTTGGCAAGAGGATGATAAAATTCTGGCTACACCGACTTTAATTAAGATTTTACCTCCTCCAATAGATAGGATTATCGGAGATTTAAGCAATAAGGAAAAGGTCCTCTTGGGTTTGGACTTAGTGGCAGTTAGGTGAGAAAATCGCTTGGGAAAAAGAAAAGAAGGGTGTGAAAGGTGTATTCCTGACACCCGACAACGACATTCGAGGGCAGAAAACCTGATGAGCGGCTCTGCCAGAGAAATCCAGGTAAGGTTTGGCGAAGAAGAAACAGTAAAACAAGCAGTTGCAGGCAGAATTTGAAAATAACTGCCGTTTTATGCAGATGGGGCCATAGCAGAATATGGAAATCTTAAATACTGAATTGGAAAACAGAACCGATTTCTTAAAGAGAATTGGTCCGGATATTGCTCGCCAAATGACTAGCACCTTGCAAAAGCTTACTGGTGAAGAGGTTAAGGTTGAATTCGGCGGTGTTCGGACATTTGAGCAGAATACGGTATCTGTTGATGTGGAAGAAAAGTGCTTTGGCACTTATGTACCCTTTGCAAGTCCCGCCGATGCACCGGTTATTGATGGGGGCGGTCTCAAAGGTGTCGTTGTGGCAGTGTTCCCGCTTTCCGGCAACAAGGTCTTGACTGAGCTGTTATTGAAACGATACCTCAAGAAAAGAAATGAGGAAAGCATAGACGGCAAGATGAAACTTTCCATCTTCAAAGAGGCGGTTAGTATTTTGGTTTTGACTTATATAACGGAAGTGGCAAACGCTTTTAAGGTAAAACTGAAAACAGGAGTCCCAAAGTTTGTATATTTCCGCAATGCGCAGCTTTCGAAGGGCGTTCTTCTGGGGGACATTTTAGGCCGCGACGGTTTAATCTCTGTGGGACAGTATAACATAATTGCCTGTAATGCAGAGTGTCATAACTGCGAGGCAGGGCAACCCGTGGAATCATACCCATCGCTCATTAAAGGGTGTTTCATTGTCGTATTTTAGCCGAACTAATCGAGATGCTCGAAAATGGCCAGGAAGATATTAATTGCTGATGATGAGCCGGACGTTACCAAAATCCTTGGGCTTAGATTGAAAGCGGGCGGCTACGACGTAGTCACAGCTCAAGATGGCGAAGAGGCCATAAGGGTGGCACACGAGGAAAAACCCGACCTCATCATTCTTGATGTGAGAATGCCCGGCAAAGACGGCTATGCCGTCTTCCAGGAGCTCAGGGCGGTTGAGGATACGAAGTCAATTCCCGTTCTGTTCTTCTCGGCGCTTCAACCCGAGCAATTTGAGCAAAAGGCAATACCGTTAGGGGCTAACGGCTTTATCTCCAAATCTGTCGACCCTGCAGAAATACTCTCGAAAATCGCTGCTGTTCTGACCAAAGAATATGCCAGGCCATTGCAGCATTAAAGCGACCTTTGGACTTGCAGTCAGTATGCTGATTGATTAGTATTTGCCCTTCAGTCGTATGCAAAACCTTCCGGTATATGAAAATGGACGCAGGATTCGTTATGTTCCAAAGGGTTTTGGTTTTATCTGCATCTGTCGGAGCAGGGCACGTTAGGGCCGCCCAGGCCGTCGAGAGGGCATTCATCCGCCTCAATGCCGCCCGCGAAATCCGTAATATCGACACCCTGCAATATACCAATAAGCTGTTCCAGCGGCTTTATTCCAACGCATACATTGAGTTGGTTGATAAGGCCCCCGAAGTCCTCGGCTGGCTGTACGACCGCCTGGACAAACCCTGGCAGAACGAACGCCGACGCCTCGTCTTTGACAAGCTCAACACCAGGCGCTTTGTCAAAATGCTCCGCGATTATGACCCCGAAATCACGGTTTGCACCCATTTTCTGCCGGCAGAAATCATCTCCTGGCTCAAAGCCAAAAACCGCCTCAGCACACGCCAGACCATCGTCATTACCGACTTTGATGTTCACGCAATGTGGCTGTGTCATCATTACGAGCACTATTTTGTCGCCCTCGATGAAACAAGGGTACATCTGGAGCAGCTTGGCATCCCCTCTGATAAAATTACCGTCTCTGGAATTCCCATCGACCCCATATTCGCTGAGCAAAAAGACAAACTTTCAATGCGCCGAAAGCACAATCTCGACACCTCACGCCCAACGCTCCTTCTCTCGGCAGGGGGCTTCGGCGTAGGACCTGTCGAACTACTGTTGCAATCGCTTGTAAAAGTCCGAACGAAATTGCAGGTGGTTGCCGTTTGCGGCAAAAATGAAAACCTCAAAATTCGCCTCCTCGACTTCAGCAGGCAGCTGCCTCGTGGTTGTCCCGTTCGCGTTGTACCCATCGGATATACAACCGAAATGGATGAATATATGTCGGCTGCGGACCTCGTCCTCGGTAAACCCGGGGGACTAACTACCTCCGAAGCGCTCGCCAAGGGACTGGGTTTTGTCATAGTCAATCCGATTCGAGGCCAAGAAGAACGAAATGCCGACCATTTACTCGAAGAAGGCGCCGCCATTCGCTGCAACAGCTTGCCCGTTCTCGCCTACAAGATTGATAAATTGCTTGAAAATCCTAAGCGTTTGGCTGTTATGCAGAATAACGCCCGGCGCCTTGGCCGGCCGCGCGCCGCTTTTGCTCTTGTCGAAAAAATCCTCTCTCTATAACGTCTCTATCCTTGTTCGAATATGAAAGGTCTTGGCGACACCGTTCGCCAAGACCTTGTTTCACCCGGCGGAAGGGGAGGAGACCCTCCGTGGCTTTGCTGCCCGGGTGTATTTGCGGATTTACAGTGTATTCGTTTCCCCCGGCGTTTTTATTCTCCGGTTAAAAACCATTTTCGATGATTTGTTCTTCATATTTCCATTCCGAGTAACCGTACCAGCCGGCAAATCCCGTCTATTGCCCGCAGTTCCCTTGCGGGTCGAGATTGCAGTCAAGCCAGTGTGACGCCATAATCGCAAAATCCCGCATATCAACCTGACAGTCGCCGTTCAGGTCGCCTTCAGGCCGCGATGTGCATTGAGCAAACTCCGGGCCGCTTAGCTCGACCGCGTATATGTTCCACGTTCCCGTCCGGTCGTCCTGCCATACCACCAGGTTACCGTTTATAGCCGGATTAATCTGGTTATGCGGCTCATCTGTGATTAAAAATTCCCTTCCCGTCGTGAGGTTGTACCCGAAAATGTCCCAGTCGCCGTACCGGTCGTCCTGCCAGACGATGATGTAACCATCTATGTCCGGGTTGCTTTCATCCGAGCTTTGCATTGTGACCGCAAAGTCAATCGGCCTGGCCGGCTCGGTTATGTCGGCTGCAAATATGTCGTCATCTCCCCAGAAATCATCGCTCCACACAACCGTTGTTCCACTGATTGCGGGCGTCTGCTGATTGGCGTCAAAACCCACAACAAGATGGTGCACGAGATTGTCGAAGTCGGCTATGTTCGTCGTATAAATATCGAACTCACCCGCGTTCCCGTCCTGCCAGACGACGGTATCCTGATAGATATTCGGGAGCTGCTGATGACCCTCAAATGGCGTAACTAAAACTTCGATTGGATTGTTGTGCACAGTTATATCTGCTGCATAAATATCCCAGTCGCCGTAATAGTTGTCTTGCCATACCACGATGTTCTCATAAATCGCCGGCCTTATCTGGTCGTAGTCATAATCCGCAACTGTGAAAATATCTGTCGGATTCTGCAAATCAACTCCGTAAATGCCCCAGTCGGGCGAGACATAATCCTGCCAGACAACTATGTCACCATAAACAGCCGGCTCCGTCTGGTCGTCTGCAAATGCCGCAATCGAAAAAACCGATGGGCTTTGGCGGTTCGTAATGTCCGCGCCGTATATGTCCCAGTCGCCGGAAATATATTGCTGCCAGACAACAATATTGCCCCAGATGTCCGGATTCTGCTGGCTCTGTGAAGTTGGATACACGCGGAACTCCTGCCAGTTGCCCGCCTGCGCGACCGATAAACCGCCCGCTGTCAGCGCGATGGTCACAATCAATCTTGTCAACGCCCTCGCTTCCATCGCTTTGCACTCCTCCAGATTACTGACTCGCGCCTGATTTGATTTTCTCAGCCAGGTCGAGCAGCACCGTTGCCGCGGCAAGGTTCCTGTTGTCCTGCTTGGCTGTCGTCAGCGGCTCGATACATTTTTCGGCTTCTCCAATACCCAGCCAATGATAACCTAACAATAACTGTAGATTAGTGTCCGATGGGCTTTTTGCGGCCTCCTGCGCCAATCTGTCGATTTGCTCTATTAATAAATTCTCATCAACATACAATCCTCGCGGATAGAAAACACCCTGCTTGTCCGGCGATACCTTTGCCAGAGCTATGCGCAGCATATCGGCTGCCTCGTTGTACCTTCCCTCAGCGAACAATGCCTGTCCATAAGCAAACGGCAGTATCATATCCTCCGGCGCAAGCTCCATTGCCTTGGCGAATTTCTCGCCTGCCTCCTCGTATGAGCATTTCTCAAACGCCTTCACGCCTTCATCGAACAGGGTATCTGCCAGCGTCTCAGCAGCCGGCCCTGCTGCTTGCTGCTTCGCAAGCTTCTCACGCATGTCCGCAGATGTCGTGTGGTCCACAACACCACTGCTGCCCGTGTCGCTGTATCCGGCGCCTGTATCCTGCTGGCCGTAATAGTTGTATGTGTAATAGTTGTATGTGTCACTCTGAACTTCCTGGGCGACCGGCTCATAGCCGTACCACCAGAACGAGTGGGACGGATACCAGTAATAGCGAACGTAGGAGTACTCCGGCCACCAGCCGCCTAAGCTCACAAATACGTATCTGTTACAATAATAAGGATACACATAATGGACGTTCCAGTACGGTCCCCAGTCATACCATACAGGGAACGAGTACCTGGGCCAAATGATGCGGTGACAAAAACGATTGTGCCGGTCTCGGTAAGTATGCTCGTAGTGATGCCTGTGGTCGAACGCACCACTATGGTCTTCATATATTACCTTATTAGTAGCCGGAGGTCTGAACCGCTTCGTGCCTCGGTCCGTTTGCTCGACAGGAACAGAGCTTCGGTTGTTTCTGGTGATTTCTTTCTTGTCAACGGTAGTGTCCCTACCGACCTTGGGCGTCGGCATGAGCCGTGTCTTGGCGATGTTATCGGGTTCTTTCAATGTCCGGCTGTCCCCTGTTCTCTCTTCTATCTCCGTCTTGGTGCGATTGTCCTTTTGGACGGGAGTCCTCACATCTTTCAAATCCTTTATCATTCTGCCGGGCTGCTTTAATGTCGCTCGACTTGCATCTGTTTGCGGAGTTGGGCCGTCTGATTTCGGCTTGCTTTCCTGACCGGGCTTGTCTCTCGTATCGGCAGGTATCAAGGGACGAACTTTTGGCTCCTGAACACTGGGTTTTTTCTCCGTATCGGCCGGTCTATCCTGTTTTGTAACCGGTTGTTGCCTTGTCACCGGCCTGGTTATTGCCAATTTATCAAGCGGGCCTCCAATGCGGGATGTTTTATCAGGGTCAACGATTGCTCTGCCCTCGCGTCCTTGCTTTGGCGATGGTTGTAGGATTGATATGCTTGAGTTGGGCGATGTGGTTTTGGAAGAAACTACCGGCGAGATGGGTTGCGACCTTGAGCCGGAGGTAATCCCACTGCCTCTAGTCACCACCTGCGGCGGACTGTTCGAAGTTATGTCTCCCGGCCTTTTGACCTCCACACTACCTACGGTCGCAGGAATACGAAATACAGAACGACTTTGGCCTGTCCGGGATGGGGTCTGATTGTACCCAAACTGTCCGCCCGGGCTTGAAGGTTGTAAACTACCCTGCGGTCTGCTTGGCTGGGATTGCGGCCTTGACATACTGGGCTGCTGTACCCTTGGCATTGTGTTTTCATACGACTGCATTCTCGGCGTTGGTTGCCGTGGTGCACTGATTGATGGCTGGGGTCGAAACGCGCTGCCCCTCGAAACGTCTGCCATACCTGGTCTGGCTGAAACTGAAGGCGCCGAGATTCTTGTCTGGGCAGGGGGGCTTGTTACCCGTTGTGCCGCCGGCGGACTTGCCGCCTGGCCGCCTCCTCCTCGTCCTCCCTTGGACCATACCGTCCCGACCAAAGGTGCAATCAGTAAAACCGACGCCGCAATTACAACTCTGCCTCTTTTTGTTATTTCGGTCGTCCACATATTACACCTCCTTTGCTTTTATGCCGTATTATAATCTCATTTGCCTTATCCATTCATTCTACTTTTATACTAATGGGGTGGTTCATATTTGTCAAGTGTTTTTTGCATTTTTGTTCAATTATTTTTGCTATACGCCAAAAAGAATCGTAATCCCTTTTTAATACTGTACTTACGCTAAACAATATTTCGCCAATGCCTAAAGATTTTGACATTTTAGCTTGCTCTTTTTTACATAACTCTGTAAAATTTGTTTGGTTTCAAGCGGTAAAACCGCCCCGTTTGAGTTGGTACATAGAGAAAATTGGAAAAAGAAAATGGCTGAGAGAATCAAAAATCCCCTCGCGCAAGCACTCGGCTTAGTGCTCTCCGGTATGCGGGACAAGATGGGCGGGATTTCTTCCTCGCAGGCGGCCTCAAAGCTTGGCCTGGCCGGCTCACACTACCGAATGGTCGAAGCCGGCTCTGCAATACTTCAGCCGTCTCGGGCAATAAGAGTGGTGCAAACCTTTCCTGCCGTCCAGTTTATTCCCTTGTGCCAGTTGCTGGTATCGATTCAGATACTCGACGGTGCAAGGCAGTCGCTGATGGATATGAAAACCACCACCGCGTTGTTGATAGAGGCCAATCCCGCGCTGGCCAAAGTGCTCAACAAGCTTAATTCCCTGTGGAAAGTCATTGAAACCGGCGACTCTGCCGATGTCGCAGACGCGATTATCGCCGGCGGGCTTAAAGACCTGTTGTGCAGTTTCTTGACGACCGAGCCGGTGACACTAAGCGCCGACGACATAGATAACTTTATGAGCCCCACCTACGAACATCCTCTGTCCGGGCGACTCTACGGCAAAATAGGAAATATCCTCCAGGGTGTTGCGCCTTTCTACCTCGACGCTGTTCTGCAACTGATTGATAATCTCAAGAACGTTGCCCCGCGTGTCACTGCCGAAGAGCTGGCCAGGTGGGAAATTCTTCATCGAAACAGGTTCTCGCACATAATTGGTATCATCCGAAAGCCGGAAATAATCGTCGATGTCAGCACGTTTGACTATGGTTACTTTTGGGAAGATGATTTCCGGAAAGTCGTGATAATCTATCGTGACGGCTCCCCACGCCTGGCTAAACGGGTTCACGATAAAATCGCCGACAACCTCAGAAAAAAATTTGAGGCCGAACGTATAAAATACGAACGTCATTTGCAGACCTTTGATAGTGTCGTGAACGAAAAACTCATAATTCGGTTCGCCCGGGACAAGGCAGCCGACATTGATGAGATTCTGCTGCACGGCGCTGTCCCTATGAACAATCTCTGGGCTTATATTATGGTAAACGGCTACGTAGTCCCGTTCATTGACAACGCCACCCCTGACTCCACCGGCCCAGGCCTGTTCGGCACAAGCCTGGGTTACGATGAAACATCCGAAAAACTCTCCAAAATAAGGAAATTGTGCAGTGACATCGGACTGGCGCTCTGAAGAAATCCCCTTGCCTAAGGTCGGCATAGCACGAATACTGCCTAAAATTTCGCAGCAGGAGCTCTTTTCACGAAAAAAGTGCTACCTCGGCATAAGCTTGGAAAATCCCCTCTTCGAGGGTGATTCACTCCGCGCAATGTTGCTGTGGGCCTCGGAAAAATTTGAGCACTGTCTGGTCATAGTCGGCGATTACTTATGCCGTTTCAATGAACGAATCGTCAACGGCTGTGACGAAAACCGGGCAGGTGAGCTTGCACTCGGCCTGGGCGACTTGTTTCTGTCCCGGACAAGCGGGCTTTTCGAAGGGCTTGCAGCCCGAAACGTCCTCCTCACAAGATGGAAAGAGCACCTGCACTCCGAACAGTTCAGCAGGCCTAAGGCCGTCTTGGATGAGCTTTTCGAGTCCGACGAGGACTTCAGGGCGTCGATAGAATATGATGCCTTGTCCTTCGTCAAGCGGCTGAGAAAACGCAATCCGAATCCCCCCGTAGGTGTAGAACAGGCGCTGCGCCTCTCCTGCCAGTACATTCTCGAAGAGGTTGCCGTCTTCAGCTCGCTATCGGAGCTTGGCTGGTCTGTCGAACTGTATCCCGGTTCCGAATTGCGGGTGCTTGCCAACGTCGCCAAAGGTGCATACCCGCGTGTCCCCGCCGGGCTGAAAAAAAGAATCAGTGTCGAATTGAAGGTTCGCCATAGACCGCGATGAGTATGGGTTTCATCGTCATAACCGCGCTTCTGCTGGCATTGATTGTTTATGTCGCCATTGGTCTGGCTGTCGGCAGAAAGACAAAGGGTGTCGCCGACTTGTTGCCTCTGACCGCCGACAGGCAGGCAAAGGTTAAAAACCCCGCCGAGTTCAGCACCAGTACAGTTGCCACCACCATTTCGCTCGCTACCGTTATAATGGCCTTCTTTGAGTTGGCTCAGTATCTGGGTCTGTGGCTGTTGTGGACCGTGATAACAACGGCGGCGGGACTCTTTGTTGTTCGTCTGTTTGCTGACCGAATCTGGATACGCATCTCCGCTTATGACCATCGCCCGACTCTGCACGAGTTTCTTGGCAGGGAATTCAATTCGCAGGTCTTGTTGCACGTCGGAGCTGTCTGTACCAGCTTGGGTTTTCTGGGAGCGTTCGCTGTTGAACTGATGGTCGGCTCAAGGTTTTTCGCAGGTCTGATTCCCTATATCTCTGCACCGATTGTCGTTGCCGCTCTGTGTATAGTATCTTTCTTTTACACGGCGGTAGGGGGCTTCCGCGCCGTGATTATCACCGATAGAGTCCAGATGATTTCTATATGGATGCTCCTCGCCTGCCTGCCAATATTCTACATCTACTATGTCCTTACCCACGGCGGCTGGAATGAAAACCTTGCTAAAATGCCTCCCGGAATTCTGGACTTTTCTTACTCAAAAGAAGTCCTGTCCTTCCTCGTCGGTATCTTTGTCATCAATGTCCCCACCTTCATTTCGGATATGAGCATCTGGCAGCGCATAGCCGGTGCACAGAAACACCGAACGGTAACCGCCGGCCTGGGCCGCAGTGCTTTTAGTGCGGCCGTGACCTGGGCCGTTCTGGCGCTCCTTGCGTGCTTTGTTTTTATGATTGTTCCTCTTTCACCGGGTACAAATTCGCTTGTGTCCCTGCTTAAAACAATCGGTTCTACAGGCGGTTTCTTTTCGTCAGCCGTCTTGTTCATCACTGTTCTCGGTCTCTACGGCGCTATGCTCTCAACGGCCTCTACTCAACTGATTGCCGTCTCACATACACTCTATGCCGACGTATTCCTGCGACCAGGAAAGGGCGCCCTTCAGCAGCACCTTGAGTCCAAAAGGGAGCTGGGCATTTCCAGGGCCATTCTTGTTTTTACGGCCTTGGTATCAACCATTCTGGTGCAGTTGCTGTCAAGCATCGGCTTCTCAATTGCCGACCTCGTCTTCGCAATTTACGGTGCTCAACTGGGTCTTTGCCCTCTTGTACTCCTGGCTTTGCTTTGGGATAGGCCCCGACTAAAAAATCTCTCGATTGCGGCAACGGTTGCGGTCTCATCGGGCTTTGTGGCGGGCTGGGCGGCAGCAATTTACGGTCGCCTCACACGCAATACGGATTTGGTGTTCCTCTCGCCTGTCATCAGCTTGGTTTTATCTGTTTTTATTCTTGGTCTCGGCGTCGTCTGCGACAAAATTCGCAGAACTCTGGCTGAAAACGTAAACTGGATTCTCATTAAAAGTGTCATCAAGGCCAGAAGAGAGGGATTTTATCACTTCATCCCCCAGACCAAATCCACCCGCCTGGTGTGCCTGAAAGACCGCTGTGCAAGATGCTGCAGGGTCATTGGTACCCCTGTAGTCGCGCCGCAGGAAGCGGAGTTCATAGGTCCCTCATCACTTATGAGAGACAAAAATGCAATGTTTGTCAAATCCGACAGCGGCGCCTGCACGCTTCTCAAAAACGGGTTATGCTCGATTTATCCCCATAGGCCTAAAGGGTGTCGGGAATACCCCTGGTACAATATAGACGGCCGACTTTATTGCGACTCCGGCTGCCCCGGTGTCAGGTATGACAAAGATGAGCGACCCGACATCGCCGACGTCCAGCCCTTTGACAATTTCTTTCCTCATACGCCCAAACTGGTCGTCTGGCTCATTAAAAAAATCTGCATCAGGCAATCTTAGGAGATTTATGTGAAGACCGTCTTCTAATCGTTCTTGCCGTAGAGCCAGCAGGCGTCGGTCAATTCGTAATCGACAATCTCCTCCGTCTTGAAGAACACAGGTATTTCATAAACCGCTGATTCGGGACTATCTGAGCCGTGGACAAGATTGTATCCGCGTGAGCAGCTAAAATCCCCGCGAATCGTCCCCGGCTGCGCATCGTACCCGAACGTCGCGCCAAGCATTTTTCGTGCCATCGCTATCACGCCATCCGCTTCCCAGACCATCACCAGCACCGGCGCAGACGATAGGTACTTGACCAGACCTTCATAAAAGGGTTTGCCTTTGTGAACTGCATAAAGCCGGGTCGCCATCTCGTAGCTTGGCTTGAGGAGCTTGGCCCCGACTATCTTAAATCCTTTTTTCTCAAATCGTCCGACTATCTCGCCAACTATGTGTCGCTGAACGCCGTCCGGCTTGATTATTATCAGAGTCCGTTCCGCCATTTCTCTGCTTCGTTTTTCTATCTTTCCGGGATAGCCGCTATGACTGCAATTCTGCTACACACCCTTGGGTACAATGTAAATCTCAACCCGCCTGTTCACGGGATTACCCTGCTTGTTGGCCTGGTTCGGCGCTATCGGCCGAAATTCCCCAAAGCCGCGAATACTTACACGTTCAGACACAATCGCGCTACCCGTCATAACGTCAAGCACCGATATCGCCCTGTGTGCCGACAGATGCCAGTTCGTCGGATGTTTTTCCCGCGTCTCAGGCCTGCTGATGCGCAAATCGTCCGTATGGCCGGCAATGATTATGTCAAACTCCTTGCCCTGCTCGGTATTCAGTATCCTGCATAGCGATTTCACCGATTCCGCCGCAGTCGGCGTGACCACGTCGCTTCCCTTCTCGAACAGCAAATCGCTCTTGAACTTCACTATCCCGCGGTTCGCATCGAATGTAACCAGCTCACTGCCCTTTGCCCAGTCCTCTAACATACTGCTCAATTCCGCAGGTAGCGGCCCGCCGCCAAGCAATTGCTGCTGCATTGCCGCAATCAGCGCCTTCTTCTTCGCAAGCTCTTCCTCTAACGCTGCTACCTTCTGCTGAAGCGCGGTCATTTCTATACCGCCTCGTCCGCCGGTCGCGTCCAGCGCTCTTTTGAGCTTGTCTAACTCCAGCGTATTTGCCTGCAGGTCGCTTTCAAGCTGCGCTATGCGTCTGCGTTGTGAATCATTCTGAAGCTTGAGGTCATCGTACTGCATTTTCGAGACGCAGCCGTTCGTTATGAGCATTGAAGCGAAGAAAGCAATTATTACCGATAGCTTGGTGGCCTTCATACTAAGTCCTTTCCAGAAGTTCGACTTATAAATTCCTTTTTAACCGTCCTGCCAAATCCCCGGCCATTAACGTAGGCCGATACACATCTTCAACTGGCATTTTATGAAATAAAACCATTTTTACCCCGCACGTCAAGTGCAATCTTTCAAAATCTTCTGCCCCGGGTGCGATTCATCTTTGTCCGCCTTTAGCCCGCGAAGTGAGGTCTCGTCAGAGACGGAGCCGGGAGGCCTGCGGCTCGCCAATAAACGGGTACGCGGATTTTTCACAGGGCCAGGGATTGCGGTTTGAGAATTCTAAATAACTTTTCCTTAGAGACATTCGCTGCGTTTCGGCTTTGGTTGGGTTTGAATTGGGTCTTTATTGGGTCTGATTGACTCTTTTTTGGGTTTGAATTGGGTTTGTTTTTCGGGCTGGAGGGTGAGCATTTTTCTTCGTAAGTCATTTTTAGACAGGGGTTTGGGTTCATTTGCACTTTTCCTAAATTGGGTTTGTTTTGCACAGAAGAAATGGTGTGCACAGCACACCCTACGTTCTGAGTTTGAGGCGGATTGAAGTTTTCGGGACAATCACAATTTTGGGCGGGAGGGGCAGGAGATTCTTCGTGCCGAGGGGACTGAGAATGTCGGAAGATGTTTCGAAGCGGATTGACGGCAGGGTTGAATTCTCGTGTGAGGTTGAGGCGCTGGAGTTCGGCAATGGTTTTAAAAAGGGAGTGTTCGATACGGCGTTCGTACATCAGGAGTCGTTCGATGACTCTTGCGTTAGAGAGGTCTTTAACGACGGCCCGGCCAAGAGCAAGGGCGGGGTCAGGGGGATTAGGGTCTGGTTGCGGCAGGTGAGCCATTTTGAAGGCGAGGGAGTCAGCGAGTTTTGCCAAGGGGTTGGGGGGAGGGGGTTCGAGCATAACGTCGATGGCCTGGTTTTGGATGGAGACAGCGCGTTTGAGACGCCAGGAGAGGCAAATAATGCGGTCGGCGAGCATAGATTCCATAGGGCCGATGGGGTTTAGCTCGACGAGCATTTTGTCGCGGTGGAGGTCGAAGTCGGCCTGTTCTTCGGCGATTATGACGTGCTGATGAGCGGAAAGGCCGTGTTTGAGGGCGTTTTGGGAGACGACGGCTTTGCCGTCGGGGGTGCTTGGGCCGGTGGATTTTTGTGCGTTGAGCTGGTTTGCGTGGATTTGAGATTGGGTAGCCATAATTAAACCTCCGATTTTACTATACAGTATTCAGTTTATGTTAGTTTGATAGGTATTATACTATATCTATTGTTAGATGTCAAATGAAATCTTTGGTGCCAGCCACAGAGAACACAGAGGACACAGAGGTTTATTCTTAAGATACTAATTAATAAGGACTTACACTGATTTCTTTTCACCACATAGAACTTAAACAAGAATTTTACCCGCCAGTTGGCGAGCCGCAGGCCTCGCGGCCTTCGAGCCGAGGGGTCTCGCCTTCGGCGGACGGATTTTCACGGATATTTGTTAGCCGCAAAAAAGCACAAAAAACACAAAAGTTTTAGACGCAGATTACGCAGATTGACGCAGATTAAAGAGGTTTCGGCCGGCTTTGTGTGCTCGACACGGCCTGTGCTCCAAATATGATTTGTGCGCCCAGCCCGTGTCTTTGCCCACAGAGCCAACTGCGTTGTCTCTCGGCAATTTTGCCGAAGCCGGCCAAAAGTGCTGAATGAAGACGAGGACTTGGTGGTGGAAGAATAGCTGCAAAAAGGCACCCCGATTTGCTCCAAACGGCGGAGCTACGCAGGGCAGGCATAAGGATTTCACCGCGGAGCACCCTGCTTCGCCGAAGGGCTACGCAGGGCAGGCAGCGGAGACCGCAGAGGTAAAAAGGGCATAAAGGCATCCGGCTTCGTCAAGGACTTCCGACTTCGCTAAAGCTACGCCGGACGAGTCGCCGGGGCAAGCAAGGCAAAAGTGCACAAGTGCACAAGGGAACAAAAGACGGAAGACGGAGGACAGAGGGCAGAGGGCAGCAAAATATCGAATTTCGAATTGCGAATCCACCTGCGGCGGATAAATCCCGCCGGCCATCAAATGCTTGCCCGCCGTAGGCGGATGAGTCCTGACTACCCTCGAATGTTTACACACCGATTGCCCCGCAGAAGCCAAAATTATTTGATTTTTATCGGAATTTTCCCTTGACATTTCCGCAAGGGGCTTGTAGAGTTGTGCCCATAATACCCGTGAGGAGGACACCAGGAGGTGCATTTACCTTTTGACTTTTCCTTCTCACGCCGAAAATCTCTTTGCTGATGAGCCGGAACAACGGCGCACTTGCTGGTTTGTGAAGTTGGAGAAAATAAATGTCGGGGAGAGTGGTTAATCTGGCGCGGGGTAATTTAGGTAATCTATCTCCCCGTCTTACAAGTCCTTTGTCAACATCCGTACCGCATTTGCGCGCCCGCGCACCGCCGCGAATACAAACCTGTCAACTCTTGAGCATCGTTTCTCACATAAAACCAACTATTTTTTAAGGAGAAGAAAATGAAAAGGACAACTGTTTTTGCATTAATTGTTTTTGTGATGGCAGTAGTGAATGTTGCTTCGGCTGACATGAACATGGTATGGGTCTATATCAACGATCCGGGAGTTGCTGGTCATGAGGGATTTACCGGCTATATGAGTAAATATGAGACAACCAACGCTCAGTATTGTCAGTTTCTCAACGCCGCCATAGCTTCTGGTGATATAACCGTAGATGGTGACAATGTTCTTGGTGCAACCGGCTCTAACAGTGGGGCAGATTTTGTTGGTCAATTGTATTATAACCTTGCTGGGCCGGGCGATACTTACGATGGAGCCACCAATGGCGGGGCAGCAAGGATAAATTACACCGGCAGCTCGTTCACCGTTGACAGCGGCTTTGAAAACCATCCTGTTACCTATGTGAGCTGGTATGGCGCAACAGCTTTTTGCAACTATTACGGCTACCGACTTCCCACCGAATGGGAATGGAAGGCCGTAGCTGATTATGATGGAAGCTTCAATTATGGTTGCGGTGTGACCATAGATAATAGTATGGCCAACTATATGGGCTCAACCCATCCTGATGGTACAACCGCTGTCGGTGCCTTTGGGATGTATGGGTATGGTCTCGCGGATTTGTCAGGCAACGTATGGGAGTGGACAAGCACTGTGTTGTCGACTCCTCGGTATGGCTGGTGTGTTGTTTGCGGCGGCGCTTGGTCGTGGCCATCAAGCGTCTGTACCGTGTGGAACTCGGGCGACTACCATCCGAGCTTCACATTCAGCTACGTCGGGTTTCGGGTTGCTTGTGTTTCCGAACCAGCAATTGAATCTTTGGTTGATATCAATCCAGACAGTCTGAACAAGAATAGCAAAGGGCAGTGGGTAACAGTGTATATTACATTGCCTGCAGGTTATGATGTAGCCAAGATAGACGCGAACACGATAGCGATAACGTCGTTGACCGGCACAAGTTGCCAGCCAGATTATCATCAATCGGCGGACCTTATTTTGTGCCACAGATTGGCGATCGGGACGAGGATGGCATACCTGACCTTACAGTCAAATTCAATCGGCAGGAGTTGATAGCTAATCTTTGTTTGGATGATGTTGCCATTACAGTTGAGGGTAAACTTTTTTCAGGGGAGCACTTCAAAGGTACTGACCATATACGCGTAATTGACCGAGGAAAGTAAGCAAAAGAATTATTATCGGATGGATGAAAGTTGGGGACTGGACAAAATTCTTATTATGTCCGAGCCCGCCACGCTTTTGTTTTTCGGCCTTGGCGGTCTGCTTTTGCGAATGAGGAAATAAAGAACTCGATTGAAGAAACAGTTTTGATTGGGCTGTGAGCTTACCGCTTGCAGCCCTTTTTTATTTCATTCTCTGCGGAGAAGTCAAACAGTGTAAATCCGCCTGCCCGGCGAAGCGGGGTGACAAAAAATTAAAAGTGTTAATCCGTGTAAATCAGTGTCAAAAAAATCTGTGTAATCCGCGATTAAAAATTTCTGCGTGCTCCGCGTTCTCTGCGGTGAAATATGTGTAAGCCACGAGCGACGTGCTTTACTTACCCTTTGACTCTTTGCCCTTCTTTTCCTTTTTGGGCTTCTCTTTTTTTACCTTGGGGGGCTTGGGCTGTTTGGGCTTTTTCTCACCGCTCATCGCCATTGCACCGCCGACAATCAAGCCCGATACTACCGCAAGGCCAATCACCACGTACCAGATAAAGCCCTGCACCGGCTTGAGCAGCACCGATGGCATTATGTTATTGAATCCCGCGACCGCCGCGATTGCCGTGTATATCGTCGCAAGCAGCGGTATCCACAGCATAAGCCCAAGCGCATTGCTCATCGTGTCCGGCGCCGCCTCGGCATACGCAGAGGCACCCACTGCAACTGCCTGCCCAATTTGCGGCTCAGCAATGCCTTCCTCGGCCAGGATGGGTTCCGCTTCCGGCACTGCCTCTGCTTCCGGCGCCTCGCCCTCGCCGGCCTCATCCGCCGGTTTTGCCTTGCCTTCGCCTTCGGGCGTATAAATCTCATCAAGTATCCCGCCCAGAGACGTGTCGTCCGCCTGTAGCGAAAGGTCCAATAGCCCCGAACCGCTGCCGAACGTGTCCAAGTTCACGTCCCCTTCAATTTCTTTAAGGGACGCCTCGTCTGCCGCCGCCGCCGTCTCTTCCGGGCCGCCTTCCTTCACTGCTCCCATACCCTTTGTCTCTTCGAGCGCATCCTTCGCATCCGTCTCGCCTAACACCCTGATGCCTTCCTCGACAATCTGGGTATCGGCATCGGAAAGTTCAATCGGCATCGCAGGCGCTTCCGGCTGCTCGGGCGCCAGTAAAATCTCGTCTTCCTCTTCCGGCTTTTCCGGCTCTGTCGGCTTTGCCGCCGCCGCCCTTGCCGCCATAACGCCCGTGTCGCTCATCAGCGACTCGACCTCTTCGACCTTAAAAAGAAGATTTGACCCGTCTCGGAACTCTCGCAGCCGACCTGCCTTGACCAGCTTCCTTACATCGTCCTCGCTCGTGCCGAGTTTATCGACGACCTCTTTCATTGAATAGAACATACCAGCCATAGTATTTATCTCTCCAAATACCAGATAGTACGCATCCCTGCTCTTAAAGTTTCCGCTGGAGGTTCCTTTTGATTATTCGCCCGTCTTTCTTGCCGCACCTTCCACCGTTCCTCCAGCATAATCGACCACGCGACCTGCGCAAAGCACTTGCTGAAAACACCTTCGAGATGCCAAATCACGTTGTCGGCATTAACACCCCATCTCGTTGGATAAGACCGTCGCTATGAGCCGAATTCTACAAACATATTATACCATAAAAGCCCGACGATTCAAGCGTTTTTTGACCAATTCGCCGCCGCCCACTGCAAAAAGGCCGTTTCTCCCCCTTTTATAACCCTGCTGCTGTTGCAATCACCTGGTTCTTGCGGTAAAATCCACCTGCTGTCTGCATCGGTCATTTGTTTTCCGGGGTGTAGCTCAGTTTGGTTAGAGCGCTTGGTTTGGGACCAAGAGGCCGCTGGTTCGAATCCAGTCACCCCGATTTTTGCTTGCCAGAGGCGAGCAAAAATGGAGCAGGTGAGCAGTAGAACAGTTGAACAGTAGAAAATCCTGTTGCTCACCTGTGGTCACCTTTCAACTGTTCACCTAGTTTTCCCAGCCGCCGCCAATCGCCTTATACAGGGCGACGAGGTCGGTTGAAACATTGCGAGTACTTTGCACTAATGAATTCTCCGATGCGTACAAGGAACGCTGTGCCTCCAGCACACTGAGAAAATCGGTCTGCCCCTCGGCATAGAGCTGCGTCGCCAAATCCACTGCCTTGCGATTGGCAGTCACTGCTTCAGTCAGCACCTTGCGATGTTCCTGCTCCTTCGTGGACGCTATCAAAGCATTTTCCACGTCCTGCAAAGCCGTCAGGACCGTTTTCTGATACGCGATGAGGTACTGCTCCTGCAGGGCTTTTTTCACTTCGATATTGGAACCAATCCGCCCGGCATCGAAGATAGTCCAGCTTGCCGACGGCCCAAGCGACCAGAAGCGGTTCTTCCAGTCCGTCAAAGAATTGACCTGACTGTTTCGATAACCCATCGAACCCGAAATGCTGAACCTCGGGAAAAGGTCCGCCGTGGCTACCCCGATTCGGGCGGTCGCCCCGTGGATTTGGGCCTCGGCACGTCGGATGTCCGGTCGGCGACGAAGCAGCTCCGATGGAACAGCAATGGGTACGCCTGGCGGTCCCGCAGGGATGCTTGAAGCGGCAGATAACTCATCAAGCAGCGCAGCCGGCTCAAGACCAAGCAGAATGCTCAAGCTATATATCGTCTGCTGCGCAGATGCCTCCAACAGCGGAATTTGTGATGCCGTCGTGGCCACCTGTGCATCCGCATTGGCCACGTCTAATCCGCTCACAAAGCCCCCCTGAAATCTCTCGCGGGTCAGTTGCGCGCTGTGCTGCTGTGCCTTGAGGTTGTCCTGGGCAATGACAATTTGCTGCTGAAAGCCGCGAAGGTCGATATAGTTGAGCGCGACTTCAGCCCCTAACGTTACCTGTACGTCCCGCTGGTCCTCTATCGCTGCCTCGATATCTGCCTCTGCCGCCTCGATATCACGCCGCACCCCGCCGAATATATCCACCTCCCACGCTGCGTCCAATCCGGCCTGATAAAGGTTGCCGCTGGCACGGCTGCGACTTAAAGACCCCGTCAAATCCGCCGCAGGCCAAAATCCAGCCGAAACCACCCCTCGGGCCGCTCGTGCCTGGCGAACACGGGATTGTGCCTGCCTCAGGTCCAGATTCGATTGGATGGCTCGGTCAACCAATGAAACCATAGTCGAATCGCCAAATGTCGTCCACCACTGGGCAATGTCCTGGGCCGTACCTGTTGCCGCAGTAGGACCAACCCACCTTTCCGGCATCTTGGGCTTCGGCTTCTGGTAATTCGGCCCTACCGTACAGCCGGTCATTGCAAGTAAACAAGATAATAACATTGTCCTAAATATGAGTTTGTCCATTTATGTGCCGCTTTCCAGTAATTGTCCATCTTCCATTTCAAGCGTTCTGTCAAATATATCCAATGCCCGATGGTCGTGCGTAACAACAATAACTCCAGCATTTTGTTCGTGAGCAACTTTGGCAAATAATTCCATTACCTGCCGGCCGTGAACACTGTCAAGTGCGGCTGTCGGCTCATCGGCAAGAATCAAACTTGGACGATTGGCCAAAGCTCTCGCTACAGCCACTCTTTGCTGTTCGCCGCCGGAGAGCATGCTTGGCAGATTTTGGGCCCTTTCCGCCACGCCAAGATATTCTAATAATTCCATCGCGCGCTTACGTGAGACCTTCGCCGGCTGGTCATCTATCTCCATCGCAAGACGCACGTTCTCGGCAGCGGTAAGGAAAGGAATAAGGTTGGTCTTTTGAAAGACAAAACCGAATTTCTTGCGGCGGAAACGACGGACATCGACTTGCGCCTGGTGGTTATTGAAAACCAATGTTCCGTCAATCGAAATCCGCCCCATGTTGGGGGGGCGAATAAGCCCCAATAAAGTAAGCAGGGTTGTTTTGCCGGCGCCGCTTGGTCCAAGCAGAGCGACGATTTCGCCCCTGGACACGCTGAGACTGACATCTCGGACCGCAACAACTTCTGTATGACCGCTGCCGTATATCTTTGTCAGTCCTGCGGCTTGCAGAGCCGGGTTGTTATTGGATAGGCTCACGACAATACCTCACTTGGGTCGGCACGCATGGCGCGCCAAATCCCCAACAAACTGGCTAAAATTGAAATAACGAATACAATTATCGCCAAAGAGTATAAGTCGCCTCGCACCAATACTACGCGCCGGGGGAAATATGGGAATATCCATTGCCCTAAAAGATACGCAATACAAGAACCGATACCTCCCAATAATATCGCTTGCTGCATAATAAGCCCGAGTATAACCGAATTTCTTGCGCCTATGAGCTTGAGCATGGCAATATCATGCAGCTTATCGAGAGTAAGCGTATAAAGAATCAAGGCCATAATTATGGCTGAAACAATAATCAGCAGCGTCCGAAATAAACCCAATTGTCTGCGAGCACGGTCAACGCTACCCTGCAGAAGCAATTGTTTTTGGCCATCCTTTGTATGCACCGAGACATCCGGCCAAGCATCAATCTGTTTAGCAACTGCCTCAATATTGTAGCCGGGTTTAACACCGACTAAAACAGCGCTAACCATAGAAGTGCCCAAAGCGGGTATTCCCGAGCTTGAACCGCCGGCCCTTTCGCTCATTTGGGGCTGGATTTGTCCGAGTTCGATATTAAATAAACGATTTACGCGGGCCGTTCTCTCAATACGGATGGATTCCGGCGATAGGTCAAACTGCACGGCTTGTGCATCATCCAATGTCATAAACGCCATAGAGTCACCTGCCTGAGAGATCATGCCTTTTGTCAGCCCTTTCACCGTGAAGATTTCTTTTCCCAGCGCAAGCTTATCCCCCACCTGCAATCTGGATGATTTGTCGGCCACTAACTCATAATGAGCTTGTGTTAGGCCTCTCCCCGCTTCTTTCGGCAGCCAAATTCCTTTGTCAAGCGGCCATGATAATCCCTGGATGGTCAGACGCAGGGGCTTACCCTTGTAATCGCGCTGCACCGTATGAGAAACGAATCCGTGTGCCGATTCAACGCCCGGGACGGTCAAAACACGATCTTCCAAATCACGCGGTATGCGGGAGATTTCAGCAAAAGGCCCGCGTGTGTCCTTTTGAACCACCCATAAATCAGCCCCGATGCGTTCAACTAACGTGGTGGCGTCTTCAACCAGACCTCTATAGATTCCGCCCATTCCCATTACCACCATCAACAATAATCCTATGCCTGCCGAAGTCAGAACAAAACGTCCGAAGTTGTGCTTAATGTCTTTCGTTGATAGGTTCATTTTGTTATTGCCTTTACCGCTTGCCCGTCTCTCGGCAGTTTAGGCCCAGGAATTAGAACAACCTGTCCCGGCCGCAAACCTTCAGCCACTTCCACATTCTCTTTCCCCTCTATCCCCGTAACGATTTTACGCCAGTATGCTCTTCCGTTATCAATCACGAAAACGCCGGATTGTTGCTGCCGCCAGACAACGACGCGTTGAGGAATCACGAACACATTTTCCTTACGGGCGGTTTCTACATAAACCTCGGCTCTCTGGCCGACGGCCCATATATCAGGCATCCGGTCGATTCCAACATCAACAAGCATCTCTCTTGTTTCCCTATCCGCCTGAGGCGCAATCCGAACGACCTTGCCAGGCAGTTCTATTGCAGGATCGGAGCGAAACACTATTTTTGTTGCCTGCCCGACTTCCAACTGATTCAGCAGAGTCTCATCAATCCAGGCGGATATCCAAAGCTCGTCGAGCGAAATCATATCTAAAACCATGCTGCCGGGCACTACCACATCACCAGGCTCGCGGTTCCGCTTGACAATTAATCCATCGAAAGGCGCACAGATTACGGTGTACGATAATTGTGCCTGCGCAAATTCGAGAGAAGCTTCGGCTTTGATGACAAGTTTTTCGGCCTCGATTTTTGCAGTTTGTGCCCGATTTAATTCTGCCTGGGCAACTTCCATTTGTTGCTGGGCTTTCTCAAGAGCATCCACACTTACAGCGCCAGAAGGCGCTAATTGCGAGATTCTGGCATAGGATGCCCTTGCTTCATTTTCCGTGGCTTCTGCACTTTTTATTCCTGAAACGGCCTTTTGCACACCGGCATGGGCAACCGATAGTTCTGCTTTTGCTATTTCCACTTGCTGCCGCAAATCCTCGTCATCTAAAAGGACAAGCTTTTGTCCCTTGATTACCTTATGCCCCTGGTCAACCAGGACTTGTCCGATACGCCCGGAAATTTTTGGACCGATTGTTGCGCGCACGCGTGCTTCAAGTGTTCCAGTCCCCATGGCTTCTGCGGAAATCGGACCTGTCTTGACGGCACAGGATTGAACCGATACAGGAGCAAAATGGATGCGATAAGCAATAATTAATGCTATCAATAAAACCAGTGCTATCTTCCAGCCAACACTTAGTAATCGTTTTGTAAACATTGCTTTTCCCTTTGGTTTTTTTCCTCTTTTGCGATTTTTCGCCGAACGCTATGCATAACCGATGGCAATGAAGCGCAGCGGAATTGCCAGTCCGAGTTGATGCGGTTGTTAGGCGATTTTCATTCATCTTTTCTCGATTTGTATACCCATAATCTTGACGCCATCCTTTGTTTTCGTTGATTTTTATCCATTTTATTCCTCTTTGTTCATAAGTTGAATGTATGCAATCCATAACCATATACAGCCTACGAGTAACAATCCTTCCTCCCAGAGTGACAACCAAGTTCGCACATCTCCGCTGGAGCTAGTAGAAAAGCACCCGCAGTGCACTGCTCTACCTTGCGCCAACACAAATGAAAGTCCAGCAATAAATAGGATACATAGAATACTTAGTAAAAAAGCGCAAGGACGAACCCATATACCTAATATAACCAGTAATCCAACTACTAATTCTAACCACGGCAACCAGATAGCAGATATGTTAATTATATTCCAAGGCACGATTTCAAAGTCCATAATTATCTCGGCGAACCTGTCAGGATGAATTATCTTGTCAATACTCGCATATATAAAGACAGCCCCAATAATAATTCTGATAGGGATAATGAACCATTTACTTTTCCAGATACTTTGCTTTGCGGTATTTAATTGCTCCATATTTATCACCTCCCAGATTTTTCTGCGCTTTCGCTAATCGGTTTTTCATCAATTGGTAAATTTGCCTTCTTCCATGCCTCAATTCCACCTTTGATAACAGTCAAATTTGTAAAACCTAAAACTATTAAACGCTTGGCAACTCGAGCACTTAAACCACATTGCGTGCCATAGCAATATACAAGTATTTGGCTGTTTTTTGAGACCTTATCATCAAAAAATTGATAAAAATTCTCAAACCCGTGATATGGCAAATTGATTGCATTAGGGATGCGATTTTTAAGGTAGTCCTTTCTATCCCGAACATCCAGCAAGATTACCCCGTAGGCCTTTGATGTTTCAAAGGCATCTTTAGCATTAGTATAATCTATCTTTTTCCATATCTCTTTAGGGATGCCTGGCCGATTTACTTCACCTAACCAAAGCGGTAATTTCATGGGATGAAACGAATTTATTATAATTGCCAAAACTAATGATGCCAAAAGCACAAGCAATATCTTAGGCAAATCTTTTATTAAGGTTGTTTTTATCTTCTTGGCTTCAATCATTTTTTCTTTTAGGCTCTTTTCTTCCATTGTTTTTTCCCTCCTACATTTTATTGTGCAATGTCGCCTAACAATGGATATATGGTTTCTTCATAATACCTTTGGGCCGCAAATGCGCGGCATAACATTCCAGCTTAAGGAACAACTTGGCTACTTCAGTCAATTTCTGCATAATAGAAATATCTTACCTCCCTATAACTGCATTTAATGTACTCTTGTTGTTCTTGAAAAGCTGTCTATACTGTTTTAGAAATTTCTCTAAAACCTGTTTTCGCATTGCGATACTCTCCGCCCAAAGATGAAGCATGCCGATTCCTTTTTGTGTCAAGCCATAATTTCTTTTTGCCGGTCCATTTCCTTTAGTGTCCCACTTCGATACTACGAATCCCTCTTTCTCCAGATATCGAAGCGTCCTGTACACCATCGCAGAGTCGGGCTTTGCTTTAGGAAACCCGAAATTGTCCAGTTTTGTCATTAACTCGTATCCGTAAGAATCCCCTTGCGATAAAAACAATAACAAACACGGTTCAACGAAGCGCGTCATCTTTCCGCTTGGGCATTCGCATTTCTTTATCTTGTATTTGTTTGCAAGTCCGCTGCCTTCAAACATATCGACGCCTTTCGTAATGTATCTATATGTATTTTACATATACGTAAGTATAATCCCTATGTTCTTTATATTCAAGTGTATTTTATTTCAACACCGCAATCCTTGCATTGAATATTCGGAGTCATTCGTATCGCAGTGCTTCAATCGGGTCCAGGCGAGACGCCTTCCAGGCCGGATAGTATCCAAAAATTATCCCTACGCTGGCTGAGACAATCACCGAAGCCACAATGGCGGCTACCGATGTTTCCGTCGGCCAGCGCAGAAAATAAGTTACAAGGTAAGAGCCGCCGCAGCCCAGCAGTATGCCGATTATCCCGCCTGCCAAACACAGTACCACGGCTTCTATCAGAAACTGACGCAGAATGTCCCTTGCCCTTGCCCCGACTGCCATTCGCAATCCAATCTCCCGTGTTCGTTCCGTCACCGATACCAACATTATATTCATTATTCCCACTCCGCCGACAATAAGTGAAATAAGCGCTACAGCCAACAAAAGTTTTGTCATCAGCGTTGTTGTCGAAGACAGGGCGTTTGTCATCTCTGTCATATTTCGAATGTTGAAATCATCCTCGTCGCCTTTGTGAATACGGTGACGTTCGCGCAGCAAATCGGTTATCTGGATTATCGCAAGCGGTATCTCGGAGGCGGATTGTGCTGCAACCATAATCTGGTCCACGTTGGTGAATCGCACCGGCTGAGGATTGTTCATCGCCTGTGTGCTGGAAGGGACCGGGTACAGATTCACCTGGGTATTGGAATACAGTTGGCTGGGGGAGCTTGCCGTTGAAGTTGTGCTGGAAGTTGAGCTGCTTTGGGCTGTTTGTGTTGATGACGAGCTTCCAACGCGGAACTTGATAGTGGTCCAGGGGGCCAGGATAATATCGTCCTGGTCCATCCCCATCATATTGGCGCCTTTGCTGCTGAGTACTCCTATGACCTTGAAGGACACATTCAGAACACGGATTTCCTGCCCTATGGGCGAGCGGCCCTGGAAAACCTCCCGAACGATGGTCTGGCCGATAAGACAAACCTTGGTTGCGTTGCGGACGTCCTTGTCGGTAAAAACATCTCCCTCGGCCAAATCAGTCCATTCCCGAACTTTGAGGTAATCGGCGGTTGTCCCGAATATGCTCATCGGGACCCAGTTGCGGTCCTGGTAAATTATCTGTCCCCGGGCCCTGACAAGTGGGGCAGCGCTGCGCGCAGCAGGACATTCGTGAAGGATTGCCTCGCAATCCTGCGGGGTAAGCGTCATAGCGCTGCCGGCCCCAAAGCCGATACCACCGCTTGTGGCGGCGCCCGGCAGCACAAGAAAAGTATTTGCGCCCATTCTGGCGATAGTATTTCTAATGGCATTTGACGACCCGCTGCCGATTTCCATCATCGCTATCACGGCACCTACTCCGATTATTATGCCCAGCATCGTCAACATTGTCCGCATTGGGTTTCTGCGGATTGCCCGCAAAGCCGTGCGTAATACTCGAATTAAACGAAATAATCTCATTGTGAACCTCCCGGGGTCGTGCCTGATGCAGTGGATTGTCCGTCCACAATTAGACCATCGTGAATGCGAATCCGCCGCTGGGCGTACCGGGCGATGTTAGGGTCGTGAGTCACAATGATAATGGTGATGCCTTCTTCGCTGTTCAACTTTTGAAGCATTCTGAGGACCTCTTCGCTGGTGACGGAATCGAGATTGCCCGTCGGCTCATCCGCAAAAAGCACCGAAGGTCTGTTGACCAAAGCCCTGGCGATTGCCACACGCTGCTGCTGTCCGCCGGACAATTTTGAGGGTTCGTAATGAAGCCGGTCGCCAAGCCCGACTATGTTCAGCAGCTCCACGGCCCTTTGCCGAGCGTCGTGGTCCGAAAGGACCTCCCTCGTGTAAGACAACGGCATTATGACGTTCTCCAGTGCCGTCGTTCGGGGCAGCAGGTTGAAATTCTGAAACACGAAACCGATTTTATGATTTCGCAAAAATGCCCTTTCATCCCCGGATAGTTGCGCTATCTGTTTTCCTTCGAACCAGTATTCTCCGGAAGTTGCGTGGTCAAGGCATCCTAAAATGTTCATCAGCGTGCTTTTACCCGACCCCGACGCTCCCATCAGTGCAACAAACTCTCCCTTTCTGATGGATAGCGTAATACCCTTGAGGACCGGGGCCTCGATGTCCCCCATATAATAGGTTTTATATATGTCTTTTAGCTCAATTAGTTCCATATTGCTCCCCGTCGTTCACCATAGCAACTGCAATCCCCTCTATCAGAGTCCTGGTGGCGGTCTGGTCCTACTTGGCATCTGCGGCGTAAACGGATTGACCATACCTGTACTGCCGCCGGCAGTTTGCTGTTGTTCTCCAATAATCACTTCGAGGCCCTCTTTGAGCTCGTCGCCCTGAACTTCGGTCATAGTTCCATCGCTAACGCCCGCACGGACATTTATGGACCGTGCGAATCCATTCTGTTTGACCCACAACAAAGCTTGTCTGTAATCCGCCTTCTGCGAGACCCCTCGGCTCGAAGGCCGCGAGGCCTGCGGCTCGCCTGCCGGCGGGTTTGATGCCTCTGGCGTATTCGGGTCTTGCTTGTGCTTTTCTGATGGATTTCTGCCCTGAGCGCCTGGATTTCCCTCCGATACCGTACGAGACATCGGCGATATCTGCTCTGGCCTGGGCTGCCATCTCAAGGCGGCGTTTGCGACCTGCAGAACGTCGTTTTTTCGGTTTGCCTCAAAATTAACGTTTGCGGTAAGATAAGGAAGCAGTTTACCGCTGGAATTGTCCGTGACAACCTCGACAGTGTAAGTGACCACGTTTTGAGTCATAGTTGCGTTAAGCCGGACCTTACCGACCTCACCCTTGAATGTCTGGCCTTCATACGTAGAGATAGTGAAGTTTACCGGCTGCCCGGGGTAAATCTTCCCGATGTCGGCCTCGTTCACCGCCACCCAGACCTGCATTCGCCGAAGGTCCTTGGCAATTAAAAACAAGCTCGGGGCATTCAAGCTGGAGACAACCGTCTGCCCGATGTTTACCCTGCGGTCTATGATGACGCCTTTCACCGGCGACTTTATGGTGCAGTAACCGAGATTGCGTTTTGCCTTTTGAAGGGTCGCCTCGGTCTGCTTAACTGCCGCCTTGACCTGTGAAATGGTTGCCTCTCCTACTGATACGTTGGCCTTGGCGGTCTCATACCCGGCTTTGTAGGAATCATAAGAACTCTTGGAAAGGGCTTCAGACGGCCCTAATTTCTGCGCACGGTCCCAGTCCAGCTGGGCCTGGTCGAGCTTTGCCTTCAGTTGCAATAGGTCTGCCTCGGCTCGTTGCACGCCGGCTTTGGCCTGTTCCAACTGTGCGGTGGCCAGGGCAACGTCTGATGCATATACTGTATCATCTATCTTGGCCAGTATCGTGCCCTCTGCTACCGCTGAGCCGTAATCTACTTCATTTCCTTCTTCGTCTTTGCCAAAAGCAAGTATTTGGCCCGCAACCTGCGCACCTACGTCCACCAGCTCCTCCGGCTCGACTGTTCCGGTTGCGCTGATAGTGGCCATGATGTCTCCTCGTTTCACCTCCACAGTGCGATATGAAACTGCCTGACCGTTGGAATTGTGCAGGTACCACCCGGCCGCTATACCTATAATGCCCAGTATAACAATTGCCGTAATCCTTCTCTTGGTTGGAACTATCATATTAATTAACTCCTCATCTTTGCTCTGTTGCTTGTCGCTGATTCTTTTTCAAAATACATTGCCTTACTATCCTGGGTAAGCTCGCCGGTTTCGACCTGCCGCCTGATTTCGCGGATACCCGCTAACGAAAAACGTGTAATATGCTCGGCCACCGTCTCGATGCCTGGTTCTTCCGGCAATTGTCCTGTCTTTATCCCGGCCGCCATAAATACTCCGCGCCGTCGCGCTCGAATCATCACGTCAAAGCATTGTGCCATAATGCTCCTCTCACAGAGAAGAACCTGCCGTTCCGATGTACTTTCCCCCAGCAATTCCCTGATTATATGCCCCAGTTCCTCTCGTAACGGTTCAATCGACTTGCGCATAACCTCCGACAACAGCCCTGTTGGATTCATCTGTTCCCTCCAGATAATCTCGAACTCATTGTTTTTCGGGTCCGCAAGACGCCGCATAACGGCCAGTATCCGCCCCCTAAGCCGTTCCTCGGCACAGGCGTCGCTCGGGATACCGTTATCTGGTGGATACGCCTCCAATGACCGATTAAACGACAAACGCCACGCCTCAACATATAAGCTCTTTTTGTCCCCGAAGTAATAGTTTATCGCCGCCACGTTCGCCCCCGCCCGCTCGCAGATGTCCGCCACTGTCGCGTCTCGATAGCCCTTCTTTGCAAACACCTCGCAGGCGCTTTCTAACAGCCGCTCTCGTGTACTATTGCTTTGTTTCTTTGCCGGCTTCATATCAATCACCGCACAGCTTAAACTACACTTCAAACAGACGCTTCAAATGACCATTTTATTTCATTTACGGATAAATTCCACCTTTGTTCATTTCTTGAGGGGATAGCCGTACTTAGAGTTTCTAACAAAACGCATTTCAAACCGAGAGACCAGCGTTTTTTGTCATTGCGAGGACTCCGATGTCGTTTATCGGAGGACGAAGCAATCTCAAAATATCGAGCGTTTGAGATTGCTTCGCTTCGCTCGCAATGACATTCGTTTTGTTAGGCGCTCTTAGTGACTGTGTTCGATACTCCGCCGGTGGTTTTTGCTTGTCTTCTGCCGAATTGCAAATATCAACGCTTTGGCTCGAGCGCGATTTGGTATTTGCCTGCATAACTTATGCTGCGTCTGCCGCGACTGCACCGTGTTTTAATCTGCAACTCGGCTTGCCCGGCTTTTTGTGTATCTATAGTTACGCTCAAAGATGTCCTGCATAAGCTTATCTCGTTGACATCAAGCTCAACGGTATGCTTGAAACTGTCTTTGTTTTTGTCTCTGACATTCTTTTCAGACCACGCCAGGCCGCTTGCAACAAGATTTTCCTGGCTGGCTTCCAGATACGCCGAATTTGTCTGGAAAAGAATTGTCCCCATATCGCCCGTCAGGACAAACATATAAACTCCGATTAAAGCAATCGCTACTATTATCAGCGGCAGAATAAAGCCGTTTTGCTTTGCCTTCTTCATTTGACCTGCTCCCTGCAAGTGCCCATAAAGAATAAATACGAATTGGCCATTTTCTTTTTCAAATGCCCCAGGTCTTTGTCCTCAATCCACGTCTCAATCTCAACTGCGCAACTCCCTGTGCCTCTGCCCCGGACACGCCATTGCATTTTCCCGTGCGGTATCTTCCAGACCGTTGTATCTGCCGTCTCGCCTTGCCCGGCGCCTGCCGGTTTGTTCCTGAAAATCCTGCCTTCTTCAATCTGATAACAGACAACGCCGTCCTGCATCTCAATCAGCAGTTTGTCATCGCCCGCACTAAAACCGCCGAACGATTCAGGCAGTCCCTTCGCAGCCGAAATATCATTATGGAGGCACTTGACGACGTTTAGCATAATCGTGTTTTCCTGCACGAATTTGGACGACTGCGGTATCTCGAATATAAGTGTCCTGAATAACCCGCCCAAAATGATGCATATCAATGGAATGACGCTCATAACCACTAACAATTCCACTAAATAGAAACCTTTTCGCTTCATCGTCATTGCTCCTTTTCCCCCAGGCCGGCCTGCGAAGCGACACTGCTTAAAACATATCTGCTCAACTGAACCTCGATCTTTCGGTTGAAGCTGTTGGCTCTTGTTCTCACCTGCAAAAACTTCATTCCCTGCCACTGGCCGGTCCCATCCCTTTGCTGAATTGAGATGGTTACCCCAGGCCAAAGTCGTTCAAAATCCTCGCCGGGTATGGCACTGCCTGTCGAGGCAATACTATCGAGCGTCGCCTGACCCGCCGATATGCACCGCTGCCTTACTAACTGGTAATGATTGAACCTCGCAAAGCCAATCAGTGATGATGCAAGCGCCGTAATAAGCACCCCAAGAACGCTAAGCGAAACAATCATCTCTGTTATCAGATAACCGCGATGTCTTTTGTTTTCGTAAGTCACATCCTCACCTCTCGTTCTTATGTCACGGGATAACGAATTCCACAATATAATTCACAGTCGCTATCATAGGCGACAATATGGCGTAAGCCACGAACCCCACCATTAGTCCCATTGTGATTGTCACGCAGGGCCAGAATATGAACCTCGCTAAGTTGACGCGGTAACTGTAGTTTGAACGATAGACCGACTCCAAGGTCTCCAATATGGCAGGGGTGTTACCGTTAATCCCGTCATCAAATGCCCAGCAAAGACCGTTGGGCAATCTGCTCTGTTTGGCGGCGACGGATATTTTCTCACCGCTTTCGACTTTCGCAAGCCAGTTTCGTAATCGTTTCCGAAAACCGTTGTTCACATCGAGTCCCGCCGTACCCGCAATTGCCTCATTTACGGTGCAGCCGGCATTAAGCGACAATCGCAGCAGCTCCACAACACGAAGCGTTGAATAGTTCTTCTCAAACCAGTGCAGCAGGGGGGTATGCCATTTAATAAAATCACCGACGCGAGAAATTAGATAGGGCTTGTCCGGCCGACGCGGCCTGACTCTAATCCGAATCGAAGCCGGAATTACCACCAAAACCACGAATCCAAATGCGGCCACAAGCAGCCAGCCGATATTGTGGAGAAAATTGCTGATTGTCATTAAAACTATTGTCTCGGCCGGCAACCCCTTGCCTTCCGCCAGTTCTCGGATAACGTCTGTAAATTTTGGAATGACAAATGTCATTATCGCCAGAACTACGAAAAACAAAAAGGTCACCAGTATTATCGGATATAGAGGATGCACGGGCCTGACCTTTCTGCTATCCTCGACCTTGGCGACCATATCGGCCTCGATTGCCTTCAGCGCTAATGGCAGTTGGTTGATTTTCTCCGCAGATGCAATCATTGCCACCGCATATCCCGGGCATCTCGGATATCCGCGTTTAATTGATTCGCTTAGTGAATATCCCTCCACAAGCCAGCGCTTTATTCTTCGCAGGATTCTTGCGTGCTTGTCACTTCGACCGCTTGCCGCCGACTCCAAAGCCATCGGCAGGGGAAGGTTTTGTCTCATAATTGAGCCGATTGTTGAAATGATATATGCCGCGGTTGTGTGCTTGTATGCCAAGAAAAGCTCTGCAATGGCGACAATGAAGAAGACGAAAAGTATCGACCCATAACTGCCGCCGTAACCTAATAGCGCTGACATCCCAGCTAGACCCAGCAGCACCCCGATGATTGTCAATATGTATTTCGCCACAAATTGAGGCCACTGGTCCATATCCGGCTCCCGCCTTGAAACCACGATAGCAAACAACGATACAAGGAATATGACCGGTGCACCCAAAACATAAATCCCCTGCTCAAACACAATCGCCGCTGAGACAAACCCGACAGCGACAACCAGCGATACAAACAACCCCACTCCCGGCATTATATAGCACAGAACCGGACAAGCGACTAAAAGCAGTATTAGCGTTATTAAGAAAGCCATATTATGAACATCACACATTTAAACTTGATATAATCTTTATCATTGGCAGGAACATCGAAAGAATGGCAAGGAGCAGGAAGCCCCCGACTAAAATCAGCATAATGGGTAGTAGTACCGTCTGCAGCCGCGACTGGTAGCATTGCACCTGCTGTGAGTACATCTGTCCAAGATTACACAGGTTGTCCTGTAATTCGTTTCGCTGTGTGCCCAATTGAATCGAGTAAAAGAATAGTCGCGGTATAATACGGCAGTATTGTCCCGCCTCTAAGATATTTGCCCCTTGTTCAATCTGCCCGGCAACCATTTCACATTCCCTCACCATTAACTCGCTTCCTGAAGCGCTTGCACTTAACCGCAGACAAGCCGGCATATCGCACCCGGCCGCCACCATCATCGCCATTGCCTCCGCCATTTTGCCTAAAATACTGTTGTGATATAACCTGCCGAAAATCGGCAATCTCAGTATTATCGACTCCTTGATTCTCCGTCCCGCCGATGAAGACGACAATATCTTTAGCAGCACAATTATCACGGCAACGAGAACGCCCGCTCCCACCCAGAACGAGACCACGTTGTCCGACATCTTGATGAATAGTTTCGTCAAGGCCGGCAATTCCCCACTTATCATTTCCCCAACGATAGATGTAAACCGGGGTATGATTGTCAGAAACACCGCCGTTATCAGTACCGCCGCAAGCGTCAGAATTACCGCAGGATATGCCATTGCCTCGAAGACAATCTTCCTTGTTCGATTTGAAATTTCTAAGTGCCTGTTCAGGGTCGTCAGCATTTCGCTCAGCCGGCCTGTCTCAACGCCCGCCTTCAATATCTGTCCGTAAAGAGGCGGAAAATGTTTCTGCCTCTTCTCAAACGCCCGTTCGATGCTCACACCTGCCTCAAGGTCGCGGGCAATTGAATCTATGAGCTTGCGCATCGACCTTGTCCCCACGTCTTTTGAAAGTTCCCGCAGTCCCCTCTCAAGTGGGATACCGGCCTTCGTTATCGAAGCAAGCTGCTGATTAAATAGCAGAAACTCGTTTCTGCCTATCGGTGTCTTTGGTTTTTCGCCCTTTGCCTTTTCAATCGAGTTGACGGTAAGCTGCATTTGGCGAAGCAGCATACCCGCCTCATCCAATGACCCCGCCTCAATCACTCCCCTTATCAGCCGGTCCGACGTCGTCAACGCATTGTATTCAAATATCGCCATTTCTCACTCCGCCACAGTCCTTTATCACCTTTTCATTTTTCCGCCGTCCCGCAAACCTTATTCAGCTCTTCTGTCGTCGTTAATCCGTCTGTCACTAACCGCCGGCCGTTTTCGAGCATATTGGTATGGCCTTTTTCATTGAGGATTTTTTCGAGCTGGTCGCAGTCCGTCTTTGCCAAAATTGCCTTACGCAACTGGCTGTCAAGACAAACCATTTCCGCTATCAGCATCCGGCCCTTGAAGCCGGTCCCGAAACATTTCTCACAGCCGACCGGCTCGAAGGAATCGCCGCCGTTCTGCTTTTTGCATTTGTCGCACAGTTTCCTGACTAACCGCTGGTTTAAGACCGCCGAAATACTGCTTGTCACCTGGTACGGCTCAATACCCATCTCTAACAGCCGCAATAATGCTCCTGCAGGCGTGCCGCTGTGCATCGTGCTCATCAGCAGATGTCCCGTCAATCCCGCCTCGATGGCAATCCTGGCCGTCTCGGCGTCTCGTATCTCGCCTATCATTAAGACCTGCGGGTCCTGCCGAAGCAGCGACCGCAGCGCCGTTACGAAAGTCATCTGGCCGTGCGGTGTAATCTGGACCTGCGTTACCCCGTCAATTCTGATTTCCACCGGGTCTTCAAGCGTTACGATGCTCATGCCCGGCGACTTTTTCTGAATATAACGCAGTAGGGCCGCCAGTGTCGTGCTCTTGCCGCTCCCTGCCGGCCCCGTCAGCAGCAGAACTCCCTGGTTTCCGTCTGCGATTCTCTTTAGTGCCTCGCAAATGTCCCGTGAGAAACCAAGCTGCTCTATGTCCGTCAGGTTCGTGTCCTGATATAAAATCCTGACAACGGCTCGCTGACCGTATATTGTCGGAAAAACAGCAAGCCGCTCGTCCAAAACGTCCCTGTGCTCACCGTTTCTTTCGATTCTGCCTTCCTGAGGTATATCGTTGCGATACGTCAGCAGTCCCCCCAATACCTTTAGTCGTGCAATCACATTGTCGGATATCGACTTTGGCAGTTTCTCTACGGTGTTCAGCACCCCGTCAAGGCGAAATCTGACTATTAATCCCGAGCTGGTCGGCTCGAAATGAATATCGCTCGCCGATGACTGCAATGCCTTTTCAAGAAGGTCATCGACAAGCGTTACCACGTCCTGGGCGTCCCCCCCGTTGGCGTAACACTTTTCTTTGTAAGCATTTACATCCATAAAGACCTTATGTTTCCACTGCCTCTTAAACTCGCCATGCTGCCTTGCTAATAATAAGACGCGATTGCCCCCGGCAGTGTTATCAACAAAAACACAAGTTTTTTCCCACAAGTTGCAGGATTCTTGTTAACATATTATTAGGTACTGCGTCCTATCAAACGAGAGAAGATAGAAAACTGAATAAGTAAGGGCTTATGACAAGCAGGCCGGTCATCCTCGAACAGATTTGGGATTTTGCTGTCCCTAAGTCCATAGACGACAGCCAGCGCTGGGTTTTGGCCGCTATGCAGTCACACGGCCAGCAGCTCGTCGGTATGCTCTGGCGGATTCTCGGCAATGAGCAGGATGTCTGCGACGCCTATCAGGACACCTTCCTGCGGCTGGCACATCTCGAAGGCGGACAAAAACCGGAAAATGTCAAGGCATACGTATTTCGCTCGGCAAGCAACATTGCCATTTCGATTTTAAGACGCAAAATTTCGGAAAAGAATGGCTTGGCGTCAACTGTGCCTGTCAGCCGCGACGTAACGTCCCCTCAGAATGAGCTTGATGCCGAATACCTCCGAGACGCTCTGCGGTGCAGTATCGCCCGGCTGCCTGAAAATCTGCGGGATGTTGTCTCCTTGCATGACCTGGGTGACTTGTCGTACATCCAGGTAGGAAAAATTTTGGGAATTACTGCCGCTACCGCAAGGGTCTATAGATGCAGGGCAATACAACTGCTCTCTGTTTGGATGGGCAGAAAGAAGGACGGGATATTATGAATACGATAAAGCTCAATAATAAATGTCGACAAATCAGGGATTGGCTCTCCGAGCTTGTGAATGCACGGCTCGGCCTTTCCGCCGATTGGGTGCAGGACCATATTGCCGCCTGCCCGAAATGTCAGCGCAGGTTCGCCGCCTTCGGCAAAGTTGCACTGGCTTTTTCTATCTTAAAAGCTCAGCCGCACAACCTCGATTTGCTGATGCGCGCAAATACCCAGGCAATCGGCGTGCTCAAACACCCCTTGCGTAAAGCCCCGAAAGCGGCAAAGCTTAGAACAATGCTCCCTGAGCCGAAACTGCTCGAACGATGCGCCAAGTATCCGCGCCCACTCGCCCACGCCGCTGCCTGTATCGCGCTGCTTATCCTGATGAAGCTCGGTGTCTTCTCTTCTATGGCCGCCTTTCAGAACAAGGGTCAGGATGTCGTCAAACATTACTATGCACGTCACCTCGGCAACGATGCAGTAAAAGAAATTTTCACCTCCTGATGAAAAGCTGCGACTGTTCAATATAGGATATTGGATATTCGGCCTTTTATTCGGCCGGTTGGTTGCTGTCGGCTTTCGTCTTATCGATTATCATTCGCTGCGCGCTTATCGTCGTCTGCTGCTGCTTTATCACGCCCTTCAGGTCTTCGACAATGGTCCTGAGTTTTTCATTTTGGCTCTCCAGCGCGCTTATCTTTTTACTCTGGTCTTCAATCTGAGAAAAAATACTTGTGCTGGTCTTCTCGATGCTATTCGCATCGTCGATTAGCTCATCCCTCTCCGCAATTAGCTGCTCGATTTGCTCTAACAATTGCCCCCGCGTCATCTCCGCTTTCTGTATCTGCTCTTTCAGATAGCTTCTCTCGCCCTTGACCTGCGATAATTCCGCCTTTGTTTTGGCCAGCTCCACCCTCAGTCGGCTTGCCTCCGCCGCTGCCTGCCGGTTGTTCTTGTCCTTGCAGCCGACCCCGGCCGCCAGACAAACCAGCAGCATAATCCTCAATACCATATTCCTGCCATCCATATATTTATTATCGGCAAATTCCCCACGCCAGGTTGATTTAACTGTTCGCGAGCACCGATTTACCGTATTACTCCCGCCAGTCGCTTCCTCTTATACCCCCGGTTGTCAGGTTCGGATTGGGATTACCATCATTGGCCTTGAAAATGTCTTTTGCCTTGAGGAAACGTACCTGCCCGTCTGCGAAAAGATAGTTCCGGCTGCCTGCCCAGCCCCACCACCCGGCCTCCTGACCCTCTTTTATCACCTTGTGGTTGCTCGTCCACTCGCCGATAAGTATCTTCTCCGCCGGTCTGGCTACATTGACGACCTTTTGCGGCACACTCGCCTTGATATGCTGCGACAGGTATGTCTGCTGTATGCTGTTAATTGCGTCTATCTGTTCCGGGCTGTGATAGAACGCCATCGAATAAGAGTAGCTGGTTGATTCCCACTTTACCGGTGCGGTCTTGTCTGCCGGGCAAAGAAGAACCGATGGATTGTTCGCGTCTATCTGTCCCCCAAGATACGGCTCCACAAACTTGCGCCACCCGCGACCCATCCACAGCCAATAGTAATCATTTGGCTCTTGCGAGACGATTTTTGAAACGGGGTCTTCAGCGCACGGATACGTCTCTTCATTGGCTCCGAGGTAGAGGTGCATCGCCACGTCTATCTGCTTTAAGTTGGCCGCGCATCCCGTCCGCTTCGCGTATGCCCTTGCCTTGCCAAGCCCCGGCATCAGTATTGAAAGCAGCACCGCGATTATCGAAATCACCACTAACAGCTCAACTAAAGTTATACCATTTCGCTTATTTCGCATCGGAAAAATCCGTAGGGTGGGGATTGCCTGCCCTGAGCTTGTCGCGGGGCCCCACCACTTACCTGCCTTTTTGCCCGTACCTGCCTGCCGGCAGGCAGGTACAACGACTCAATGTAAACCCGCAATGCCACACTGTAAACTTACAACGCCACGATGTAAAGCCGCAATTCCACGGTAATATCAAAATCTTCCAGTAATTGCATCGGGAAAATCTGGAAAATTTTCAATAAAACCCAGATTTTCTGCACTTATTACTTGACATTATGGGGGGTAAGATGGGAAAATTGAGTAAGTTTGTTATCCGGGCTTGCAAGAGAGAAGAAGTTAATGGGTGAAAGAGACAAGGATGCTCACGATTGAGGTTCTTGGTGTGGAGGAGGAAGCGGCCATACCAGAAAACAATCACAAGGTAAAAAGGAGCGAAGAAATGAAAAATGCATATCTTTTATTTGTAGGGGGTTTGATGTTTATTTCGGGACCAACGGGTTTTGCGGCGAGTTTTCAGGGTCTTGGCGTTTTGCCGGGAGGCGAATACATAAGTTATGCATACGGCGTTTCCGGCGATGGTTCAGTTGCAGTCGGATATAGTGGGTCTATTCACCATCAGGCATTCCGCTGGACACCCGAAGGCGGGATGGTCAACCTTGGTACTGTCTACGCATATACTGCCTATGGAGCTTCGAGCAACGGCTCCGTAATCGTCGGTGATGGTTATTTAGGAGGGCCATCTCGTCAGGCATTTCGCTGGACAGTGGATGGCGGTGTGGTTGGACTGGGTTATTTGCCGGGGGCAAATAAAAGCGGTGCATATGGTGTTTCCGCCGACGGTTCGGTTGTGGTTGGAATAAGTTCTGTTTCATCAACAGTTGGTGAGGCATTCCGCTGGACATCCGGTGGAGGTATGGTCGGCCTTGGGGATTTGGAAGGCGGCGAATACTGGAGCCATGCGCTTGCGACTTCTGCGAACGGGTCGGTTGTTGTTGGGTACGGTACCTCGGCCTCAGGTACAGAGGCATTCCGGTGGACGTCGGGTGGCAGCATGGTCGGTCTGGGTGATTTAGCTGGCGGTATATTCGAGAGCTGGGCAAGGGGCGTTTCCGGCGATGGTTCAGTTGTGGTGGGGCAAGGTTCGTCCGCTTCAGGTAGAGAGGCGTTCCGCTGGACATCTGCCGGCGGCATGGTCGGTCTTGGCGATTTCCCTGGAGGGGCATTCAAAAGTAATGCGCTTGCTGTTTCTGCGGATGGTTCGATTGTAGTTGGCAGTAGTTCTTCTACTTTTGATGTACACGACTATGCCCGTTATGGTGAGGCATTTTATTGGACAGAATCGGGCGGTATGCAGAATCTAAAAAATATACTCATAAATTTAGGAGCAGACTTGACTGCCTGGGACTCAACTACCTGGACGCTGACAGAGGCCACAGGAATATCACCAGATGGCAAAACTATTGTAGGCTATGGATTTAACGGTGGAAGTCCGGAGGCTTGGATAGCGACAATTCCCGAACCGGCGACGATGTGTCTGCTTGGTTTAGGTGTATTGGGTCTGCTGAAAAAACGTAGAGCATAAACACAAAGACAAAACTTTAACGCGATTACAAGTTAAAGGGCTGTGTTCAAAAAATACAGTCCTTTTTTTATTATTTCATTTTCATGAAACCACCATCACCGTATTGCTTGGTGAACCTTCGCCGGATTTATAGTATCAAATGCGTCGCCTTAATCTGCTGAATGTTCGGTGGATACATATTTGAAATCCGGGGTTGGGGATTTTCGCATCGAGTATCGAGTTATTCAACCGTCACGCTTTTAGCGAGGTTTCGCGGCTTATCGACGTCGTGCCCTCGCAGCACCGCCGCGTGATACGCCAGAAGCTGCAAAGGCACCACCGTCAGCATCGGCTGCAACAGCTCCGGCGCATCCGGTATCGATATCAGGTAGTCCGCATACTGCTTGATATTCTCATCGCCTTCGGTGGCAACAATTATTGTCTTTCCGCCTCTTGCGCGCACCTCTGCGATATTCCCAATCATCTTGTCGTATTGCGGCCCAGCCGTTGCAATGAACACCGCCGGCATACCATCGACTATCAGCGCTATTGGCCCGTGCTTCATCTCCGCCGCGGGCAATCCCTCCGCGTGGATGTAGCTGATTTCCTTCAGCTTCAGCGCTCCTTCCAGCGCTACCGGATAATTCACCCCGCGACCTAAGAACAGCCAGTTGTTCTGCTTCATATTGGCTGCCGCTATTTCCTTGATGTGCTCCGACTGTTCCAAAATACGACCTATTTTGTCCGGTATCTTCGCAATCTCCTCGATGACCTCGGTCGCCTCACTGCTGTTGATGTGTCTGCGCCTGCCAAGCTCAACCGCCAGCATCGTCAGCACCGCCACCTGTGCGGTAAACGCCTTTGTGCTTGCAACGCCTATCTCGGGGCCTGCGTGCAGATATATCCCCGTATCGGTGGCCCTGGCAATGGATGACCCGACCACGTTGACGATGCCTAACACCATTGCGCCGCGCTCCTTCGCCTGCTCCACCGCGGCAAGCGTATCCGCCGTCTCGCCCGACTGGCTTATCGCTATCACTACGGTCCCATCCTCGATAATCGGATTGCGATATCGAAACTCGCTCGCGTACTCCGTCTCTGTAGGAATCCGTGCCAACTGCTCGAACAAAAATTCCCCCACAAGCCCCGCGTGCCACGCCGTCCCGCACGCCGTCAATATGAGCCGCTTCGTCCTCGTCAGCTCGCGCGAATACGCTGCTATCCCGCCGAGTTTTATCCTGCCGTTGCGCACGTCAAGCCGCCCGCCCATACATGTCCCAAGCGACTTCGGCTGCTCGAATATCTCCTTGAGCATATGATGCCGAAATCCGCCAAGCTCTATCTGCTCAAGCGAAAACTCTATCTCCTGCAGCTCCTTAGTCACCTCAACGTTGTCTATGGTCTTGGTATGAAAACCTTTCGGCGTCACCGTCACCATTTCGTTGTCCGAAAGGTATATCGCCCGCGTCGTATGCGATACTATCGCAGCGGCGTCTGATGCAAGTATGTACTCGCTTTCACCCACTCCAAGAATCAGCGGGCTTCCCTTTTTTGCCCCTATGAGCACGTTCGGATAATCCGAGCACAGAATCGCAAGTCCGTATGTCCCGTGCACTTCCCGCAGCGCCCTTTGCACCGACCACTCAAACCTTGTCTGTCCGTCGCACTGCTTTTTTTGTTCGCTCACGTCGCCTTTTGAGTAGAAATACCCGATTAGATTCGATATGACCTCGGTATCCGTCTCGCTGACAAACTTCGCACCTTCATTTTTCAGCCAGGTCCGCAGTGTGGCGTAATTCTCGATTATACCGTTGTGAACAACGGCAATCTTCCCCGTCCAGTCCGGATGCGGATGAGCGTTCACCTGGTTTGGCTCGCCGTGCGTCGCCCATCGCGTATGCCCAAGCCCGATTGTGTCCCCGCTGTCCGGCTCATCAAGTATCGCCTCAAGGGCGCTAATCCTGCCGCTGGTCTTCTTTATCTTTATCGCACCGCCCCCTAGTAACGCCACTCCCGCAGAGTCGTACCCGCGGTACTCAAGACGCTTCAGCCCTTCTATCAGAATCGGCTGTGCGCATTTATTGCCTAAGTACGCTACTATTCCACACATCTGTGTTCCCTCTCAATAATGAATTAAGCCCTTGTCAAACCGCAAGAAGATACGTTTTCTGGGGCATCGGGTTCGGGATGGCTGTTCATCCCTTTCAACTCTATCGGCAAATCGTGCACGATTGTAGAGAAATACACCGCCTGCCGCAATTCAATTCTACTAAAGCTCGCTATAAGAGATTATAATTTGACCGATACGCACTTTAACTGTCTAATTTGACCTGTGATAGTCGTTATTGATTACAATATCGGAAACGTCAAAAGCGTTTGCAACGCCTTTCGACATATCGGCTGCGAAGTCGAGCTGACACGCCGACCAAAGGCAATCGAAGCCGCCGAAGGTCTCGTCCTGCCGGGCGTCGCCGCCTTCGGCTACGCCGTAAGAGCACTCGGCTCACTCGGCGAGCTTGTAAAAAAACTCGCACTGACCGGCAAACCCCTGCTTGGTATCTGTGTCGGCTACCAGATGCTCTTCGACCAGAGTTGCGAATACGGAATCCATAAAGGACTCGGTCTTGTAAAAGGCAACGTCATCCCCATCCCGCCGGGCAGAGTCATCCCCCACATGGGCTGGAACAAAGTCGAATTGCCGAAAGATATGCGTTTGTTTGAAGGGCTTAGCGATGCCAAACATTTTTACTTTGCTCATTCATTTTACGCCGATGTCGCCGACCGCGACGCAAAAATCGCTTACGCCGATTACGGTTTTGCCCTGCCAGCCGCCGTTCAAAAGAAAAACATCTTTGGCACACAGTTCCACCCCGAAAAAAGCGGCAACCAGGGCCTTGCCGTTCTCCGCAACTTCGCCCAAATCGCCGAAAAGGGGGGTGTAATTTGCTGACAAAGAGAATTATACCTTGTTTGGATGTCAAGGATGGCCGCGTAGTCAAGGGAGTGCACTTTGTCAACCTGCGAGACGCCGGCGACCCCGTCGAGCTTGGCGCCCGTTACAGCGATGAAGGCGCAGATGAGCTGGTCTTTCTCGATATCACCGCAACAATACGCTCGCGCAAAACCATAGTTGAGCTTGTTCGTAAGGTCGCCGAGAACGTATTCATTCCCTTCACGGTAGGGGGCGGCATCCAGTCGGTCGAGCAGATAGATGAACTGCTCCGCAGCGGCGCAGAAAAATGTTCGGTCAACACCGCCGCCGTCCAGAATTCCGACATCCTCACCGAAGCCGCACAGCGGTTCGGCAGCCAATGCATTGTCCTCGCCATCGACGCCCGACGCTCAAAAACCAAAGCAGGCCGTTGGCAGGTCTGCGTCAAGGCGGGCACAGAACCAACCGACATCGACGCTGTCCGCTGGGCAATCGAAGGTGAAAAACTCGGCGCAGGCGAAATCCTCCTGACCAGTATGGATGCCGACGGCACACAGGCCGGCTACGACATCGAGCTGACCCGTGCCGTCGCCGACGCCGTCAATGTCCCCGTCATCGCATCAGGCGGCGCAGGCGCCCTCGACCACCTTTACGACGCCATCACCAACGGCCACGCCCAGGCCGTCCTTATGGCATCCATTACCCACTTCGAAAATTATACAATCAACCAGATGAAACAATACCTCCGTTCCCGCGGCATAGCCGTTAATCTATGAGGTCAAGGATTCTTTCTTACCGGCTTTTATTACTTATGCACGCACGCCGGATTGCCCGGCTCATCCGTGCAATCTATCAGCCAGTTTGAAGCCATTTGTGCAAAGTCATAAAAATCAACCTTGCAATCGTCGTTCAAATCGCCGGAAAGGACGTACTCGCAAATTTGGGCAATTGTTCCGCTATCGACAACGAAGTTGTCAAGGTGAGCATCGCCTGAAGCCAGTGCCCTGTTTTCTGCGCTGCCGGCCAAGATTGGAATGACAACAGCACTACCCCATTCGCCTTTCAGCAAATCCGGGATGGTTATCCAAGCATTAGCTGCCCAGTAGCCGGTGTCACTAAGATATAGCTCGTCTTTGTTTGCATCGTAGGAAATATACAGAGTTCCATCATCTGTGTTCCTTACCTTGTCTTTTTCGTCAACAGTAGAGCCAGCTATGGTCAGCTCGTAGTGAAAATATGAGGGGGTATTGTGATCAGGCTCATAGTCGGCCTGTATAAAAAGAATGTTACTCCAATCTTTGAAGAGGCCGAGCGTAGCGGAGGCAAAGGAGTCCGGAGACCCAGACCTTAAATTGTGGAAATCAGTTTTGAATGAAAAATTGCCTGTTGTCGAAAAACCCCAGCCATTAGCGAAATAAGCAGCTACGTTATCATTCACATCTCCTGTAGAACGCACCTCCAATCTCCCGTTGGTCTCGTTCAGCCAGACACTGGGACTCTCCTGAAACAGATTCCACATAGACGCATTCCTCGAATTGTCGTTGAAGTCATCCGATGGCAATGCATAGGCCACAGAAGACATTGCTGCCAACACACAAATTGTAATTAACTTCTTCATTTGGATTTCCTCCTCTTAACGGTTCAGATTCTCTTTTTTAAGTCATTAGATATGCGACTCCTCGGCAACTACAAAAAACTATTATGAACTATCTCCGGCCTGAATGCAAGAGAATTTTCCGCAACTAATCCTGGCCTTTATTGCCGACCGAAAGTTTATTTCACCGCCTTATTACCTCAAACGGCTCAAAGAGTCCGTATCCGACAGTGTGGTATTTCTCACCGGCAGGGGGGCCTGTTGCAGGGGCCTTGCGGAACGAATCAGGCCCGGCGTATCCTAACGGCGGACTGGCGTGATGCGGCCCTAATGTATTCTTCAACGTCCCTGTCACGACAACCTCAATGTCGTTTTCGCCCTCTTTAATTTGCTCGGTGACGTCACATTCCCACGGCTGATGCCACACGTACCCCGCCTGTTTGCCGTTGACGATGACCTTCGCCACGCTGCCGTACCACTTGCCTAAACGAACGACATATCGCCCGCCCGGCTTGGCAACCTCAAATGTTTGTGAATATGAAACGCTCTGCCCATACAACTGATGTCTCTGCTCGTTCCACGGACCCGGCTTTAGCGGGACATCCCCGACAATTACAAATCCCGATTCGGTCCCCTTGAGCGCAAAATCACCCAGCACGTACGCCGCTGCAAGCTCGTGAAACATCGTAAATGGACTTGCCTTGATAGCGACACGGTTCTCGCCCGTTTTCGCCGCAGAACTGATATCAATCTTGCCGAACGCTTTATCTAACCACCACGAACCCTTTTCCGCCGATACCGATTTGCCGTTGCAGCTAATCGTATAAAGGTCGGGTCGCTCAATGACTATGTATAATGTTTTCGGCGCGTCACCCTCAATCGTAAATCGGTATGTCGCCTCAAACCCGCTGTCAGCCGCAAACTTTCTCCTGATTAGCTCATCCTTGAACTGCACCGCGTGGTCCCACGGATTACCGTCAAGGCCATATTTGGCAAAGACCGTGCTTGCCGCTTTGTTGTAATATGCCTGCTCCATCACCTTGCCCCCGGCATTCACATCCAGATAATCCAGCGTCAGGACATTCAGCGAGTTCCTGCGAATCTTCATTTGTCCCGCCGACGCAACCTTCGTCTCCTCTGTCTTGACTGTGGCAGTTACCTCTATTTCCTTGTTCGACAGCAATACCAGCAAACTCCCGCACGGCGCAAGCTCAAACCTCGCCTTTACTCCTTTCTCTGTCTTCTCGAATGGATACGCCGAAATTTTTCCCGTTTCAGCATCCCACCGTTCAACGCTCTTTGCAGCCGATTCCACAATTCCGCTGCTGCCTGATTTTATATCGGTGTTGGTAATAAACAGCAGCTCGCCGTCATCCAGCTTTCTTCGATGATGCAGCAAAATGCCTTCTTTGCCTTCGTCCGCCCGAATCGAAAATCCGTCCTTCGACCGACCGGCAAGCTCCCTGACCACCTCCGCCGACTCAATCTCCTTCCAGCCCTGCTTCTCCGACAATCCTTTCACCTGCCCGCTGACCTTGCCGTCCGCCAAGCCGGGCCCTCTCCCGCAGCACAAAACCTCTCCGCCGGCGTCAAGATACTTCTCAAGCAGTTCCGCTGTCCTGCTGTTCAGGTTCTCCGTCATCGGCGAAATGACAACGGTTGTGTACCTGCGATTGCCGACCTTCAGCGCCGCCCCCTCAACGGAACCATTGCCCGTTATGACCTCCTCGCACCCGATATCGTACTCCACCTGCTTCTTCGCCAGCGCCGTCACGATACTCTGGAATTCCGCACCTATTTTTTTTAACTCTTCCGCGCCGCTCTGGTCCGGCTGGTACATCCACGCCGTCGTCGTCGGCTCAAGCACTAACACCGTATTTACCTGTTCGCCCTGACACATCGCCAACGTCACCCGCGTAAAATATCCCGTCAGAACGTGATATGCCTCCCACCACGGCTCGTGATACGAAAACGTCTGCGGATAGTCCGCCTTTCTCGCCCCGCGTATGCTCGCGTGCGACAAATGCTCATCCAGCGTATTTATCCCAAGCACCTCCAGCCAGTCCCCGATTCGCTTCATATCCTCGAATCGCAAATCCCACCCGCTTCCGCCGTACAATTCGCACAGCGTCCTGCGCCGCCCCAATTGATTGGCGACGCTCGAAACCTCCTTTACCGCCCTTATATTACCGAATTGTGCCCCTGTGTTCTCCGCGTACTGATTGAAAAGCGTGTCAATGCCCGGCCTTTGCTGCCAGGAGCTCATCGCCATATTATCCGGCACCATTACGCACCTTGGCCATTCGTGCTCCCAGTAATGTCCCGTAAACTCAAGCCCCTCCTTCTGACAATACCCGTAGTATGGCTTTGCCCACCGCTCGATGAACAATTCCAATACCGTCTGAAAATAATTATGCCTCACCCGCTTCCACTCGCCCACCGGCTTAATCAAACTCGGCAGGTTATCCACCAACGAATATCCCCATCGCTTCTCGAATACCTCCGGCAAATCGTCCGTCCACGCCATAGCGCCCGCCGCCTGCAACCTCGGCTCATCCGTAAATGCCCCAGGCACTCGCTTGCCGAACTCCCCGCCTATCTCTCGCTGATATGCATCCATCGTGATTTCCAGAAACATCTCCGTGACCCCCGGATGAATCAGGTCAACGTAGAATTTCCCCCCGTGCCACGGCGATAAGCCCGCCTGCTTCTTTATCGCAGCCGCGTACTTCCCGCCGGCCGGTGTATCACCCGACTTTATCTTCTCTGTGACGTTCTCCCACTTCTCCCCGTCTAATCGGTATATCCCAATCACGTCTTCCGACCATTTCGGCTCATTTACGTCCTGTATCGCCAATCCCTGCCCCCTTGATTCCGGCATCGTATCGGGCACAAATCCCCCCGCAAATCCCGATGGATATGAATTCTCATCGTATATCCACAGGTTCATATCTAATCGTTTCGCCTCTTCCAGGGCCACCTTCCACAATGAAAACCACCTCTCCGACAAATAAGGCGTCATCAACCCGGGCCGCGGATGCACAAACGCCTGCCTTATCCCCTGACTCGCCAAATCCCGCAGCGTCGAAACCACCATTTCCTCCGTCATCATATCGTTCCACACCCATAGCGGCGCAGAACTATACTCCCTCGGCGGATTTGCAAACATCGCCTTCACTGCCGTTGATTCCACCCCCTCAATTCGCCCGGCACCGAAAAATGCCCCCAACAAAACTACTAACCATCCGATTGAACTGACCCTTCTCATAATAATCTCCTGTATTTGGGGCTGTTGAAAAAGTCAAGATTGCTTCGTCGTCCCGATTAAATCGGGGCTCCTCGCAATGACAAGAAGTTCGTTTTTCTGTCATTGCGAGCGAAGCGAAGCAATCTCAAATCATTAACACCGGATTTTTCAACATCCCCTGTTACAATTTTAGGCGGGCCTTTGCCCGCCGCGTTCATATAACGCATCGAGTATCATAGCGCCCGTTTCAAGAATCAAGCATTTTTTTATACGTGTTTTTGTCCCCCGCATTCTTTAAACCTGCAACCTGCTTGCCCTGCTTGCACTGAGCTTGTCGAAGTGAGCGCAGCGAAGCGGAGTCGAATGGGTATCCTGCAACTCGTAACTCACCTTCCTCAACTCAACACTAAACACTAAAAACTTAAAACTATTTTGGTGTCCTGCCTGCCCTGGGTCCCGGCGCGCCGGGTTCGAAGGGGCACACCATTTTTGCTGTTCCTATTATCACAGCGCCCGTGCGGCCGACCAGGTTTACGGTGTATGCCAGCTCGTCTGCACAGACCAGCTCTGGCTAAGTAAGGTATAGTCAACCATGTTCACCGGCCAGACGCGGTCAATGTTGCCGGGAACGCATGAATTCCAGTCGAGCCAGTCATCAACAAGAAATCCGAGGTCGTCAAGGTCAACTGTGCCGTCGTTGGTCAAATCGGCCAGAATACTCCAGCCCTCAGGGGTCCGGCTGGCTTCGCTTGTCCCGCCATAGGCGCCCATATTGACCCGAAGGTTATTCGCATCATTCGGCTCTTCGCCTAAAGACCAGCCCGGATTGCCCGCGTCGATACACGGGCTTGTATAGCCGTCCAACACCCAGGTTTGCTGATTCGGGTCCCAGTGGCCCGCGGCGGATTGCAGACGGAAGTCGTTGTTCGCGTCGGCAAGGTTAAAGTCAACAAACTCAGGGTACTTACTGATGTTCCCAAGACCGCCCAAGCTGCCTGTCAAGCCCTGGACACAGCTATAGTTAATCACCGGCTGGTTGGGGCCGGCAATTTGACCGGATTGGTTGTATGCACCGCTGCCTCTGTTACCCCACAATATGGTGTTGCTCACGGTCGGCACGCACCCATAAAAGCTGAACATCCCGCCGCCGCCCTTGTTGGAGTCATTGGCTGCGATAGTACAGTTGGCAAGCGTGGGACTGCTGAAATATGTGTTGAAAATTGCGCCGCCTCTCGATTTGGTTGTGTTGCCGCTCAGTATGCAGTTGGTCAGGCTCGGCTCACTTCCATTGTCATTATAGACGGCGCCGCCGTTTGAATCAGCCGAGTTACTTTTGAACGTACAGTTGATTATCCGGGGACTTCCCAGGTCGTTGTACAAGCCGCCTCCGGAACCATCCTCACCGGAGCCATTGGCGTTGCCGCCCTCAATGATAAAACCATCGAGCACGGCGCTGGCATCGGTATCGCTCCCGTCAACTACGTGGAAACTATTTTCGTTGCGCGACGCGTCGTTGTTGTCGCCGACGTCGTTGCCGTCCAGGTCGCCTGAAAGAACGGTCTTATGTACCCTGAAGTTGCGTTCATTGGGGTCTGATGCGCCAATTCCGACGTAACCGCCCCTGATGATAACGCCTTTTTTCAGTTTGAATTTGCTCTTGCGGTCGCGCGTACCGTGGGGGACGGCGTCGTTAGTATCGGTCTTGTAGTTGCCGGCGGCAACAAAGATTATGGTATTATCATTGGCCTCTTCCACGGCATCCGAAAGAAATTTCTTCGCCTCAAACCAGCTCGAACCATTGCCTGACCACGTTACTTTAGTATCAACGTGTATTTTACACGGGTCCACTCCCCCACCGCCCGTCGGCGGGTAAATCTCCCCGGGATATTCATAAGCGCCCATATCCACAACAGACGGGTACCGTAGCGGGTCGGCTAACCCCGTATCGGGGGCCGCTGCAACATTCTGAAAGCGATAAAGTTCCCCGCGCTCCTTTACATAGAGGTCGTGCGGCGTCCGCTCGGCGAAATCCCAATCGCCGTCAAGGTCACGCGAATCGGCCGGCACCTTCGTGTTGTCGGCAGCGTCAACGCACGCCGACCTTTCCCAGAGGCGACAATCACCCGGCCGGAAACCGGGGCTAACGTTAATATTGCCGACACCAGGCCAGAGATCAAATCGCTTATTGCCTTCAACCAGTTGGATGTCACTGTAGGTCACGGTGACGTCTGAGGTCTCCACGCCATCGACCTCCTTAATCCAAATCTGCTCGACACCGCAAGTGTAGTTCCAGACAATACAGTTTTCCACGTCGATGATATTCTTGGTGTCCACGCTGGGCGACGCTGCGGCAATGCCCGAGCCATCTATGCACCCGCTCCCCTCGGCGTTGAATGCCACGGTACAGTTGGTCATTCTTACAGTGCAGCTCTCGTTACAGTATATGCCCGCGCCATATCCGCCGATGCTGCCCTCGGTTATCAGGCAGTTCATCAGGTTTAAGGTGCAGTTATTGTTGTAGATACCGCCGCCGTTGGCAGCGCTATTTCGCACGAACGTGCAGTTGGTTATCTGGTGCGAGCCGGAAGGTCCGGTGCAATACAAGCCGCCTCCGTTGTTGCCGGCCGCGTTTCCCACGACTTGCTCGTCTGTGTCGCCGAACCGGCATCTGACCAGAATCAGGGCGCCCCCGTCGGCGTACAATCCCCCTCCGTCGCGCCCTGCTGTGTTGGCTGTTACCCTGCATTCGGCTAACTTGGGAGTTCCGCTTCTGACGAATAGCCCCCCTCCATCCAGTTCGGCGTAATTGTTTCTAAAACAGCACGTGGATACTACTGGTGCACTGGCCCCGCCTGAAATGAACATACCCCCGCCGCATTTCTCGTCGTCCGAGCCGGCCCCGTCGGCGTAACCCCCCTCTATGTAAAAACCGTCAAGATATGTTCCTCCACCCGCCGCCTCAGCGACGACAACATGATAACTATTATCATTTGTAAGCCCCTGCTCTCCAATGTTGCCGCTTAGGATTGTCTTGTTGATTAGCCAGTTAGGTTTTCCCACGCCGCCTGTACGGTATCCACCATACATTTTTACGTTGCTGACTAAGGTGAACCGCGACGCTTCATCGCCCGTCCCTTGGGGATGGGTGCTGTCCCTGTCGGGATAGTAATAACCCTGGGCGACTAATATCGCGTCTCCTGCCTGTGCCGCCCCCAGGGCGTCCTGGAGATATTTGAATGCTGTCGCCCACGAGTTGCCGTTCCCGCCGGCAGCAGCAGACGTATCCACGCAAATGTCTTTGCCGCAGGCCGTAATCGCGCTGCCAAGCCATAGCAGTACGACTGTTATGGCAAGCAGAATGTTCCGGTTCATTCTTTTGTGCATTTGAACTCCTCCTCTTTGTAATCTTGCCTCCGCGGCGCACGCAGCACACATCGGCTTTCTGCCTCCATACCTTATCCTCGTTCTACGGGGGAAGGATTAGCGCGCATAGTCCTTCCTCCCAACAGACCATTTCGGTATCGGGTAAACCTAATACATCCACGTGGTAAAGTCAAGGCAAAAATTTCTCAAAGTGTAATGGGTCAGTTGTTAGTGGGGCAAAGCAGTGGCACGGCCATCTTGGCTGTGTCTTCGTCCCGGCGAGCCGGGATCGAATGGGTAACCTGCAACACGCAACTCACCTTCCTCAACTAAAAACCTATCACTAAAAACTCAAAACTTTTTTAAAGTTTACCCGCCTCCCTTATCGGTTAGCCCCGAAGCCTGCTTCGGGGTCATTGCGAGCCCCCGCGTCTTCTTGTCGAAGACAAGAGCGGGGGCGCGGCAATCTATTATTTTTTTGTATTGGTTTTTCAGAGGTCTCGAATACTTTTTAACGGAGGATTTTCAAATGCTAATCACTCGAAACTACAGCCGACTCGGCCAAAAACAGCTCGCCGTCATCGCCGACATCTTCGATAACGCACTCTCCGAACCCGATGCCCTCGCCAAAAATCACGTCAGCAAATGGCTCTACAAAAAATGGCTTGCCAATCCTGCCTTCCTCGCCGAACTTGACGCCCGTTTCGACCAGTCAATCCGCCAGACCAGGTTCCTCATCGCCCGCTGCCTCCCTCTTGCCGTCCAGCGCCTCACCAACCTCATCGTCTCCGACAAAGATGAAACCGCCAGAAAGGCCTGCCTCGACCTCATATCCCTCCACGCTGCCGACTCCAAACAACAAATCTCCCAAAATCCCCAGGACCACAATGAAAAACACGTCTCGACAATGCCTCCCGAATTGGCCGAAAAAATCCTCGCCGCCATGGTCCAGGTAGAATCGCAGGACTCATCTGCCGACATCAAAAATACTTAACTCTTTATCGTATAAATACTTATGAAAAATCAACTCTTAAATTCAGCTCAATTCAGGCAATTTGGCCTATCTTTCATCCTCTTTTCGATAGCACGACAAATCATTTCGATAGCAATTCAATATATTTGGCGCTATTTCGAGTCAAAATATGCAAGTCCAAAACCCCAATCCCCGAGTTTGCCTGAATCGACACCTTGCCCTGCTCTATAAGCATTTTTTTCTTGATTTGCCGACCTGTATAGTATATAATTATTCAAAAGATATACGACCAAAGAAAATGACGGGTACGAGGTGCAAAAGATACTCATCATCGCTGTTGTTTCGCTCTTGTTCGGCTGTACCAGCCGGACCGTTTCGCCGCGCGCTTCCCGCTGCGACGCGATAATCGAAAACCTAAGCCGGACAACCGACCAGCTCAACTCCATCCGGAGCGAAAAGGATTATTTTGTGAAGGTTTGGAATGATTCTGAAGACCAGCTCGCCGACTTTGCCGAGCTGATGTCCAATTCCTCCGGTCAGGATTACGACGCCGAGGCATTTGCAAAGTGGCACGAAGATATTGCTGCAAGAGAAGAGCAAATCTCACGACAGCACGCACTAAATGTTTTGCTGGCACACATCCGCATCGACCAAATGACGGATGACGAGTCCGACGCCAATCACCCCATCGGCTCAATTGAGCGGGTAGTTAATAGCAAATAGTCATTCTTGCCGCCAGCTCGTTTGTCGAAGCCAGTCGTCTGCGAACAGAACAAAGTCCAACGCATCCACAAATCCGCATTCCCTACACTGCCGGATAGACCCAGGGCTTGCGGTAGTCGCGGCGCAACAGCTTATTGGCCTCGGGGTCGCCGATGATTTCTTCCTTCTCGCCATCCCACCTGATGCTTCTGCCTAACTTGAGCGACAGCATCCCCAATAAGCTCATATTGGTCGAGCGATGTCCGATTTCTATATCGCATATCGGCTTTGACCGGCTTTTGACGGCGTTGAGGAAATCCGCCCACAGTTCCTGTATATTGTGCGCTTCGCGCGTGTGCATTTGCGGATTCTCGTGCAGAATCTGCTCGGGCGCACGTTGTTCGTTATGGTCGTCGTGGTCATAGTGTTCGTCACGCGGCGGCGGATAGAATGTCCAGCCGTCCATCCACCCGACGTGCAATGTCCCCTTCGTGCCGTAAAAATAACACCCGACGTTGTGCTTCTCCGCGCCGTTGGCGGCATAGAACCGGTGCTCCCACTCAGCGGTAAACGAATCAAACTGGTATGCGACAACCTGCGTATCCGGCGCATCGGTGTTATCCTGCTTGATGTGCCTGCCGCCGGTCGAGTAAATCACCTTTGGATACTTCTCTTCGGTCCACCAGAGTATCTGGTCTAACCAGTGTATTCCCCAGTCGCCTAATTGTCCGTTGGCGTAATCGAGGAACTGCCTGAACCCCCCCGGGTGTATTCGCCTGTTATACTTGCGCAATGGCGCCGGCCCGCACCAGAAATCCCAGTCCAATCCTGCCGGCGGGTCCGAGTCAGGCGGACTCCATCTACCGGGATTGTCGTAATGCGCAAATGCACGCACCATACCGATTTTGCCCGCCTTGCCTTCCTTGAGGAATTTGTTCGCCGATATGTAATGAGGCGACACCCGCCTGTGTGTCCCCACCTGGACCACCCTGTCCGCATCGCGGGCGGCCTTGACCATCGCCTTGCCTTCCAAAATGGTATGGCTGATGGGCTTTTCGACGTAAACATCCGCCCCCGCCTTGCACGCCGCAATCGTAATTAGCGCGTGCCAGTGGTCCGGCGTGGCATTGATGACTATCTCCGGCTTTTCCTTTTCCAGCAGTTCACGGTAATCCTTATATTTTACGGGCGTATCACCGGATAGCGTCCCGACCTCCGTCGCTGCGGAATCTAACAGATTCTGGTCAACGTCGCACAGGGCGACAATTTTGCACTCACCGGATTTGATTGCCTCTCGGAGGATGTTCTTGCCCCACCAGCCCGACCCGATTAGAGCTGTGCGGTATTTCTTGTCCTTTTCCGCCCCTATTATGTTCGGCGCAGCAATAGCCACACCCGCCGCCACACTGCTTTTTAGAAATGTCCGCCGATTGATTGCCATTTACGTATTCCTTAATCCGTACAATTCTTTCCTGCTCTTTTTGAGCAGCAGGTATTGTATGGTCAGCTAATGTCGTTTGCAACAACATCACTGAAATTGGGTTTGATTGGGTTTGTTTTCGCGGGGCAGGAAGGAGCGATTTATTTTCATAAGTCATTTTTAGACAGGGTCTTAGGTTAATTTTAGTTTTTTGTAAATTGGGTTTGTTTTGCATAATCATGACCCGTGACCCTCCTTCGCCCTGCGGACTTCGGAGGGCAAGCCCGTGACTCGCAAATCGGGGGTGCGGGGTCTGCGCTCTACTGAGGGCCGGGCTTGAAAATTGGGTTTGATTGGGTTTGTTTTGGCGGGGCAGGAAGGAGCGTTATATTTTCATAAGTCATTTTTAGACAGGGTCTTAGGTTCATTTTGGTTTTTCGAAAATTGGGTTTGTTTTGCATAATTACACGTTTTGCCCCGCACCAACTTCTTAGGACGAAGGGCTGTTCGGCGTTGAAGGTGGGTGGGTTGGATAAGGTGGCGGGGAGGAGACGGCAGCGGCATCGGAAGTAGGTGCGGGGTCTTCGCTGCGCTACGAGGGCTTGAGCGGCCATTATTCGGTTCTCCGAGTTAACGATACTTTATTCACTTTCTCATTGTTAGGGGGGTATTATACAATATGGAATGTTTGGTGTCAAGTTAATTATTGGCTTAGCAACAAAAAAACACCATGCTTTGCCGAAGGGCCACGCAGGGCAAGTAGATTTGGCAAACATGAGGAAGGTATTACTCAAAACCCTCCCAATTCATAAATTTCTTTAAAACACCTCTCTGGGATTTTGACTGGTGTTGATAATGGTGGAATTGTCTTCATCTCGTTGAAAAGTATTTGGCGCACTCTATCCAGCCTAATGGGACTCTTTAAGAGTTCGGTACCACTGAAGATAAATGCCATTATCTCACCTTTTGGGTTCCCATGTGCCAATCTAATTATGTCCTTCCATTCAAATATCCCGAATCGCTTGAAATTCTTGTATACGTCTTTAGCTGCCCCAATAATTACACGGTCGAGTGACGAACATGCCCTTATACATTTTGAGCCACTATACCGATTACCGCCACTAACGTACCATAATATTCGACTTGGTGCCTCTATCACTTTCGGTTTGCTAGACCTGTAATATGCGTTTTCCCAAGCGAGCGCGGTTGGAATATACGTAGGGAATAATCGTTGCTGAGCAAGTTCTTGATCAAACAAATCTATAGCCCATTGCGGACGAATTGGGACGATGAAAGTGGGAATTTTTGCATCGAGAAGTCGTCCGGGCCACAGAATCTTCTCAATTCTTGCCGCTTCTTCTATGCTAGCTTTCCCCGTGCAAACACGATCCAATATCCCCTCTAAATCTTTAGCTACGTACTGTTCTATGCGACGTTCTTTCTTTAATCTTTCTTGGAATACGTTCGCAGTTCCTAAACGTCCCAAATTTATCTTTATGCGATATTTTTCCTTGCGCATGAAACCAACATCTCGAAGAGCCTCGTCCACAATAGGATCAATGTGCGAATCTTTTACTGTTATGGCTTTGTACGCACTATCTTGTCCACCAAACTTTCGTATAATAATCGCAGCAAGGTTTCTTGACAATGTCCCCGCAAGCGCGCACTTCTTAACCCTAAAGAGGACTACATCTATTGTGCTTTCGTCTGTTTTTTTCATAACTGCGAAGCATAGGATATCTCCCATAGTATTCTCGATTAGCAATCCAGTTCCTATTTCAGTCTGGGCCAATGTCGACCGCAAAATGCCTTCGAATTTGGCTTTGGCCTCACCACTTTTGTAACTCAAAAAGGCCTTCGCAATCCTCGGCAAATCTTGCGCCCCAATTGTTCTTATTTTAATCTCTGATCCTGCTAGTTTATCTGGTTTATAATCTACTTCGCTAATCAGTTCATCGATACAAAGCACAAAACTGGCCGGACTCATGAGTTTGATTTCAAACTTTTTATCGAGCTCCTCGGCCTGTTTTAATATGGAATCATCTCGAGTAAGGAAAAAATTTGCGTTACCGGCAATGGCGTATTCCAGATGTTTGACGTCAGATTTGCTTGAATCGCTTGTTGCGTGAGGAAATAACTCGCTTATATTTTCTCTTACTTCCAATATTTTTTCAGTATCGGAGGAAATCCTTGCAAATAATCGCGCATTTGCCCGGTTACGCTTTCGAACATCACAATTATTTTGACGATTTATTTCATTAAATAATTCCCCAGTTATCGCAAACTCAATGTGTTCTTTCAGCCAATCTGACTTTAAAGCAATCGTTTCTTCCGGCCCATTGTCATCGAAGTAATCAAAGAAAATATTAGCATCGATAACAGCTACTGCTTTACTGCTATAAACTCTTTGCGAAAATAAGTCTGGATGTCCGTGATCAAACCAAAATCTCGTTAATTCCTTTACGTCCCTTCCTCGACCTAATTTCTCATCAACAGCAACAAAACCAACCGCTGGCCAAAATCCATGACTTGGGAAATCCCGGCGACAGTGAAGCAAGATGCCCTCTAAATGCTTGGTTACATCTTTCAGTTGCTCTACTAAACGCCTCCCAACCTTTTCCTTTCTATGTTCTTCTTGAACGCATAATTGCTGGATGACTGCTCTGCCTCTTGCTACATAAAATAATATGTACCCTAGCAATTTGTAATTGCCATCAAGTGCAGCAATAATCCGACCCTCTTCAGCATTGCGTTTGAATGCCTCACGAGGGAAAAAACCAACCCATTTTCTGTTTTTGTCCCCCAAATCAATTACGGCTTGCAGCAAAGCAGTATCTTCACCAACTTTGCTGAAAATCAAATCGCCTTTTTGATTTGATTCCTCCATATAGGTTTTAGGCCTTATCCTACTAAACCATAACTCTTGTCTTTTGAAAGAATCACCCACGCACTCCTATCTTTTTTGTTGATAGCTCGGGAGGCAATTTCCTTAACGTTCGTCAACCATACCAATACAGCATACTTTGCCCTCGCTTTACTTCTCCAGTACCGCTCTGTTCCGAGGATCTCTTGGTTATATTGCCTACGCAATTCTCTGATCCCTTTAGTAGTCAAGTTGTCCCACTTCCGAACTTCTGATACTTTAGCTACTGCACGTACTGGTCCGGACACCACTTTAAAAAACAGTTTGTCTCCACGTTCTACTCGGTCATAAGGTACACAGCGCCAAGACATTAACCGGCATTCTATTTTTTTATCTCCCTTCAATATGGCTTCCATGTATTCTTTTGCAACAATAACAAGATGTTTCATCGCTCCTGAGCCGTTCACGTTATCTCCTTTCTATATGCCTACCTCTATAATCTCCAAACCATTTATAAAGCACTCCGAATTTCACCCTCTTTGTACTACTGCCCTCATTTTACTCAAACCGTATCTGTCCCGGAAGTCCTTTATCAAGAATCTATTTTCAATCCCCCCCTAATTCTCTTGAACTAATCTTCCTCAAAGGTGAAAACCTAAAGCGTTTTTGCGAGGCATGTTAAACTATCAACAAAAGCAAGAGTTTTAATAGTCCACAATCCGAAACCCACAATCCCAAGTCACCCTTACCCTTTGCCTAAAACAGATATTCGCGTGACAAGGATAGAGGATTCAAATATGCCATCGGAGAGTGTATAATCTTTTCGTGGATAGTACGAAACGACAAGTGAATTTGGCCCGGCTGAGAAAAGCCGGTACACTCGCATTGCAGGGTGTAAACCACCTCCTGTGGCCCGCCGTCTGCCGAAATTGCAGCAAGAACATAAGCGAGACGGAAAACGGCCTGTGTCAGGACTGCTGGGACAAACTATTAACGTGCATCGGGGCGGACTATTGCCCGCGGTGCGGCAGGGACGTCAGCAGGTTCGCCTTGTTAGGCGGCGCCTGTCCAAAGTGCACGGGCGAACAATTCCATTTTGACCAAATCGCACGAGCGGGCGTCTATGATGAGTCGCTGCGGGATATGATTTTGGCCTTCAAAAACGACCGCACTGAGCTCGATTCGATTCTGGGCTTTCTGGCCGACTCGGCGCTGCAGCCAAGCCCTTTTTTCAACGACATAGACCTGTTTGTACCCGTGCCTTTGCACTGGTGGAGGCGACTGATTCGCGGCTATAATCAGTCAATGGTCATAGCCAAAAAATTACGACATCCGACTGCGAAAATCAGTGACGACCTTGCGCGGATTCGCCATACCAGGTTTCAGCCGACAATGCCTACTGATGCTGCGCGTGCGAAGAACGTGGCCGGCGCTTTTGCGGTTCGTTACCGCCATCAGTTCGCGGGCCGGCGAATATGTCTCATCGATGATATCAAAACCACCGGCGCCACCCTCAACGAATGTGCAAAGACCTTGAAAGAGGCGGGCGCCTCAAAGGTCTATGCACTTGTCCTGGCTGTGGCAGGTCAAAATAACCAATGACGATTGGAAAGGCACAAGCAGAATGGCAAAACAACTTCTGGTAACCAATTGCAAACTATTCGACACTGGAAAGACCGTATCAATTCTAATTGAAGACGGCACAATTGCCAAAGTCGGGCAAATCAAGCGTGCTGGTCTTGGGAACGTCCTCGATGCAAAAGGATTGTTTGTTGCACCGGGATTCATAGACGTCCACATCCAGGGCGCCGGCGGCGCAGATACCCTTGATGGAACGCCTGAGGCGTTTGAGACAATATCGCGGACCTGTGCGCGATTCGGCGTAACCGGCTTTCTGGCTACTACGGTCTGCAGGCCGAATGGGGACAACCGCCATTTGAAGGTTGCTGCTGAAATGACCAATAGATTTCTCGGCGGCGCAGCTCTGCTTGGTATCCATTTGGAAGGGCCTTTCATTTCGCCGAACAAAAGGGGTATGATTCGTCCCGATTGTGTTTGCCCGCCCTCTGCCGCCGTCTTAGATGACATTCTTGAGAAGACCGCAGGTCATCTCAGAATGATGACGATTGCGCCGGAACTGCCGGATGGCACCGAGTTGATTCAGCGCCTGATGCAGCGCGGCATCGTCGCGTCCTTTGGCCACTCGCAAGCAACTTATGAGCAGACGCTCGCCGGTTTTCAGGCAGGGTTATCACACGTCACACACCTTTTCAACGCGATGCCCTCGATTCATCATCGCTCGCCGGGGCCCCTCGTTGCGATTTTCGAAACAGAGCAGGTGACCTGCCAGGTGATTGCCGATGGTGTTCACATACATCCTGCGGTATTGAGGATGACTTTTGAGAAGCTGGGCCCGCAGCGAGTTATGCTCATCACGGATGGGATGCAGGCGCTTGGTCTGCCGGACGGCAAATATATGTATAATGGGAATGAGTATGAATCAAGGGCAGGCACGCCGAGGTACAAGGATGGAACACTAATCGGCACATCGCTGGGCCTAAGCGAGCTGCTAAAAAGATTTATGGGATTTACGGGTTGCGGCCTTGAAACTGCAATCAGGACCGTCACGGAGAATCCTGCCCGGCTGCTGGGGCTTGATAATAAAAAAGGGATTCTTGCTGTGGGCTTGGACGCCGATTTGGTCATATTCAACAGTGATTTGTCTATCCACGCGACCATTGTGGCCGGCGAAATTGTTTTCCAAAACGATAAAATCAGGAAAAAGTAAAAGCAAATATGTGGCAAAAGTGCAGCACTTTTTACGACTCTTGAAAAAAAGCGCTACAGTTTTTCGTACTTTACGATTGCCTTGTACAACCCGCCGATGTGTTTTCCCCCGATAATTTCCGGTGGGTATTTATCGTTTCTGGGCTGCAGCCGGACCTTGTTTTCGGGTTCAAAAAAGACCCTCTTAAAGTCCGTGTCGTTCGGGGAAATCAGGCGGACGAAGCAGTCATCGCCGCTGTGGACCTCGGCAGCGGGTGAAAGAATTACAATGTTGCCCTGGTGAAATTTCGGTTCCATTGAGTCGCCGACGATGCGGACCGCAAAGGCGTTGGGGTCGTGCAGGTCGGGGCAGCGGATATAATCTTTGGCCGAGCCGACCGGATAATCAGTGAAGTCAAAATCTGATGGGTAACCGGCTGATACCTTGTTGATGATGGCTACCAACTGTCCCGCCGGCAGGGGGGCTGACAATTTTTCGATATCTATATTGCTTTCGCCAAGAAGGTCATCGATTGTAGTTTCCGGTGTTTTCTGCGTGATAAGGTTTTTGATGATGTTTCGCCATTTTCGGTTTTCGGCCTCGGCAACCTCATAGCGATTGCGAATATCGGCGGGGACTCTGTCCATGTGCGCGATGGAAAGCAGCAGGCCCGGCTCAAACTTGAGTACCTTTTCGAGTTTTCGCAGCAGCTCATCGCTCGGCGGGTTTTTGACCTTGCCGGTTTCGATTGTGGAAAGATACGGTTTTGAAAAGCCGGTCTTGCCGCTGACCTCGTCGAGCGTCAGATCCAACTCTTCACGCTTGTTTCTTATTATCTCGCCAAGTGACATTTCAGTAATCCCCTAAATTATAAATGGTTTGCCTAATGCTACCCAGGCCAATATATTCAGTTAATGCCGGCTCGTATTATATTGCTTTTAAACAAACATACAAGATTTTCTGCCGAATTACAAAAAAATTCTACTGTTTCCAAGGCCTCCTTTGCTTAATAAAACCACTTCCTTATGCCGTAACTGATTTTGCAGCTTGACTTTACGCGGATTCGCCCATCCCGGCATCCTACCCGCCCATATCCCTGACGCAAATAAAATAGATCTGCTTTCCCTAAATTTCCAAAGATTTCCAAAGAGATAAGTTCGGAGCAAGCAAAACAAATTCATTTTAGATTATCTAAGAATTGTTTCAATTCATTGAGAGCAGGAGAGTCGAAATTCCAATACTTTTTTTGACCACCCAATCCGACTGAGTCTACAACTTCAGTTTGTGCAGCGAGAAATACTTGTGCTTTGAATACCTGGACTTTCGATTTTGATATGTTTTTGGGCTTGGTCTCCAACTCAGATACGCAGGTAGCAAATTCATTTACACATTTCATTGCGGGATGGTTTTCAACAGTTTTCAAACACAGGTCTTCAAGCATTGTGCCTTCGATTGTTTCACCAGGCATTATGAAAATACCGACCTTCGGATTACCCCCTGAAAATTGACCGTGTTTATTAGGTGATTTGAATCCTTCTTTCTTAAGGATTCCCTCTATGCTCTTGAACACATCCCCACTATTTTTATCACGCACAATGGCAAGGTGAGTGACGAAAGGAGAATCATCAGCATTGTAGAAACCCGAAGCTATTTTCAATGCCGGCAACTTATTTTTAAACTGGTCTTTGCCCCCTACCTCGCGAATATCAATATCTCTGATGCCAAGATTACTCAACAGTGCATCAAAGAAATTTACCTCATCAATTCCCTCAACAGCCAGAACCTTTTTTGATTTTATTGGAACTGGGGAATCCTTGCCCTCGTTCATTATCTAACCTCCCAGTTGCTGTCAAGAGACTCAGCCAGTAACTCCTTTGTATATTCGACGGTTCTAAACTTTTCATCCTTCCTTTCGATACGGAATAGTTTTGCTTCGGATCCAAACAAAGTTGTTTCCACAGAATTGCTAAAGGCTTTGACACATTCGTTAGAATGGGTTGTTGCAAAAACCTGCACATTGAGTTCTTGTGCCCAATTTAATACAGCTTGCCACATTATTTGTTGAGCCGAATAGTGGAGGCCATTTTCAATCTCGTCTATTAGAACTATTCCGTCACGAGAATCGAGAATAGCAAGAGAAACAGACAAAAACTTTGCGATTCCACCACCCAAAAGATTAGCCGGTATAAGACCTGGTATACCGGTGTCGACCTCTATTAATCCAATCTCATTAAGTCTTAGATCTGATAGATTAGGTTCGATCTTCTTAAGAAAAGCAATAATTTCCTGCACTTGTTTTCTCCTCTGTGCGGCTGCAAATCTATCTTTCCAGTCGAAAATGGTTAACGGGTTGTTGAATATGCCTCGAACTTTACGTTCCTTGGTTCCTTCAACGATAACCTCATCCCCTTTTAGGAAAATTGACGACACAGTTTTCTCTGCAGGATTTTCGGTACTGTTATATTCAAGTTCAAGACCGTCTGGTATAAATGGGGGCTTAGAATCACCAGGCTCGATCGTAACGGTGACAAAATCTGAGACTGCAGGTTTTGTTGAAGGAATTTTTTTCTTTATGGGTCTGATCAATAATTTCTGTTCTTCTTTGCTCTCACGAACCTCACCATAGATTTCTATCGGAATCTTAATGGACATATTGTGAAAGAAAGTGCGCAACAATTCTTTGCTTAATACGGTAAGTCCCCTAAACGTATTCACGCTAAGAAGTAAACGTGGATTTGTCGCACCGATAAGAAAGAATAGACCTTCCAAAAGGGTCGTTTTACCACAGTTATTTTGACCGACGAAGAGATTGACTTGACCAAGATTGTTCACCTTCAGTTCGGTTATAGCCCTGAGATTTTTGATTTTTATGCTCTTAAACATAGTTTCACCCGTATTGCATAAAGAAGTATGCTCTGGTTATTACGCAAAAGACCTACACAATCGGTAGACCTACACAATCGGTAAGATAATGTTATCCTCTCCCGACGTCAATACTTATGAGGACTCATTTGACCCGACATTTCCCATATTAATCCGCCAGAGGCGAATAGAATGCCTGGCTATCTTTCAATTACATAATTATATCAAAATCTTTCTCGAAATACAAAAATCACGGATTTCCAGTCGGATTTCTCCCGTCAGCCCTGGAATCTGGAGATTGCGAATGCACCGATGAAGTTGCTCGCGATGACCACGAGAACGGCGATGCCTACGTGCACAAGAATAGCGGAATAAGGATTGATTTTCTGCTGTTTGGCTATCGTGTAAGTCGTGACGGCCAGCAGGGACAATCCCCAGATGACCGAGCAGATTACTGCGCCCCCGATGGGTAGGACGATTATCAGCAAAATGAAGGTCGATGAGACAATCAGCCGGGCGAGGAAGTTAGTGAACGTGGAAAACCAAACCTCTTTTTTGCCGACGTGCTCTGACTCCTGGTAAATATGAATGCCGAAGGAGTCAGACAAATTGTCCGCAAGGGCAATGACTAATAATGCCCCTATGATGCTCGATTTGGGATGCGCCAGAGTGTCGAGGCCGGTGATGATGCCCAGATTGGTAATGATGGCCGACGTGGCGCCGAAGCTGAATCGCGTTTGGCGCGGCCTGTCTGTATTTTGCAAATCGTTCGTCATTTCACCTTATTCTACCGCGAAAGGAGCTGTTCGCATAGGGCCGACTTCGCCCCGGATAAATCGCGGGCTGACAGGGAAACCACGCCTCGCCACAGGCGAGCAAGCCACGCCTCCGGCGGGCAAGCTTCGGCGGGTAAACTCCGGGGTGGGGACTGACTGTATGAGCAGTTAAACCGGGAAGTCGGAATTATTTGGATTTCACCGTCAGGCCGGCGCCCATTTCGCTGTAAATCTTTCGCGCCCTTTCTTCGTTCCCAAACGCGCCAACGTGAATCTCGTATGAGGTCTTGTTGTCTGCCAGGGGTTTCATCCTCACAACGGTAATTTTCCCATCTGCGCTTTTGGCGACGACCTTGGCGGCAAAGACGTCCTTGGCCTTTTCGGTGACCTGAAGCTGGAGCTTATCCATCGCATATAACGCGGCTGCATAAACGGAGTCAAGGTCTTTGCCGGCGGATGCATACAGCACGCCGTGCTGATAGACCCCGGCGTCGGTGCTGACAATCGTTGGTGCGCAGCCGATTATGCCGGCAATCGCCGCTGCCACCAGACAAACAGACAAAACTTTCTTCGCTAACATTTTTTGTCTCCTTACAATAAGGTTTAATATTAAACTCATACCCAAACACTCGTCGGGTCTTGTTTCATATTGAATATCGGCGTATTGGAGTTATTTTCTTTATGATTGTAAATCCGTCCTGGTTTAAGTTTCAGTCAACGTCAATCAGGTCGTATTTCAAAGTCCCCAGGCCGATACGTTCGGCGTGCTCGAGCTGCCAGGTGGGATTCAGCTCGGTCCTGTTAATCATACGCTGCAAGTTCTTTTTTGCTTTTGTTTCAAGCAGGTCTAATGAGGCCTTATCGAGGGCGACAGGGTCGGTCGAGGCGGCGATGCCGATATCGGGGACTATTTTACGCATATTTCGGGTCGTGAAACAATCACAATCGGGAGTAACCGACATAACAAAATTGAAAAACGCTGCGCGGTTTTCTTTGCCTTTGAGCACACCTTTGGCGTGCTCTGCGATATTTTTCTGAAGGATCTGGCTTTCGGCGTCAAAGCCGTAACTAACGGCATCGAATCGGCAAACGGCTACACATTCCGCACAGCCGATGCACTTATCTTTGTCGATGTGGGCCTTGATGTCGTCAAGAGTAATTGCGGCTTCGGGGCAGTACCGGGCACATTCGCCGCAGCGTTTGCAGTTATCCTTGACGCTGGGCTTGAGGGCCGAGTGCTGCCTCATCTTGCCTTTTCTGCTGGCGCAGCCCATACCGAGGGTCTTCAACGTCGCGCCGAGGCAGGCGGCAATATGGCCTGTGACGTGGGCAATCGAAAGCATCGACTGGCATCGCACAATATCGTAGGCAATGAATACCTCTTTGTTCAACTCGCCGTCAATTCGCACCGCTGTTTCGGATGTCCCGAAAAGCCCGTCGGGCGGGATGAAGGGTATTCCAAGACCTTTTATATCGAAGCCGTGCTCGGCGGCAAGAACCGCGTGGTCGATGGCATTGTGTCGTCGGCCTGTATAGAGTGTGCTTGTATCGGTGACGAAGGGTTTGGTTTTCAGCGCGAGCAGCTCGCTGACTAAACCCCTGATGCAGCCGGCGGGTATGTATGTGTTGTTGCCCGCCTCACCGATGTGGACCTTGACGGCGGTGAAATCGTTTTGCTTAAAGCAGTCGGCAAGACCGGCGGACTTGAAAAGCTTAACGGCTTTTTTGGAAACCGCCTGTGCGCCTTCGCTCATAGACGCCTTGATGAGATAAACCTTTGACGACATAAATCCTCACTGAACAATTTGACTGTCCGGGCACGGAAAAGATTATATCGCCGTACAGCGCAGGTGCAAGTTTTCACATACGCAATTTGTTTGCTGTATTGTGTGAAATGGTATATCATTGCGCAGCAGGCGAAAGACACAATCAAAAAATGATGGAGGTAAATACTATGACGCAGACAGTTACTCATTCACCTTCGGCGACGGAACTTTGGAGGCAGTACGCAAAACCATCGGATGAGCATGTTACCCTGGGGCGCACCCTTCGAGCGGTGCTCTTTGTGATACCGTTCGGCGCTCTTGCGCTGTTGCTGTTTTGGGCAGCATCTGCAAGGGCAATTGACGAAAGAGCGGCTGTGGTGATTGCGGTTGTGACAGGTATCCCGTGGTTTGTATTAGTAAACGGTGTGCGTGTTGCGGCACAATGGGAGCGAGGCGTGATACTCCGGCTGGGAAATTTCAAGGCGGTGCGCGGGCCGGGCCTTTTCTACGTAATCCCCGTCCTTGAGTATGTTCGGTTTATCGACACGCGGACTTTGGTATTCAACATCCCGCATCAGAAGGTCATCACGCGGGACAATGTCCCTGCGGAAATTGACGGCGCGGTGTTCTTTATGGTGAAAGATCCCGAAAAGGCGGTAATCAAAATCCAGGACTTTCGCTTTGCCATTTCGCAGTACTCGCAGGCGGCGATGCGGGACGTGGTAGGGGGGCTGACGCTCGATGAGCTTTTGTCGGAACGACAGCAGATTCAGTCCCGCATCGGCGAAATCGTCGAGGAGCGAATCAAGGACTGGGGTCTGCACGTCGATTCGATTCGCCTGCAGGATATCGAGCTGCCTGAAGACCTCAAGCGGGTGATGTCACGCCAGGCGTCGGCTGAACGGGAAAAACGCGCAACAATAACCAAGGCAGAGGGCGATAAGCTTGCGGCCGTCAATCTCGCAGCGGCCGCCGGCATAATGAAGGAAAATCCTCTGGCCATTCAACTGCGAACGCTGCAAACGATTGACGGCCTGGGTGCAAGCCCGTCCAATACGGTCGTGCTGTTTCCGATCGAGCTGAATAACGCCTTAAAATTGTTAGGGACATCGACGGAGAAGAAGTAAAAAATGGCAGTTTATGCCAGGACGTGCTGGAGCAGAATTTTAACGCCAAGGGCGATGAGGACAAGACCGCCGAGGGCTTCGATTTTGCTTTCAAAGAAATGGCCGAAGCGTTTACCGATGAAAACGCCGGCATAAGAGAGTGTGAAGGTCACCAGCCCGATGATTATCACGGCAGCGGCAATGGCGTTTGTAATGAGCGAAAGCGTTATGCCTACGGCGAGGGCATCAATGCTCGTGGCAACCGATAGCGCCAGCAGGAGCATCAGATTGGCGGGGTCGAAGGTCTGTTTTTCCGCCTTTATTTTAAACGACTCGTAAATCATTTTCACGCCGACTGTCGTCAGAATCGCAAACGCAACCCAGTGGTCGTAATTCGATATGTATTGCCTGACCGTAAGCCCTGCAAGATACCCGACCGCGGGCATAAAGGCCTGAAAGCCCCCGAAAAATCCCGCCATTCGCAGCGTGTGCTTTATATGCAATTGCTTATAGGCGGCGCCGCTGACGACCGAGACCGCTAAGGCATCCATCGAAAGTCCAACCGCCACCATTATGATTGTAAGTAATTCCATTTACTTCCGTGACATAAAACAATAGTTGAAGATGTGCGTCATAATCTTGCCCTTAATTTCGAGGACGCGAAAATCAATTATTTCAAAGAACGGGTCAAAGAGTTCTCGTAGTTCTATTTCGCAAGACAAATATACGGTACTGCTGAGCTTGGTTTTTCGATATTTTTCCGTACCTTCCCGGCTACGGCTCGGCGTCTCAATTCTTTCTATGGCCGAAGAAGTGTTCGATGTATAAATTCCTTCTTTGGTCTGTGCAGCGCCTTCGCCGAGACGAGCAAAAGCGGTATCTTTCTCATTAAAGCAGACCGAAAGGTATTTGCCGCCGGGATTGAGGACGTTATGAACCCCCTGGACGTACTTTTGTCTGTTTTCGGGGAATATGTGATGTAGCAATCCCCAATCATAAGCAAAATCCCACCTCCCATCGGTTTCGCTTAAGTGCTCGATGACATCACCGACAAGGAATTTACACTTCACGCCTTTTTGCTTTGCGTTCTGCCTGGCGAATTTTATCGCTGTCGGCGACATATCGACTCCGGTGACATTAAAGCCCTTAGCGGCGAGATAGGCGGCGTAATTGCCGGCGCCGCAGCCCAGGTCAATCGCCCTGCAGGGCGTTACCTTGCCGGTCTCAATCAGCTCGACCAGCAGCTCAGGCGGCTGCTCGTTATTCCAGGGAATCTCGCTTAATGGGACCCTCTGGTAAATGTCGCCCTGGATACTCTGATTCTGGTTTTCCATACATTATTCTGACTTTATTATGCCTTTGCTTGTGAGGTCTTCAGCGATTTTTTCGCCTGGTTTGACAATCAGGAATTCTTCATTGTTCCAGTCGCCATCGACTAATCGCTGGATAAGGCCCGGGTCGCCTTTGAGCTCGTCGTAGCTCCAGCCGAGAAATTCCGCACAGTGTTTTGTAAAATCCTTTTCCTTTTTGGAATCGGGCAGGCCCCAGTCGATGTAAGCTGCCCAGTTGTATTCTTTGAGCCAGTTCTGCTGGGTCTCCATCAGGTACTTGGCGTTGTCCTCGCCGTATTTTTCGATGTATTCTTTCAGGGTGCGTTCGTAGTGTTCTTTGCCGGGCTGGGTGTCTGTTCCTATCCAGCCGGTGCTGAACCAGTAAACGCCCCTGTGACTGTCGAAGTATTGCTGATACCTGTCTTTTGAGCCGAGCAGCAGTGTAATACAGTCGTGTCCCCTTGGGATGACGATTGGTATTCTCGCCGACAAGCCCACAATACCGTTGCTGCAAAGACCATAGCCCAGCAATGATGCGTCATAGCCCCTGCCCTGAACATCGCTTGTCTGGTCGAGTGCTTTTTGGACCTCGCTGCGGAGTTTGGCCGGCTCATTGTGCAATCCCTGCGGCATCAGGACGACATCAACAGAATTGCTCGACCGCGCAGCACAATAATACGCTTCCTTTTGCATCACCTTACAAACTATGAACTGTAGGCGCATAGGTCTTCGATTTACGATTTGGCCGGGTGTCTGCAATGAAGACAAAAACCATTTATGAAGATTGCAAGGACCGCCTGGTCGATTTGTGCGTCGGCGGCGATTTTGTGAACCTGCTCATCGGTAAGCCGCTCAGCGTTCTGTTTTTCGTCGGGTGTCATTATCGCAATCGCCTTGTTCAGTTGCGCCAATTCCTCTTTGCTGGGCGCAGCTAACATCGCCAGCTCGCTGTTGCCGTCGTTGTCGGCGAACTGCGTTCTGACCATTTTGCCGTACTCTGTGCCTGCGAATTTTGACAGCCGGTCGAGGTATTGTTCGATTGAGATTTTTCGTTCTATCGTCGTATTTTCTTTCCTCTTCGAATAATGATTTGTTTTCGTCTTGAGCGTTGTTTGATTTTTTTGCCGGCGCTCATCGCCGCGGTCAGCGAGTTGAGATTGAAGCCGCCTGAAAACAGCGCCTTCAGCCCACCAAGCCGACCGCCGCTCAATGCTTTCAGCATATCCCTGCTGCGTGTAAATGTTTTGACTAAGCCGGCGACATCGGTTGGCTCAGTGCCTGAGCCGGAGGAGATTCTTCTTCTGCGTGATGAGTCGATTAGGTCGGGGTCGCGTCTCTCGTGCGGTGTCATCGAATGGACTATCGCTTCCATTCGCTTCATTTCCGCTTCATCGAAGTCAAGCTCCCCAAGCGGGCCTGCTCCCGGCATCAGCTTGAGCATTTCCTTAATGCCGCCCATATTTTTGACGGCCTGCATTTGCTTCAGGAAGTCGTCGAATCCGAAGCTGCCTTTCGCCATTTTTGCCTGGAGCTTTTCGGCCTCCTCGACGTCGAACTGCTCCTGTGCTTTTTCGACGAGGGTGACGATGTCGCCCATACCGAGAATTCGACCCGCCATTCGTTCGGGGTGAAATTCTTCGAGCTTGTCTAACTTTTCGCCGACGCCGATGAACTTGATGGGTTTACCAGTAACCGCCTTGACGCTAAGGGCCGCGCCGCCTCTGGCGTCGCCGTCAAGTTTTGTCAGGATAACGCCGTCAAGCTCCAGCCGCTCATTGAATTGCTTGGCGGAGTTGACCGCGTCCTGCCCGGTCATCGCATCGCAGACGAGGTAAATCTGGTGGGGACTGACGGCGGCGGCAACCTCGCTGATTTGGGACATCATTTCTTCGTCGATATGCAGCCGGCCCGCGGTATCCAGAACGACGACGTCAAGGCCGTTCTCCTGGCCGTGCTTAATGCCGTTCTTTGCAACCTTTATGGGGGTGCTGTCCTGCTCGTTATAAACGGGGATGTTGAGCTGTTGACCGAGGGTAACCAACTGCTCAATGGCCGCAGGTCTCTGAAGGTCGCCGGCAACCAATAACGGCTTTTTGCCCTTATCGACAAGGTATTTGCCGAGTTTTGCCGCAGTGGTGGTTTTACCGCAGCCCTGTAAACCGGCTAACATAATCACCGTAGGCCCCGGCGAGACAAAATATACTTCCGTATCAACCGGCCCCATCAGTCGGGTCAGCTCATCGTGGACAATCTTGACAAAGACCTGGCCGGGATGCAGCGATTTGATTACATCTGAACCGATTGCCGCCTGCTGAACGTCTTTACAGAACTGCTTAACGACGTTGTAGTTGACATCCGCCTCCAGAAGGGCCTTGCGGACGTCTCGCAGGGCGTCGGAGATATTCGCCTCGGTGATTCTGCCGCGACCCGACAGCGAGCGAAACACAGAACCAAATTTTTCCGTCAACGCCTCAAACACTGCTTCTTTCCAAAATCCGCCGGATTAATCAGACACCTTAAGCGCAAAACAATTCCCGACTGGAGAATTATAAATTTTTTTTAGTGCCGTTGCAAGGTGAAATACGCGGCGTGCACATCCCGCAAGACGAAAATCAGACGGACCAGTCCTTTGAGCCGCTGACAAACTTGTATTGCAGCAACATTCCTAAAAAGGTTATGCCGACGAGTATAATTGGCATAAACCAGTGGTTGTTGTAATAAAGCTCGTTGAGATGAGCGGTAGGGGGGTCGTTGATAAGGGTTTCGAACTGATAAATGAGGGAAAACGCTCCAACGACAATCAGTGAGCCGCCCGCCAAGCTGGTGAACAGCATCACGGCGAACTTAAAAATGATAAATGAAATCATACCGCCGACCGCGACTCCCACTAAGCCGCCCGCCCATACATATTGTTGCGGGCCGTTGAAGGCGTACCACATTCCACAGGCAAGAATTCCTCCCGCCAATGCGCCGAGGAGACTGACCGCCCATCGCATCAGGGGCACGGCGAGCAGCACCAGCAGACACGCTCCGACAACGGCGCCCAACAAGGTTTTCTCAAATTGCGCTCCAAGCCACATCCCGACATAAAGACCCACCAGTGCAAAATTGATAACGGTAAGGGCCTTATAGATTCTCCAACCGTACATCAGATAAACGATGCCGAAAGAAATGGCCAGCACCGCCTGAAGCCAGTTGAGGGCCGTTGCCTGCTGCCAGAAATAATCGAGGGCCTGCAAAACATACTTGGTGCCATAGTCAAACTCACCTGTTGTTTGTGTCGTTTGTGCAACGGTTATGAGCCAATCCATTAGGTCTTCTCCTATAAGTATCAGTGCGGAACCGACAAATCGTGGTATGCAGGTCGCAGTGGCATGGTCGCGTTATGCACTTCGCCAGCTTGCTGTTTTCTCAGGGACCTCGTCCTTTTTTGCCTTTTTGCCCAGGGCCTTTTTTGCAAGTTTAGCGCCTTTTTCGAAGCTGACGGTTTTTGACAGGAACAATTGTTCGAGCGTACCCACAGCCGCCATTGCAAGAAAAACCCAGCCATAAAATGATTCTGTACGACTTATGTAGCCTGCTGCGCTTATGCCGTTGAACAGAAGAAGCAAACCAGCCCCTATGAACAACAGCAGCGTTCCTACAGCCGCGCACAACAGGGCTGCCGTGAAACGCCAGTACAGAACCGCTACCACAATCGGCAGAAGCACCAGACCTGCCAATATGGCCCAGTTTTGCCAGGGAACAATCACGACCCCCTGCCTTATTGTATTAAACAGTTCTCCTGTCGGCGTAATATATGGACGTATCAAGGTCATAAAGCCGACAACTGCGATAATTCCCGCCCCGATTGCCGCCAAAAACTTTTCTTCAAACATAGCCGTAAGAAAGGCAGATGCACCGATGATGGCAACCGCCAACAGGGGATTCCAGCCGCTGATAAAAAATCCGCCAATAGTACCGCAGGCGGCGCCTGCGACCACAAACAGGGCTTTTCTTAAGCCGAAGCCGCCCAGCCAGACGAATATACCCGCCAGCAAGGCGACCAGTCCTGCTGCAATAAGAGCGGCCGGATGAAACTGTTCCGCTAAATGCTCAAAACTTCTGATAATCTCAAGCATCCGTTTTTATCCTGTGCCTTTGAATCTCTGCAAAACCCGCGTAGCCGACTACCACGCACTATTCTCTTGTTATTCTTATCGGCCTTTTTGGCCGTTTACGTTAGATGCGCCGGCGTTTTGTTTCTTGCTGGCGAAGGCAAGGGATTTCAATGAGTTATCGGACAGAAATGCGGATGAGAGGAGTTGAACCTCCACGGGCATAATGCCCACAGGCTCCTGAAGCCTGCGCGTCTGCCAGTTCCGCCACATCCGCGGCTGCTACCTTATGTTACCTGTTACAAAATGCCCGTCAAGTTGTATTTCGGCGTTGCCGGTTTTTTTGGAATAAAGTATGCCTGGCGACCTTGCCGGCAGCGCAATATTGGCAGAAGACAAAATAATCCGCAAGCCGATTAAATATGTGTGAGTAATTCGTCATCCTGACGCATATTTATCATAGACATAACGGAACCTGTTAAGGAGATAAAGTATGAATCTGCGAATAGCAATTGGTGCAATGATATTGGCGGTGGTTTGCCCCGGTTTTGCCGGCGAACCCGGTCAACCAGGGGTGGGACTTACGATTTACAATGACAACTTCGCTGTCGTAAGAGAGTCACGGAATATGGCGTTTGAGAAAGGCGTCAATACGGTAAAGTTCACCGATGTTGCATCGGCGATTGACCCGACGAGCGTCAATTTCAAGTGCCTTTCTTCGCCGGGCGCGATAGCGATTCTCGAACAGAACTATGAGTATGACCTGGTGAATTCAGACAGCTTGCTCAAACGCTATATCGAAAAGAACGTCGTTGTGAGCATCAAAGGAGGCGGGGCGGACCCGGCTAAAGAGGTCACAGGAACGCTTTTAGCGGCAATGGGCGGCGACCTCATTTTGAAAACCGAAGCCGGTAACATTGAAATTATCGGAAGGATTGGAGTTGACCAGATTACTCTCAAAGAGATGCCCGATGATTTGGTAACCAAGCCGACTCTTGTCTGGCTGGCGCAGACCGAGAAGGCGGGTAAACAGCTCTGCCAGGTGACATACACGACCGGCCAGATTGGCTGGAAGGCGGATTACTCGGCAGTCCTTAACGCCGAGGAAAACGCTCTTGATTTTACCGGCTGGGTGACAATCGACAACAAAAGCGGCGCCGGCTACAAGGACGCCGCGCTAAAACTGATAGCCGGTGATGTGCGGAGGATACAGCCACCAATGGCAAAGGCCAGAGGGATGCAGATGGAATTGGCGATGAAGATGCCTGCAATGGGCGGCTTCGAGGAAAAGTCGTTTATGGAATACCATATGTACACGCTTGGAAGGAAGAGCACCATAAACAATAACCAGGTAAAACAGATTGAGTTCATCGAGCCGGCGGCGGGGGTGCCTGCGAAGAAGCTCTTTATTTATGAGCGCACGCAACAGAACGACAAGGTCCAAATCAAAATCGAATTTGAGAACAAGAAGGAGCACAATCTCGGTATTGCATTACCCAGGGGCAAGGTACGCGTCTTTAAGGAAGACCCGGCCGACGGCAGCTTGGAATTTGTCGGTGAAGATGAGATTGACCATACGCCCCAAAAAGAGAAGGTGACGCTCTATATCGGCAACGCCTTTGATATCGTCCCCGAATATACGCTTGTTGACAGCAAGCACGGCCTGCGACGCCTAGCTGAGAAGCACAAAATAGAATTGCGAAATAGAAAGATAGAACCCGCGACGGTCTTTGTCGATGAGAAGTTTCCGGCCTGGGTCAACTGGACGATTGACGAATCGACGCACAAGTACGAAAAGCGGGATGCGCGCACGGCCAGGTTTGAGGTGAAAGTCGAGCCGGATGCAACAGCCACCGTTCAATATACCGCCACGCAGACCTGGTGGTGATTGCATAGCCATCCACGTAATTCTGAAATGGATGTTGAAAAATAGTGATTTTTTGCGAATATCCTGTTAGGTGAGCGTCTATACTTATAGGCGATGTTTTTGGTTGACCGGCGTAAACAAAATTCATAAGGAGAAATTTGCACTATGTGGACTGCGATAGCTATCGGTGTTCCGGTAATATTGGTTCTGGCGATAGTCCTGCTTTACAACAGTTTGATAGCCAAGAAGAACCAGGTGACAAACGTGTTCGGCACTATCGATGCGATGCTCAAGAAAAGATACGACTTGCTGCCTAAACTAATCGTGGCAGTCAAGCAATATATGCAGCACGAGCGAGGGGTGCTTGAGCAAATAACCGAAATGCGAGCCAAGGCGGTTTCGGGCGGTCTGTCGGACGACCAGCGAGTGGACCTAGACAACAAGATAAGCAAGCTGCTTGGCGGGATTATGGTCGCGGTGGAGAATTACCCGCAGCTAAAGGCGAGCGAAAATTTCCTGCAATTGCAGGCGGCAATGAATGAAATAGAAGAGCAGATATCGGCGGCAAGGCGTGCCTACAATGCCGCGGTGACTGATTACAACAATGCCGTCGAGATGTTCCCCACGAACGTACTCGCCTCAATGATGAGCTATCGGCTCAAGAATGTATTCGAGATTGCGGAAAGCCAGCGCCAGGATGTTGATACCGACAAGCTCTTTAAGAGTTAGACCAGCGAAGCCGGACTCGTGATGGGCGCGACCTATGAAGAGCTTGGATGAATTCAAAGAGTTCAGCAGGTCAACTTTGCCAGGCCGGCTCTATGACCTTGAAAAAGAGCGAAGGAGGATTCTCCGTAACGTTTACCTGGCTGGTGCAGCGCTGCTTGTCGTCGCCGGCGCCGTTTCGATTTTCACTTATTTCAGATTGGGAGGAACAGGAAAGGGGGATTTACAAATTGTCCTGTTGCCGTTTTTTGTGGCCGCGGGAGTATTGGTAATACTCGTCAATCTGTGGATCAGGCCATACAAACTGCGGTTCAAGACCCAAATCATCTGTGAAATCGTTCGATTTGTCGATGAGAATCTCAACTATGAGCCGACCGGCTGCATTTCGGAAGAGACATATATGTTCTCGGAATTATTCAAGACGAAACCCAGCCGGTATAAGGGCGACGACCTTGTGACCGGAAGAATAGGCCAGACCAATATTCAATTCTCGGAGATTCACGCCGAGTACAGGTCAGGCAAGCATCAGTACACCATATTCAAGGGTCTGTTTTTTATTGCGGACTTTAACAAGAACTTCAGGGGCAGCACTTTTGTATTGCCGGATGTAGCTGAAAATCTGCTTGGCCGACTCGGGCAAAAACTTCAAACCCTCCACATTGGCAGAAGCGACCTGATTAAACTGGATGACCCTGAGTTTGAGAAGTATTTTGTCGTATATGGGGACGACCAGATTGAAGCAAGATACATTCTCTCACCGTCTCTGATGAGACAGATAGTGGAGTTTATGCAGAAGAGACGAACAACGGTGTGTCTGTCTTTCAAGAAGTCCAGGGTTTATGTTGCCGTCTCATACCAGCGGGACCTTTTTGAGCCGGCCTTATTTCAGACATTGCTTAATTTTCAGGCACTTCAGCAATACTTTCAAGACCTCCAGCTTGCCATAGGAGTTGTAGAAGACCTGAACCTCAATACCCGTATTTGGGGCAAAAGCTAAAGCCCCGCCTTAGGCGGATAAAAGGCGGATTCCTTTTCCATTTCAGACCTCTTCAAGTTCGCGCTTGACATTTCCAATAAACAAGCTATACTACATATCACCTTTCTTCGCTTTAATGGCATCGAGAGGAGGAGTGATAATGCAAGCAGCCAACCATTGAGTAATCTTTTATTGCCTGGATGAAGCCGGTGTGCGCAGCGCGCGCCGGTTAAACTAAAACCTTTTTGAGAGGGTAGAAAAATGGAACGGACAAAAATCTCTAAAATCCTGACAGTTCTCTTTGCAGTAGTTCTCTGCTTTGGCCCCGTTGGCCTGTCGGAGCCGTTGGGCACGGCGTTTACGTATCAGGGCCGGCTAATAGACGCCAACAATTCGGCAGACGGACTTTACGATTTTCAATTCAAGCTGTTTGACGCAGTAAGCGACGGAAATCAGTTAGGGCTGGACGGGAATATCGCTGAAGTCGATGTGATTGACGGATATTTCACTGCCGAATTGGATTTCGGCAGTGTGTTCGATTCAAATGCGGCGTGGCTTGATATCGGTGTTCGGCCGGGCGAGCTTGGGGACCCAAATTTATATACGTCGCTGAGTCCCCGTCAACTGATAGCGCCGATGCCTTATGCGCTTTATGCCAAAACAGCGGGCAGTGGTGGAGGTGGCGGCGCAGATTCCGACTGGATTATCTCAGGAAACGATATGTATTCCGGCGTATCGGGCAATGTCGGCATCGGCGCGACAACGCCGACTGATAAACTGGATGTTGCCGGACACATCAATTCCAGTGAAAGCTATAAATTAGACGGAACCACTGTCCTTGCCAATACGGGGTCAGGCAATTTCTTCGTAGGTCAATATGCAGGAGGGAGCATCCCTACAGGCTCCTCCAATTCAGCAATGGGTGCTTATTCTCTTTACTCCGAAACTACAGGCTACAACAATTCAGCAATGGGTAATGGCGCTCTTTTCTACAACACTACAGGCTACAACAATTCAGCAATGGGTGCTTATTCTCTTTTCTCTAACATCGATGGCAATAACAATTCAGCAGTAGGTTATCAAGCTCTTTACGACAACACCACGGGCTGGGCCAACTCAGCAGTGGGTGTTACTGCCCTTCCGAACAACACAACAGGCTTCTGCAATTCAGCAGTAGGTTATGAAGCTCTCTACCAAAACACCACAGGATACAACAACTCAGCAATGGGTGCTTATTCTCTTCGCTTCAACACCACAGGCTGTTTGAATTCGGCAATGGGTTTTTATGCTCTTCGCAACACCACCACAGGCTCCTATAATTCAGCAACGGGGGGTTTTGCTCTTTACCACGACACCAATGGATACAACAACTCAGCAATGGGTGCTTATTCTCTTTACTCCAACACTACAGGCTACAACAATTCAGCAATGGGCTATTTTGCTCTTTACGCTAACACCATAGGAAACAGCAACACAGCGGTGGGTTATGAAGCTGGCAACGACAATAGCACAGGCAATGGCAACGTCTTCTTAGGCAACCGAGCTGGCTATAGTGAAACCGGCTCAAATAAACTCTACATAGCAAATTCAGCTGCTACGCCTCCGTTGATTTACGGCGACTTTAGCACCGGCAATGTCGGTCTCGGCACGACAAGTCCGGCGGCCAAGCTACAGGTTGCAGGTCAGGTCAAGATTACGGGCGGGTCGCCGGCAGCCGGCAAGGTTCTTACATCCGATGCAACCGGTCTTGCAACCTGGCAAACCCCCACTGTCGGTGGAGATAGCGACTGGATTATCTCAGGCAGCAGTATGTATTCCGGCGTATTGGATAATGTCGGCATCGGCACAACTCACCCAACCGATAAACTGGATGTTGTCGGCAACATCAATTCGAGTGGAAGCTATAAATTAAACGGAGAAACCGTCCTTGCCACCTGGTCTTACAATATCTTCGTGGGCCAAGGTGCAGGAGTAAATAATACCATAGGCAACAGCAATACGGCAGTGGGTTTGTTTGCTCTTAATAAAAACACCACAGGCAACGACAATTCAGCAGTGGGTGTTAACGCTCTTAGCAACACCACAGGAAACAACAATACAGCAGTGGGTTCTGCTGCCGGCCTCTCAAACATTACAGGCAGCGGCAACGTCTTTTTGGGATATGGCGCCGGCTATAACGAAACCGGCTCAAATAAACTCTACATCGCCAATTCATCTTTTAATCCTCCCCTAATTTACGGCGACTTCAGCACAGGCAATGTCGGCATCGGCACGACAAGTCCTGACGAGAAGCTTACCGTTAATGAAGGCACTATCAAGGCGACTAATTCATCGACCACGGGCACAGGTGTCCACGGCGAGGCCACAGGCAGTTTTGGCGTGGGCGTCTACGCCAAGGGTGGCCTATATGGCTATGCTGCCGAACTCCAAGGGATAGTCCGTATCTGCGACCGTGACAGTGGCTCTACCGTTATGTTGCTCGGGAAAGGGCTTGATTACGCGGAGGGATTTGACGTGAGCGAGGAAGACGGAGTCAGCCCTGGGACTGTTCTGGTGATTGACCGTGAGAATCCGGGCAAACTGGCCGTCAGCCGGAATGGGTACGACAAGAAGGTTGCCGGAATAGTTGCCGGTGCAAAGGGATTAACCAGCGGCGTGCGTCTTGGCGTTGAGGGTTTCGACTGTGATGTGGCTCTGGCGGGACGCGTCTATTGTAACGTTGACGCTACGGGGTATGGTATCGAACCGGGAGATATGCTGACTACTTCAGACAAGCCCGGCTATGCGATGAAGGCAGCAGACCACACCCGTGCATCAGGAGCCATACTCGGTAAGGCAATGGAAAAACTCGAAAAAGGCAAAAAAGCCCAAATACTTGTTCTGGTAACACTTCAGTAAGGAGGACCTGACAATGAGAAGATTTATATTTTCAATAATAATTCTTAGCACATGCCTGCTGGCGAATGTGCAGGGACAACCTGTAACGGAATCCGAGGTCAGGACCGTAGCGGGCAACTGGATAAAGGTTATTATCGCGAGAAAGGGAAGCTGGGGCGATTCAAATGATGCCCGATTGGCGGGCATTAGCGAGTTCAAGCGAAAAGGCCGAACGATTGGTTATTTCTGTAAGGTCGAGCCGATGGGTTACATCATTGTCTCGCTGCGAAAAGAACTGGCTCCTGTCAAGGCCTATTCTGATACAGGGAATCTTAACCCTGACTGCGAAGAGGGTTTGGCCGATTTGATAAAGGGCAAGATGGAGCAAATAATAAATGGAATAGAAAGAACCACCGGCCCAATCAAAACAGCAAAAACCCAGGATATCAGAAGCATTCTCGAAATAGATTACAGCAGCGACTGGAATGAGCTGTTAAGTGGGACGGTTGGCGTCCAGACAAAGGAATCTGAAGCGCAGGGGCAATTCGAGACGATGAACTATCAGGAGGGTGTGATATTGCTGACATCAAGTTGGAATCAGGACGACCCTTATAACCTCCAATGCCCGGCACCCGGTTCCGGCGATGATTGTGCCGAAGCACGCTGCGCTGTGGGCTGCGGTCCGCTCAGCATGGCACAGGTGATGCGTTACTGGGCCTGGCCGCCTTATAAAGACCCTTTCACTGTAAGCTATGATTGGGCGAATATGCCTGATAGGCTCTTCGCCGGCCCAACGCCCCCGCGCTCGCCCCTGGCACAGATAGATGCTGTGGCGACGCTATGCCGTGAAGCAGGCGTCGAAGCCGGGGCGGATTATTGTGATGATAAGTGTGCGACCAGTACATACTTTGCCGGCTACATATACAGGGATATGCTCGATGCCTTTGAGGAACATTTCCATTACAGTTCCGCTGCCGAACACCCCAATCGAGATAGTTATAGTGCCGATGACTGGTTTAACCTTATCCAGGGCGAACTCAACGCCAACCGCCCTATACCTTATGCAGTCAAAGCTCATGTCATGGTTTGCGATGGCTGGCAAATAGTCGACTCTACCAAGCAATATCACATGAATTATGGTTGGAATGACGCCAATGGGCCGTGTCCCTCCCACAGCAATGCTTGGTATACATTAGACGAACTGTGCTTGGGCGATTTTGACGAAGAAGAGTTGCTCAATAATCTCTATCCGGCGTGTTCTCTTGGATCTTCGTTATCCAATTTCCTGTTCCCTGATCTTCCTGTTTCGTATGGTGTTCCATCACCACTTACGTATCGCTACTTTAACGTGGATGCAACCGGTAACGACGTCACTTTCGCTGCCGGGCACCATTTGCAGTTTCTCCCTGGTGTCACAGCAACCGGCACAAGTCTCATTGGGAAATATATACAATTTCTCGGTACCCCGGCAGACAACACACGACTTTTCTCTATCAAGGGTACTTCTACTGGCGGATCGGTGGCTGGGGCCGTTATATACGATGGTGAGATTAGGTTATACAATAATGGCAGTATCAGATTTCACTAACTGAAGCTAACAAGGGATCTGCCGATGATATAGGTTAACAGCCGGCTTTGGGCTGGCAGGAAGGATTCTGAATAATGGATACTCAAAGGATCAAATGGCTTTTGATGTTCGGTATTGCATTCCTGACAATTTTTGTGCCAGTCGCCTACGGCGATTACAAAATTGTGTGGAGCACGATAGATGGCGGGGGTGGGCAAAGCAGTGGCGGGCAATATATTTTGAACGGGACAATCGGTCAGCCGGATGCGGGTTATTCATCAGGCGGCAACTATGAATTGCTTGGCGGTTTCTGGCCCGGCGGGCCTTTGTGCTTTGTTGACTTTGAGCAATTCAGCTTGTTCGCCGATTATTGGCTTGAAAGCGGCGCCGATTTGCCGGCCGACTTGGACGGGGATAATGACGTTGACCTTAGTGACCTGAATATGTTCGTTTATGACTGGCTGTGCCTGTGTCCCTACAACTGGCCGTTGAGGTGAAGAACCGAACGTTGAATGTCGAACATTGAACATCGAACTTAGAAAACAGAAAAAGGGGTCGGCGGAACAGAATGCTACTTCAACTCTACGGACCAGTAGGCATTGTCCAAGAACTGTTTCCAGCTCCTGTATCGCTGATGGCCGAGGTGAATGTGGATGAGGGGATTATGCCTGGGTTTGGCAGGTTTTTGAATGAGGGTCATACCGGCCTCTTTTGGGGTTCTGCCGCCTTTCCTGACGTTGCATTCCGTGCAGGCACAGACGATGTTTTCCCAGGCGGATTTGCCGCCCGCGCTTCTTGGGATAATGTGGTCGAGGGACAGCTCGGTGGTCGGTTGTTTCCTGCCGCAGTATTGGCAACGGCTCTTGTCGCGGGCAAAGATATTGCGCCGGTTGAATTTGACTTCGTTGCGGGGCAGGCGGTCGTAAAACAGCAAACGAATTATTCTCGGCACGGCGACATAATAATTGACGGTTGAGACCCAGTCGTATCCATCCGGCTCGAAGTTGCGTTTGAACTCGCTGACCTGACACCAGCTCTCGAAATCGTAATTGGCGTAAGAGCCGTCCTCAAGGGACACCACTTCGGCAAGTTGACGGAAAAGCAGGGAAAAGGCACGCCTTGCGCCCACGATACGTATGGCCATATAGTGTTTGTTCAGCACAAGGACGTTGCAATCGAGAGCGGATTGACATTCACCGGCGAACATAATTGACAATCACATATTGGCCTTTCATCAAAAACTTAATTTAGTAATTACCAAAAGCGGTAGAGGTTTGCAAGAGAAAATTCCGGCCAAACAGGAGATGGGTGTGACTAAAGATTCTGGCGGGGCTATGCGGCGTGTTTTTGGCTGTCCCAGTAGCTTTTCCACGTATTCGACTCTCTCAAGGCAATCAAAGCCATCATTGCATCCGCTCCATATCTATCCCATC
>Ga0315274_10000244_pt1 | contig 83838 bp, 79 predicted proteins | sample YL17G02_20_MG_FD_203700 | JGI IMG/M metagenome (GOLD analysis project Ga0315274, IMG submission 203700) | Sediment microbial communities from Yellowstone Lake, YNP, Wyoming, USA - YL17G02_20 | ecosystem: Environmental > Aquatic > Freshwater > Lake > Sediment | place: USA: Wyoming | collected... | reverse complement strand
TCCTTATAAGCGGAGAAAGGATCGAGATTGACTGCGGAGGGGCTGTGATGAAAGAGGGGCTTCTCCTCATGGCCGAGAGGCTCAGGGAGGTGACCGGCAAGTCGATCGTCGAAGAGGGCAACGGGGCGAGTAATCCATAAAGAGAAAAAGAGAAAGGGAAGCCAGACAAAAACCCCTTGACGGGCTAGGGCGGGATGAGGTAAACAGTTTTCTTGGGAAGATCGGTTCCTTCGCATGCCACCGATTTGAGGGAAAGGAGTGAACGATGCGGGATTTCTGGCAGTTCAGCATTGCCCAGGAGGTGGTCTTTGGTCCCGGGGCATGTAAGAAGATTGGCAAGATCGCTCGGCGCCTGAAGGCATCGAAGGCCTTGGTGGTGACGGATAAGGTCCTGGCGAATCTGGGGATGGTGGAGAGGATTGAGCGGCCGCTCACCGAAGAGGGGATTGGCTTCAAGGTCTTCGATGGTGGCTGTGAGGATCCACCCATTCGGGTGGCCGAGGAGTGTGTGGCCTTTGCCAAAGGGGGGGGCTTCGACCTGCTCATCGGCCTGGGAGGAGGAAGCAACATCGACCTGGCCAAGGCGGCGGCGGTGGTTTTGCAGTTCGGAGGTTCCTGCCGCGACTATTTTGGCGAGTACAAGGTTCCAGGTCCGATCCTGCCCCACATCGCCATTCCTACCACCTCGGGCACCGGCTCCGAGGTCTCCCCGGTCTCTGTCCTGACCGACGAGGAGAAAAAGATCAAGATTGGCATCTCTGACAACCTGCTTCGCCCCCGGGTTGCCCTGGTGGATCCGGAGCTCTGTCTGACGATGCCCCCCAAGGTGACGGCGGATAGCGGAATGGACGCCCTTTGCCACGCTATTGAGTGTTATACCAATATCCTGTATCGCTATCTTCCCGTCCCTGAGGATGCGGATGTCGTCTTTTCCGGGAAGCAGCCTCTGGCCGATTGTCTGGCAGAGCGCGCCATTGAGCTCATCGGGGCTAACCTGCGTCTGGCCGTGGATCAGGGAAATAACCTGGAAGCCCGAACGCAGATGGCTTTAGGTAGCCTGCTGGCGGGGATGGCCTTCTCCAATGCCGGGGTGGCCGCCATTCATGCCCTTTCTTTTCCCATCGGAGGACTGACCAAGGCGACCCATGGCGCCTGCAACGGGGTGATGTTGCCCTATATCATGCAGTACAACCTGCCCGTATGCCCGGAGGAGATGGCGAACATCGCTCAGCTCATGGGAGTGGAGGTGGAAGGCCTCTCCCTGGGAGAAGCGGCGCAGAGCGGAGTGGATGCCGTCCGGGCACTCATCCGGGATATTCGCTTCCCCCAGACCTTGACTGATCTGGGAGTGAAGGAGAAGGATGTGAAGTGGATTGCCGAGAACACCATCGGCATCACCCGCCTGATGAGAGGCAATCCGCGTCGGATTGGGGTGGAGGATCTGGAGGCCATCGTGAGGTCCGCCCTCGGTTAGATGAGACACCACAAGGTCCGGGTTCAATGCGGGTAGCTGCAGGGGGGAAGGCCCCGAAGGGGGGGAAGGCCGAAGAGCAAAGGGTGATTGCCCTGAACCGCCGAGCCCACCATGATTATCATATCGAGGAGACCTATGAGGCGGGGATTGTCCTGATGGGCACGGAGGCTAAGTCTCTGCGATCCGGACGGGTCAACCTGAAGGAGGGCTACGGGGAGGTCAAGGGCGAGCAGATCCAACTCTTAGGCTGCCACATCCCCCCCTATGAGCCAGGCAGCCGGGCGAACCATGACCCATTGCGCCCCCGGACCTTGCTCCTCCATAAGAGGGAGATTCGCTACTTGGTGGGGAAGGTGGCGGAGAAAGGTTGGACCTTGATACCCCTCAGCCTCTATTTCAAGGGAGGCAGAGCGAAGGTTGAGCTGGCACTGGCCCGGGGCAAGAAGCTCTACGACAAGCGAGAAGACCAAAAGCGGAAGGTGGCAGAGAGAGAGGCCTCCGCGGCCCTGAAAGAGCGCCGGTTGTAGCAGGGAGTCCACTTTTCCGTGGTGAATTTACGACAGGGGCTGGGGACCCTAAGAAAATAGTCTTTAAAATCAATGCATTGAACCGAACGGGTGAGTTGGCATGATCCGTGCAAGTGCAAAAGGCCTCAAAGGGGGAAAGGCCCCCTCCCAAGGCGGCAATGAGGCGGGGTCACTCCATTTTTTCCATCCATCCTGGGCGAAAAAAACCTTGACAGGGCTGGGGGCAAATGTTATGGTCGCCCAAAAAAGGGGGATAAATCACGCGGGACGAGGATTTCCCCTCCCAACAGAGTTCACTCCTAAATCCCCCACGAGAGGAAGAGAGGAGGTGAAGCGTCTCTACCAGACGCAGGTCGTCCAGGGTTTCTGGGTTTGAGGGAAGAGGATCAAGTTCGTGTTTTTATTCTAAGATCTAAATTACCAGGTTACCGTGGCGAGATGCGCTGCGGTGACTCAATCGATGAAGGGGGGATGCGATGGGAAAAATGTAGGGGCGTGGTTTGTGAGGGATTTTGCTACGAGCGAAAAGGCGGAAAGAGACTTAAAGATGGAGGAGGATAAAGGATGAAAAAGTATGCGGTAGCTCTATTTGCTGGGCTCCTAATCCTGGCAATCGCCGCCCCCCTCTTCGCCGAGACCTATATCGATGGGTTGGTTTTCTATCGGCCAAGAATCTACTATAACACGGATTTTCTGAAGGACAATCCCAACACCAACGATGCCCGTATCCTTCCCATTCTCTGGGTCGGGGCAGGCTACAAGGCAGAGGATTATGCAGAGGGGTACTTCCGGCTGGGTACCTTGGGTGGCGGATATGCCCTGGGTGGGGCAGACTACGCGGGGGAAGCGCCCAACGGCGAATCTCACCCCGTCTCCCTGCAACAGGTCTGGTTTGATGTCAAGATCCCTGGCACCCCGGTGCACTATCGACTGGGACGTTTCGCCCAATCCTTGGGCCATGGCTTCGTGATGAACACCGGGGCGTATGGCGGAGACGGCATGAAGTTTTATGCCCCGATCGGCCCGGCCAAGGTTGAACTCGGCTATATGAAGTATAACGAGCAGGGCGATTTCGCCAATGATATCGACCAGTACTTCCTCCAGGCGACGGCCCCCCTGGCGGAGAAGCACCAGGTTGGCGGCTACTTCCAGTGGTTCGAGGGCCGGAACCTGAACATCAACAGTAATGCCACCAGCAGGCAGTTGGGTGGTTATAACCACATGTTCACGATGTGGGATCCCTCCATCACCTTCGATAGCCACATCTGGGCCCTCGGAATCTCGGCCGATGGGGCGATTGACATGATCAGCTACCGGGCGGAGGCTGCCTATGCCGGCGGTAAGCTGACCGATGACTTCAAGAAGACCGATACCTTCCAGGAAGAGAAGATCGGCGGCTTTGCCCTCATGGCGGGTGCCACCGCCAATTTGGGCCCGGCCACGGTGACCTTTGAAGGGGCCTATGGCTCGGGTGACAAGCGGAAAAAGCTCGATGGCGACGTGAAGAACCTGGGATCCGGCACCAAGTATGAGGGATTCAAGGTCCCCATGGCCCAATGGGGCCGCACCGTCGTCTATGATGAGTGGAGCTTCTTCCATCAGCACGGCCAGGGCGATCCCTTCGACTTCGCCCCCGGATTCGGCGGCGGACTGGATAACAAAGGAGAGAAGCGCACTGGGGTATGGACTCAGAGGGGCCTGGAGAACCAGATCTATCTGACGATCGGTGCCACCTATACCCCGATCACCCCGGTCACCCTAGGCGTGGACATCTTCAAGATCTGGGCTGCCCAGGTCACCCCGAAGGGCGGCTTCGATCCCGACAGCCGGATCATCTACAAGAAGAAGCAGGACCGCGATGTGGGCTGGGAGATTGACCTGACCGCCAAGTGGACCCTCAACAAGAACTTCTCGGTCACCGGTGCCTTTGCCCCGTTTATTCCTGGGGATTACTTCAAGGTGGCCAAGGGTAGCGAACATGTTGATGTCCTTGATGTAGACGATCCCAGCAACAGCACCCTTAGCGAGGTGGAGAAGACCTCTTCTCCGAGTTGGGGCTATGTGATGAGGGCTAACTGTATATTCAGCTTCTAACTTCAGCTCATTCAAGGCCTCTCTATCAGTTGTAGGGTAGGGAGTGGAAGACCCCAGGGCATCCCTGGGGTCTTCCTTTTTTTTTTCTGGAACGATGGAAGAGCGCTACGATCTGATCATTGTGGGGGGAGGTCCGGCTGGGCTGACCGTCGGCCTCTATGCCGCCCGTGCGCGCCTGAATTGCCTTCTCCTGGAACGCCAGGGACTGGGCGGGCAGGTCCTCACCACCCACTGGGTGGAGAATTATCCCGGATTCCCCGAAGGGATCGGGGGTTTTGAGCTGGTCAGTCGGATGGCCAATCAGGCGGAGCGCTTTGGCCTGAAGATCCGAATCCAGGAAGTGACCGGATGCCGGCGGGCCGAGGGGGGCTTGGAGATCCTGACCGCGGAAGGGAGGTTTTCGTGCCGATCGGCCATTGTGGCCGCCGGAGCGGACTACGCCCGTCTGGGAGTTCCCGGAGAGGATCGGCTGCGGGGGAAAGGAGTCTCCTATTGTGCGACCTGTGATGGGGCGTTTTTCAAAGATCTTCCGGTCGCGGTCGTAGGAGGTGGAGACACTGCCCTGGAGAAGGCCCTCTTCCTAACCCGGTTTGCCTCCAAGGTGATCCTGATCCATCGGCGCGATCGCCTGCGCGCGGCGAAGGTCTTGGAGGAACGGGCCAGGGAGAATGAGAAGATTGACTTCTTGTGGAATGGCCAGGTCAGAGAGATCCTGGGGGATGAAGAGGTGGAGGGCGTCTTGGCGGTCGATCGGATCAGCCAGGAGGTGAGAGAGCTTTCTGTGAAGGGGATCTTCGTCTGCGTGGGCAGTCGTCCCAATACCGCCCTCTGGCAAGGGGTCCTCTCGCTCGACGATCAGGGTTTTGTCCTTACCGATGAGGGGCTTCAGACCTCTTGTCCAGGCGTTTTTGCGGCCGGGGATTGTCGGAGGAAATCCTTTCGCCAGATCGCGACTGCGGTGGGGGAAGGTGCCCTGGCCGCCCATTCCGCCATGAGCTATCTGGAAGGCCTTCCCTTCGCCACCAGGGGAAAAGTCCCTTGACAGCCCGGCGGGTTTTCAGTACCTTCCCCAAGGGTACAAGGGAGACTGATAGGGAAAGATGGCCTGTTGAAGATCTTGGGAAGGAGGGAAGTCCTTTGCCGGGCGTCCTGTGCCTGGGCTTGATCGAGGAAGACCTCGCCTCCGTAGAGCAGATTCTGAGCCGGGAGATCGACTCCGAGGCGGAGCTCATCTGTCTGGCAGCCAGCTATGCCCTTCAGAGCAAGGGGAAACGCATCCGGCCGGCCCTCCTTCTGCTTTCGGAGCGCATCTGCGGTCACCGCGACGGCCTGCGCCATATCAGGCTGGCCTCCATTGGGGAATGCCTCCATGTGGCCACCCTGATCCACGACGATATTATTGACCATTCTGACATGAGGCGGGGGAGGCCCTCGGTGAATTCCCGTTGGGGCAATGGCCTCTCGGTCTTGGTGGGAGATTACCTCTACTCGCGGTCGGTGAGGCACCTGATCGAGGACGAAGACCTGGAGGTGATGCGGGCCTTCTCCGATGCGACCTTGAGGATGGTCGAGGGAGAGGTGCTGCAACAGGAGATGGACGGCAGGGCGGATATCTCCTATGAGGATTATCTGAGGATGATTACCCACAAGACCGCCTCTTTATTCTCGGCCTGCTGTCGGGTGGGGGCGATTGTGTCCGGGGCAGCATCGGAACAGGTCGAGGCCCTGAGCCGTTTCGGATTGGATCTGGGGGTGGCCTTCCAGATCATGGATGATGCCCTGGACTTTGTCGCGGACGAGCAAACGCTGGGAAAGCCGGCGGGAAAAGACCTGCGTGAGGGCAGGATCACCTTTCCCCTGATCCATGTCTTGGAGAAGGGATCGGCTCCCGACCAGGAGTTCCTGAGGCGTTCCCTCTCCCCTAAGATGGAAGGGAGCCAGGTGGCAGAGATCCTCTCTTTAGTGGAGAAATACCAGGCCATCCCCTGGGCAAAGGGCATCGCGGCGGGCTATATAGAAAGGGCGAAGGGTCATTTGCACGGTTTTCCGCCCAGCGAGCCCAAAGGCTGCCTCCTTGGTTTGGCCGGCTATACGCTGGATCGGGATCGGTGAGGGATCTCCTGGAGAGGCACGGCTCACAATCCCGGAACGCGCTTTCGGGTGAGCGCTCACCTATCGAAATAATAGAGACCCCCCCTGGGGGGGGGGAGTTTGAATCAGCCCTCAAGCTTCGTTACCAGTTGGGCCTCCCTTGGGGTCGGCATTCGAAGGTTGACCTTCGGGTGCCTTCCTCGCAGGGAGGCCTCGTTTGGGTGGCTTGCGGATGGAAGATCTTCTGCGAGGTGATTAATGCCCAAGAGGCTCAAGAGAGAGAAATCGACTTTCAGAGAATACGCCGAGGCGATTGTCATCGCCCTTGTCCTGGCCCTGGTGATCAGGACCTTCATCGTCCAGGCCTTCAAGATTCCGTCTGGATCGATGCTTCCCACCCTCCAGATCGGGGACCACATCCTGGTCAATAAGTTCATCTTCCATTTCGTCTCCCCCCAACGAGGCGAGATCATCGTCTTCAAATATCCCAAAGATGAGAAGAGAGATTTCATCAAGCGGGTCATCGGACTCCCCGGAGAGAAGCTCGAGGTGCGTGATAAGCAGGTCTTCATTAACGACCGCCCCCTCGTGGAGTCCTATGCCGTTCATGCGGATCCGGATGTCCAGGATGAGTCCTTCTCTCCCCGGGACTTCTTAGGACCGTTTGTGATCCCCCCTGGAGAATACTTCATGATGGGGGACAATCGCGATCACAGTATGGATAGCCGGTTCTGGGGCCTCCTCGATCAGAAAAAGATACGAGGAAAAGCCTTCCTCGTCTATTGGTCCTGGGACAGTGAGAAGTTCCGACCGAGATTGGGCCGTATGGGGAAGATCGTCCACTGACGGAATCCAGGCCCAAGGAGATCAGCTTGCTCTAAAGGCCCTCGGATTTCTCCCGCTTCACCCTTCGTGGGGCCGAATCTTCTCCGTGCATCACTCACCGGCAACTCAGCCTCTCCTTCCCGGCCCAGCCCATCGCGAATGACGGTAACCCCTTATTTTTTCGAGATAACTGTCCCTGATTTCTTCTTGACAACTGAGGGGGCGTTGGTTATTTTATAAGTAAAGTAGGACATGGGGAGAGAAAGGGAATGCCAGAGGACATCTTGAATGAGCGGGAAAGAGAGATCCTGAGGGCCACGGTCAAGGAGTTCATCAACTCCGGGGAGCCGGTCGGCTCACGGAGCGTCTCCAAGAGATACGGCTTGAACCTGAGTCCAGCCTCCATCCGCAATATCATGGCGGATCTGGAAGAGAAGGGCTACCTTCACCAGCCCCATACCTCGGCGGGACGAATCCCTACGGACAGAGGATATCGGTGCTATGTGGACAGCCTGATCGAGCGGTTTCGCCTCAGCAAGGCGGATGAGGCTCGGATTGAGAAATGTTACAGTCCCTCCTCGTGTGAGTTGGAGGATGTGATGCGGATGACCTCCAAGGTCCTCTCCGCTTACTCTCACTATATCGGCATGGTGTTTGCCCCCAAGCTCCGGAGTGCCCAGTTCAAGCGGATCGAATTCATTCACCTTCAGAGTGAGAGGATCCTGGTCGTTTTGGTCTCCCAATCCGGGGTGGTCATACATAAGGTGATCCACATGGACGAGGTGATGAATCAGGAACAGCTCAATCGCATCTCTGCTCGCCTGAATGACTTGCTGGGTGGCCTCACCCTGGAGGAGGTGCGGGACCTGATCCTCTCGCGCATGGCAGAAGAGAAAATGCTTTATGATGACCCATTGCGGCATGCGGTCAAGTTGGGTCAAAAGGCCTTCGAGGGGGCCGAAGAGGAAGACTTCTATGTGGGAGGTACCGCGAACCTGGTGAGCCAGCCGGAGTTTGCCGATGCCGAGAGGATGCGATTCATCTTTTCGACGTTCGAAGAAAAGGGCAGGTTGGTAAAAATCCTGGACGAATGCCTGCGGCAGCAAAGCGTTAGCGTGATCATCGGATCCGAAAACCAGGCGGCGGAGATAGGGGATTGCAGCCTGGTTGCCTGTCCCTATTGCTATCGCGATCTCCCGGTGGGCATCTTGGGAGTCTTGGGGCCCAAGAGGATGGAATATCCCCGAATCATGTCGCTGGTGGAATATACCGCCAAATTGGTCAGTCGCATGCTGGCCGAGATGTGTGTCTGAGCTTCCCTTGCCCTAATGACCTCTCCCTACTGTTCTGCCCCTTGTCTTCATTGAAAGATGGATGAAATACTGTCGTTGAAGGCTGGTGGAGCAATCAGGGGCCTTGATCTTGATCTCCACCTGGAGGTCAGCCCCAGGAAGCGCGTTTCTCGACCGAACCGTGCCCCACAAGCCTCGCCCGGGGGCGGGGTCGAGGGGCAATACAAATTGATAGGTACTTCATTTCCCGGAAACCACGCCCGACGATGGGGAGCTTCACCTGCCTGTTGTTGGCCAGAAGGGAAGGGGAAGGGATTATCAAATGAAGGAGACCAGAGAGACAGGAGTCCAAGGAGAATCCCTCCGTCTCGATTCCGATGCCGACTCCCTATCAGAGGGGTCTGATCGGAAGGAAGAGGTTTCAGAAGCTCAGAAGCAGGAGGGGGCGGACTGGGTCAGCCAGTTGGAATCGAAGGAAAGGGAGATCGAGGTCCTCTCCGATCGGCTCCTCCGGCTTCAGGCTGAATTCGAAAACTTCAAGAAGAGGACGGCCAAAGAGCGGGCGGAATTGATCAAATTTGCCAACGAGGGCCTCCTGCTGGAGATGATACCGATACTGGACAATCTGGAGCGGGCCATCAATTCCGCCAGGGAAAATGTTGATATAGAGAACCTCCTGAAGGGACTGGAGTTGGTACAGCGGCTATTCACCACCTTCCTGGAGAGGGCGGGGGTAAAGGAGATCCGTGCCCAAGGACAGGTCTTCGATCCACGACTCCATGAGGCAGTCTTGACGGTGGAATCGGCCATTCACCCAGACAATACGGTGGTAGAAGAGATACAGCGGGGATACCTCCTCAATAATCGGGTCTTGCGTCCGGCCATGGTAAAGGTCGCCAAGGCGCTACCTCCGGAGGAGACTCAGGACGAGGACGAGGGATCTTGAGTAGGCGGGATTACTATCACATCTTGGGAGTTGGCCGGGAAGCAAGCTCGGAGGAGATCAAGAAAGCCTACCGCATGCTGGCCCAGAGGTTTCATCCGGATAAGAACCCTGGGGACCAGGAATGCGGGGAGCGGTTCAAGGAGATCAACGAGGCCTATTCCGTCCTGAGCGATCCGGAGAAGCGATCCACCTATGATCGATACGGATATCTGCCCAGCGTCAGGGATTTTGAGGATTACTCCAACTTTCCCCCATTTAGCACCGGGTTTGGCTCCCTCTTCGAGGATCTCTTTGAGGGATTCTTTGGTACTGGGTCGCGAAGGACCAGGGGCCAAAGGGGAGCCGATCTTCGCTACGATCTGAAAGTAGAGTTATCCGAGGTCGCCTCGGGAACCGAGCGGGAGATTACCATCCCGCGCCATGAGAGCTGTACTGCCTGTCTCGGCCGCGGAACCCGAAAAGGGACCCAACCCGTCCCTTGCCCCACCTGCGGAGGAGTTGGGCAAATTCGCTTCTCCCAAGGGTTTTTCAGTATCGGCCAAACCTGTACCCGATGCCAGGGAGAGGGTCGCATCATCACCGATCCATGCCCGGAGTGCTCTGGACGAGGTCGAGTGTCGGTGGAGAGAAAGATCTCCCTCAAGGTCCCTCCGGGGGTAGAGACCGGAACTCGGCTGCGGATTGCGGGCGAAGGGGAGTCTGGGATAGGGGGAGGGCCGCGGGGCGACCTTTATGTTCAGATCGAAGTATTACCTCATCCCCTCTTTACGCGGGAGGGAGATGAGGTGATCTGCGAAGTTCCCATCTCCTACACCCAGGCAGCCTTGGGGGATGAAATCGAGGTCCCCACCCTCAATGGCCGCCATCGGTTGGTGATTCCGCCGGGAACCCCCTCAGGAAAGAGCTTTCGCCTAAAGGGAAAGGGCCTGCCCAACCTGCGCGGCCATGGTCGTGGCGATCAGCAGGTGAGATTGGTGGTCCAGGTTCCCACCAAGCTGAGTGCCCGCGAGAGGGAGCTCTTGCAGGAGTTGGCCTCTTTGGAGCAGGCAGCGGCCGAACAGGATTCAAAGGGGATCTTTGATCGGATCAGAGAGAAGTGGAGCTGAGGAATAGCATCCCGCCATGCATGAGAACCGACTGGAGGACGAGTCCCTTCCCTGGGTCCAGGTCTCCATCCAGGTTTCCCAGCCGGCGGAAGAGGGCTTAGCCAACCTCCTTTTTGAACTGGAGGCCGGCGGTCTCATCAGCCAGGGAGACCAGGCCTCTGGTGTTTGTCTCACCGCATATTTTCCTTCGGACAATCATCTTCCTTCCAAATTGCAGGCCGTTGCACACTATCTGACTGCCCTGGCCGGCTTGGGGATCGATCCTGGGCCAACGCAGATCCAACTCCTTCCTTGGAGAGAGTCTGGGGAGGCGGAGAGATGGAAGGATTTCTTTAAGCCCCTCCTCCTGGGAAGGAGGTTGGTGATCAAGCCCACCTGGGAGGATTATCTGCTTGATCCCTCGGAGGTCATCATTGAGATCGACCCGGGAAGGGCCTTTGGCACCGGCCGGCATCCCAGCACCGCGCTCTGCCTCCGATTCCTGGAGAGATGGGTGAGAGGAGGAGAGGGGGTCTTGGACTTGGGAACCGGATCGGGGATCCTGGCCATCGCCGCCGCTAAATTGGGAGCGAGGCTGGTGAAGGCACTGGAGGTCGACGCCGAGTCAGCTCGCATCGCGCGGCAGAACTTCGAGTTAAACAGAGTGGAGGGAAAGGGTGAGGTGTGCGGGACATCCCTTGCATCCCTTGCTGACGAGACCTTCGAGATCGTGGTGGCGAACTTGACCCTGGAGGAGATCCTTCCAACCCTTTCCCTCTTAGGTCCTCACCTGGCCCCCCGGAAGGGGATCCTGTTTCTCTCCGGCATCCTGCGGAAGGAGATGGATGAGCTGAGGGTTACCTGGGAAGCGGCCCATCTGGCCATGGTGGAGCTTGAGTTTCAGGGGGAGTGGTTGGGGGTAGGGCTAAAGGCAAGGGGCTGAGATGCACCGGTTCTTGGTGGGCCAGGAGGGGGTCCAAGGAGATCAGGTCCGCATCCGCGGCGCGGACGCCAGGCAGATCCGAAGGGTGCTGAGATTGAGACCCGGGGACTCGATTGAGGTTCTGGATGGAAGGGGGTTGAGCTTCCTTGCCGTTCTGGAGGAGGTGAGCCAGACCGAGGTCCGCGGGAGGCTCATTGAAATGATGGGAGGCGGGGAAGAGTCGGCCCTGATCATTACTTTGGCCCAGGCTTTGCCCCGGTGGCCCAAGATGGACCTGATTGTGAAAAAGGCGACCGAACTGGGAGCCTCCCAGATCATCCCCCTGCTCGCAGAGAGGACCCCATCCCGGGGTGAGGCGGGTGGCTCTAAATTGAGTCGGTGGAGAAGGATCGCCAAGGAATCTGCCGAGCAATGTCTTCGCCAGACTGCCCCGGAGATCGAGCCCCCCCAAGACCTGGTCACATTTCTTGAGAGGGGCCTCCCCGGGGTGAAGATCGTCTTCTGGGAAGGGGAGACTGAGCGCCGACTGCGGCAGGCCCTGAGGGCAGATCCTTCCTCCGCCTACACCCTCCTGGTGGGGCCGGAGGGGGGCTTCTCTCTCCAGGAGGTGGAGAGGGCCAGGGCCAGAGGGTACATCAGCGTCTCCCTGGGTCCTCGCATTCTTCGCACGGAAAGCGTGGCCTTGGTGGCCCTCAGCGTTCTGCAGTACGAGCTGGGGGATCTGGGATGAGCCTCCCAAATTTGCCTTGACGGGTTTCCCGGGATCAGCTATTTTGAGTCCGAGTTGGGACTTCACATTTGAAGAATTTGGAGGAAAGGATTTCGTCTTATGTCCAGGGAGCGGATTTTGGTGGTTGATGATGAGTTTCACCTGCGCGAGAGCATCCGGATCGTGCTGGAGAAGGAAGGGTATGAGGTCTTCACCGCCGCGAGCGGCGAGGAGGCATTGGAGAAGCTGGAAGCCCAGCCCGCCCAGGTGGTGATTTCTGACATCAAGATGCCAGGGATGGATGGAATTCAGCTTTTGAGGGGAATCAAGGCCCAATACCCAGAGACTGAGGTGGTCATGCTGACCGGCTACCCGACCATCGAGATGGCGGTCAACGCGATTAAGCTGGGAGCCTATGATTATATCACCAAGCCTTTCAAGATCAATTCCCTTAATATAACCTTGGGCCAGGCGCTGGAGAAACAACGACTCGCCCGTGAGGTGGGGGAGTTGAAGGCCCTGGTAGGGGTTTACGAGGCCGGCAAGGTGATTAATTCTACCCTCGATTTGGACGAGGTCTTGAACCTGGTCTTGAAGCTCATCCTGAGTAATAGCCTGGCCAGAGGGGCGGCTCTCTATTTTTGGGATGAAGGGGAGCGCTGTTTGAAGATTGGCGCCTGGGAGGGAATTCCGGAATCGGCCGCCCTGGCTGTGCAGGACCGGCTGCAGGCGGAACTGGGGTTGTGTCTCCAAAAGGAGGAAGGGGAGCGGGATCACTTCTGGGTCGATTTTCAGGGGATGCCTTCGTCGGGGAAGGGCCTCTGCTACCCCCTTTCCTCCCAGGGAAAGACCATGGGACTCCTGTGCGTCCTGGTCGATTTGCCGGAGGATAAGGCGCTCAGGATGGAGGGAAGGCTCTTTTCCATCTTCGCGAGCCAATCCGCAATTGCCATCGACAATGCCCGCCTCCATCAAGATTTGGTCAGGAATTACTTCGATACAGTTCGCGCCTTGGTGGCCGCCATCGACGCCAAAGATCCTTTCACCCGGGGGCACTCCGAAAATGTGATGCGTTTCTCCCTCGCCATTGCAACGCAATTGGGCCTTGACTTCAAGGAGAGGGAGGATGTCAAGTTGGCGGGCCTGTTGCACGATGTGGGCAAGATCGGGATTCACACTGAAATCTTACGTAAGATGGGGACCCTTACCGAAGAGGATCGCCGGGAGATCCAACAACATCCCCAGGTGGGAGCCAAGATCATCAGCGCGGTGGACAGTCTGCAACGGCTTTATCCCATCATCCTGCACCACCACGAGCGATTCGATGGAAGGGGTTATCCCTTCGGGTTGGAGGGAGAGGCGGCGCCGCTGGGTTCCCGGATCATTGCGGTTGCTGATGCCTTTGATGCCATTACCATCGGTCGTCCCTACCGGCCCGCCAAGACCAGGGAGATGGCCATTGCCGAGATGAAGCAGGAGGCCGGTTTCCAATTTGACCCCCGGGTGGTCGAAGCCTTCTTGAAGAACGAACTCCTGCGGGACGAGCCTTAAGGGATGAAGACCTTCTTCCTCTCCAAGAAGGGAAATATCGCCCTCCTCCGATGGTTGATGATCTTGGTGTTGGGCTACATGGTGGTCTTCGGAGGGGAGATGATGGGGGCCGCGCTCAAGCTCGGCTTCCTCTTCCTCTTTATCCTCTCCAACCTCCTTCTTCCCTTCATTCCCAACAGGCAATTCCAGAAATGGCATTTAGAATACCCCATTGTGATCTTCGACACTCTCCTGGTCTCTTCCATGATTTATCTCTCCGGGGACTTCGACCTTTACCTCATCTTCTTTCTCACCCTCTTGATCGCTGCCCTGGGGAGGGATCTGCGGTGGACCTTCTTGATCGCCACCGTATCGGTCCTGGTTTACCTCATGCTCTTCCTGAAGAACCAATCCCTGCCCCAACTCTGGGAGCCCGTGAATCTGATCCGCGTCCCTCTTCTTTATATCATTTCGCTCTTTGCCAGCTTCCTGGCGGAGGGGTCCAGCAAGGAGGAGATCTTCTACCAAAAGGCGAAAGGCCTGATGCGCCTGAGCCATGACCTGAACGCCACCATCGATTCGGGGAAGATCTGTGAGTATCTCCTTGCCTTCGTCTCGGAGCAGAGGAGGATCTCCGAGGTGGCGATCTTCCTCTACGAGGGGAATTCCAGGCGACTTCGTTTGCAGGGCAGGCATCCCTCGAAGGGGGATACAGGACTTCTCGAGATTCCTCGAGAGGATTTGTCACGGGAGATGCAAGCATGTCTTTTGGAAGAGGGGAGACCCTATATCTCTCTTCACCTCCGGGAGAGGTTTACGCCTTCCGGACTGCTGGGCAGAGAAGGGGTCCGTTCTCTGCTGATCTTGCCCTGCGTTGCCAAGGAGAAGGTCCTCGCCCTTCTGGTTTTGGGCTCCGAGAGGTATGAGGGTTTTTCGTCCGAGGACATTGAGAAATTCACCTTAGTCTGCGGCCAGTTCGCCTCGGCCCTGGAAAACGCCCGCCTGTTCAACAACTTAGGGCAGAACGCGGTAGAGCTCAACACCCTCATCAATGTGAGCAAGCTGGTTGGCTCCTCTCTCAACCTGAAGGAAGTGCTGGCCGAGGCCATGGAACAGGTGAAGAGGGTCATGGGAGTGGAGGCATGCTCACTGCTGATGATGGACGAGGAAAGCGGAGAGCTGGTCTTCGAAGTCGCCCTGGGGGAGAAGGGGGAGGAGGTCAAGCAGTTTCGACTGAAAAAGGGAGAAGGCATCGCCGGGTGGGTGGCGCAAGAGGGAAAGCCAGTGGTGGTTTCCGATGCCAAGCAGGATCCGCGTTTCTTCTCCCAGGTGGACAAGAAGACCCAATTCACGACCCGGTCGATGATTGCTGCACCCTTGCTCTACAAGGGAAAGGTCATCGGGGTAGCAGAGGCCATCAACAAGATCGAGGAAGGTGGTTTCAGCGAAAGGGATTTGGAGCTCTTCGTGGGGCTCTCCCAACAGATCGCCATCGCCCTGGAGAATGCTCGACTCTATGAGAAGATGGTGGAGCTCTACGGAAGGATCTCCCAAGAAAAGAGCAAGATGGAGGCGATATTAGAGGGCATGGTTGAAGGGGTGGTGGTATGGGATCGAACGAGCCATCTCTTCCTTTTCAATCAAAGGGCCAAAGAGATCTTTCAGATCGTCCAGGTGTCCAGTGATGGAAGCGTAGTGACCGAGAGCAGGGTATGGGGTCATTTTCGGCAGATGTTGCAGGCAGGCTTGGACCAGGGCCTGCCCTCGGATGAGAAGATCACCCTGGAGGAACCGGAGAAGAAGATCTTCCAGGCCAAGTTGGCCCCGATTCGCAGTGGGGAGGGGGAGATCATTGGGGTCCTGGGGGTATTGGAAGATATCACCGAGGCGGAGCGGGTCAGCCAGCTCAAGTCGGAATTCGTCTCCCATGTCTCTCATGAATTGCGCACCCCCCTGACCTCAATTAAGGGGGCAGCCGCCCTCCTCGGGCGTCCCCAGATCGGAGAGTTGAACCCCAAGCAGGCGCGGTTAATCCAGATCGTAAATGCGGAGAGTGCCCACCTGGCCGATCTGATCGATGATCTGCTGGTGATGGCCAAGCTGGAGGCAAAGAAGGCCGAGATGAAGCGGGAGGAGATCAACCTGGCCGAGCTGGGGCTCGACTGTATGGAGAGCCTGAAGACGGTCGCGGAGGAGAAGGGGCTCAGGATGGAGCAGGAGATCCCTCCCTCCCTCCCCCAGGTCCGGGCGGACAAGGGACAGATCAAGAAGGTCTTTTACAATCTGCTGGGCAACGCGATCAAGTTCACCCCTGCCGGCGGGACGATCATCATCTCCATGCGAGCGGTTTACAATAGCTCCCCGGAAGAGCAATCACAGGCTTCATTGAATCATATCGAGGTGAGCGTCATCGACAGCGGGATTGGCATCCCCAAACCGCATCTCGCCAGCATCTTCGACAAATTCTACCGTGTGGACGGTAGCCTGAGTGCCGCGACGCAGGGAACGGGTCTGGGTCTGTCTATCTGCAAAGAGATCATCGAGGCCCATGGCGGGAAGATCTGGGCGGAGAGTGAGGTGGGAAAGGGGAGCCGATTTACTTTCGCTCTTCCCCCCGGGTAGCATCTTTAAAGGAGCAAGGTATGAAGAAGAAGATATTGGTGGCAGATGACAATCCTTACATCTTGGAGGTGGTCTCCATGGCCCTGGAGACGCTGGACTTCGAGATCCTCCTGGCCAAGGACGGAGAAGAGGCGCTAGATCAGGTGAAGCGAGAGAGGCCCGATCTGGTGATCCTGGATATCATGATGCCCAAAAAGAATGGGTTCGAGGTCTGCCGCGAGCTCAAGCAAAGCCCCGAATATCGGGAGATTCCCATCGTGATGCTCTCTGCCAAGGCCCAGAAGGAGGACAAGTTCTGGGGCCGGGATGCGGGGGCCGACGACTATGTCACGAAGCCCTTTGATCCCCTCGATCTGGAACGGGTGGTGACGCAGCTTCTGAAATTGAAGGAGAGCGGGGGGGGCTATCATCCCCTGACCAGATTGGCGACCCATCCCTCCATCGAGAAGGAGATAGAGAGGCGCAGGGAGGCAAGAGAGACTTTCTCGGTGTGCGAAATGCGCTTCCGGCCAGAGGCCATCCACATCTTCCAGCAGAAATATGGGGGCCTCAAGTGGGAAGAGCTCCTGGCAACGACGGCTAATATCCTCCGCGAACTGGTGGAGCGGCTGGGGGAGGGTTCGTGCTTTCTGGGGCATCGCGGGGAATCTACCTTCGTGTTGATTGGTTCGGAAAATTGCCTGGAGAGGATCGGCAAGGCGGCGGTGGAGGAGGTGGAGAAGATGGTCTCTCTCTTCTACAACCAGGAAGACCTCGCTCGGGGTTATGTGCTGCGGGGCGAGGAGAGACATCCCTTGCTCTCTTTCAGTTATCAGATTTCTCAGCCTTGATGAGGGACGGATGTCGATGGAGGTCGCAGGCACCAGCGAAACCCGGGATCGTCAGGCGCATATCCTGGTGATCGATGACGATCAGGCGGTAAGGAAACTGATTAAGGCCCTGCTGGAGAGGGAGGGTTATGCAGTCCTGTCTGTCTCCTCGGGAGAGGAAGCCCTGGACATGATAGACGGGGAAGGGGTGGACCTTATTCTGTTGGATATCGTCATGCCGAAGGTAGACGGCTATCAGGTCTTTCAGGCCATCAAGCAGCAGCAGCGATGGCAGAATCTCCCGATCATCTTCCTCTCCGCCAAAGCCGAGGTTCCGGACAGGGGGATCGGATTAAGCCTGGGGGCCGAGGACTACATCGAGAAGCCCTTTTCCAATGATGAGCTCCTGGCCAAGATCAAGCTCTGGCTGAGGGTTAAGCGGGCAGAGACGACTCTGCAGGAGCGTAATCGGGAGCTCTCGGCCCTGATTGAATCGAGCGTGATCCTTACCTCGAGCCTGGATGTTCAACAAACCCTGCACGCCATCATCGAGATCGCCCAGCAACTGTGGACCTCAGCCTGCACCAACATCATGCTGGTTAACGAAAAGGGAGAGCTGATCGTCTCCGTCCTTGCCAATTTCCCGGAGGAATGGTTGGAGGATCTCCGGCTCCACCTCCTGAAGGTGGGGGAGTCCCTGGCCGGGTGGGTGGCTCAGCATAAGGAGGTCCTCGCCCTCTCCGATCCCTTGTCCGAGACGCGATACCCCTACCGCTCAGCCCCCTTTGCCAGGAAGTATGGAATAACCAGCTATCTGGGAATCCCCCTGTTGGTGGGCCAGAGGCTCATCGGGGTGCTTAATTTCAACAGCTTCCAGGATCGATTCTTTTCCCCCGAGCAGATCGCCCTGATGACTGCCTTTGCCCAGCACGCGGCGATGGCCATCGATAAAGCCCGAGCTTACACCCAGATGCGAGAGGCGAAGGAGTACTTGGCGAAACTGGTGGAGTCCTCCAACGATGCCATCATCAGCGCCGACCTGAAAGGGGTCATCCGACTATGGAATAAGGGAGCAGAGCGAATCTATGGTTATCTGGCGGAAGAGGTAGAGGGCAAGTCCATTGAGATAATCTTTCCTCAGGAGTCTTGGGATGAAGAGGTTAGAAGGGTGGGCTCCATGATGGAAGAGGGCCGTGGAGTGGTGTTTCGCGCGGATCGCCGCCACAAGGATGGGCGGCTCGTTCCGGTCCTCATCACCTGGTCCCTGATTCGGGACGAGCTGGGAAGTCCCCAAGAGATCTCCTCCATCCACAAGGATATGTCGGAATTGTCCCGCATGGAAAAGCAGATTTATGAGAGCAAGCAAAAATTGATGGCGGTGATCGATGGGATTACGGACTTCCTTTATGTGGTGGATCCGGAGTTCCGGATCTCCCAGATCAACCGGCCCTATGCCTCCTACCTGAAACGAACTCCGCAGTCCCTGGTGGGTCGCATCTGCTATGAGTCATTGCGAGGTCAAAGGCAGCCCTGCACCGATTGTCTGGTCCCCCAGATTCTGGAAAAGGCGAGTCCCCTGCGGGGGGAAAGAAAAGAGTTGGAGGAAAATGGCCAGGAGAGAGTCTGGGGGGTTTCCGCCTTCCCGGTCATCGTGGAGCGAGGGAGGGTCCTGCAGATCATCCATCAACTCAAGGACGTCTCGGAAGAGAAGTGGCTGGAGTCCCAGATGATTCAGGCAGAGAAGATGCTCTCCCTGGGGCACTTGGCTGCGGGCGTGGCCCACGAGATCAACAACCCCTTGGCCTCCCTCTCCATCTATGCGGAGCTTTTGCGCAGGAAGGAGAGGACCGACGAGGAAACCCAGAAGTATCTGGCGGCCATGGAGGAGAATGTGGAACGCATGGCCAAGATCGTCCGGGGGCTGCTGGATTATTCCCGTCCCACGCCACAGCACCTCTGTCCCCTCAATCTCCAGGAGGTGATCAGGAAATCCCTGGGGATCCTGGAGGGGCATTCCCTGTTCCAGGACATCGAAATCAGCTGCGAATTGGCCGAGGATCTCCCCCAGGTTCAAGGGGATGCCCTGGAGCTGGAGCAGGTATTTTTTAACCTCATTTTGAACGCCGCCCAATCCATACCCCGGGGTGGACATCTCGGAATCAAGGCCCAACAGGCGAATGGCCGTCTCTTGGAGGTTTCTATCCAAGACAGCGGCTCGGGGATCCCTCCAGAGCACCTCCCCCGCATCTTCGATCCCTTCTTCACCACCAAGCCCCCGGGGAAGGGAACGGGGATGGGGCTGAGTGTGGTTCGGCGTATCATCGAGAATCACCAGGGGAAGATCTGGGTGGAAAGCGAATTGGAAAAGGGGACCACCTTTACCTTTTCGCTTCCAATCAGCGAGTAGAGGCCATCCGAGGGAAAAGAAGGGGGGGGGGTTCCTTTCCGATGGGGGAAGGGATGGAGGCTGGGGCACTCCCTGGGCTCGAGAACCGAGAAGGGGGTTGGCTGGATTGAGGGCTCAGTCACATTTGTAGCGGTTGATGGGTCTGGGTTCTGGGTTTGGGACATTATGGAGAAGGAGGATCCCATATGGCCGCGGAGAAAATACTCGTGGTCGATGACGAAGAGAGCCTGCGATTGCCTCTCTATACTGCCTTTCAGGTGGAAGGATTTGATGTCTCGGTGGCCGCAGATGGGATGGAGGCATTGGATACCCTGAAAAAGGGGGGCTATCAGTTGATGCTCACCGATCTGATGATGCCCAAGATGAGTGGCATCGAACTCGCGGAGCAGGCCCTTGCGCTCTTTCCAGATCTGGTGGTGATCCTCATGACCGGGTTTGGCACGATCGAAACGGCCATCAAGTCCCTCAAGGGTGGGGCCTATGACTATATCTTGAAGCCCTTCAAGCTGGATGAGATGCTGCACGCGGTGCGGCGAGGACTGGAACAGCAGCGATTGTGTCAGGAAAACATCCAGCTCAATGAAATCAATCGCAGGCTCAAGGAGATCGACCAGATCAAATCGAACCTCCTGCGGGCCATCTCTCACGAGTTCCGCACCCCTCTTACCGTCATCTATGGGTGGGTTGATCTGCTCTTGGGCGATCAAACCGCTGGCCAGAACCCCTTGCAGGTGGAGGGCCTCAAGGCGATCAAAGAGAGCTCTCTCGGGTTGGGCCGGATAATCTTCAACCTCCTGGAATTCGTGGGGCTGGGGAAGGGGGAAATGCGCCTGAAAAAGGAGAGGGTGGACCTCTTGCCCTTGGTGGAGGAGGCCCTGCAGCAATTGGAGGAAGAAGCGAAGGAGAGAGACCTCACCGTGGAAAAGACCTATCCCTCCGACCTGCCGCCATTGCTGGCAGACCCGGAGAAGATGAAGATCCTGCTATTCAACCTCCTGGAGAATGCGGTCAAGTTCAACGAGCGAGGAGGCAAGGTGCTGGTGGAGGCGGAGATGAACCCTGCCCGTGACGGGCTTTGGCTTCGCATCATCAACACCCGGGGTGAAATCCCTCAGGACCGCCTCGCAGAGTTGATGAAGCCCTTCACCCAGGCGGACATGAGCATGACTCGATCTGCCTCCGGGCTTGGCCTTGGTCTCGCGGTGGCCAAGGGGATCGCAGAAGCCCATCAAGGGGAGTTCCACATCGGGAGCGAAAAGGGAAAGGGCACCACGGTAGAGATCAAGCTCCCCCTGCCAGCGTCTGAATGAGACTGATGGCGAGCCCAATCCGGGCAGCAAGCCTTCGGATTAGCGAGGGAATCTAAGGAAGAAGAAATCAACTGAGGCCTCAAGATCGAATGACTCCTCACCCATCGCGCCCCTCCCTCTATCTCATCGATGGCAACTCTTATCTTTACAGGGCCTTCCACGCCATTCCCTACCTATCCACCTCCAAAGGCCAGCCCACCAACGCGGTGTTCGGTTTCACCAATATGCTCTTTAAGATCCTCAGGGAGAAAAAGCCGGACTATCTGGCCATCGCCTTCGATCATAAGGGGAAAACCCTTCGTCACCAAGCCTTTGAGTCCTATAAGATCCATCGCCCCGCCATGCCCGAGTCTCTCTCCCTGCAACTTCCCCAGATCTATCGGTTCATTGAGGCCTTGCGCATTCCGGCCTTGATAATGGAGGGTTACGAGGCGGACGATATCCTGGCTACGCTAGCCAAGAAGGCCCAAAGTCAGGGCTGTGAAGTGGTTATCGTGACGGGGGATAAAGATATCCTTCAGTTGGTTGGTCCTTCGGTTCATGTCTACGATCCGATGCGGGATATGTTCCTGGGGGAGGAGGAGGTCAGGGAGCGTTTTGGCGTAGGGCCGGATAAAGTGGTGGAGGTTATGGGATTGATGGGGGATGCCTCTGACGACATCCCCGGGGTGCCAGGGGTGGGGGAGAAGACCGCCGCCTTCCTCATCCGGGAGTTTGGGAGCATCGAGGCACTACGGGAGTCTCTGGATCGAGTTAAGAGGCCGAAGCTGAAGGAAAACCTGAAGGAACATATGGATCTGGCGCTGCTCAGTCGCCAATTGGCCACCTTGCATGATGACCTCCCTTTGGAGATCGAGCTCTCCGAGCTGAAGGTAAAAGAGCCGGACCCGGCCGCACTGATCGACCTGTTTCGGGATCTGGAATTCCATCATCTCCTGCGAGAGGTTGCCCCTTCCTGCTCCTTGGGATCAGGCCGCTACCATGCCGTCTTGGACAGCTCTCAGCTTAAGGACCTGGTGGCTGCCTTGGAGCAGGCCGAGGGCTTCAGCCTGAGCTTGGAGACCACCTCCAAGGATCTATGGCGAGCGGAGGTGGTGGGGATCGCGTTGGCCATGCGGCCGGGGGAGGCCTACTATGTTCCCCTCGGCCACCGGGTCTCTGGTGTTCCCGACTCGCTGCCTCCCGAGCTCGTCTGGGACGGGTTGAGGCCGATTCTGGAGGAGTCCAGGCTCCGGAAAAATGGGCACAATTTGAAGTTCACCCTCCTCCTCCTGCGGCAAGCAGGGGTAGTGCTCGCGGGACTGGCCTTCGACGCCATGGTTGCCTCCTATCTGCTGAATCCGAACAAATCCGACCATGGCCTGGAGAGCCTGGCCCTCGATTACTTGCAGCTGAAGCTGAAAAGCCTGGAAGAGGTGGTGGGGAAGGATCTGGGCCTTGAGGCCGCGGCGCTGGAGACTACCACCGATTACGCCTGCACCAAGGCGGATCTGGTCTTGCGGCTGGTTTCCGCCCTGACGCCTCTATTGGCGGAGGGCGAGTTGGAGAAACTCTTCCGCGAAATCGAGATGCCCCTGGTTGAGGTGCTGGCGGAGATTGAGAGAAACGGCTTCAAGGTCGATGTGGCCCTGCTGCATGAGATGTCGCGCTGGCTGGAAAAGGAGCTGGCGGGGGTCGCCTCCCGCATCTTCGAGCTAGCCAAGGGAGAATTCAACATCAATTCCCCCAAGCAGCTCTCCGAGGTGCTCTTTGGCCGGTTGGGGTTGAGTCCCCTTCGCAAGACCAAGACCGGCTATTCCACCGAGGTGAAGGTGCTGGAGCAATTGGCGCTTTCTCACCCCTTGCCGGCGGAGGTCCTCCATTATCGAAGCCTGGCGAAATTGAAATCGACCTATGTGGATGTCCTTCCCAAACTCCTTAATCCTCAGACAGGGAGGATCCATACCTCCTTGAACCAAACGGTGACGGCCACTGGCCGGCTCTCCAGCAGCGAACCCAATCTGCAGAACATCCCTATTCGCTCGGAGATCGGCCGCCGGATTCGGGAGGCCTTCATCGCGGAGGAGGGATGTTGGCTGCTCTCGGCGGATTATTCCCAGGTCGAACTCCGCATTCTGGCCCATTTGTCAGACGATGAGGCCCTGATCGAGTCCTTCCGGCGTGGGGAGGATATCCATACCCGGACTGCGGCGGAGATTTGGGGAGTGACTCCCGAAGAGGTGACCCAAGAGATGCGGCGGATGGCCAAGACAATCAATTTTGGGATCATTTATGGGATGAGCCCCTACGGCCTGTCGCTGGAGTTGGGGGTTTCCCAGGCCGAGGCCAAGACCTATATCGAGAGGTATTTTTCCCGCTATGAGGGGGTGAGGTCCTTCATTGAGAGGCTGCTGGAGGAGGCGAGGGCTTCCCGGTGCGTGAAGACCCTCTTTGGCCGGTGCCGGGATATCCCCCACCTCCAAAGCCCAGATGCCACCACCAGACAGTTGGGGGAGCGCATGGCCATCAATACCCCTATCCAGGGCAGTGCGGCGGACCTGATCAAAAAGGCCATGGTCTGTATCCATCGCCAGATGAAGCAGGAGGACCTTCGGGCGAAAATGGTCCTCCAGGTCCACGATGAGTTGATTTTTGAGGTTCCGGAGGAGGAGCGAGGGCAGATGGAGGTCCTGGTGCGCAGGGCGATGGAAGGGGTGATTTGCCTAAGGGTCCCCATTCAGGTGGAGATAGGGATGGGCAAAAACTGGAGCGATGCCCACCCTTAAGGAGGTAGTGGGCAGGAGAGGCGTCCTATGTTCTTGCTTCAGGAGCTCACTGCTCAAAAGAGAGGAGCTTGGTCGGCTCAATGGTGAAGGTGCCGGTGGCCGTCTTTACCTTGAGGGACCGATTCAGGATCGTTCCCTTGATGCTATTTCCGTCCCGCAGCTTAAGGACGCCGTCGTGATAAGAAACGATATCCTGAGCTTTGAAGGTTGCCTCGCCATAGGCGGTCTTCATCTTGATGTTGCGTTCTACCAATTGCCCGTCTATGGTACTTCCATCCTTGATCTTGAAGGTTCCGGCCAGGGCCAAGGAGGATGCGCCCAGGCAGGTCAAGATGAGGGCTAAACAGATTATCCTTTTCATTCGCCTTCTCCTCTCCGAAAGGGGTTGAGGAGAGCTCAACCCCCCGACCGGTGGACTCCGCGGGCCGCACCCCTACGAGGGGGGAGTTCTCCTGATTCACATCATATTCTCGCGCGCCTTTTTCATGCCATGCTGGGCCGGCCGGAATTTGAATACCATGGCGGCCGCCGGATGTCAATGGCTTTTGTCGGTTTATCAAGGGTCCTTTCCCTTGGGGGGGATGGCCGAAGATGTTGAAGGTGGGGCTGACCGGGGGGATCGCCACCGGGAAGAGCACCGTGGCCGCAGTCTTCGCAGGGCTGGGGGCAGGTTTTATCGATGCCGATATCATCGCCCACGAATTGCAGCGCCCGGATACCCTGGTCTGGCGGGAGATCGTGAAGACCTTTGGCGATCTGATCCTGCGGTCGGACCGCACCATTGACCGCGGCCGGCTCGGCCGCATTGTCTTTTCAGACGCTGCCAAAAGGGCGGACCTGGAGCAGATCATGCATCCGGCTATTCTGGCGAAGGAAGAGGAGTTGATGGCGGAGTGGGAGCGGTCAGGGAAGGTGAAGGTTGGGGTGGTGGAGGAGGCCCTGATGATCGAGACTGGTTCCTTCCGACGCTTTCATCGGGTGGTGCTGGTGGCGGCCAGTCAGGAGGCTCAGATTGAACGGCTAAGGCGAAAGGGACTCACCCAGGAAGAGGCCCTGTCCCGGATTTGCTCTCAGATGCCGCTGTCGGAGAAGGCGAAATATGCCGATTACCTGATTGACAATTCAAAAGACAGGTCGGAAGCAGAGAGGGAGGCCAGACGAATCTTTCAGGACTTGCTCCAGGAGGCAGAGGGGACTGTAATCTGAAGAAGGGAAGGCGCCCCCCAGGGAGAATCCGCGACTGGGGCGAGCGGAAACAGAAAGGGAAAAAGATGAAAAACATGGTAGAAGGAAACAGTCTCTTGATCCTCTTGGGTATGTTTTTCTCTGCTGCGGTCTTGACGGGGGCCTTCTCCCCGGCTTGGGCGGGGGGACCCAAAACGGCGCTGATCGTGGTGGATATGCAGAACGATTTTGCCAGCCAGGGCGGCCTCCTCTATAATCCGGCGACGGAGGCGATAAAGCCACAGATCCGCCTGCTGATCAATCAGGCGAGAAAAGAAGGCCTCCCGGTCATCTTCACCCAGGATTGGCATCGGGCTGATGACCCGGAGTTCAAGATCTGGCCCCCTCATGCCATTGCGGGAAGCCCTGGGGCAGCCATTATCCCCGAGCTTGAGGTCAGGCAAGGGGACTACACCATTCGCAAGCGGACTTACAACGCCTTCTTTGCCACCGACCTGGACCTGCTGCTGCGGGACCTGGACATCAAGCGGCTGGTCATCTGCGGGACCGTCTCCAATATCTGCGTACTCAATACTGCTGGGGATGCCGCGCTCTGGGGCTACCGCGTGGTCATCCCTCAAGATGCCATCTGTGCCCTGAATGAATTCGACCAGCAGGCAGCCCTGCGCCAGGCCTCCTTCCTCTATCAGGCGAAGATCGTTAACTCGAAGGACATCACCTTCTCTTTGCGCTGAGGAAAGAGGCAAAGGGCAGGCGGGGGTCACTTCCTCCTGAGCCGGGGGTCTATGGCGTCCCGGATGCCCTCTCCGAGAAGGTTATACCCCAACACCGTGATCAGGATGGCCAATCCCGGAAAGAAGGAGAGCCACCAGGCGATCTCCAGGTTGTCCTTTCCCCCGGTCAGGATGTTTCCCCAGGAGGGGGTAGGAGGCTGGATGCCGATCCCTAAGAAGCTCAAGGCTGATTCGGTGAGGATTGCCCCTGCCACTCCCAGGGTTGCCGATACCAGCACCGGGGCGAGGGCATTGGGCAGGATGTGGCGGAAGATGATGCGCAGGTCAGATGCCCCCAACGCCCGCGCGCTCAGTACGAATTCCCGCTCCTTCAGGCTCAAGAATTCCGCTCGCACCAATCTGGCCACTCCCATCCAGCCGGTGAGGCCGATGACCACCATAATATTCCAGATGGACGGCTCCAGGAAGGCGATGACTGCCAAGATGAGGAAAAAGGTGGGAAAGCAGAGCATGAGGTCCACGAAGCGCATGATCAGGCTATCCACCCACCTGCCATAATAGCCCGCCAACGCACCTAAGAAGATCCCGATCAGGGTGGCAATCCCCACGGCCACGAATCCCACCAAGAGAGAGATACGAGAGCCCCAAATGACCCGCGAGAGGACATCCCGGCCCAGGCGGTCGGTCCCGAACCAATGATGGGGATCGGGACGGGAGAGGATGTGCTGGCCATCCAGCTCCGTGGGATTACTGGGAGAGAGAATCGGGGCCGAAAGGGCTATTGCAAACAGGACAACCACGATCCCGGCCCCGATGAGGCCGAGCCGGTTCTTGCCCAATTGCCTCCAGAAGGCGCTCGCTGCCATCTTTGCTGATAAGCCTTGACCCATTCCCTCCCTTTCAGCGGCCAGTGGTCTATTACCCCTTGGACAGCCGTATCCGCGGATCAACCAGGGCATAAGAGATGTCCGCTAGGAGATTGCCCAAGAGGGTCAGGGCTGCCCCAATGACCAGGATTCCCATGATCACCGGATAATCCCGGGACATCACGCTGTTATAGAAGAGCTGCCCCATGCCGGGAATGGCGAAGATAGTCTCGAAGATCACTCCTCCACCGATGAGGCTGGGGACCGAGAGGCCGAGAATCGTCACCACGGGCAACAGGGCGTTGCGCAGTGCGTGCTTGTAGATCACGGTTCTCTCCGCAAGCCCCTTGGCCCGGGCCGTCCGGATGTAGTCCTGGCGAATGACCTCCAGCATGTTGGATCGCATATAGCGGGAGAAACCGGCCAGCCCCCCGAAGGAGCCCACCAGGACGGGAAGGATCAGGTGCCGAAGGCGGTCGAGGATCTTCCCCCCCAGGCTGAGCCGGGCATAATCCAGTGACTGCAAACCAGAGATGGGCAGCCAACCCAAATGGATGCCAAAGAGGTTCATACAGAGCAAGGCCAGCCAGAAGGTAGGAATGGCGAAGCCGATGAAGACGAAGACGGTCGTGGCCTTGTCGAAGAGGGAGTACTGGCGAGTGGCGGAGAGGATGCCGATGGGGATGGCCACCAGCAAGATCACCAGCATCTCCAGCAGGCTCAGGAGTATGGTGATCGGGATCCGTTCCGCGATCTTCTCTGTCACCTTTCTCCCATCAGGGGAGAAGGACCTTCCGAAGTCCAGGCGAAAAGACCGCCCCACCCATTTCAGATATTGGAGGGGGAGGGGTTCATCCAGACCGTAAAGATGCCTCAACTGCGCCTTGGAGGCCGCACTCACCCGAGGATTCAAATCCGTCTGGAGGCTAACAGGCTCCCCGGGGGCCAGGTGAATGACCACAAAGGAGACGAAGGTGATGCCGATCAGCAGGGGAAGGGAAAGCAGGATTCTCTTAAGGATGTGGTATAGCATCGAGCCCTACTGGATGTACCGTTGTTGGTCTTTTGGGACATACCACTGGATGAAATTATACGAGATCCCGGCTGGTGCCGGCGCGATTCCCTTGAAGCGGGCGTGGATGACCGGGAGGGCGAAGGGGGTATAGAGAAAGATGTAGGGCTGATCCTCCGCCAGGATCTCCTGGATCCGGTCGTAGCAGGCCTTGCGGTGTTTCTGGTCGAAGGTGTGCCGTCCCTCCTCGATCAGCCGATCCACTTCCTGGTTTTGATAGGAGACGAAATTGAATTCATCGGGCAGGGTCTTGCTCGAATGCCAGATGTCATAGAGGTCGGGGTCCTGTCCGGTGGCCCATCCGAGGAGCACGGTCTCAAACCGACGATTCTTGATGAAATAGTTGATGAAGGAGGCCCACTCGGCAACGCGAATCTCCACCTGGATGCCGATTCTCTCCAGCCGCTTCTGGATGATTTCTGCCGTCATCTTCCGCTCTTCATTCCCCTGATTGGTCAGAATGGCAAAGCGGAAGGGTCGCCCGTCCTTTTCCAGGACCCCGTCTCCATCCTCGTCCTTCCATCCCGCCTCCGCCAGCAGCTTCTTCGCTCGATCTGGGTCATAGGGGTATCTCTTGGTCCGAGGATTGTATACCCAGGTATCGGGCTTGTAGGGACCGGTGGCCTCGATTCCCAGGCCGAGGAGCACCACCTTGATGATTTCCTGCTTATCAATGGCATAGGCAAGGGCCTGTCTTACCCTTCTATCCTGAAAGCGTGGATCCTTCAAGTTGAGCCCCAGGTAGGTGTAGCCGTTGGCCAGGTGACGGTATTTGCGAAAGCTTCGGCGGAATAGCTCGATATCCGTTTGCTTCTGGTATTGCAGCGGGGAGAGGCTGCTCCAATCCACGCCCCCAGCCTTCAGTTCCAGAAAAAGGGTAGCCGAGTCGGGAATGATGCGATAGATGAGGCGTTGAATGTAGGGCCGCCCCTCAAAATAGTTGGGATTGGCCTCCAGTTCGATCTTTTCGCCCGTCTTCCATTGCCGGAAGAGGTAGGAGCCGGTGCCCACAGGGTGATGATTTAACGGGCTTTGGCGGACGTCCTTCCCTTCCAGCAGATGTTTGGGGAGAACCCACATCCCCCAACTGATGAGGGCGGGGGCAAAGGGCTTGGCGTAATGGACCCTGAAGGTATACCGGTCCAGGACCTCTGCAGCCTTGACCAAAAGGAAATCCCCGGCGTAGGGGGTGGGGGTCCGGGGATCGGTCATGAATCGATAGGTGAACATGAGATCATCGGCCGTGAATTCTCTTCCATCGTGCCACTTCACCCCTTTGCGGAGATGAAAGGTGATCGAAAGCTCGTCGGGGGACACCTCCCAGGATTCGGCCAGATCCCCTACGATGTGGTAATCTTTGTCATATTTCACCAGGCCATTGTAGAGGAAGCTGCCGATCTCGTGAGAAGCGGAATCCCCGGTGACATTGGGGATCATGCTGCTGGCATCTCCGATGGAGCCCAGGATGATCGTGTCTCCCGCCGCTGGCTCCCCATCCCGGAGATAATCAACCGAACCTGCTGAGAGGGAAGGTTCCTTTTGGGTACAAGAGAGAAGAGAGAGGCCCACCAGGAGCAGGCAGGGCAACAGGCGACATCCTCGTAGCCGCCAATTCATGAAAGACACCCTGGATACCCCGTGCGGAAGCACGGGGAGGAAAGGGTTCCGCTTGCCGTAAGGGTTTTTGAAGTTTGCTTTGGTCTTTAATGCCCTGTGCGGAAGCACAGGGTTCTTTACGTCTTTGCCCATCTCCGATCAGTGTCGGGCCGGCGAGGCAGGAGCGGCGGGGGAAGTCGGGGACTTGTCCGGGGAAGTCATGGGTGCCGGGGCCTGGGAGGCCGGGCTGGTCTCCTCTCGGACGACAGAGGTGCCAAAGCGTTGGGAGGCAATGATGGCCAGGGAAAGGGAGGTCAACATGAAGACGATCGCCGCCACCGTAGTCAGCTTGTTCAAGAAAGTAGCGGTCCCGCGGGTGCCGAAGATGGTTTGGCTCGCCCCGCTGCCAAAGGCGCTCCCCATCTGAGCACCCTTTCCGGACTGCAGCAGGACGATGAGGATCAAGATGAAACACATCATCAAGTGGACGATCGAAAGTGCCAGATACATTTTTTCCTCCTCCTAAGATCCATGGGGCGATTTCATGGAAGATCTTACGATTTGCGCAAAGGATTCCGCATCGAGGCTTGCCCCTCCCACCAGCGCGCCATCCAGCTCGGGCTGGGCGGCCAGGGCCTCGATGTTCTTGGGGTTGACTGACCCGCCGTAGAGGATGTGCATGCGGGCGCTCGCCTCCTCTCCGAAGAGGTCGCGCAATAGCTGCCGGATGAAGGTATGAGCCTCGTTGGCCTGGTCGGGGGTGGCATTCCTCCCGGTGCCGATTGCCCATACCGGCTCATAAGCGATGACCAGGGATTCCTTCTGAGAAGGAACCCAGGAGGAAAGGCAGCCTCGGACCTGTTCCTCGATCACGGAGAAGGTCCGGTTCTCCTCCCTCTCCCTAAGGGTCTCTCCCACGCAGACAATGGGGATCAGACCCTGGGATTGGGCAGCGGCGATTTTTCTACTCACCTCGAGATTGCCCTCGTGAAAGTACCCTCTCCTCTCCGAATGTCCCAAGATCACGAAGTCACATCCCACGTCCTTGATCATCTCGGCGGAAATCTCACCGGTAAAGGCCCCGCGGGCTTCCCAATAAAGATCTTGAGCCCCCAGGCGGATGGAGGAGGCAGAGAGGATTTGAGAGACCGGTTGCAGGGCAGTAAAGGGCGGACAAACCACAACCTGTACACCCTGAAGGCCTTCGCAGGCGTCCTTCAGCTTACTCACCAGGTCAAGGGCCTGGATGACCGTCTTGTTCATCTTCCAATTGCCGGCGACGATGGGAATGCGCATCTTCCGGTTTGTCCTCACTGATGGATTCCGAAGCCCGCCCCTGCAAAAAGCAACCTAAGGGCGCGTCTTCGGACCCTCGACCAATGGCTAACGGACTATTTCTTGTCGGTCAGAGCGGCGATGCCCGGCAGTTCAATCCCCTCCAGGAATTCGAGAGAGGCCCCTCCCCCGGTGGAGATGTGAGAGATCTTGTCCGCCACCTTGGCCTGGCTGACCGCAGCCACCGAATCTCCGCCTCCGATGACGGAGACGGCCGAGGATGAGGCAATCGCCTGGGCGATTGCCAATGTCCCGCGGCTGAAGGGCTCTACCTCAAAGACGCCCAATGGACCGTTCCACAAAATGGTCTTGGCCGTCTGGATCTCTCTCGAATAGGCCTCAATCGTACGGGGCCCGACATCCAGGCCCTTCCAGCCGGCGGGGATTTCCCCCCTCCCCACGGTCTGGGTTTTGGCCCCGGGCTCTGCCGCCTCCGCCACCACATGGTCGAGGGGCAACAGGAGCCTTACTTTGCGGGAGGCGGCCTGGTCCAAGAGCTCTTTCGCCAGGCCTACTTTCTCTTCCTCGACCAGAGAAGAGCCAGTGGATAGCCCCTGGGCCTTTTCGAAGGTGTAGGCCATCGCCCCGCCAATGAGCAGGGTGTCCACCTTGCCCATCAAGTTCTTGATCACCCCAATCTTATCCGAGACCTTCGCCCCCCCCAGGATGGCGATGAACGGCCGATCCGGATTAGAGACCACCTTTCCCAGGTATTGGATCTCCTTCTGCATCAAGAATCCAGCGGCAGAGACCGGCAGGAAGCGCGTCACCCCGACGGTAGAGGCGTGAGCGCGGTGGGCGGTGCCAAAGGCGTCATTGACATAGAGATCGGCCAACCCCGCCAGGGCCCGGGAGAAGACCTCGTCGTTCTCCTCGTCCCCTTGGTGGAAGCGGCAGTTCTCTAAGAGGAGGACCTCTCCTTCCCGCATGCGCCCGATCTCAGCCTTCACCTCCTCGCCAATGCAGTCCTTGGCCATCTTGACACTCTTTCCCAGGAGTTCTGCCAGGCGGGATGCCACCGGATTCAGGCTCATCTCCGGCACGGCCTTCCCTTTGGGACGACCCAGATGGGAGAGCAGGATGACCTTGGCCCCCTGGCCAATGGCATAGGAGATGGTGGGGAGGGAGGCCCGGATGCGCGTATCATCCGTGATCTGCAGGGAGGCATTCAAAGGCACATTGAAGTCCACCCGGATCAGGACTCTCTTGGTCTTGAGGTCCAGTTGATCGATGCCGATCTTTTCCATTGCTGACCCCTTACTTGCCGGAAGAGATAAAGCGGATGAGGTCCCTCACCCGGCAGGAATAGCCCCACTCGTTGTCATACCAGGCCAGGACGGTGACCAATTTCTGGTCCACCACCTTGGTGGAGTCCCCATCCACGATGGCGGAGTGAGGGTTGCCGTTGAAGTCCACCGAAACCAGGGGCTCTTCAGTGTAGTCGAGATACCCCTTCAGATATCCCTGGGAGGCGGCTTTAAAGGCGGCATTCACCGCTTGCTGCGTTGCCTCCTTCTCCGTCTCGGCCACCAGGACCACTAAGGAGACATTGGGAGTGGGAACACGAATCGATGTCCCGTCCAATTTGCCCTTCAACTCCGGGATGACTAGGCCCAGGGCGGAAGCCGCACCGGTGGTGGTAGGGATTAGAGAGATGGCCGCGGCGCGTGCCCGACGCAGATCGTTGTGGGGCAGGTCCAGGATCTGTTGGTCGTTGGTGTAGGAGTGAACCGTGGTCATGAATCCATGGCGGATGCCGAAATTCTCCAAAAGGACTTTGGCGACTGGGGCCAGACAATTGGTGGTGCAGGAGGCATTGGAGATGATATGATGCTTCTGGGGATCGTAGTTCTTCTCGTTCACCCCCAGGACCAGGGTGAGGTCAGGGTCCTTGCCCGGGGCGGAGATGATCACCTTCCTGGCCCCGGCGGCGATGTGCTTGCTGCAGGTCGCCTGGTCGCGAAACTTGCCGGTAGATTCCACCACCACCTCCACTCCCAAGTCCTTCCAGGGGAGCTCAGCAGGGTCTTTCTTGGCAAAGACCTTGACCTCCTTGCCGGCCACCAGGATGGCATCTGCCCTGGCCTCGATCGGGGCCTTAAAGATGCCATGCACAGAATCGTATTTCAGCAGGTGTGCGAGGGTCTGTGCATCGGTGATATCGTTCACGGCCACGAATTCCAGATCGGGGCTGTCCCAGGAGGCCCGGAAGAGGTTCCTCCCGATGCGTCCAAAGCCATTGATGGCGACTTTGATTCCCATGGTCTCCTCCTCAAGAAAATCCATGCACTTGAAGCTTCCTCCAGCCGGGAGAAGCCTCGATACATAATCGCCCTTTTATATACCCATTCTTCCTATCTGTCAAGCCCTCCCGGGACAAAATCCCTTGACAAAAAGGGTGGCATGCCTTATTTTATCGAGGGATTTCATTCCTTAAAGGAGAGAGAGGAACATGAGGAAGGATCTTTCCTGGAGGGCCCTGCTCAGCGCGTTGTTGTGGCTTTCTTTGCTCCTATTGCAGGCTCCCGCCTCCTGGGCGGCGGACCTGATTGAGAATGTGGGGGAGGGAAGGATCAACTGGAGCTTGGGGCTCCTGACCGCCAACGGCATTGGGGCCCCTCCCAAAGATCTCAAGAACCCGGCCCAGGTCCGGGCCATGACCCAGAGGGCGGCGATAACGGTCGCCCGCCGCAACCTCTTGGAGGTTCTCAAGGGGGTCAGGATCGACTCAGCCACCACGGTGGAGAATTTCATTGTCTCGAGCGATGTCATCAAAACCCAAGTAAGCGGTATCCTTCAAGGTTCCCAGGTGATGCAAACCAAATACTTTTCCGATGGCTCCATCGAAGTGACGGTCGGGGTCTATGTGAGGGGGGAGCTGGCCTCGATCTTGATGCCCACCTCCCTCTTCTTGGCCACTCCGGCCTTGCCTTCCCCCCCCCGGGAAAAGCGGCCTCCAGAGAAGCCAGCCAGTCAGGCTCCCCCGGCGATGAGGGAGCAGACTGCTCCTCCGGCCAAGGAGGCGCTCAAAGAGCCGACTCCGATCGCAACAGCCCCCTCCGCCGCGCCCAAGGCGGCAAGAGAGGAGGGGAAGAAGGAGGAAGTCCGTCCCAAGATTGAGTCCTTGTCCCCCTCGCCGGCCGAAAAGCGGGAAGGGGAACCGTCCGCCAAGGAAACCGAAGTCGTCGGCCGCCCCGCTACGGAGAAGGCATCGGCGGCTCCCGAGGTTGCCCCTGCTCAGCCTCCCGTACCTCTCCGGCCTGAGGTCTCCCCGACACAGCCTCCGTCAGTTGCAGGAAAGACAGAGGAGAAAAAGGTTCCTGCCCCGGAGGAGAAGAAGCCGGTCGAGGCAAAGCTGCCCCCCACCCCTGCCCCGGTGATGGCCACCGGCCTGGTGGTTGATGCGCGAGGCCTGGGCCTGAAACCCGCCTTGCTTCCCCGCATCTTCGATGAAGGGGGCAATGAGGTTTACAGCACCAGACAGGTTGGCCGACAGAGTGCCCTGGAGCAAGGACTGGTGGGTTACGCCAAGGATGTTTCCGCTGCCCAGCGGAATATCCGGGTTACCGACAAGCCGCTCCTGGTGAAGGGGATCAAGGCGGTGGGCAAAGAGAGGACCGATGTCGTCATTCCCGATCCGGATGCGGCCACCATCGTGGCCGCGGTCTCCGTCTCCAATTTCCTGGAGAAATCAAGGGTCATTGTTGTCTATGATTGAACGATCTGAGGGGTTGGTGGGCATCCCTCAGGTGTGGTGGAGGTGAAGTAAGAGATGCCGATTTATGAGTATCACTGCGGGAGCTGCGGGCACACCTTTGAGGTCCTGCAGAAGTTTTCGGATGAGCCAGTCAAAGAGTGTCCCCGGTGTTCCTCGGCCGTGCAGAGGCTCCTTTCGGCTCCGGCCCTGGTCTTCAAGGGCGGGGGTTGGTATGTCAGTGAATTCCCCAGCCCGGACCGCAAAAGGGGGATGAAGGCGGAAAAGGGGAACGGGGATGGCGCTGGAAAGAAGGCCCCCGCGGAGGCCAAATCCACCACCCAGGGAGAGACCAAGTCTGAATAGAGTTTATTCCAATTCATCTCGGGAGGGAATGAGGCCCATTTCCTCCTGTTTTTTGGTTGCCCAGCCCAAGGATTTTCCATATTCGCTCGCTAACCCCCCTGCCAGCCGGGGATGCCGTTACGATACCTCTTCATGGGCGATGCCATCCGTATCCGAGACACCGAAATCCTCCCCTTCGTGAGCCGGCCCTCCCGCTACCTGGGCGGGGAGCACAATGCGATCCATAAAGACCCATCTGCGGTGCGTTTAAAGGTGGCCCTCGCCTTTCCCGACGCCTACGAGATCGGGATGTCCCATCTCGGCCTGAAGATCCTCTATCATATCCTGAATAGTCATCCCCAGATTCTGGCAGAACGGGTCTTTTCTCCCTGGATCGACGCCGAACTCCTGCTGCGGCGCAAGGGCCTTCCGCTCTCCAGCCACGAATCCGGCCTTCCGCTGTCCTCCTTCGACATCCTGGGCTTTACCCTGCAGTATGAGCTCTCCTATACTAATGTCTTGAACATGTTAGACCTAGCCGGGATCCCACCGGGCAGGGAGCAGAGGGATGAGAGGTATCCTCTCCTCATCGCCGGGGGGCCCTGTGCCTTCAACCCTGAGCCGCTGGCGGACTTCATCGATCTCTTCGTGATCGGAGAGGCAGAGGAAGCCATCCTGGAGGTGGCCCAGGAATACCTGTCCTGGAAAGGATCAGGAAGGGGGAGGGAGGCGCTTCTCGAACGCCTGTGCCGCTACCCCGGGATCTACTGTCCGGCGATGCATCAACCGGGCAGGGTCATCGAGAAACGGTTGATCGCCGACCTCGACGCGGCTCCCCATCCCACCGCCTTCGTAGTTCCCTTTATGGAGATCGTTCACGACCGAGCCAACATTGAAGTGGGCAGGGGATGCTCTCAGGGATGCCGGTTCTGTCAGGCCGGGATGGTCTTTCGCCCCATCCGGGAGCGTTCGGCCGAGTGCATCCAGGATCTGGTCCTTCGCTCCCTCAGGGAGACAGGGTATGAGGAGGTGTCTCTCTTTTCCCTCAACACCACCGGTTATAGCTGTCTGGAGGCACTGCTCCCGCTCCTCATGGCACATCTGGAAGGGCAAAAAATCTCCCTCTCCCTCCCTTCCATCCGGGTGGATGGCCTGAGCCTGAAGATCCTGAACCAGATCAAGAGGGTCCGCAAAACCGGCCTGACCCTCGCTCCCGAGGCGGGAAGCCAACGGCTCAGAGATGTGATTAACAAGGGGCTCAGCGAAGAATCGGTGCTGGAGGCAGTACGGGCAGCAGCCTCTGCCGGATGGGAAGGGATGAAGCTCTACTTCATGATCGGCCTGCCGACGGAGAAGGAGGAAGACCTGCTGGAGATTGCCCGCCTATCTCGGGAGGCAGTCCGGGCGGGAAAGAGAGAAAGGGGCAAGGGTAATTTTCGCCTGACCGTCAGCATCTCCTCCTTCATCCCCAAGCCTCATACCCCCTTTCAGTGGGCGGGCCAGGCCCCTATCGATGAGTTGAAAGAAAAACATCGGCTCCTCCGGGAACAGGTGCGAGGCCATTCCTTGGAGCTCAAATGGCAATTGCCGGAGATGAGCTTTCTGGAAGCCGTCTTCTCCCGGGGAGATCGGGCCTTGGGCCAGGCTCTCCTCCGGGCCCATTCCTTGGGCTGTCGTTTCGATGGCTGGACCGATCAGCTCCGTTATGGCCTGTGGCAGGCGGTCTTCTCGGATTCGGATATCGATCCTGGATCTTACAGCTATCGGCAATTTGACCCCCAGGCACCCTTGCCCTGGGATCACATCTCCGCTGGCCTGAGCAAGGATTTCCTGCTGCGGGAGTACCAGAAGGCCCTGGCGGGGGAGGGCAGTCCGGATTGCCAATTTGACCGGTGCCTCAACTGCGGGATCGGTTGTCCTCCCGGAAGGCGGCCCCCTGCCCCCGCGCCCCTATCCCTCGAGGACATTGGACCGAAAGGAGGGGTGCAGCCTCCTCGAGAAAAGACCAGGGTTCGCTTCAGCTTTCAGAAAGGGGAGGAAGTACGTTACCTTTCCCACCTGGAGCTGCTGCGGGCTTTTGCCCGTGCCCTGCGTCGCGCCAGCATCCCCATCGCCTATTCTCAAGGCTTTCATCCTCAACCTCGCCTGACGATCGCATGGGCTTTGCCGGTAGGGGTGTCTGGGGAGGCGGAGCGGGGAGAGATGGAGCTGGAAGGGGTAGGTCCCCTGGCCGGGATGAGGGAGTGTCTCAACCGGCATCTGCCCCGGGGTCTCTCGGTCCTGGACATAGAGGAGGTTCCATCAACCAGCCGTCCCCTGGAGCTTGTTCTCTCTAAGGCTGGCTATGCCATCTGCCTGGAGGCAGGCCTGGCCGAAGAATGGAAGGCAAGACACCCTCTCCTGCTCTCGTCCGATGCGCCGCGGGCCTTTCTCAGCGAGGGGGCCCTCCCCACGCGCATTAAACGGAAGGAACGGGAGGTCCTCACCGACATCAAGCCCTTGCTGGTGGACTTCTTTCTACAGGAAGGTGTAACTCCCCCCTCTTGGGGGCTGACCCTGAGGATCAGCTCGGAAGGTGGCATTAGCCCCCGAAAGGTGATGGCCCGGTTCCTTTCAAATTATCTTGACGAGGATGAGGCCGATCAGTTAGTCTTGGGCCTGAAGATCACCAGAAAGGCCCTTTTGTGACTTGTCACCGGGGAAGTCCACCCAGGTCTTCATACTGTCTATGAAACGCGAGATCATCATCAATGCCTCCTTGGTTGACACGAGGGTTGCCGTCCTGGAGGACGGCGCACCGGTGGAGTATCTCTTCGAGAACGCCAAGAGCCGGGGCATTGCCGGCAACATCTATAAGGGCCGAGTGTTGAAGATTCTTCCGGGGATGCAGGCCGCCTTCGTCGATATAGGCCTCAGCAAGGACGCCTTTCTCTATGTCCGGGATGTCTATGAGGATCTGGAAGAGTACGAAAGGCTCCTTTCCTTGGTAGACCCGGAGGCCTCCCTGGCCGAAGAAGAGGAGGTCATCCCCCACCGTCCCCCAGCCAAGAAGAGCTATCCCTCCATCGAGGAACTCCTGCAGGAGGGACAGGAGATCCTGGTGCAAGTGGCCCGGGAGCCTTTGGGGACCAAGGGGGCGCGGATCACTTCCCACATCACCCTTCCCGGTCGCTACCTGGTCTATATGCCCATGGATTACCAGATCGGGGTCTCCCGCAAGATCTCAGATGAGGAAGAGAGGACCAGGCTGCGCCACATCATCGAGAGGATCAACCCGGGGGGGGAAGGGCTCATTGTGCGCACGGTGGGCATCGGAAAAGGAGAGCCGGAATTCCAAGCGGACCTGGATTTCCTCCGCAACCTCTGGCAGCGCATCCGCTTGAAAGCGGAGAGGCTCTCCGCTCCTTCCTCGGTGCATCAGGACCTCGACCTCATCTTCCGGGTCATCCGGGATATCTTCAGCGAGGAGGTGTCCCACCTGATCATCGATTCGCCCGCCGAATACGAGAGGTGCCTGGAATATGTGGATTCCCTGCAGCCGGAGTTGAAATCCCGCCTGTTTCTTTACACGGAGGAGGTGCCCATCTTCAAATCCTTCGGGATCGAGAAGGAGATCGAGAAGGCCCTCCGACGCAGGGTCTGGCTCAAATCTGGCGGTTACATCATCATCGAGGAGACCGAAGCCCTGGTCTCCATCGATGTGAACACAGGCAAATATGTGGGAAAACAGGACTTCGAGGAGACGGTGCTGAAAACGAACCTAGAGGCCTCTCGGGAGATTGCACGCCAGGTGAGGCTCCGGGACCTGGGTGGAATTATCATCATCGATTTCATCGATATGGCGAAGCAGGAGAATCGAGAGAGGGTGGTGGAGGGGCTGAAGGATGTCCTCAGGTCAGATCGATCTCCCACTAATGTCCTTTTCCTCAACGAGTTGGGCCTGGTGGAGATGACCAGGAAAAGGGTACGCCCTGCCATGAGCATGCATATGGGCATCCCCTGTCCTACCTGTAATGGCACCGGATGGCTGAGGTCCCTGCAGAGCATCGCCGCCCATATTCTTCGCGAGGTGGAGTGGGAGATGTCGCGAAATCATGCCCGCAAGATTACCATTAAGGCCCACCCGGACATCGTCGAGTGGCTCAGGGCGGAAGAGGCCGAGCTCATTGCCAGCCTTCAGGCCAATTATGGGGGGGACATCGTCCTCTCCCCCCAGGAATCGATGGCCGACAGGATGTACCAGATGATCGAGTTAGAAAAAACCAAAGGTAAAGATTGACATGCTGGACTTATTGTGCTAATTTGCAACGCCAATCTATCTTTTACTGCCTTGATTTGGAGGAAAAAAGGGTGTATGCCATCGTGGAATCAGGATCGAAGCAATACTATGTCTCTCCTGGCCAATTGCTGGAGGTAGAGAAGGTGGGCGGAGAGGTAGGAGAAGTGGTCCACCTGGACCGGGTGCTCCTCCTTTTCGATGGGAAGGAGACCAAGGTCGGTCATCCCACCATCCCCGGGGCCAGGGTGGTCTCGGAGATCACCGAACAGGGGAAGGCCAGAAAGATCATTGTCTTCAAGTTTCGCCGGAGGAAAAAATACCGCTGTCGGCAGGGACATCGCCAGTCGCTGACCCGCCTGCGGATCAGAGAGATCCTCCTGGGATAGGAAGCAAGGAGAGCAACCATGGCACACAAGAAGGGCGTAGGCAGCTCCCGCAATGGACGGGACAGTCATTCCAAAAGGCTGGGGATGAAAGCCTTCTCCGGCCAAACGGTCTCGGCGGGCAGCATCCTGGTGCGGCAGCGGGGGACCAAGCTCAAGCCAGGGAAGAATGTGGGCAGAGGGAAGGATGATACCCTCTTTGCCAAGACAGAGGGTTCCGTAGTGGTGGAGAGAAGAGGCAAATGGGGCCGTTTCGTGAGCATCGTCGCCGCCTGAAGAGGAACGACCTGTAGCTCCCATCTCCGCTCGATCGGCACAGGGATCTTTTGGTAGTTGTCTCACCGTAAGGAAGCGCTGGCCTTGCGGGATTTTTTTTTTGAAACTCCCCCCAGAGCTTGCTGGAGGGAACTTTCACTGTAAGGTTTCCATCGCTACCTGCGTCTACAATCCCGAAGGTTGGCGGGGGGATTGCGTTGGCGGTCCGTTTTCACCAGGCTCGCTCAACTTGGTTTATCCATGTTCGTCGATCGGGCTAAGATTTTCATCAAAGCAGGGGACGGGGGAAATGGCTGCATCAGTTTTCGCCGCGAGAGGGGAGTTCCCCGGGGAGGCCCAAACGGGGGCAACGGAGGCAGGGGTGGCTCCATCTATGTGGAGGCGAATTCCTCCTATAAAACCCTGATCGACCCCCGATATCGCCAGCGCTATCAAGCAGAAAGAGGAGGCCACGGGCAGGGAAAGCTCATGCAGGGAAAAGACGGTCAGGACCTTTTCATTAAAGTCCCTCGGGGCACGCTGGTCATAGACGAGGAGAGCGGTGAGGCCTTGGCAGATCTGACCGAGGCCGACCAAATGGTTCTGGTGGCCAGAGGAGGAAGGGGCGGACGTGGGAATGCCCACTTCGCTACCCCTGCCCGCCAGGCACCCCGGATGGCGGAGCCGGGGGGAAAAGGTGGAAGTCGGAGTATCCTGCTCGAATTGAGGCTGATCGCGGAGGTTGGACTCATCGGACTGCCCAATTCGGGCAAGTCCACTCTGTTGGCGGCCATCACCTCTGCCCATCCCAAGATCGCCTCGTATCCCTTCACCACCCTGGTCCCTAACCTGGGCGTGGCCTGGCTAAAAGATCTCCGGTTTTTTGTGCTCGCCGACATCCCCGGGCTCATTGAAGGGGCTGCATCGGGGGCCGGACTGGGAAACCAGTTTCTGCGCCATATCGAGCGCACGAAAGTTCTGTTGCAGGTGATTGATGTATCCGAGGAGGCCTCCCAGGATTCCCTGCGCGCATACCAGATCGTGCAAGGGGAGCTTGCCTCCTATAATCCCGCGCTGGGGCAACGGCCCCAGGTGATCGCGGGCAACAAGATCGACCTGCCCTGCGATCCCACATCTCGCGCTCACTTAGAGGATTTCTGCCGGAGGCAAGGAATCCCACTCTTCTTTATCTCGTCCAAGACCCGTGAGGGTCTGGAGCCCCTCGTCTCTTACCTGGATTCCACTCTCCAAAGTCAGGTTCAAGGTGGACCCATCCGCGATGCACGCCAACGCATCTGAAAAGACCCAGTCCAGATTGGACATCGCCCGGTCCACCGGGAGATTAGTGGTCAAGGTGGGCTCCAGCGTGCTCTCCTCCGGGCAATCCCGTTTAGATCCCTGCCGCATTCACCATCTGGCCTCCGAGCTATCCTCCCTGAGAGAGAAGGGTCTGGAGGTGATACTGGTCTCTTCCGGTGCGATTCTGGCGGGGTTGAGCCAGCTCAAGTGGAAGGAAAGGCCCAAGGATATTCCCTCCAAGCAAGCCGCCGCGGCCATCGGCCAGAGTCGTTTGATGTGGGCTTATCAGGAGGCCTTTCAGTTTCAAGGGAAGATGGTAGCCCAGGTGCTCCTCACCCAGGACGATGTGCGAGATCGCTCTCGTTATTTGAACGCCCGCAATACCCTCATCTCCCTGCTCCACCTGGGGGTAATCCCCATTGTCAACGAGAATGATACGGTGGCGGTAGAGGAGATCCGGTTTGGAGACAACGACCAGATCTCAGCCCTGGTGGCTAATCTGGTGGACGCCGATCTCCTCATCATCCTTACCGATATGGACGGCCTCTTTACCGCCGACCCCCGAAAGAGTCGACGCGCCCGTCTCATCTCCCTGGTCCCGGAGATCACATCGGATATCAAGCTGTGGGCGAAGGATTCGAGCAGCGGAATGGGGGTGGGTGGGATGAATTCCAAGCTCCTGGCCGCGAAGGTGGCCACCTCCTCCGGCATTCCAACCATTGTGGCCAACGGGAGGGTGGAGGGGATCCTGGGACAGATCATGACGGGCAAGGCTGTGGGCACCCTGTTTCTGCCGGAGCCGGACCGGATGGCAAGCCGGAAGCGTTGGTTGGCCTTCGCCACCCACTCCCAGGGGATGATCGCCGTGGACAACGGGGCCAAATCCGCCCTGATCCGGAAGGGGAAGAGCCTACTTCCCTCAGGCATCCTGGACGCCTGGGGGGATTTCCGAGCGGGTGATGTGGTGACCCTCCTGGACGAAGAGAGGCTGGAGTTTGCCAAAGGCCTGGTCAATTACGGGATTGAGGAGGTCAATCGCATCAAGGGCTGTCGCAGCGGCCAGATTGAGAAGGTCTTGGGGTATAAACATTCGGATGAGGTCATCCATCGCGACAATCTAGCGCTCATGGAGAGGAGAATTTGACCCTAGCCCAGGAGGTGAGAAAGAAGGCGGAGGGCGCTAAATCGGCCTCGAGGCGGCTGGCCAGATCTTCCTCTGACCAGAAGAATCGAGCCTTGAAGGGAATGGCCAGGGCCTTGCTGGCGGAAGAGGATGTCATCAAGAAGGCCAACCGTCAGGATCTGAAGGCAGCCGAGGGAGCTGGCTACACCGGTGCCTTCCTGGACCGGCTGACCTTGAATTCCGAACGGATCCGGGCGATGGCGAATACCTTGGAGCAGATCGCCGAATTGCCTGATCCAGTGGGAGAGGTGACGGGCATGGAGGTCCGTCCCAATGGCCTGAGGGTGGGACGCATGCGCGTGCCTTTGGGGGTCGTGGGGGTGATTTACGAATCCCGCCCCTCGGTGACCGCTGATGCCGCTGGGCTTTGCCTCAAGGCGGGCAACGCGGTCATCTTGCGGGGAGGGAAGGAGGCGCTCTCCTCGAACATGGCCATTGCCCAGACTCTGGCCAGGGAAGCCTCGCGGGCAGATCTCCCCGAACACTGCATCAGCTTGGTGGAAAACCCAAATCGAGCGGCCGTCTTAGAGCTGCTTCGACTTCCCCAGCTCATTGATGTCCTTATCCCCCGGGGGGGGCCTGAACTGATTCGCTTCGTGGTGGAGAATTCTCAGATCCCGGTGATTCGGCACGAAAAGGGACTTTGCCATATCTATGTGGATGAGGATGCCAAACCGGCCATGGCGGAGGAGATTGCCTTCAACGCCAAGGTGGAGCGGCCCGGAGTCTGCAATGCTATGGAAACACTCCTTATTCACGAGAAGATTGCCCCCACTTTTCTTCCCGCCGTGGCCGCTCAACTGGAGCAAGCCGGTGTCGAGCTGCGCGGATGCCCCAAATCCCTCGCCCTCTGGCCCTCCATGAAGAAGGCCTCGGAGGAAGATTGGAATACGGAATACCTGGATCTCATCCTCTCGGTTCGGGTGGTGGCGGATATGGAGGAGGCACTGGATCATATTGCCCGCCATGGCTCTGGCCTGGCCGAGGCCATCATCACCGAGAATTATTCCCGGGCCATGAGGTTCCTGCAGGAGGTGGACGCGTCCTCGGTCTTTGTCAATGCCTCCACCCGGTTTGCCGATGGAGGAGAGTTCGGCATGGGGGCAGAGATCGGGATCAGCACCCAGAAGTTGCATGCCCGGGGGCCCATGGGACTGCGGGAATTGACTTGCACGAAGTTTGTCGTCTTGGGACAAGGGCAGGTTCGAAGGTCGCAGTAATGACCCTCTCCTCGCCCCGGGGGAAGAAGACTTCCCTTTGCTTCCTGGGGAGCCGGGAACGCTACGGGTAGGCTGGCAAACCCAGCGCCAGTTGCCTATTAGTCCTGTTGGTGCATTTCTGCCGCGTTTTGTGCTAATATAGCAGAATAGCTCGCGGAGGGACCTGCTCGGCCAGAAAAGGAGGTTGCATGCGCGTCGGCATCATGGGGGGAACTTTTGATCCCATTCACTTAGGTCATCTACGGGCGGCGGAGGAGATCTACTGGGCCTTCAATCTGGACAAGATCATCTTCATCCCTTCCTCCTGCCCGCCGCACAAGAATGAGAACGAGGTGGCCCCCGCCCTCCACCGGTACGAGATGGTCTCCCTAGCCACCATTTTTACCCCTTACTTCTCGGTCTCCTCGATTGAGATCGATCGCCCGGGCAGATCGTATTCGGTAGAGACGGTGCAGGAGCTCCTGAAGATGTATGGCAAGGATACGGTCCTCTATTTCATTGTGGGGGTGGATGCTTTCTTAGAGATCTCCACCTGGAGGGATGCCAAAGAGCTTCTCACCTCGGTCCAGTTCATTGTCACGGCCCGCCCCGGGTGGCGCCTCGACGACGTGGAGAAGTCTCTGAAGCCAAGGCAATTGGAAAAGCTGGGGAATCCGCGTTTTCGCTACCTCAAGATCTCGGAAATCGATTCTGAAGAGGAGATCAAGACCCCTGGGAAAGGACTGGTCCTCCTGGTGGAGGTGGTCTCCCTGGATATCTCCTCCACTGAAATCCGTCAACTGGTCGAAGAGGGGCGCAGCGTTCGGTTTCTGGTGCCGGACACGGTGGCCGCCTATGTGGCCAAGAATCGACTTTATCGGGAGAATCATGGGGGAGGGGCCGGAGACCTCAGGGGCTATCCCGAGGTGGTTCCCCAGCCCCCCAAGGCGAATCAGAAGCCGGGGAGATTGCCTTCATTGGGGAGATGAACATCGAAAATGAAGAGGTGTTGAGCCTGGCGATCTCTGCCGCGCTGGAGATCAAGCCCGACAGCTTGGTCATGTTGGACCTGAAGGGCATCTCCTCTTATACGGACCGATTCCTCATCTGTAGCGCTGCCACTGCCCGCCAGGTGCACGCCTTGGCCGAGCGGATAGAAGAGCGGCTGGCCGCAACCAAGGTTAGGCCCCACCATCGAGAGGGCTACGAGGAGGCGAAATGGATCTTGTTGGATTACGGCGACCTCATTATCCATATCTTCGATGAGGAAACGAGGGATTATTATGACCTGGAACGTCTCTGGAGGGACGCTCCCCGTATGTGCATCATCCCCTCGGAGGATTTGCCTGCTGGTCAGGAAGCGCATTAGGAAGCAAGGGTTTCTCACCGGTCCCTATCTCATGGGAGGTCAAGTGCTATGAATACCGCTCAACTCGAACGATTTCGCAAGAAGTTGTTGGAGAAAAGAAAGGAGCTGATTAAAGAGGTCCAAAGCAGCAGCAGCTCCAGCATGGAGACCGGAAGCGATGGGATTCAAGACATCGCTGATCAGGCCTCTTCCGCCTACACCAAGGAGTTTCTCCTTTCGGTGGGCGATGAAGAGCGGAGGATATTGAAGCAGATCGATATCGCCCTGGACAAGATCAAGAAAGGCAGTTATGCCAAATGTGAGCACTGCAAGGGCCCCATTTCCCTGAAGCGCCTGGAGGCGCTCCCCTTTGCACAGTTGTGCATCGCCTGTAAGGAGAAGGAAGAAGAAGGAGCGACTCCCCGGTAAGGAACTGATCATGTTCCCGCGTCTCTTCCTTTTTACCATATTGGTCCTCTGCTCGCTGATCCTCTTCTTTGCTCACCACAACAGGGGCTTGGTGAGCATCGATCTCTCCTCCTTGGGCATTTATGAAATGCCCCTGACCGTCCTGGTGATCATTCCCCTCCTGGCCGGAATCCTGATCACCCTCCTCTTCGCGACCATTTACGATCTGCAACGCACCCTGTCCTCCTATCGCCTCTCGCGCGATCTGCGGCAGAATAAGAAGATCAGGGAGATCTACGACGAAGGGATGAGGTCTTTGCTGGGGAAGAGGTGGGCCCAGGCGAGGCAATTCTTCCGCAAGATCCTGTTGAGGGATCCCGGCAACATCCCGGCCTTCCTCCGGCTGGGGGAGATCTCGCTGCAGGAGGGAGATTATAACGAGGCCATTCGCCTGCACCTCAAGGCCAGGAACTTGGATCCCGACAATCTGGAGGTCTTGATGGACCTGGAGACGGATTATGAGAGGGCGGGGCAGACCGATGAGGCCATCACGATCCTGGAGAGGATCAGGGAGGCATTCAAGGAAAATCTCGCTGCCCGACAGAAGCTGCGGGGCTTATACATCAAACAGGGGAGGTGGGATAAGGCCCTGGAGGTGCAGCAGGATCTCTTGAAATCCTCGGAGGAGGCGACCAAGGCGGGGACGCAGAGGCGGATCCTGCTCGGGTGCCGCTACGAGATTGGAAACGCCAAGCTGGCTCAGGGGGAATTCAAGGAGGCGGCCAAGATCTATCGGGAGGTAGTGAAAGTGGACAAGGGGTTCCTTCCCGCCTATCTGCAATTGGGGGAGACCTATTATCAGAGTGGACACAAGGGGAAGGCGGCTCGCGTCTGGGAACGGGCCTTCGACATCACTCGCTCCAGCGCCTTCATAGAGCGGATCGAGCGGCTTTACCTGGAATGGGAAGAGCCCCGGCGCCTGATCTCCTTTTATCACCAACGGATCCTGCGCTATCCTCAAGACCTCTCGCTCCGCTTCCATCTGGGAAAGCTCTACTATCGCCTGGAGATGATCGACGAGGCAGTGGGGCAATTTCAGATATTGACCCGGGAGGTTCCCGGCTTCGCCCTTCCCCATTTCCTGCTCGCCCAGATTTACGAACGCCGGCGGCGGTGGGGTGAGGCCTTGGCGCAGCTCAAGGAAGCCCTCTCCCCCTCTCCCCCTCTGTTTCAATATCGCTGTTCCGAGTGTGGAACCAAGACCCTTCAATGGCAGGACCGGTGTTCCAGTTGTGGAGAGTGGAATAGCCTCTCCGACGAACTGCGCACCTTGGTCAGACCCTCAGAGCCCTCAACTTTGCAGAGCCCCATTCGCTTCTGAACCCTATGTCTTCTTTCCTGTCTCCCATCCTGGTGATCGTACTCGATGGTTGGGGAATCAACCCGCGCCAGGAGGGCAATGCCATCGCCCTGGCGAAGACTCCCAACATGGATGAGCTCTGGGGACGCTACCCCCACACCCTGCTTCAAGCCTCTGGGGAAACGGTAGGGCTTCCCCATGGGCAGATGGGCAATTCAGAGGTGGGCCACCTCAACCTGGGCGCGGGTCGGGTCGTCTATCAGGAATTCACCCGTATCTCCAAGGCTATCCGGGAGGGAAGCTTCTTTCGCAACCCCGCCCTATTAGAGGGAATCCGCAAGGCGAAGGAGGCGGAGGGCGCCCTGCATCTATTGGGATTGGTCTCCGACGGCGGGGTTCACAGCCACATCAACCACCTGCTGGCCCTGCTGCAACTTGCCAAGCAGGAGGGTCTGCCCCGGATTTTCATCCATGCCTTTCTCGACGGCCGGGACACCCCCCCGAAAAGCGGGATCGATTATCTGCGCCAGTTGGAGGACGGGCTCTCCCGGATCGGGGTGGGCAAGATCGTCACCCTCATGGGCCGATATTACGCCATGGATCGGGATAATCGGTGGGAGAGGGTAGAAAAAGCCTATCTGGCCATGGTTCTGGGGAAGGGAAGGGTAGGGAAGGATGCCTGCTCCGCCCTGGAGTTCGCGTACGAACAGGGAGAGACGGATGAGTTCGTCCTCCCCACGGTGATCATGGAGGAGAAAGGGGTTCCCCTCGCCTCGATCGAGGACGGGGACAGCGTCATCTTCTTCAACTTCCGGGCAGATCGAGCGCGGGAAATCACGCGGGCCATCGCCCTGGCCGATTTCCAGGGATTTGCCCGGCCCACCCCCCCTCACCTGTCCAGCTATGTCTGCATGACCGAGTACGATGAGACCTTCCACCTCCCCATTGCCTATCCGCCCCAGCACTTGGAACATATCCTGGTCCAGGAGATCTCTTCGCGGGAGATGGCCCAGTTGCGGATTGCCGAGACCGAGAAGTACGCCCATGTCACCTTCTTTTTCAACGGGGGCATTGAGCATGTCTTTCCCGCCGAGGACCGGTGCCTAATCCCCTCGCCCAAGGTGGCGACCTACGACCTGCAGCCGGAGATGAGCGCCTACCTGGTCACCGAGGAAGTGGAGAAGAGGATTCAAAGCGGCGCCTATCACTTCATCCTCCTCAACTATGCGAACCCCGATATGGTGGGGCACACCGGCATCCTTCCCGCGGCCATCCAGGCCATTGAGGTGGTAGATTCCTGTGTGGGTCGGGTGGTCTCCGCGATGCGCAGATCGGGCGGTATCATCATGATCACCGCCGATCATGGCAACGCCGAGCAGATGGTGGATTATGAGACCGGCCAACCCCACACGGCCCATACCACCAACCCGGTTCCTTTCCTCCTGATCAAAGATCAGTCCCCGGCCCCGTTTCGGCTGGGGGAGGGGATCCTGGCCGATTTTGCCCCTACTCTTTTGCAGATTTGGGGATTGGAAAAGCCTTCGGAGATGGAAGGAGAATCCCTGCTGGTCTGATAGCTCCCCGGACGCGAGGCAGGGGCGGGCCGCAGCACGGGGAGCGCGAAGAGGCACTATGGCGGAGAGGTTTGTATCCCGAGGGAAGCCGCTCTCTGGGCCAGGGTGGGGCGGCTGGGTGGATGCCTTCCTTTCCCTCTTCTTTCCTTCACCCTGCCGGGTCTGTGGAGGTCCCCTGTGCGCCCACCGCTCGCTCATCTGCGGGAGCTGTTGGGACAGCATCCGCATGATCGATCTCCCCTATTGCCCTCGATGCGGCATCCCCTTTCCTTCACCGCAGGCCCTGGCCGACGCCCCAGAATTCGTCTGTGGAACCTGTCGCCTGAAGGAGCCTCCCTTTGCCCAGGCCCGATCCGTGGGCTATTATGACGGGACCCTGCGGGAGACCTCTCGGGACACTTCCTTTAAATCCAGATAGACTTGTATCTCTATCTTGTCGTCGCGGACTTTGATCTCCTTGACTATGGCTGAGATTTTTGCCGCTTTCGCCTGCTCGTCCAGGAACTCCCAGTTTTTTGAGAACGAGGGGATCTCCTCAAAGGAGGCATTTAAGGCCTCGTAAGCAGCGCTCTCCTGCTCGCCGCTGTCTGAAATCCTCTCCTGGCTGAGCCGGTTCTCCTTCAGCCGGGCCTTAATCTTGTCGTAGCGCTTTTTGAAGTCCAGGTCGTCAATGAGTCCTGACTCCAGCTTCTCCAGGAGGGTTTCCATCCTAGAGTCAAGGTCCTTTTCCATTCTCTTGAGCTTCTCAAGCTCCTCTGTTCTCTTCTGTGGCTGGGCCTCCTCCCTGAGCATGGCCAGCATTTTTTCCTTATCCTGGAGGAAAACCGTGTCTTTGGACAGGTCGGCTAGGGTCTGGACAACAAAGCGGTCAAGCTCGTTTGCCGGGACTGTCATGCCCGTGCAGACAGAGGTGCCTTTCGCTGTGTGGTTGTCGCACTTATAGTAACGGTAAATCCTTTTCAAGCCCTTATTGCGGAATGTATACCCATGCATCTTTCCTCCGCATTTCCCGCAGTACAGAATCCCGGATAAGAGATAAGTGTAGATGGCGCGGGTTGGCTTTTGCCTGGTGGATTCCAGGATGTCCTGGGCCTGCTTGAATAAACCTTCAGGGACAAGGGACTGATGCTGGCCCTTGACTATGCTCCATTCTGCCTCATCCGCCTTGTTGAGTTTTCCCGTCTCAAGATCAACCCTGGTCTTCCCGTAGGATATCCTTCCAATGTAGAGGGGATTTGCAAGGATTCTATGTACGCTGGAGGGAGCCCAGGCCGTGCCGTTCCTGGTTTTTATTCCGAGGGAGTTCAGGGTGTGGGTGGTCTTCCTTATGCTCCTGGTCTGGATGAACGTCTCAAAGATGCGCTTCAGGACCTCCGCCTCCTCCGGGTCCGGGTAGAGTTTTTTCGGCTCAGGAACCCGCTGGCCAGCGATTTTTCTTGCTTCATCTTCAGGGATCCCCTGGCCGATCAGCTCCTCTGCTCTTCTATGGTACGTTGTATAGCCGAATGGCACGGTTCCTCCGTTCCACTTGCCCAGGAGGGCTCTATGCCGCATGTCACCGGACACCCTCTCTGCTACCACCTCCCTCTCAAGCCGGGCTATCAGCCCGAGAAGATCCCTCATGAACCGGCCAAAGGAGGAAGAGCTGTCTATGTTCTGCGTTATGGAGATGAAGCGGACATTGTGCTGCTGGAAGAAGTCCACGAGCTTGATGAGGTCTCGCAGGGAGCGGGTGATTCTGTCCAGAGCGGTTACAAGGACTGCCTGGATTTTTCGTCTGCGGCAGTCCTCCATGAGGGATTCAAGGGCTGGCCGGTTGGTGTCCTTGGCGCTTACGCCTGCATCGGTGTAAACCTTGTGCACTGTGAAGCCATTCGCCTGGCAGTATGCTCTTAGCCTGGACTCCTGGGTAGAAAGGGAGTCCCTTTCCACCTGGTTCAGGGTGGAAACCCTAACATAGAGTCCGGCTGTCAGGCCTACCCCTTCGCGCCTGGGGTTCGGCTGGGATGTTCCAGTAGAGGAGTGGCTAGATGTTACAGTGTTCAAGCAGGTTCTCCTTTTGTTTTGATGTACTGTCCAAGTTTATTTTTAGAAAATATGAAAGTCAAGAGGATTTTAGAATAGATCGGAATTTTAGATCGGAAAGCGATATGAAAGGTTGAAACGTGGTTGGAAAAAAGATGCGGGAGAAAAAGGAAGGGTTTTTTGGGAGTAATTGTTCGAGCAGACGAAGGTGCCGCTGTTAACAGGGAAATTGGTTAGCTGCCCCGGCACCAGTTTAATAAGGGATAAGGGACAGGGTTGATGATTATTGATTATTCTCGGCTTCACCGAGAATATCCAAGGCGTTGGTTTTATTGGTTCGTTGGCGCTGCATGTGAATAATATCGGAGTGAGAAATAAGGGTATAGACCTGAAATTATTCAACCTCGCATTCAGACCACCAAGCCGAACAGTCAACATCCGACCAGTTGTAATCCTGCATCTCCTTGTCGTATACGAGGCCCAACTTCTCGGCTAAATCCTCATAGCACTTGTCCGCATCCTGGGCTTTCCTGAAAACACGGGTTTCCTCCTCTATCCCGTCCCTTAGGGCGACGAAGACGTAGACCTTCATGGCAGTCACCCCTCAAGCGCCACCCTCTCTTCAAACTCGTCCCCGTCCACAATCAGGGTCTTGCCCCTGAAGTAGTCCTTGATGACCTCCCTGCCTGCGCCGAAGCAGTAGTCGTGGTAGAAACTCCGGCCGGATGTTCCCTCATAGAAATGGGCGAATTGCCTCCAGTCAAACACCACGCGGTCCAGGCCGCCGTCCTCGGGCTGGTAGAATATGGACCAGACCGTGCCTCCGTCCTCCAAAGACAATATCATTCCTTTGCGGATTCGTACCACCTCGCAAGCAAGACCTTATCGTATTCCCTTATGTTTTCCACAACGAGTTCTGCGCGCCTCTTTGTGAGGATGATTGACCCTTCTCGGTCACGAAGCTCATCGTTGATTTCTTCGTCTCCGTAATCCAGGTCCGGGAGGTCTTCCCATTCAAGAAATCTTTCCCGGCAGGTATCCATGATTGCATACCTCTCCCAGCCGAATTTCCTGCCGTTTGAATCCCTCAGTTGGTAGATTTCCAGGACCATAGCCACCTTCAAGTTGCTTTTGGTGGGCAACTTCACATTTCCACTATCCCCCACCTAATAATCCTCGGGTTTCATGAAGGTGAAACCTTCGCCGTTGTAGACCACCCAGATCTCGTCCTTCTCGATCACCCGGAGCATCATGTAGCGAGAGTCCTCCGGATCCGGCTCGCCCAGCATCCGAAGACCGCGATTGACCATTCCCACCCTCTTCTGGTAGTCCTCGTAGCCGCCTGACTCAAAGAGGTTTCTGGTGAAATAGACCGGATCCTTGCCGACAGAGCCCACTTCTACAAAGATGCCGTCTTCCACCGCATCCCTGGCTGTGTACTTGGAGATGACAGGACCCCAGAATTCATCTTCCCCCATAAGCCACCTCTACTTGTATTTCTCGTTAAACCATACCCTCCCATCGCAGTCCCTTATGTATCCCGGCTCCAGCCCGCACATGCAGGAGTCTGTCTCCCCCGCATGGATGCGCTTCTTGTCAATGCCCTTTTTCCACTTCCTGTACCCTGCTTCTGTGTGCACATGATGTTGCCCTTCAAAGGGCCCAACCATGTTCTGGACGTGGTACAGACCGTCGGGGGTGAGGCCAACGTAGTGATGCATCTCAGCCGACATCGGGCCAGAGAGCCCGTCTTTCTTACCTCTCATATGCATCACTCCTGATGGATTGATTTATGGAAAAAGAAGGGAAGGAAGTAGATTTAAATGTATGCTGCGGGCAATGCGCATCATGCCTTTGACCGGGAGAGATCGGGAACGGTTCACTTCTCCTGGTTTGAGCCTTCTTTTTCTTCCCCGTTCCCTTCCACCACGTATTTTTCAAATTTCCTGGCGATCCCGATTGTGATCTCTCCCTTTTCATCCGGGTCGGCCTCCGCGCTTGATACCAGAGCGGCCGCGGACTTGATGCAGCTCATCCTGACAATCTGCTGGCTTCTGCCGTCAATCCTGTCCTCGGGGTCCAAGTAAGGGGGTGCATCAAGCTTTCTTATGCCCGTGACCTTCCTGAAATCCCCCGACTGAGACCAGTCGTAGTCAACCGCTATCCCTTCCTGGAGCCCTTCCATGTGCCTCTTATCCCACACGGAATAGTTCTCTCCTCCGATGTTCAGGACCCAGTATCTCTTTCCCTCCTTGGTCTTGTTCTCCCAGATCTTGTCTATTATGCCTTTCATAAAAACACCTCCTTGAACTGCGGATTGCTTGGAGGATTAAGAAAATGGGGGATGGAGCTTGCGGAGTATGCAGATAAAGCCTTTCGGAGGATAGGTTGTTGAGGCTTTATATCTCCAAAACCAATTTAAGTTATGGAGTGAATATTATGTTAGGCGATGTGCGACAGACTCTTATACTTACCCACGCGGACTGACCGCAAACCACGTTCTGTTGCCCATCCATCCTTAAATATTCCGAGGACGGTGTGTATTCATGGACAGCAGGAAATATCTTGCCTTGCTCATCGGCAAGATCAGGGAAGAGATTCCGGAACCGAACAGGAGCTACATATTGGACTTCCTCTCTTCAGGGCAGGCCCGAGGCCTGAGCGATGCCAGAAGGCTGAACCAGGCGAGGTACCTGCACAGGGTCTCCCAGAACAACCCCAAGGACTTCAAGGAGTGGAAAGAGAAGGACGTGGACTCCGCCATAAACATGTATCTGGAATCGAGTTGCTATTACAAGCCCAGGGGGAAGCGGGTAGTAGAGGTTAATAAACCATATTCTGAGAGCACGATCCTGGGAGCGAAGATAGTCCTGAAAAGCTTCTTCAAATGGCTCTATGGAAGCAATGGATACCCAGATTGCGTAAAGACATTGATTTGCAGGTCTGTAAAGGGAGTAAAGGTCACGGAGAGGGATGTCCTGACCCTGGCAGACATTAAGGCTATGGCGAATGCCTGCACCACTACCAGAGACAAGGCCTTCATCTGGTGCCTCTATGAGTCAGGAGGCAGGCGCGGCGAAGTGCACAAGCTCAGGAGGAGGGACGTGGAGTTCGATGAGAACGGCGCGGTATTGACCCTTCACACCGAGAAGACAGAGAACCGGTCCGAAAGGGGGAGTCCGGTAAGGAAAGTCAGGATAAGCTACGGGGCGTATGACCTTGCCACTTGGATGGATTCCTTAACAGATAAAAGCTCGGATGCCTTTGTCTGGATAGGGCATGGCACCAAGAATACCGGCAGCCAGTTGTCAATAGACAGCCTGGCCAAGATTGTCCAGGCAGCGGCAATAAAGGCCGGAATCAAAAAGAAGACGTGGCTCCATCTGTTCAGGCACAGCAGGGCCACGGAGCTCGCTTCAAGGCTCTCGGACCAGGCCATGCGGATCTACTTCGGCTGGTCCCGTACAAGCGAAATGCCCAGCCACTACTCCCACCTAACGAACAACCAGGTGGATGAGACCGTGCTGGAAGCAATCTACGGCATAGAGAAGGCCAAGAAAGAGGGGACGAACATCCAGGTTTGCCCCCGCTGCCATTTCAGGAACATCATCTCCAAAGGCAGCGATTACTGCCATGGCTGCGGATTCCCGCTCAAGTCAGATTTGGCAAGGGAAGCCCTGGAGAGAAGAAAAACGGCAGACAGAATAATGGACGTGGCGACCATGTACCCGGAGCTGATGGCGGTTCTTGAGAAGATCATCCGAGCACAGAGGCTATAGGAAAGGGCTGGGCCAGAAAACACAGCAGGAGCAATAAACCCCAGGAACCTATTTAAGTTCCGCTTGACCATTCATGTTATATGGAATTATAATTAGTACCCAAAAGAAGGTATTTTCCATGAAAGAATATAAGGAAGAATACAAGAAAGGCCTCACCCCGAAAGAATCGTTCCTGATATCCAGCCTGGCGAGGCAGGACAAGAAGATATTCAGCATAGAAGACGCGAGGGGCATGATTCCGGAAGACCCGAAGAAAATCATGTCCTCCCTGATCAGGAAGAAGTGGGTCCTGCCGCTGAAGAGGGGACTGTATGCCATAGTTCCCCTGGATGCGGGCGTGAAGGGGGCGGACAGCTTCATACTCCACAACTTCGTCATAGCCGCCCACCTGGTGGAGCCCTACTATATCGGCTACTGGTCCGCGCTCAATCACTACGGGTTCTCGGAGCAGATCCCCAGGACCACCTTTGTCGCGACCACGAAGCCGAAGATGCCCCTCAGCATTCTGAATTCGGATTACTATTTCGTGGCCCTGGGAAAAAGGAAGTTCTTCGGCTTCCAGGAGATTGAGATAGAGGGATGTAAAGTCAACATTTCAACCCCTGAGAAGACCATCGCCGACTCCCTGGACCACCCGGAGCACTCAGGAGGAATGGACGAGGTGGCCAGGGCGATCTACTTCAATCACAAAGAGATGGATATCGTCAAAATCTGCGACTATGCCAAAAAAATGAAGAACATGACCATCCTCAAAAGGCTTGGTTACGTCCTGGAGGCCTCCGGCCTCCTTGACTCGTACAAGGAGGTTTTCAGCCGGTTCACTCCTTCCAAGGGCTACCCCGCCCTGGATCCGGTCTCTCCCAGGAAGGGAAAGCACAATACCCGGTGGGGCCTCCTGGTGAATCTGGAGCTTAATCCCGAAAGGTGGATGTATTGATAGACAGAAGAGAGCTGCTGGAGAGGGCAAGGGAGAGAGGCCTGACCCTGGCTATGATAGAGAAGGACTACGTGCTCGGATGGCTTCTGTTCGGCCTTTCCGGGATAAGGGGCCTGACCTTCAAGGGAGGGACTGCTCTTTCCAAGGTTTATTTTCCCCGCATATGGAGGCTCTCCGAGGACCTTGATTTCGTCTACCTGAAAGATTTCCGCGAGGTGCTGGAAGCCCTGCCCGAAATGCTGGACAAGATAAGGAAGGCCAGCGGGATCGGGCTCGGCCTGAAATCCCAGCACTCCAATCCCCATTATCTCCAGCTCAAGATCCAGTACGACGCCGTGCTCGGAAGAAATTGGATCAAACTGGACATCACGGCCGAGGCGCCCATAGACCAAGTCTTAGACAGGAAGCTCACCCAGGCCTATTCCGATTACCCTTCATTCCGGGTTAAGACGGAAAGCGTGGAAGAAATCGGCGCGCAGAAGATAAGGTCCCTGGCCGAAAGGAAGAAATCCAGGGATTATTACGATGTCTGGCAGCTCATGAAGCTGAAGCTTGACCTGGAGAAGCTCAGGAAGCTGATTGAAAAGAAGTTCGCGTACAAAGGAATGGATTTCAAAGGAGCGGATCTCTTCCCGCCCGACCTTTCCGAAATCCTTGAGGGATATTGGACCAGGGAGCTGGGAAGGCTTGTTCATCCCGTTCCCGAGCTGGAAACCGTGATTCGTGAGCTGGAAGCCCATCTCGTACCTCTGATGAAACCCATCAGCAGAACCTGATTCCCCTTTTCCCGAAATCTTCCACCAAAGCCAGCCTCTTTCTTGCCATCCTGCAGTAGTCCGGGTTTATATCAATCCCAATCCAGTTGCGGCCAAGTTTCTTTGCCACAACAGCGGTGGTTCCGCTTCCGATGAAGGGGTCTAGGACGGTCCCAGAAGTCCATCCAGCTTCACAGCCACAATCGGTGTAGCCGATGAATGTTTGTTCATAAGCCATGCCGGGCACTAAACTGTCCTTTACGAAATTCTGAGACCAAGAGGAGATTTTGGATTTTTCCGTATTTTGATGTTTGCTCCCGCCTTTGTAGCCATAACTGATATGTCCTTTACCGGCCCTAACCAATTCTCCCCTTACATATATCCTCTCCCTCGCTTTCCCGCACTTCTTACAGATGAACTCCGGGCATCCAGCCTTGATCGGGGTCTCGCAGAGCTTCTCAGGATAGACGGCAAAGTGGGCCCCATGGAAAGGCCTGGTCTTGATTTCCCAGAAGTCGCCCGGATTCTTGCCCAGAGGATGTCCCGCCTCTCTTTTCCCGAACTGCCTCTCCCGATGCGGGTTGTTTTCCCGGTAAGGCGTTGCCTTGGAATGATAGTTCCTTATCACGTCGCCCGGATTCTTGCCCCTTGAGGGATCGCCGACCGGCTGGCCCCTCATTCCCTGGCCTGGGATCCTGTTTCTGTAGGCAGCGTTATATCCTGAAGCATACTTCCCGCAGTACCCTGGGTGCTTGCTCCTTGCCCTTTCCAGGTCATAAGGATTCCTGTCCGTCCACGGCTCCCTAATTGCATCGAGATCGTAGAAGTACCTGCGGGACTTCACAAAGTGAAAGACATGCTCGTACGTGTTCGCAAGCCGGTCCTTCACAGACGCGGGCATGGGGTTGGACTTCCGGTAGATGATGTCGTTCCTAAGGATCCAGCCCTCTTCCTGGAGGGCTATCGCGATGCGGGAAGGCATGAGGAGAAGCTGCTTCGGCCGGAGCCATTTCTCATTCTTGATCCTCGCCTGGGGAGATTGCCTTGGCTGCTTCTTGAGGTTGTTCTTGTCTAACCTCAAAGGAGAGCTTGACTTCTTCTTGCCCTCGCTTCCCCAGGAGCCGCAGTAGGTGTCTCCCAGATTAAGGTAAAGAGAGCCTGATTTCTTAATGACTCCTTTAGCTTCATCGAGAATGCCACAAAGATGCTTTATGTATAAGTCAGGAGTAGGTTCTAATCCCAACTGTCCTTTCCATGCTCCGCATTTGAGGCAATAATTGGACTGATTTGTGTAATGTATCCTTGGGTCCATATTATTCCGAACCATTGCCCTCTCCGTCCCACCAGTCTGTTTCTTGACAATGTTTTGGCCCCATTCATGCGTACAATGCGAATCTCCATCCCAGATCGTTTGGGTATCCTGCCCATAGTCGCGCAGACCCCATTCCTCGCCCTGAAGCCGTAAGGGGGGCTTGTCATGACCATGTCTATTGATTCAGCCGGGAAGCTCTTCAGGACCTCCAGCGCATTCCCGCAGACGATCCGGTTTATCGGAAGCGTGCCTTTCACCTCCCTTTTCGTTCAAGCCGTTCCGGCCCGGGCTGTTTTGAATCAGTATGATGCCCCTCTTCTTTATCTTCAGGTATCCGCTTCTGTCCATGCTCTTGATCAGCTCCTTCACTTGGTCTTTTTTCAAGCAGTAGCGCCTTCCGAGGTAAGCATAAAGCTCATGATAGGGAATGAAGCCTGAGCTAGTCCTCTCCCTCAGGACCGAATGAACGTGCTGATAGAAGTCAAACTCCTTCTTCTCGGTCATTTCTCCCCTCCGGACTTCCTGATCTGGCGATAAAGGTCAAGGACCCTCGTGACCCAGACCGGTTCCTTCTCCGACCTTACAGAGGTTTTATCTTCTTCTGGCATGGATTCACCTGAAGAAAAGAAGGAGGAGGGATAAGAAATTGGTTGTGGGAGGTGGGAGCGCCGAAGATGCATTTGAAAAAGGAGTTGATTCTGCCTGAACCCTTCGGTGGCTAGGGGGCAGGGAGAAGGGGAGTCCCACTTTTGTGTGTCTGGCTCCAAATCGACCACCCTATTGCTGCCGACACGAAAGACCGCATTTTTTCCTTGACAAATCCACTTAGACCTGTAAAATCGCTCCAGACTGTAAAAGTCTCCTAATGACCCTCAAGGAGACTTCATGGTTAGTCGAGGGGCGCACCGACGGTGTGCCCTTTTTTATTTCCAGTTCTGCGCATCAGTGGGGCCTCTGATGGTGGAATGCTTGTTTGCCCTTCAATGTAAAAGTCAAAGAGAAAGGCACCGTTTTGGTCTTTTGCTCGTGAAGGCCACGGTGCCTTGTTTGTTTGCGGTCGCATAAATGCAAAGAGGGCAAGGAATGGGCTTTATTAGCCACTATAACAATATCTCTATGTCAATTTTCCCGCTCAAGATCTTTGGAGGTTAGTCCATGGAGATCAATCCGTTAATAGACAGATTTTTTCAGGACTTTCAACCAGGTGAAGAGATAAGGATTAACTCAGGGGAAGGGTACACTTGCGCCATCGAGTATTTTGGGAAGAAGCTTGAGGAAGTTTCTGACAAGGCGGGGATATCCATAGTAGTAGGTCCGATCGTCTCTGTCGACGGTATACCCGGAGAAAGGGAAAACAGCAATTTATACATCAGGCTAGCAAAAGAAGGGAGAGCTACACTTTTTTGTCCTCCCTGCCGAGAGAGATTCCACTATAAGGTCAGGAGCAAGGATGCTGTTTTGAAGGAAGATTACCATGTACCTCATGCCCCTCTTGGCGAGAGAAATGAAGAATTGATAGAAGACCCCCTGATAGTAAACAGCTTTATTCGTGACTTCGATCTATCTATAAAGGTATTTGAGCTGGAACCAATCACGAAAGATAACTGGGGGAATCATTTTATCTATCTCAAAGAAAATGAAATTGGGCAACTGAGAGACTTTTTGCGGAAGAATCCGTACCCCTCAATGAACCCAGATCTGCGATATGATTTTCTAACTCATGATGAAATCATAGAGCTACTCAAACAAGCCGGTGTATTCAGAGAGGAAATGCTCGGCTCTTATGGATAGACCTTGTTCGAATTATAATATCGGAAAATACCCGTTTGCTGAAAAAGGACGGAATGACAAATAGTTTCCCTCTAACTATAAAGAGACCGGGTAATTACCCAGCCGACTCAACGATCGATCCATCTGAACCAACGGATAGCTACAGGATCGTTCTGGCTTCCGATATCAGAAGATTCACAGCTAGCATGGAAAAACAAGAACAAGGAATGATTCTATTTATTTCCAGGTTTTTTGAAGATGTTGCTAAGGCAATTCAGACCCATGCCACGGACTCTTACATCAATAAATATCTCGGGGATGGCATGCTAGCACATTTCCCCAGTGGGCCAGATTCTAGGAAAGCTGCCTTGGATGCTATGAAAGTGACCCTTTCGATATTGCCGACTTTCGAGGGTTACACGACCAAGAAATTCATCAAGTATCCTGGATTTGCGAAAATGGGCCTAAGCTTAGTTCTCTCCAGGGAGAGTGTTTTTATTGGCACATTGGGTGTTTCCGAGTATCTTGACTATACATTATTAGGCAAGAGCATTAACAGGGTCTTCAGAGCTTTAGACTCTGCGAAGGGGAACCTGGTATTGATTTTTGATAATCTCAAAGAGTTAATAGAGGGAAAGTACATTTTGGTTGATATTGGCTTACAGACTTACGATGGATTGTATCAACCTGTGAACTTATTTTCAGTTATGCGGGCAAGAAAGGCTAATGAACTGGATGGAAAATTGAGGTTATGCGTGAAAACATGTTCTCATTATAGTATCTGTAAGAGAGCTTGGGAACGAGGTTACGCCGGCAAGGGGTTTGTCAATTGTCAGGAATGCGGCCCCGGTGGTTGCTGGGATTGGGATAACTGTGCCCCAAAGAACGATTATGGAAAAATACATATGGGGCATGAAAAATTCGAATGCTGTCACGTATGCGCGCATTTTCTCAACTGCTTCCACAACTACCATTTGGGCAGGATTTTTTCTTCAGGATTGCAGATTCCAATGATTTGGTGCCATGAACCTTTTCCCTATAGAACCGGATCTGGCCTTTCCCCTCATTATTAGGCAGCAAAGTTCACGACCTGACCTCATGGTATAGCGACCACTCTCTCCAGGAATCACCACTGATTGCTCTTATTCAACCGGATTGGAACTAATAAAGAAATATAAATTATTAGAGACAGTTGATCATTTCCACGTAGTCGGAGAAACTCAACTTCTTTTTGTATAGTAGTTAGTCCTCCCTGGTTTTGGTATACATCTTCTACCCTACCACCCCAAAAACTCTCACCCTTCCCTTCACCCTCGCCCTGTCAGCGGTTATTAATCTGAGATCTCTCAGCTTGTTCACGTATTCGGAATAGGTTCTCAGGGCAATTGGCTTGAGGCCGCGCTTCCGGGCTTCCGAAAGGTAGGCCTCCCACAATTCATTGGAATGAACCTGCTTCCTGGATTGTATGACTTCATAAAGAATCCTGTGGTCAGCGGTCAGCTTGTTCAGGAGGTAGGTCTTCTTGATAACCCGAGCATCTTTTCGCCCTTTCTCCACATGCTCTGACAGGATTCTGGAGCTGTTGCCCTTCTCCGCATAGTAAGCAGCATTCTTGAGGGTCTGGATGGCGATTCTCGCATCTCCCTCCGCCATTTCGGCGATGTTTTCCAGAAGTCCTTTGTCCCAAGTCCTCGGAACCAGGGCTGTTTCAGCCCTAAGGCTGAGTACGTAGACCAGGTCCGCCACGGAATAAGGGCTGAATTCAATCTGGGATACGTTCAGCCGGGATTTGATCCTTTCATCAAGACCGAAAATGCAATCTCTACTGTTGGAAATGCAGATCAGCCCGAGGTTCTCTAATCCGCACAGATTGTAGAGGATGGAATTCCGCTCCTTGGGAGGGGGCTGATCTATTTCATCCAGGATCAGGACCATAGGTGCATCCTTCAGGTGTCTCTGAATTCTCTCCATCTTAAAGCTGGCATCCGGCTTCTCTGCGCCCAGAATTCGCAGCTCATTGACAACTTTCTCCAGGACCGAATACAGGCTGGCCCTCTCCCAGCAGTTGACATAGATGCAGAAGACCCTGTAGGCCTGGGCTGTCTGTCTCAGCATGAATCGGGCTGTTGCGGTCTTTCCCGCTCCCGGAGGGCCGTAAAGCCAGGCATTGATGGGCTTCCTCCTCCTGGAAAGCTGTTCAAGGCAGGTTTTGAGTTCGCCTATCTGCTGTTCTCTTCCGGGTATGTTTTCAGGGATGTACTCTTCGCTTAGGATCTCAAAATTCGCTATGATTCCGAATCGGTCCGGGTAAGACATATGGTGGGATTTGGCAGAGGGCTTAAAAACATGGATGCGATTGGAATGCGAAACATGCTTATGACAACCCAACTTTCAGGATTTGGAAGGCTGTCCCTTCCTCTTCAGATTTACCACAATCACCTTGTCAAACTCCTCCTTCAGATCCTTGGTCAGGTTGTAGAAAGCATCGGATTTCCCTGTCTCCACCTCTATTGCTATCCTTTCCTCGTCGCTTTCGGCCACAAGATCCACCGTTTTCCCCCCGCCTATCGGCTTTTCTTCCGTGACCCGGTAGCCTCGCTCCCTGAAGTAATCGGCCAGCTTGCCTTTCCAATACTCATGGTCCGGTCCTCCGGTGCGATGGGAGATATGCGGATTGACTCCCAGCGACCTGAGCAGGGCCATGCCCTTCTCCGTGGGTATCAGGAGCTTGATCCTCCCGGTCTGGGTGGGGAAATCCCTTGCCTCTATGAGGCCCTTGTTGATCAGCGAGTCCTTGGCCTTGTTTCCCTGGTAGGCATTCAGTCCCAATCTCGCATACCTGTCCGATGTGGACGAAAACCTGTGCTTCCCGATGTCCTTCAGCAGTAGGGCCTCGCAGCCCGAAAAACCTTCTTCCTTCCCTTTCCCTTCACTCAGAGAAACCCTAAAAACCCCTCTCCCATAGGAATCCGGCTCTGTAAGCTCTCCTCTGTCCATAGAAACCTTCGGATCGGTCTCTATTAGCCCTTTCATTCTTTTATTGACCTCCTCATCTGTGATAACCCCCTTCTCTATCCTTACCAAAGGGAATTTCACCAGGAAGGGGTCAAACCACCTTCCCTGGAGCTTGACCATCGCCATTCCGATGTCCAGCTTTCCTAAGTATCTCGTTCTGTCCATGTCCAGAAGAAGCGAATCCGAGATCATTGAAATATCTGCCCTGTGCTTCAGATTCATGGCTATTGTGGTGTAAGTGTTTCCCAGGGCTGGCTTGCTAATCAGGGAAGGGTGCTGGTCCAGGAGGATGATGGCTTCTCCCAGCTCCCTGATTTCCCTCAGGATCACGTCCGTGATGGCCTCCTCCCCCATGATTTCCTGTTTCTTTCTCAGGAGGATGTGATGCGCCTCCTCTATCAGGATGGCGTGCTTGAATTTCTCCCTTCCCCCTTGGGCCATGCGGTAATGGTGAATCCAGAGCAGCAGCGACTCTATCAGAAAGGTCTTATCCGAGTTGGTCAGGGCATCAAGCTCCAGGACGGCGTTCTTCCTGAGCAGCTCTTCCATCTGGAGATCCTCCCTCTGGTTGAGGACTTTTCCGACTTCCCCGAAGCACAGCACACCCACGGCCCGCAGGGCGGAATCCATCCAGGCCGATTCCCTTCCCTTTGCCTTGTAGCCCTCCAGGTAGTCCTTCACGTCCTTCAGGGTGGGATGGACTCTATTCTTGCCTTCATAGACCCCAAACTGGGTGTAAACTGTATCAATCGCTTTCTGGAGGAGATAGGCAACCCCCTCCCCCAGGAAGTAGGAATGGCACATGATCTCAATCAACTTCTTGAGCCAGATTGTGGGTGGAGTGCCGGGAGGTGGAATGAGGGGATTGAAATGGAAAGGGGATACGCTCCTCCCGACCGTGAAGACCAGGATCTCCCCGCTGCAATCCAGGCTGAGCAGATCCCTGTAATTCCTCTTCCAGTCAAAAACCAGGAACGGCTTGCCGTGTTTCAGGAGATTCAGGACGATAAGGAAAGCCACATTCGTCTTGCCGCTGCCGGAGCGGCCAAATATGCCAACATGCTGAATCCATTCCTTCTCCCTCATCCCGAACCAGTGGAACCCCTCCTTTCCGTAATGGACAACTCCGAGCGGATATTCTCCTTGTGAAAGCTCTTTGGGCGGGGGCTCAAGCAGGATCTCCTTCTCCTCAAACGTCTCCCCGAGGTTCTTGGCAAGGACCAGGCGCAGGAGGTCCTCCATGCTCTTCTGGGTCTTGGTGTCGGCCAGGATATATTCCTGCCAGAGCATATCCAAATCCTTCTCTGAGATCGGCTTCAGCTTCTTGAATATGTCTTCTATTTTCATAGTAGTCACCAGTTAGTGGTGAATTTAATCGGGGAAGGAGAAGGAAGCCCGAGGAGGAGCAGGGAAAAGGGGGGAGATAAACTCAGGGGGCGGACCCTTCCAGAGCCTCCTTGGTGTTGAGGAGGTTCTGGTATTCCATGAGGAACTGCCTCTTCAGCTTCATGAGAGAGGAGATATGCTCCCAGGCCCTCACGTCTTCGCCCCGCTTCTCCTTGCCGAGGGAAAGGATCTCCCGTTCCAGGCCCAGTCGCCTCATCTCTATGGATTGGCTGTGGCCGAGCTGCCAGGGCTTCACCTGAAGGAGGAGGCACTCTGAGTTGAAAATCTCCTTGTCAATTCTGTCTTGGATAAGCTTGGAGAGAGCCTTCCTTAATTCAACGAGGTGATCCACTTCTTCTATCGCCTCGGCGAGGATCTTTATTTTGTTGGCGAGGCCTCCCGCAAAGGCCTTGGAGATGTCTATCTTCTTTGTATGACTTGGAGCGGCCGGGGGAGCTTCAGCGTATTCAAGATCGTCCTCGGGCGTAACGTAGTCTCCAAGGATGCCTTCAGGATCAGCGCTGCCCTTTCTTTTTCTCTCTTCCTCCATGGAATCACCATGGGAAAGACTTATTGGAGGGAAATGAAATTGATGGTTGTCTGAAAGACGATTAGGGGCAAAACGGCATGTTGAGCATGAGGCCCTGGCAAAGGATTTGGAGTATGGCTTGAATTCCGGTTTATGCCCTACATCCCAATCAAGCCCGCCCATATGGAAAGATACCTCCGCGGTGATTCAATTTACTTAGGCCCCACAACGCCCGTGAACTACCGGGTGATGAGCACGCGGATAAACCCCTATTCAGGCGAGATGGAGATAACCGGGATGAGGGAGGAACAGGGTCAATTTCCAGTGCTGCCGGGGCTTTTTCTTCACTGGATACTTATGGGGCTCTGGAACTGGCTCTCTGGCTGGCTCCTTTCGCTGTTCGGCATAAGCAGGGACAAGAATCCCCTGCGGCTCCAGTTCCATTACGGGTATGCCTTAAAGGAGGATTATCCCCCAGGAGGGTATGGAAGAAATGGGAATAACGGCTATGGCAGAAATGAAGTGAAAAGGCGATACAACAATGGATGGGAAAACAACCTGGCGCGAGAGCTCTATACCTTCGACTGAGACCCCTTCTTAACGACTACAAGGCGGTCCTTCAGATCCAGGTTGGGTCTCTTAGGCTGCGTGAGCGGCATCATTCCAAGCGTCCGGAGCAGGACGATTCCTGGAGGCGCCTTTTCAAAGCGCACGCCTTTGGGGTTAACCCAGGGGCCGTAGATTGAGGGTCTTAATGGTTTCTTCATCGAATTCTCACCCAATCTAATTATGGGACTCCATGCAGGGCTTGTCAAGAAGAATGGAAGCAGGGCTTTAGGTAAAGGCAGCCGAAGAATATGTATCAAGTAATTGGCCATAGGAATAGTACTTTCGTTTTGTCCTCCTCCGGTGTTGTGATATTAAGGAAATGTGTATTCCATTCTCAGATTAACTTCCTCCGAAAGGTCTAGGTAACAGATGGGTTCTTTTCTCGTCGAATGTGATGTAGAGCAACTATTGGTTTCTATTGGTGCGTGGATGAGAGACAATCATTTCTGTGGGCCAAAACAGGAAATATGTCTGGATTCTCCCCCAGGGGGCAGAGCAGATCTGAGGACTGCGGCTGTCCGACGGCACTTGTTATGGGGGGTTAACATGAAATGGGAATTTTTTGAACGCAAGACGGGAAGCACTTTTCTAAGAATGACTGTTAGGCCCTATAATCGGATAATTGTTCTATTCATAGCTAATTGGATTCTGGTTGCAATCCTTTCGGTGAGTTTTTTTGATGCTCTTTGGGGATGGACGTTTTCCAACTTCTCCCTTCGGATGGTAGGCAAGCTAGGGCTCCAGTATTTAGGCATGGTAGTACTTTTGTGTTTGGGGCATTGGTTAACCTGGCTAGTTAGAATAAGATTGACAGATTTTGAGAAATCTTTTTGGGATTTCCTAGGCGATACCCACAGAACCAATGTGGTCTTGGGCATTTCCCCCAACGTCTTTCCGATATGGCTAATCTTACTGGGAGACCTTGGCACATTGGGGATTATGATGTACGTGGCATCTCCCTTAGAATGGTTTTATTTGCTTTTTATCCTCGTCTATGTAGCGATGGAACGCATACCTGTTTACACCGAGCTGTTATTGGAAAAGAGCTATCATGAACAGTGGAAGTTGAGGCTGATGAATCTTATGGCTAGATGGACTAGATGTCTGTTTTCTTTCTTGGCTATGGTTTTGGTGCTAGCGGCATTAAATCAAGCAGTTCTAACAACGAGTCGTTTTGATCGAGTCCTTCATAAGGATGTTAGAGTTAACGACCTAATTAAAATGGGTCTCAGTGCCGAATCTTCTCGGCAAGGTCATCTGAATTTGGAAAAGCAGAATTTGGAATTACTGAGGAAATCTTTCTCCAGACTTACGTCATTGGCAAATGTGGGGTTCTTAATCCTACTGTCGTTCGGTCTAGCAATGCTTGTTTTCCCGTCGATCAAATTACTGGCAGACACACCGAAAGAATGGAATAAGGCTCTTGGAGCACCAGATGAATCACCGGGATCTGGAATAGCCTATTTTCCTTTCTTAGAGAAAAAGAACGAAAAAAGAACCACAGGAATATTTGAGGCAGCGGTTTTCTCCCATTACGCACTGGCAAGCATTCTAAACTTGGGGGGCATAGCCGTAGGTATTGATGGTCTAGGATACGCTTTATTCAACAAAGCATTGCTATTCAAGGGGTGTGAAATATGTTTCTCATGGCTCTTTGCCATACCTACAGGAGTACTGGGTGAATGCGGTGGAAGGATTTTTTCGATGTTCTGGGTTTTTTGTCTTTCCTTTCCCTTGATCTTATTCTTGTTTGTACTGTGTGACCGAATTATGGGATCAATTCGCCGGCTTCTATATCGCAGAAAGAAGCCAATCCTTGAGAGCTCCCTGGAGGATAAGTTCCAAGTCATAAGCGAGTTCATGTTGAGACTATGTCAGAATTCAGGAATGATAATGCCGGAATTGGTTATTACGAAAGAGAATTATATGCAAATTTATATAAAGGGAGGGCTGATCAAGAAAAGAGCTATTCTCTTCATTTCCCTAGAATCGCTAAAGAGATTGGAAAAACAAGAATTAATGGCCGTAACGGCTCACGAATTAGGACACTTAAAAAGTAATTTGAGACGAATCGAGTGGCTTCGAGCTTTGTCCGTAATTTCCTTTTTTTCGAATTACTATCTGACATTATTGTTGGATACAAGGGGTTATGAGAGGGAAGCAGATGGCTTCTCGATTAATGTGACGGGCGATGGGGAAGCCTTAATTGATGCGTTGATCAAGACTGCGACATTCAATACAAGAAAGCCACCAGTTGGATTTCCTAGGATGATGATGGAAAGGTTGAATGACGCTGGATATCATAGACTTGCAGGCTACCTAAGAAGCCTTGCTGCGAGCATGGAATTCTTCTTTGGAGGAGGACTCTTAGGATATTCACATCCCCCCCTCATCCAAAGAGTCGCTGATATCAGAGGAATGGTAAGGTGAGAGACATAGTATTAGAGAAGTCATATGAAGTTAGTAGGTGTATTGTGTTGGCAAAATATCCAGAGGAATTGGAATTCATCGACCTCATTTGGGAATCGATCAAAGAAATATTGGAGGAATGCTCTCAAGATGACCTAAGCGGATGGCCGATAGCCGAGAGGACAACAAGGCCTCCGGGTCTTGGTTTCATCGGTCCAGAGGCCCTAAGATCATCAGCTAAGCATATTATGATTCTTATTCCAGCGGTATTGGGGAACCTATTCGCGCATGAGGTTTCAAATGCTGATGAGGTACAGAAGAGCGTTGTAGCTGATCTAAATAGATTTGGAGAATTATTCTCGGTTCCCAAACGTTTAGTGCGGCATCTAGAGAACGTATTGCCAGATATGTTGCTTCAGATTCCAGAGGACTTAGCAAGTATAGAAACTTGTTGGAAGGTGCTTCCCGGCGGAAAGAAGAAACCGATTACAATCAAGGAAGCCAGGATCCTTCCATTTGAGACATCTGAATATGTTGCGCTAGTAAATATGTTAAATCCTCGAAGGCCTTTTCTGTATGTGCGCGGCGAGAAATTGCTCGTGCGGGCAAGGGCGGTGCAAGTTCTCGTAAGCCTCTTAAGAAGGGACGGAGGAGTCTGCAGTTATGAGGAAATTATTGAGCACGTGTGGGGGAAAATGATTGAGCACTTGCCCCTATCTGAGGGAGACAGGTATACAGAAAGAGTGGAAAGAACGATAAACGTAGCACTGAAGGGGGCGTCTCCTATGCTAAGAAGGGATATTCTAAACATACCTAACCAAGGATACAAGGTGCAGGGCGACTTGTTAAGGTATTGTGTAATTGAAAGGGAGCTCTTATAACTTTTCTTGCTTGTCTTTCGGAAGACTCAAATACCAGCTCTCAAAAGGTATATAGCTGAAGTCACGATATCTTGGCCACCCATCCTTGTAGTCTGCATCATAATATGCATCCCACGGAGGATCTCGGATACGCAGATTAAGTACATCCAATACCGACCCTCTTATTTCTTGTTTTGTGAGACACTCAATTTCGATTTTGAACGCAACTGGATTCCGATAGTCGCTTTTAATCTTGAATCCTAATCTGTCTACCAGATTCGTTAAGCATTTCCCCTGCACATCACATGATTTTTTAGGATACTGAAAGATAATGATGCGATAGGTTGAAAGCGGGTTGGATTTTTCGGACTCTAATTCTTTTTGGATATCTTCGAAATGCTCACCGAATTCGATTCCGGGTATTATGAAGTGAGTCAGGCACCGATCATCCCTCGCAAGACCTTGCTTCCTTGCAATATCGTGAAATTCTTCCTTTATCTTTAGACCATAATCACAATATATTCTGTCACCTATTGGGCCTCTGTATCTTGTTCTCATTCCTGCTTTCTGGAGAATCTCACCCAAAGTCTTTCCTCTGGGCCTGAATCCATCCACCGCTATTCCTTGCCACTCAATTCCCATTCCAAGTTCGGTTTCGTGCCGCACATAATCACCATTCAATAATAGCAAACTCCCGCTATATAAGCTTTCCAGCCGAAATCTTAACCGAAATTAAGTTTTCGCTTTCGGAGAAGGCCTTTTTGACATGCCTTTCATGAAGTGGTAAGCAAAAGATAGCTATGAGAGGATATGAAGACTAGGATAAAGGGAGAAACCTTTTCGGTCTGTTCTGCCAAGCAAAATGTATGCGAAGGCCATCACCGTCAAGATTCCCACGAGCGGCCAACAGCTCAGGCTGGTTCTGCAGGTCTGGTTCAACTCCACTCCAAGGGAGGTCCTGGAAAAGGCCGGCCTGTTCGGGTACGCGCTCTTGTCTCCCGAAAGGAAGCGGCTTGATCTTGATGATCCACGATTTTACTGGTTGATCCGGGACGGGGAGGAGTTGGTGGCTTTTCAGAAGGAGGTGATAGATAGCGACTGAGGCCGGAATTGTGGCCGCAGGTAGCGGCCTTGATAGATGAACTTGAGCGGAAAGGAGAGAGATATGAACGAGCCAAGAGAGCCAGAAGATGGGCATATGGTTTTGGCGCGGCCGTCTCCTATGGAGCCGGTGATCATTAATGAGGCCAACAGACGCTACTGGCAGCAGCAGGCCGAGATAAATAAGAACCGAGAGAAATTGAGGTATTGGGAGGAGAAAAAACAGGACGCTGAAAGAAGAAAGAACGCTTTGCTCAACAACCTTGGGGTTCCGGTGGATGTCGCGACAGTCATCTACCGGTGGAACTTGTGGGGTCTTCTCTTTGCCATCCCCCTCATGGCCGGAGTGACCTTCGCGGTTACCTATATTGCTCTGTTGCCAAGCTTCTATGCTCGGAAGTTATGGGCGGCTGTGATTGCCTCAGCCGCAGCCATCTCGGCTGTCATCGGGGTGGAGCTCTTCCTGCATGGCCTGGAAAGGGTTCTTGCACAGCGGTATAGGCAACTTTTCAATGCTATTGTGACCATCCTCATGGTCGCGTGCCTGTTCGGAGGGATGATGCAGCTTGCGCAGGCGAGGGCGCTTCAGATGAAGCTCCAGAGCTGCGAGACCGAATCGGTCTTGGAGGACGAGTCAAAGGCGGCCACGGGATCGGATGTGGACATAGACGACATCAAAAAACGCATTGACCGGCTGAACAGGAGAGGGATGATTCTCCTGGCTGTCTCATTTGACTGGCTTTTCGGCCTGTATGTGTTCCGGGCCAGGAAGAACTACCTCACCTTCAAGCCGCTTATGAATGCTTTAAGGGATGAGGGGAAAGCGGAGAACAAGATACAGAAGTTGAGGGTCAAGAACGCCGGAATGGGTGCCTAAGAAAGGAGGCGGGCATGGAACGGGAAGGGTTTGTTTCGCAGGTTCTGGATGAGGTGGAGCGGAGGCAAATATGGGTTCAGAGGCTGCTTTTTCTGCTCCTGCTTGGGCTCTTTGTGGGGCTGCTGGGCTTGTTCTTCTTCCTCTCCGAAAGCGTGGCAGCCGAAGGGGGCCGATTTATCTTGTTTTGCTACGACGTCACCGGCAGCACGGATGGGGGGGACCGGCTGGAAAACGAGAGAGGCCTCATCAGGGCGTTGGATTCCCTCAAGCCGGGCGATGAAGGCCAAATAATGCTTATCACGGAGAACACCTTCTCAAAGCCGGAAGACGTCATCCGGTTCAAGATGCCGGGCGAAGCCGGTTACTTCAACGAGGAAATCAGGATGAGGAAAATCCAAATCATCAGGGAGTTCCGGCAGAAGATAGAGAAAATCCGCAAAAGCAGGGCCGGGACCTCCCTGATAGACGGTATGTTCATGTTCACCAGGCTCCTTAACGAACATCAGGGAAAGAGGCGGATTCTCGTTATCTTCTCTGACATGAGGCAGTGCCTCCCGGGCATGAACGAGGACACCATCATGACAAGAGGCGAGGAGATCCTCTCCAGCCTCAGGGGTGACGGCCTCATCCCCGATATGCGCGGGATTGAGGTTTACTGCAGGGGGGTGAGCACTGCCAACTTCAGCCTTAAGGCATGGAAGAAGCTGGAGGAGTTTTGGCGGAGCTACTTCTCAATGGCAGGGGCCACCCTGAAGTGCTACGACATGGGCAGAACCAGGCAGATTGACTGAGAGGATCGCTGTGGCTGAACTCAAAAACATCACCCGAAAGCGCATCTTCCTGGGGGGAAGGGTTTCCGAGTCCGGAAACATGGCATATGGCTCCGAGGTCACCGAGACGCCCGAACTCACGGAGACCGTGGACATCGTGGCATTCTGCGATTGCGGCCACAAGGAAAGCGCAAAGGTCTTCCGTGATAGGTTTACCGGGCTCGTGGTCTGCGAAAACTGCCTGGTCACCTGCGCCAAGTGCCAAACAAAGGTGTGGGTCGGGGTTGCGAAAAAGGCATGGGGCTCGGAGGAGCGGTTCTGTCCCGACTGCTCCTCCGGCCGCCTCTTGAAAAGCCTAAAGAATATTTTACTCGGTGGGCTAACGGACAAATAGGAGGGATTGAAATGCTGCTCGCTGCTTCGGTCGGCGGTTTGTTGGGCCTGCTTGCTGCCTTCTGGGCCAATAGGCTAATTGGACATAGCTACGGCGTGGTCCCGGTGGTCCTGTTTATAGGCTGGCCCTGCATTGGGGCATATCTGGCAGTGACACTCACCAAGAACTTCCTGAGGAGCCTAAGGGGATGAAAGACGAGCTGGAGGAACTTGCCGTAGACTTGGGGAAGAACCGACCGGACGTTGAGGATATCCTCCGCAGAGCGGAAGTGTTCCCTCAGCAAAGGGAGAAGTTCATTCGGCTGCTTAAGGGCCTTGCTGCTCGGGAGGAGAGGGACTGGCTTAATCGGCGCATCTTTCAGGAATTCTCTGGCGAATATCCTTCTCCTCCGGAGTCATATTCCACTCATAAGTTAACGGTCGGCACCACCGGAGCAGGGAAGTCAATGTCGGCCTTCCTTGAAGCCTGTGCGCTGGTGGAAAAAGGAGCGAAGCTCCTTGTATTGGATTACCAGAACCATTTTACAGACTTGGGCTTGATATACCCTGAAAAGGTTGGAGTGGCATGGCCTGATCGGCTTAAAATCAATCTGCTTGAAAGGTACGGGAACGAATCTCCGGAAGAGGTGGCGGGCAGCCTCGCAGCAAGAGCGCGCGAGGACTTCTATTTCAGAGACATGTCCGAGAACATCTTCTTTGAGGAAGCCGTGGGAGTGATGAAGAAGCATGAAAACGCGACGATTTATCATTTGATAAAGGAGATCTCGGCAAGGCTGGCCAAGATCAATGTCAGGGAAAGAAGCCACGGAGCCATGGTGACAATTCTTAACAGGCTGAACAGGGTAATAACCGAACTCCCCCATACTTTTGCCTGTTCAAGAGGATTTCCCATTGAATTCTTTCTGGATGACAAGAGCGTTGTTTTTCCCTTGCAGGGGCTCCAGACATACACCAGCAATTTCCTTGTCAATCACATCATCAGCCTTGTTTTGAGGAACAAGAACCCCTCGGATGCGGCTCAAATCGTTTTCATCATTGATGAGTGCCAGAACTACATCAACCGCCAGCGGGAGGCACGGATGGATCTGGGCGAGGTCTTTATCTACTCCGCCCTGAGGGTCAGCAGGAAGCTCAACATAGGCTTCTTTCTGCTCAGCCAAACCATGTCCTCGTTCTCTGCCGCGATCCTATCCAACACGAACAGCCTTTTCGTGGGGAAGTTGCTGAACGGGCAGTGAGTGCGGGCCGCAGCCCTAAGGTTAGGGCTCAACGATGATCAAGCCGGAGCTCTTGTGTCGCTGCCCGGTCGGAATTTCATCGTCCAAACCCCGGATTGCCCTGAGCCTTCGCAACTGGAGATCCCCTATGTGGAAAGAAAGAAATATGATCCGAGGGAGATAGAAGCTGCGACGAGGGAGAGATTGCTGAAGGTTCCGTTCGTTCCCTTTGATGCAAGGGAGATTGAAAGTTCAGGCAAGCGAATCACCTCGCGGGATGGAGAGATTAGCAAAGACCATATGGGAATTTTGGAGGATATCATAGAGAGACCTTTCGCGACCTTGATCGAGCGTGAAAAGAAATTGCGCATCCCCCCTGAGTCTCTCGCCAAGAGGATGAGCGAACTGCTGGGGATGCGCCTGATTCGCCCCCTGGAGGATTGCAGCACAGGGAAGAAGCCTTTCAAGACAACATTCATAACAGAAGAAGCCGCCAGGCTCCTTGGAAAGGATTACGGAAAGTGCATTCCTCCGGGGAAGGGCGGGGTTAACCACCGGTGGGTTCAGCATTGCCTGAAACAAGCGCTGGAGAATAGCGTAATTGAGTTCCAGTCAGGGGATTTGGTCCAGTATTGCAACGGCCTGAAAATGGTCTGGGAGATAGAAATGAATCCAAAGGAGCCCCATGTCCTGGAGCAAATCCAAAGAGACCTTGCGAACTTTGACCGGATAACAATGGTGGCCAAGAGCCAGGCGGATTTGAAGGTTCTGGTGAACAGTGTAAAAAAGCACTTCGGGAGTGATGAGAGGATCAGTTTTACAACGGTGGGGGAGGTGCTCAAGAATGGAACTGCCGCCCGACTTCTTGCAGGACGAGCTTGAAAGGCAGACAGAAGGGCCGCTGAAAAACCTGCTCAAGGATATGCGGTTTGAGGATCCGCTTTCCGAGGCCATGGGAAGAATAGAAAACCAAATGGAAGCTCCCTACAGGGTGGAATTATGGTCAGAAATCCTTCGCAGAGAAAGGACCCCCATCTCCTTAGACCGGCCTTTCCCATCTGCCGCTAACCAGACACGCAATTCAGCCCAGCCTCTCTTCCAGGAGGCCCTGGAGCCGGATATGCCCCAAGAGCAAAGCATCCTCCGCCACGCCCCTAGCCCTGGCCCGCCTGTGGCTGAGGATGCTTACCTGGGCTTTGTCCAGATTGAACCCCCCAGATTCGGCAGGATAAGGCCCAGCAGGGCAGGAATCAGGGTCCCGCAGGACGACTCGGAGATCTATTGTTTCAAAGAGCACCAATACCAGGATAAGCAGCAGTGTGAGGATGAGTGCTCCCATTGGGATGAAGAATCCCGGCGGTGCTGTTACGATGAGAATGAGGAAGAAGCAGAATAAGCGGTGGGAGGTTGAGATTAAGTTCGTCCCGTTTGAGACGGAGTCGCGCCGGCAAGAATCTTATCGCGCATGGGCACAAGCCTTTTTGAGCGGGAAGAGGAAAGAGCTGGTTTATGAAGCATCCAGAGAAAGCGAAACATGTGCGAATCCAGCCGAGAAGGCTATGCAGCATGCTATTCAGCATCATTCCCTCACCGAGAACAAATAAACCCGCCCCCTGACCCTCGCCCTTTCCGCCTTTATCAGCTTGAGCCGGGCCATTGTGTTAAGGTAATGCGAGTAGGTCCTCTTGGCAATCGGCTCAAGTCCCTTGTTTCCGCACTCTTCCCGGTAAAGCTCCCACAGCCTGCTGGAAAGCATGCCCTCCGATCCTTCAATGAAGTCGTAAAGCATCTTGCTGTGCTCACCCAGCCGCTTGAGGGTATAGGATTTCATGAAGCCCCTTATGCCGCCGAAGGCCTCCTTGATATGATCCGGGTCAATCTTCTCGGCTGTCTGTGTGTGCGCCAATTCAGCCGTGCCCCTTAAGGTCTGTATTGCAGCCCGAGCGTCTCCCTCGGCCAGCTGCGCGATTTCCTTCAGGGTTTGCTCGCTCCAGGAGTCCGGAGACAAGGACATGGATGCCCTTTCCCGCAGAATCGCAGCTGTCTCCTCTTGGCTGTAATCGGGAAATTCAATAAGCTGCGGCTGCAAGCGGGACCTTGTTCTTCCGTTCAGGGAAAGAAGCGCCTCCCTTCCTTCGGATATGCAGACAAGGCCAATCTTGCCGAAAGACAGATTGTAAAGGAGATTGCTTCTCTCTTTCCAGGGCAGGAAATCGATCTCGTCCAGTATGATGAGGAGCGGCCTGTCTCTCGCGTAACGCCCCAGTTTCTCCAGCTTCACCCTCGCATCCCGCTCGTTTCCGAATCCCGCCCTCAGCTCGTTGAGAATGAAATCCAGGATGGAAAAGAAGGAGTTGTACATGCGGCAGTTGACATGGACTGATGCCACCCTGGATTTATCGTAGATCTCTTGAGAAAGGAATCTCGCAGTAGCTGTCTTCCCGGTGCCCGGCCTGCCATAAAGCCAAGCGTGAATGGGCTTCTCATTCCTGAGGACGGGCGAAAGGCAGGATCTGAGACGGCTGACCTGGGTTTCCCTGCCGGAAATGCTCTTGGGATGATAGCCCTCGGAGAGGATACTCGGGTCCAGAAGGATAGCCCCCTCGTCCTCCTTCCATGCCATGCTTTTCCGTTGGTTTAAGGGATAATAAAAGATTGTTTAAACTTTTTGCCTTTCTTGCTCTTAAGACTGCTATCCTTCTATTCTCGTTGGCAATCCGGATTCCCTCAGGCGTTTAATCCTTTCCTCATGCGGAAGTTTCTTCTCCTCATGCTGTCCGTCATACCATGCCTGAATATCCTTGTTCTTGGCTCCGCAGTTCGGGCAGTCGCCCTGGATGAAGTATTTCTCATCCACCCTTCTGAAGGTTGTTTTGGCACCAGCAGAAATGCGCGAGACCTTCCCCTGGGCAAAACTCGGCTTGTGAAAGGCCGCTACACCCATCTTATGGCAAAATGGGCATTCCACGATAGCTTTTCCGGGATTGTAGGTAATCACCTGCCTTTAATTGGAAATGCTGATATTTAAGTCCCTAAGGGGGGACTTTTTTCCTTGTCAAGAGCCCCCGTTTGGTTCAAAATGCGGCCAGAAATGCTTTTTAACGAAAAACCTATAAAGATTATCAACATAAATGCAAGCGGGGGATGTGATGGCTGGGAAAACTCGTGACAACGGGGCAAACCTTGGTTTTGAGCAGAAGCTCTGGCAGGCGGCGGATAAGCTGAGGAGTAATATGGATGCTGCTGAATACAAGCATGTCGTCCTCGGCTTAATCTTCCTGAAATACATCTCCGATGCGTTCAATGAACTGCACAAGAAGCTCTCGGCCGAGAAGAGCCACGGGGCAGATCCCGAGGATCCGGATGAGTACAGGGCGGAAAACGTTTTCTGGGTGCCAAGAGAAGCGCGTTGGGAGCATCTTCAGAAGAACGCCAAGCAGGCGACCATTGGGAGGATTGTTGATGACGCAATGGACGCCATTGAGCGGGACAACCCCTCCTTAAAGGGAGTCCTGACCAAGAACTATGCGAGGCCAGCGCTTGACAAACAAAGGCTCGGTGAGCTGATAGACCTGATAGGCACCATTGGCTTGGGGGATGCGGAGAATAGGAGCAAGGACATCCTCGGAAGAGTGTATGAGTATTTCCTCGGGCAGTTCGCGGATGCCGAAGGCAAGAAAGGGGGGCAGTTCTACACCCCAAGAAGCATCGTAAAGCTGCTGGTTGGGATGATTGAGCCCTACAAAGGCAGGGTGTTTGATCCATGCTGCGGCTCGGGAGGGATGTTCGTCCAAAGTGAAAAATTCGTTAAAGCCCATGGTGGAAGGATTGGCGATATTGCTATCTTTGGGCAGGAATCAAACCAAACCACATGGCGGCTCTGCAAGATGAACCTCGCTATTCGCGGCATAGATTCCGATATTCAATGGGGGGACAGCTTCCATAAAGATCTGCATAAGGACTTGAAGGCAAATTTCATCCTCGCCAATCCTCCATTTAATGATAGCGATTGGAAAGGTGAGCTTCTGAGAGACGATGGACGGTGGAAGTATGGGACGCCACCGACAGGAAATGCCAACTTTGCCTGGGTTCAGCAGTTTATCTACCATCTCGCTCCGAATGGAATCGCAGGGTTTGTTCTTGCCAACGGCTCCATGTCTTCAAACACTTCCGGCGAAGGAGAGATAAGGAAGAATATTATTGGGGCCGACCTGGTTGACTGCATGATGGCATTACCAACCCAGTTGTTTTACAACACACCGATCCCGGCATGCCTCTGGTTTGTTACGCGGGATAAGAAGAACCAAAGGTTCAGAGACAGGCGCCGAGAGGTCCTCTTTATCGATGCCCGGAAGGTGGGCATCCTGGTGGACCGCAGGCACAGGGAACTCACGGACGAGGAAATAAACAGGATCGCCTCCACATACCACGCGTGGCGCGGAGAAAGAGGCAAGTACGAGGATATCAAGGGGTTTTGCAAGTCTGTCACCTTGGAGGAAATAAGGCAGCATGGCCATATCCTTACTCCTGGCCGTTACGTGGGCGCCGAGGATGTTGAAGAGGATGAAGAGGCATTTGACGAGAAGATGAAGAAGCTCACATCAGAGCTGGCTGACCAATTCAGGAAGTCACGAGAGCTAGAAAAGCAAATAGAAAAGAACCTTGTGGGGATAGGATATGACCTCTAAGACCAGCACGAGACCCAGAGAAACTCAGATTGGGACACTTCCTGAAGGTTGGACAGTTTCGAAGGTTAGAGAGGTGGCCAAGGTCAATGAGCTGTCAATTAATAAGGATTTCAAACAAATAGAAATTGAATATATAGACATATCATCGGTTGAAAATAGGCAAGTCCTGGAGGTTCAGCATTTGCTCCTGTCTCAGGCCCCAAGTAGGGCAAAAAGAATAGTCAGAGACAAAGACATTCTAATTGCTACTGTAAGACCGAACCTAAAGCATTTCGCCTTTGTCAAGAAGGCGAGCTCGACCACCATAGCATCCACAGGCTTTGCAGTAATAACTTCCTTTGGGATAAACCCTTATTACCTGTACTATTATCTTACAACAGACGAATTTACTAATTTTCTGTCTCAAATAGCTGACACGCATACTTCTGCATATCCTGCATTCAACCCCGATATCATAGAAAACTCGGAGGTAGCGTTTCCCTCCGATCCAAGAGAGCAAGAGAATATTGCTGGAATACTAAGCGCCTTAGATGACAAGATAGAACTCAATCGCCAGATGAACGCAACCCTTGAAAAAATCGGCCAAGCCCTTTTCAAGCACTGGTTCATTGACTTTGAATTCCCCAATGAAAAAGGCAAACCATACAAGTCAAACGGCGGAGAGATGGTGGACTCGGAATTGGGGGAGATACCCAAGGGGTGGAGAGTGGGGCAAGTCTCGGGGTTAGTCAATCACATTAAAGATACGATCAATCCAAATGATTATCCCGAGAAGATTTTTTTCCATTACAGCATTCCCTCTTACGATGAACAAAAGCGGCCTTCTGTCGAAAAGGGGAACTTTATTAGGAGCAATAAATTTGTTGTGAAATCAAATTCCGTTTTGATTTCAAAACTTAACCCGAGAATGCCGCGAGTCTGGCCAATGGGAAAGATTGATGAATCATGCTCGGTTTGTTCTACAGAGTTTCAAGTCTTAGTCCCTAAGAAGAGATCGTATTATGGCTTTGTGCGCTTCTCATTTAGTAGTGGTGATATTAAAGATGAGATGAAATTATTGGTCACTGGGACAAGTAGTAGTCATCAAAGGGTTAGACCTGAAGATATATTGAATCTCAAGATATTGATACCGGTTGAAGACGTTTTTCAAGGGTTTGAAGATATAACCTCTTGGCTCCAGCAAAAGATATGGCAACTCGGAACAGAAAACGAGGTCTTGATAAGAATCCGTGATTCCCTCCTTCCCAAGCTCATGTCAGGACGGATTCGAATATAAAACATTACAGTACATAGGAGAAGTTAAATAATAGGAGGATGTTGTATTATGAGCAACGAAATTGAAAATAATTCAGAAGATATTCAGATGGAATCTATTGAAAGCGAAATTGAGGATTTGGAGAGCACACCAGTTGAATTTGAAATAGCTACTTATCCTGCAGATTATACCCTCGAAGTCCTTTATCAAAAATGGAAATCGGAGGACATCGTAATTCCTAAATTCCAGAGGGGGTTTGTTTGGAAAATCTCACAGGCATCTAGGCTTATAGAATCTTTCATGTTGGGTTTGCCGGTTCCTCAGATATTTGTTTATGCGGATCAAGAACAAAAATCCCTGGTTATTGATGGACAGCAAAGGCTTAAGAGCATATTCTTTTTTTTGGAGGGACTATTTGGTGAGGAAGATAAATTAGGAAAGAGAAAAGTGTTCAAATTGGAAGGGATAAACGAGAATAGTAAGTGGCTGGGCAAAACATTTGCCGAATTTACCGAATCTGATAAGAGGAAGTTTAAAAATTCTGTTCTTAGGGCAATTATTATCAAACAACTTAATCCAAGCGATGACACAAGCGTATATCATATCTTCGAGCGACTCAATACTGGAGGGACATTACTTAAAAACCAAGAGGTTAGAAATTGTGTTTATGGGGGCAAATTGAACGACTTATTGTTGGATTTAAACAAGTACCCCCCATGGAGGAAATTATTGGGGAAAACAAAATTGGACAGCCGGCAAAAAGATGTGGAGCTTATTCTAAGATATACGGCGCTATATCACTGGGGTGAAGACTACAAAAAGCCCATGAAAGATTTCTTATCCAAATTTATGAAAAGAAATCGTAACCCTGATGAAAAAGTCATCGAAAAAGAGCGTGAGCGGTTTACAAAAACCTGTGATCTAATATTGAAAACTTTAGGGGAGAAGCCATTCAATCCACGTGGCGCCTTAAATGCGTCAGTGTTTGATTCGGTATTCGTAGCATTTTCTAAACATCTGGAATCATGTCCAAGCGATATTGAAAAGCGTTACAGGGATTTAAACGCTGAAGAGGAGTTCAGTAAATTCACTAGGAGCTCAACCACTGATGTTGAGGTAGTTAAGGGACGATTAGAGAAGGCAGAAGAAGTGCTATTTAAGGATAAATATGAAGCTGGTAAACGTTGAATCAGCTATTAAATTGTGCAAAGAGCATTTGGATAATACCGGGGCCAAAGGCACAGAAATAGAGTCAATCTTAACGAAATATCTATTGGTCCACATTTGTGGAGCCTATGAGACAGAAATTAAAAGAATGGTAGCACAGAGAGCCGCAAAAGCCGGGGATAAAGAGCTTGAGTCATTTGTGAGAAACTCAATAAAGGCATTTCGAAGCCTAAGAATGGAAGATATCAGAGGAAGCTTATTGGGCCGGTTTAGCGATGGGTGCAGGGCAATATTTGACAGCAAGATTTCGGGAACAGAGGCAGAAATTCGTTTTACTAACATTGTCCTCAATCGCCACTCGCTTGCGCACGGAAGTGAGATTAACATCACATTCGATGAATTAGTGGAATCTTATTACAAGGCAGGAAAAATATTGACGGCTATTAAAGAGGCGTTAGGAATTAATGGGGGTTGTACGTGACCCGCGCAATGACCGAATCAGAGGTTGAGCAGGCAGCCCTGGATATCCTCGGAGAGCTAAACTACAAGACGCTCTATGGTCCTGACATCGCCCCTGCCCCCGAGGGAACAAGACCGGAGAGGGAAAGCTACTCCGATGTCGTCCTGGTGGATAGGTTAGCTAAGGCAATTGAGAAGATTAACTCGACCATCCCGAAGGAGGCAAGGGAGGAGGCCGTCAAGAAAGTCCTCAGAGTGGAAAGCCAGAATCTGGTTGCCAACAACCAGGCCTTTCACAACATGCTGGTCAACGGTGTTGATGTTGAGTATAGAAAGAGGGATGGCCATGCGGCGTGGGATAAGGTCTGGCTTTTTGATTTTGCGGATCCGGACAATAACGAGTTTCTGGCGGTCAATCAGTTTACGGTGATTGAAGACAACTGCAACCGCCGGCCTGACATTGTCATTTTTGTGAATGGCCTGCCTTTGGCCCTGATTGAACTCAAGAACCCGGCCGACGAGAACGCTACGGTCTGGACTGCCTTCAACCAATTTGAGACGTACAAGAACGAGATCCCCTCCCTGTTCCATTACAACGAGCTTTTGGTGATTAGCGATGGGATGGAGGCAAGGACAGGCACAGTAAGCTCCGGGAGAGAATGGTTCATGCTCTGGAGGATGGTGGACGGGAAGGAGATAAAATCGGACATCAAGAGCAAGTCAATGGAAGTCCTCCTGAAAGGAATTTTTGAGAAGAGGCGCTTCCTTGATATCGCGAGGCACTTCCTTGTTTTTGAAAAGGAGCAGAATGTCCTCCTCAAGAAGCTGGCAGGGTACCACCAGTATTACGCTGTCAACAAGGCCCTTGAAGCGACGGTCAAGGCCTCAAACCCCAAAGGGGACAAGCGGTGCGGGGTTGTGTGGCACAGCCAGGGCTCGGGGAAAAGCCTTACCATGGTTTTTTACACCGGGAAGCTCGTTCTTTCCCTGGATAACCCCACGATTATGGTATTGACCGACAGGAATGACCTGGATAACCAACTTTTCGAGACGTTCAGCCGTTGCCACGAAATACTGAGGCAAGAACCCGTACAAGCCGAGACAAGAGAGGGCCTCAGAGAGCTTCTCAAGGTCGCGTCCGGGGGGATTGTCTTCACCACGATACAGAAATTCCTGCCGGACCCAAAGAGCGACTCCTACCCGTTGCTCTCCGAAAGGCGAAACATAGTGGTCATAGCCGATGAGGCTCACAGAAGCCAATACGACTTCATTGACGGCTTTGCCAGGCACATGAGGGATGCCTTGCCCAATGCCTCATTCATCGGCTTCACCGGGACGCCGATAGAGAAGGCAGACCGGAACACCCCGGCAGTGTTTGGAAACTACATTGACATATATGACATTGAAAGAGCGGTCAATGACGGAGCAACGGTAAGGATTTATTATGAAAGCAGGTTGGCAAAGCTTGAGCTGAAGCCGGAAGAGCGGCCGAAGATTGACCCCGAATTTGAAGAGGTGACAGAAGGCGAGGAGGTGGAGAAGAGGGAGAAGCTGAAGAGCAAGTGGGCACGGCTTGAGGCATTGGTAGGCAGCGAAAAGCGGATAAGGAACGTAGCAAGAGACATCGTCAGCCACTTTGAGGAAAGGCAGAAGGTCCTTGACGGCAAGGCGATGATTGTCTGCATGAGCAGGAGAATCTGTGTGGAGCTGCATAATGAAATCATCAGGCTGAGGCCGCATTGGTACAGCAAGGACGATGGCAAAGGTTTCCTAAAAGTCGTAATGACCGGCTCAGCAGGGGACCCTGTGGGATGGCAGGAGCACATAAGAAACCCGAAAAGAAGAAGGAACATTGGAGGCAGGATGAAGGAGCCCGATGATTCCCTCAAGATCGCTATTGTCAGGGACATGTGGCTTACCGGATTTGATGTTAAGAATCTGACCACCATGTACATAGACAAGCCCATGCGCGGCCATGGCCTGATGCAGGCAATAGCGAGGGTGAACCGCGTCTTCAAGGACAAGCCGGGCGGCCTGATTGTTGATTATATAGGGATAGCCGATGAGCTGAAGAAAGCCCTGTCGGAATATACGGAGGGCGACCGGAAAGAGACGGGCATACCTCAGGAAGAGGCCGTCGCGGTGATGCTTGAGAAGTATGAGATAGTGACCGGCCTGCTGGAGGGCTTTAGCTACAAGGGCTTCTTCAAAGCAGCGCCGAGAGAGAAGATGTCTATCATAGCCGCGGCGATGGACCACGTCCTTCCGCAAAAAGACGGGAGAGAAAGGTTTGTGAAATACACGACCGAGCTGCTGTGGGCTTTTGCCCTCTCGGTTCCTAATGAAGAAGCCTTGAGAATAAGGGATGAGGTGGGCTTCTTCCAGGCGGTAAAATCCCAGTTCATCAAGAACACCACAACAGCCGGAAAGACGCAGGAGGAGCTTGATTCCGCAATCAGGCAGATCATCTCAAAGGCAATCGTTTCCGACAAGGTCGTGGACATCTTTGATTCTCTGGGGATGAAGAAGCCCGACATTTCCATCCTGTCAGACGAATTCCTTGAGGAGATCAAGGGCATGCAGCATAGGAATTTGGCGTTTGAACTGCTCAAGAAACTCCTCAACGATGAGATAAAGATAAGGGCGAGAAAGAACCTTGTGCAGTCCAAGTCCTTTGCTGAAATGCTGGAAAAGGCGATAAGAAAGTATCAGAGCAAAACTATAGAAACTGCCAAGGTCATTGAAGAGCTGATAAGGCTTGCAAAGGACATGCGGGATGCGAACAAGAGGGGCGAGAAATTAAACCTGACCGAGGAGGAGCTCGCCTTCTACGATGCCCTTGAAGTGAATGACAGCGCGGTAAAAGTGTTGGGGGATAAGACATTAAGGACAATCGCGAGAGAGCTTACAGACACCATCCGCAGGAATGTGACTATTGACTGGACCCTGCGGGAAAGCGTTCAGGCGAGACTGAGAGTTATGGTAAAAAGGATCCTGAAGAAATACGGCTACCCGCCGGACAAGCAGAAAAAAGCCACCGAAACCGTCCTGGAGCAGGCAACGCTAATTGCCAAGGATTGGGCGGAAAAGGCGGCTTAAGAGGCCCCGGCAATCGGTTACTTCAGCTTATTCTGAGCCCCAAACCCTCGTCTGCCTCTCCTTCTCCATTCTTTCCTGTGTCTCCCTATCCAGCACATTGAAGAAGTCCAAGCCCGAGAGCCGCTCCACTTCATCCACCGAGGCCAGGAAACTCGCCAGCGCGGTGTCCGGGGGTATTTTCCTATTGGGCAATACGAAGGCCAGCATCTCAATCCGACCGTCTGCCATTTCGGCCAAAATGACCTTGAAGAAATGCGTGGGCACTGCCACGTTATTCCCGCCAATGACTTGGTATTTCACATATTTCTTGCCGTCTGCCTCTGCTTCGGGAATATACAGCGGCCCTGTATAAACATACAGCTCCTTCTTTGAAAGAGCCCATTCCCTGACCCTGTCCTCAAGCCTGCTCCAGTAGTCGCGGTTGAATCCTATGCCCACTTGAGGGCTCATATTGGAAAGAAAGAAGGTATCGTCCATGGCCTTCTGACTGGACTTGTGGTCGGCCGCCGGAGCCATATGGCCGCGGTCAAAGCCGCTTCCCTTATAGTCATTTAGCGTGGACCTGAACTCAACCGGGATGGAAGGATCCTCCTTGAATTTAGATTTCTTCCTGTCAGCGTCCCCCTTGAGTCGTTCAGCATTCAAATGCTCGCAGACCCAGTGGGGAACCCGGTTGCGACCATCATACGAGAGAACGTAATCCGTCCGGTAGCGCAGTGTAGCAGTGTCAGGATAGCCATACTGCATAATCTCCTTTTCAATCTGCTGTTCCTCTTTGGATAAGGGTTGGAAACAGGAGACGGGGGAGAGGTCAAAGGACCAGGAAAAAGAAGCGAAGGCACAAAAGAGGACAAGGAATGCGATCACAACAGGCTTTCTCATTGGTTCCTCCCAAGGATTCGTCTTGTGAGCCCCAGCTTTTCTCTCGTGTTCTTCATCTGTGGAGTAAAGTCGCGCTCAGCCGCGTGCGCTATTAAGACCTTCCTCCAGGCGCGCGGCGGCTGAAGCGATGGTTAGACGCTCCCTTCATGCAGCCATTTTCCATTCGCCGCGGACCTCATGGACGACGGCAACGAATTCTTTAGGCAATTCGTTGATAACGTCGTGAATGTACGAGATGAAATCATCCAGGCAATTCGGCGAGAAAACCCTGGTCTTCAGCTTTAGATAGTCCTTCACGGGATTCGTCGTCATGAGATCCCGCATGGGGTTGTCGATGAGCATTGCATCGCAATAGGGCGCATACAATGAGATGATTGGAACATCATTGAAGTCGCTGGCGGCAACCTCCCGCTGGCCAAGTCCGACGCGGCGGCTTATTCCGGCCCACGCGGCGCTGCTTACGCGCACATAGAGTATCTCCGCAAATTCCTCCGAGTTTAAGAACCGCATCGCCATTTCCCATTTCATCTTCGAGTCGGCGCCTCTCTCGGAGAAAAAGCGGAGCACGTACTGCATGTGCTCAGAGAAGATGCTTCCTTCCATGTGGGCAGTGAGCAATTCGTAGAGGTTCTTACAAGACATTAACCGAGCTATCTCACGCTTGTAAATCTCCACCATGTTGAGAGCAACCTGACGAACTTCTAAGATGCGCTGCTCCTCAAAAGAGTTCTTGTTCTCCTTGAACGCCTCGTTGAGATCCGGCAGGCGCTCTTCAATCTGGTCCTTCACATGGCGGGCTGTCTTCACTACCGTTTCGAGCCGCCCAGTGTTGAGAGTGAAATAGATATCGTCACTCCATACGTTTGGATCGCGGCGAAGAATATCCTCCCAAACCTCGCGATCCCCTCTGTGTCAATACTACTGGTACACCTCCCCTATAGTATATTAGAGTAGAGGGCGGGGAGGAGAAAACGGTTATGATAGCTGAAAAGATCAAAGC
>Ga0315274_10000243_pt1 | contig 84128 bp, 69 predicted proteins | sample YL17G02_20_MG_FD_203700 | JGI IMG/M metagenome (GOLD analysis project Ga0315274, IMG submission 203700) | Sediment microbial communities from Yellowstone Lake, YNP, Wyoming, USA - YL17G02_20 | ecosystem: Environmental > Aquatic > Freshwater > Lake > Sediment | place: USA: Wyoming | collected... | reverse complement strand
ATGTCGACGGCCTCGTCGCTCCCGGAGCCGAAGAAGGGGACCTTACTGCTTGCCATGGCCCGCAGTGCGGGGTCGGTCTCGAAGTTCGAGTCGACGGCCTCTTTCAACTGTGCGAAAGTGACCACCCTGTCGTCGTAGATGAGCTTCTTTATGACCATCAGGGAGTCGGTAACATCCGCGAGCCCTATGCATGCCGCCCCGCTGGTGTTGTGGCGGGCCCCGCCCTTCGTGACGTCCTTTCCCTTCTTGATGGAGTCACTGATGAGCGCCGACAGCAGCGGCGTGGGGCGGATGTAGGCGTGGGCCTCTCCCATCATGTTGTTGTACTCCACCGACGCGTCGATAAGGAACTTGAACTGGGTGGTGAAAGCGCCGTAGAAGTCCTCGAACGTCGGGAAGTCACCCGCCTCGATGCTGCCTGTCCGCGGGCCCACCTCCCAGTCCATCAGAGGATGGCGCCCGTTGTTCATGGCCATCTCCAGGGCTGCCACCATGTTCATCATCTGGAAGTTGGTGTGCCCCATGTGCCTGCCCCAGATAGTCGGCTCGACGCAGCCGACGGCTGCCCAGTCGCGTAGCTCCTCGGGTGGATAGTCGAACTCCTTTAGAGATTCCATTACGGCGATATCGTTGTGCATGGAGGGCGTGGCCGCGGTGATGAGGTTAACCTCGCAGAGCCGCTTGAGATAAGTCTCGGAGTTCTTCTCGGGGTTGTACTTGGCGTTCATATTGGGGTCGCGGATGTTGAGCAGTTCCGTAACCTTCAGGAATATATAGGTCATGTCGTTGACCGCGTCTTCGCCCAGCGGGGTCACGCCACCGAGGGTGATCGCCTGGTCGGACGAGCTGCCGCCGAAAAGGTAGTTCGCCACGTCGGGGAACAAGGGAAGGTGGTCGGTGCACTTCATGAAGAAGCAGCCCACCAGCTCGATCGCTCTCCTGATATACACCTCCCGCTCCTCGGGGGTGGAAAGCTCGGCCATTTCGGCCTCGAAGTACGGCTGGAACAGCTGGTCGAGGCGGCCCAGGGACAACCCGGCGTTGGTATTTTCCATATGCAGGCCCACGAACGTTATCCAGACCGCGTTGAGCGCTTCGTCGAGTGTGTCGCAGGGGTTCTCCGGGACTTTCGCGCATGTCCGCGCCAGGCGCTCCAGCTCGGCCGTCCTGTCAGGATCTCTTTCGCGAGCGGCCTCGAGCTCGGCCTGCCTGCTGAGGTTTGCCGCGTAGGCGTTGACGCCCTGCAGACAGAGCTTCATTGCCTCCAGAGAGTCCATCTTCTCCTCCTGCGGGCCCGCGCCCAGCTCCTCGTCTATCTCGGCGATGATGCCTGACGTCCCGAGCCGGAGCAGCTTGGGGAAGTCCGCTATTGTGTGCGAGAACGCGCTGGTCTTGAACATGAATATCACGGCAAAGCGCTCGTCGAGCCTCTGGCCCAGAGGATAGTCATGTTTCACCCGCACCCACTCGCGCACGTTCCTCCTGGCCCAGAACGGGAAAACGTGATGGTGAAGGACCTCGGCTGTCTCCTCAGAGATCTCGTAGCTGTTGAGCATCCTGAACGGCGATGACCCCAGCTCCCCCCAGAACAGCGTCCCCGCTGCGTCCGGATAGCCGAGCACCCCTATCTCCATGGAGGTGGTCGTGCCCGCGATGAGGTCGTCTTTCCTTATGATGGGAGCGCGGTTCTCCATCATATATTTATATGCGCGCGCCTGCCTGAGCTCGGGCACATGGGGGTTTCCTGCATGATCGGTCTCGAAGCCGTTCTCGACGAACCAGTCGGTCATGAGCCTGGCACGCTCACAGCAGACCTCTGGCTTGACCGTGAAGTGGATGTCCAGGAATCTGGCGAGCCTGGGGAAATCCTCGAGGGAGTATCCGGAGAGGTACGGCTCGGGCAGGTGCTTGACCCCGGGGTCGATGCTTTCAGCCTTCATCCGGTCCCGTCGCCTGTTCTTCATCTCGCCCCTGAGGGCGGGGTCCACTGGAGGCGCCTGCCTCAGCCTTTCGGCGGTGTCCTCCACCTTCTGTTTGTCCATCATCCGGCGGTGAATCGGGCCGGCGATGAGTGAGATATAAAAGTTCAAGAGGGTCAAGTAGGTGAAGTTGCCCTCGGCGCGCACCTTGTTCTTGAGCAGGAGGTTAAAAACCTCGCTGGGCGGGAGCCTGACCATCTCCTTGAGGACCTCTTCGGCGGTGAATACCAGGCTGACGTCGCAGTCAACAGGTATCTTCCTGGCGACCCTGACGTGGCCGCCCTTGAATATCATGGCCTCCTCGACGCCGCGGTCCTCGGTACGGAACCCCACGGAGAAGTCAATCCAGCTTCCGTTGCCGCGCAGGTACCGGTTGAGGCGCTTGCGGTGGTTGAAGTTCGCCGCTATCAACCTCAGAACGGCGTTAGCGGCGTGATCCGTTAGAGTTCTGCCACTCATCGTGCCTCACTCTCATAGCGCCGGTTTACAGCCGGCATCGCGACGCTACAGTCTATATCCCGTATTCCGCTCGTTCGATGAGCTCGATCTGCATCTCACGGTAAAGGGTTACGAAGTAAGCGTTATAACCTGATATACGGACCAGCAGGTTGCGGTAGTTCTCCGGGTGCGCCATGGCGTCGCGGAGCATGTCGGACGTCACCACGTTCATCTGCATCTGCATGCCGCCCAGGTCGAAGTACGTCTTCGCGTAGGAGTACATGTTCTCCACGACCCGCTCGTGCGTGTCATCCGCGCCCGGTACCACCTTCACGTTGAACGCCATGTTGTTGTTCATGTTGTGAGGGTCGAGCCTGGCCACGTCCCTGATGTTATCGAGCAGGTTCTTGCTCGCGTTGGGCTCAGGGGTGAGGCCCGGCGTGAAAGCTTTGCCCGCCAGCTTGCCGGATGGAAGCGCACCGGAGAGCATGCCGAAGGCTACATGGTTGGACATCGACCAGAAGCCCGATGTGTAAGGACCGCCCCGGAAGTTCCGGTGCGCTCCATAAGTATCATGCGCGAACCTGGCTACCCTGTTGGCCATGTCGACGGCCTCTTCGCTCCCGGAACCGAAGAAAGGGACCTTGTGTGTGACCATAGCGTGAAGCGCCGGGTCGTTCTCGAAGTTGGTGTCGACCGCTTTCTTCATATCGGCCAGGCTGACCTTCTTCTCTTCGAAGACGAGCCTCTTTATAACCATCAGCGAGTCGGTAACGTCCGCGAGCCCTATGCACGCGGCGCCGGAAGAATTGTAACGGGCGCCGCCTACCGTCACATCCTTCCCCTTCTGTGTCGAGTCGCTTATCAGGGAAGAGAGCAGCGGGGTCGGCCTGATGACGCTGTGGGCCTCGCCGAGCATGTTGTTGTACTCGACGGAGTTGTCGATAAGGAACTTGAACTGGGTGGTGAAAGCTTCGTAGAATTCCTCGAACGTCTTGAAGTCACCCGCCTCGACACCGCCTGTCTTCGGCCCGACGTCCCAGTTCATGAGGGGGTGCTTCCCGTTGTTCATCGCCATCTCGAGCGCTGCGACCATGTTCATCATCATGCAGTTGGTATGGCCCAAGTGCTTGCCTGAAAGCGTTGGCTCCACGCAGCCGACCGCCGCCCAGTCGCGCAGGTCTTCGGGCGCGCAGTTGAACTCGGCGAGCGACTCCATGACCGCGATGTCGTTGTGCATGGATGGCGTGGCGGCGGTGATGAGGTTGACCTCGCAGAGACGCTTCAGGTACGTCTCGGAGTTCTTCTCAGGGTTGAAGCGGGCGTTGACGTTCGGGTCGCGGATATTGAGCATCTCGGTTACCTTCAGGAACACGTAGGTCATGTCATTGACCGCGTCTCCGCCGTCCGGCCTCACCCCTCCCAGGGTGATCGCCTGGTCGGAAGAGCTCCCACCAAAGAGATAGTTGCCTATATCCGGGGCCAGGGGGAGGTGGTCGGTGCACCTCATGTAGAAACAACCCACAAGCTCGATCGCTCTCTTGACGTAATCCTCCTTCTCTTCACGGCTCGAGAGCTTCGCCATGTCGGCCTCGAAGTACGGCTGCAGCCACTGGTCCATGCGGCCGAGCGACAGGCCCATGTTGGAGTTCTCCATGTGCAGGGCCACCCAGACGATCCAGCAGGCGTTTACCGCTTCGTCCAGCGTATCGCAGGGGTTCCGGGGCACGCATGCGCATATCTCGGCGAGTCGCTCGAGCTCCGCCCTGCGAACCGGGTCGTCCTCTGCCCCGGCCTCGCGGGCAGCCTGCTCGGTGAGATGACCCGCGTAGGTGTCGATACCTTCGAGACAGAGCTTCATGGCCTCCAGCGTGTCCTTTTTCTCCTGGTCCGCGTCCGGGTCAGAAGTGAGCTCCTCATCGATCTCCCTGACTATGCCGGAGGTGCCCAAGCGCATAAGCTTGGGAAAGTCTGCGATGGTATGCGAGAGCGCGGCGGTCTTCCACATGAAATAGACCGCGAAGCGCTCGTCCAGCTTCTGGGAGAGCGGGGCGCCGCAGTTGTCCCTCACCCACTCGCGCGTGTTCCTGTGCGTCCAGAACGGGAACACGTAGTGGTGGAGGGTCTTCGCGGTCTCATCCGAAACCTCGTAAGGGTTCAGCAGCCTTTCCGGTAGGGAGCCGAGCTCATTCCATACCATGGTTCCGGCCGTATCGGGATAGACCACAACCCCTATCTCCCTGGTGGTGGTCGTGCCCGCTATGAGGTCGTCCTTCCTGATAACGGGTTTGCGGTTTTCCATCAGGTACTTGAAGGCGTGGGCCTGGCGCAGCGCCGGTACCCAGGGCCTGCCGTCCCGGTCGGTCTCGAAGCCGTTCTCCATGAACCATTCGGTAAGCAGTCTCGGGCGCTCGGCGCAGAGCTCGGGCTTGACGGTGAAGTGGACGTCCACGAACCGTTTCAGGCGCGGGAAGTCGTCGATGTCGTACACGGAGAGGTAAGGGTCCTCGAGGTGCTTCACCCCGGGATCAACTTTCGGGCCAACCATCCTAGACTTGTGTCGCCTTGCCATCTCCGTGCGGATGGCGGGGTCGATGTCCGGGGCTTCCTTGAGACGCTCCGCGACGTCCGCGGCTTTTATCTTTGCGTTGCGCTTGCTGTTTTGCCTGGCCATCAGAACGGAGATATAGTAGTTCATCAGGGTCATGTAGGAGAGGTTGCCCTCCAGCCTGATCCTGCTCTTAAGCAGCATGTTCAGTATCTCGTTGGGGGTGGCGCTGAGGATGTCCATCAGGACGCGGTCGTCCGCAAGTATCATCTGTACGTCGGCGTCCGGCGGGATGTCGCCCATTACCCTGGCTTTACCGTCCCTGAACCGGATAGCCTGGTGCACGGAGTCGTTCTCGGTACGGATTCCCACTGTGAAGTCTACCCAGCTGCCGTTGCTCCGCATGTACTCCCTGATGGAAGGCCTGTGGTTGAAACTGGCCGACATCAGGCGGAGGGCCAGGTTCCCGACCATGCTGGTGCTGAAAGCCTTAACGTTCACCGTTTTTCCCTCCCGAGGTATCGTTCCCGGCTACTGTAGACGACCGAACAGGCCCCTGGCAGGTGTTTTCCATTTAACTATGCCAGTGCCATTATTGTACCGCGAAACGCGCGGTTCCTCCTATCGAGATCCGCAGTTCGCCCGGATAGGCTCAAGGGGCCGGGCCCTGACCCATCAGACGTGACACCGCGGCTTCTTCAGCAGGCCGTGTAAAAAGTGTTAGCGCCGGGTTCGTTTGTTATACTAGCCGGGGAGACGGAGTTCAACGTGCGGGGCCTGACCATGAAGTACAAGAAGTGGGGCAAGATCTCATTCTGACCCTACAGCAGGTCTGGCCTGACAACGCACCAGTACTCAGGGAGGTTCGCTTGATAAAACTGGTGATACCGAAGGGAAGCCTGGAGGAACAGACAATGTCGTTGCTCCGCGACGCCGGCCTTCCCGTTCGCCGCAGCGGTGACCGCGAGTACAACGCGCAGATCGATGATGATCGCATATCCCAGGTCGCGATCCTGCGGCCGCAGGAGATAGGGAAGTACGTGGAAGAGGGCCTTTTCGATATGGGGATTACGGGGCTCGACTGGCTGGAGGAGACCGACTCGAACGTCGAGATCCTGGCCGACCTTCCGTACGCAAAAACGGGCAGCGGCACAGGCCTGCGGATAGTGCTTGCGGTGCTTCGCGATTCAGGCGTAAACAGGCCCGAGGACCTCCCGGCCGGCACCAGGGTGGCAACCGAGTACCCGAAACTCGCGCACCGTTACTTCGAGAGGCTCGGCATATCGGTGAAGGTGATAGCCTCGGTGGGCGCCACGGAGGCCAAGGTCCCCGACATCGTGGACGCTATCGTGGAGATAACCGAGACGGGGACGACCCTGAAACAGCATGGACTCGAGATAATAGGCGACGTGCTTTACACCTCCACCAAGCTGGTCGCCAACAGGGAGAGTTTTGCGGATCCCGGGAAGAGAAAGTCGATGGACGAGATCAGGACCCTGCTCCTCTCGGCGCTGGAGGCTCGCGGCAAGGTCCTGTTGAAGCTCAACGTCGGGCCCGAGAACAGGGACGCAGTGCTCAAGATGCTTCCGGCGTTGCGGTCGCCGACGGTGAGCCAGCTTGCCGACGGGGGGTACGCCGTTGAGACCGTTGTGGAGAAAGCGTCACTGAACGAACTGATCCCGCGCCTCAAGGACAACGGGGCTACCGGGATACTCGAGATACCTCTTGGAAAAGTGGTGCCTTAGTACCCCGTCCCGTAGATACGGTGTCGCACCGAGAGCGTCGATGTGCCGCTCATGCAAGGCGCGCGACCGAGTCGTACTCGCTGAGTACTCCGAGGAAGCGGAACGCGGCAGGAGTGGATGCAGCGGTGATCGAATGCAAGCGTATTTACGGGACGGGGTACTTAGCGCGTCTTTTTCATCCGGAGTGAGGGCATGCGGAAGCAACTCCACGGCGAAGACCTTACGATGGTGTTTCAGTGGATTGTGGCCATCCTGGTCACTCCTTTCATGCTGCTGCCACTCTTCCCCCGCCAGAACGTCTCCTTCACCACCCGCCTGCTGATAGTGGTCGGTGCATACGTGATCTGGGGCGTCCTCACCGTTATCTTCCTCGCGGTACGCCCCCGTTCCCGGCGCGGGGCGGCAATGGTGGTTAACGTGATCGCGTGTACCGACATCATCCTGGTGACCGCCTGCATGATTGCGTGGCCACGGTTCATGCCGGACCTGTTCCTGGTCTTTCCCCTTCTGGTCATCGCGGTGGCGACACGTTTCGATTACCGCGTGACCGCTTTTGTGACACTCGCCCTTTCCGCGCTGTACGGGGTTACCATTATCTCCAGGTTCGGCTCCGCTCCCGCCCGCACCGTGGTCTGGGACACACTCATCCGCATCGGCTTCCTGGCGCTTGTCGCGCTTTCAACCGCTTACCTGTCTAAGCGGGAGAGGCGGCAGAGGAGCGCGGCCAGGGTGCTCTCCGGCGTCGCGGCGGCGATCGGGTCGACTCTTCACCTTGACGAACTGATGCAAACGGTAGTGGACGGGATAAGCATGGCGTCGGGCCTGGACCGCTGCACCTCTTTCTTGACAGGCAAGGACGGGCGATGGGCCGTGCCGCAGAGCACAACGGAGAAAGACCCGGGGGTAAGAGACGAGATACTCAGGATGAAGATAGACCTGAAAAGGGATAACGGCGCCAGCCGTGCGCTGGCGACGGGGGAGCCCGTCATAATAACCGATATCGACACCAGCCCCCTGGTGGATAAGAAGTGGGTGAAGCAGTTCGGCCTGGGAGCATTGCTCGTACTGCCGATAATACTGAGGGACAGGGCCATGGGTGTCGTGGTCGTCGAGCGCCGCGACCGCAAGCGGTTTTTCCTAGACAGGGAAGTCAATACCTGCGTGACGGTCCTGGCCCAGGCCGCCGCCGGACTCGAGAACGTGATGCGCTACGAGGAGGAGCAGAGGAAGCGGAGCCAGTCGGACGTTCTGTACCGCACCAGCCGCGAACTTGGCTCGACACTGGAGCTCGACCAGGTCCTTGAGAACGCCTGCAACCTCGCGATGCGCAGCACTGATTCCAGCGGCTGCTCTGCCTTCACGGCGGACGAAGGCAATGGCTTGCTGGTCCCCCGCGTCTCGACGGGCTCCGGCAGAGCCAGGCGGGTCGAGTTTCCCCTCGGGAGCGGGATATCTGTCGAAGAGGTAGAGGACATGTACGCCGTTTCAGAACGCCCTCCAGCGCTACTGCTGCGCTGCCCCGGCGAGAACGCGGCCATTCCTCCTTTCCTGCGCGAGGAGGGAGTGGTGCTGCTGGCCCCGTTCTATGCTCACGGGCGCATGACGGGCGCCCTGTGCGTCAGCGGCGAGGCGAGCAAGGAGTTCAGCGAGACACAGGTGACCCAGTTCGCGGCGATCGCGGGGGAGACCGCCCTTGCCGTGGAGAACGCCACGCTGCATGAGCGGATAAAGTCCGACGCCGCCCAGCTCGCCAGCATGGTGCAGATGGCCAACGCGGTGGGGTCAACAACTGACCTGTCCACGATCATGGGCCTGGCGCTTGATACGGTGCGCCACATGTTCAACTGCACCGCGGGGTTGATATACAGGGTTGACGAGAACGAAGGCACCCTCAGGTACATTGATTCTTTCGGTTATCCCGAAGAGGCACTGCAGAGGCTGACCTCTATGCCGTACCCCTCTGTCGAGGACTGCTGGACCGTGTCGGAAGGGCGGCTGATCGGGATAGACGACCTCTCGAAGAGGGAGTTGTCCTGCCACACGCTCGAGAAGATCGGGACGGGTTCCAGCATCTGCGTGGGGATGAAGGTTGAAGAAAGGACCCTGGGCGTGCTTCACATCCGCAGCGATAAGCCGGGCGCGTTCCGGGAGGAGGACCAGCAGCTTGCCCTGGCGATCTCAGACCAGGTCGCCCTGGCCCTGCAGAGGGCCCTGCTTTTCGAGGAGATAAACAGGCTCGCCATAACCGACCCGCTGACGGGCGTTTTCAACGTGAGGCGGCTCGAGTGGGTGCTGCAGGACGAGCTGAACAGGTCCAGGCGGTACGACAGGCCGGTCTCGTTCTTGATGGTCGACGTGGACAACCTGAAGGCTTACAACGATACGCTCGGCCACCAGAAGGGGGACGTCGTTCTCTCCCAGGTCGCCTCGATCATCGACAGCAACACCCGTGATGTCGACAAGGTATTCAGGTACGGCGGGGACGAGTTCTGCGTGGTGCTCCCCGAGACGGACTCCCGGGACGCGTTCGTGGTGGCGGACAAGATAAGGAAGGTTGTTTCCGAGTTCCACTTCCCGGACCAGGAGAGGATCCCGGGGGGGACTATTACTATAAGCCTGGGGGTCTCCTCGCTGTCGGGTGAGGCTGGCGAGGTGAGCGACCTGGTCAATAAAGCGGACGTGGCCCTGTACACGGCCAAGCAGAAGGGGCGGAACTCCGTCTCGGCGGCTGAATGAGCCGTTCCGGGGTAAAGCCCCCGCCCCTGGTTTCCGATTAATATCCAGACCCTCCGGGTGGACGACCGCGTCCTTTTCTGCGCGCGACTGCTCCGGGCCCGGGGGCCGCAGGCCTGGCGAGTGGAGCGGTGGCCGGCAGCGGTATCGATATATTTTAGTTCTTGAAATGCCTGACGGCGTTGCTTATAATACAGCGCAATGTCTTGGGGGTCCGGTTCAAGACATCCGGAGCCGGGAGGTGTCCGGGAATGTTTTCGATGGTCCAGACCCGGGAGAAAAGCGATGGAAATGCTGGATATGGAACCGAAGAACGAGGTCGTTCTCACCGAGGACGGGCGCAAGAAGCTCACGGAAGAGCTCGAGGACCTGAAGGGCCCGAAGCGCCGCGAGGTGGCTGAACGCCTGAAGAATGCGATCAGCTATGGTGACCTCACGGAGAACTCGGAGTACGACGACGCGAAGAACGAACAGGCGCGCATCGAGCACCGGATAGACCAGGTAGAGACGATACTGGCGAAAGCGCGGATAATCGACCGCCGCCACGTGAAGACCAAGGAAGTGGACATAGGTTCGCTGGTGGAGATCAAGACGGTGGGTTCTTCTGTCAAGAACCAGGTCTACCGCATAGTGGGGTCCGCGGAGGCGAACCCTGAGAACCACATGATCTCTTTCCAGAGCCCCGTCGGCAGGGCGGTTATGGGCCACAAGGTCGGCGAGGTAGTTCTGGTCAGCGCACCGAAGGGGGACGTCAAGTACCGGATCGTCTCGATAAAACGGTAGCGATTTCTCTTCATGACGGCCTCTCAGGCCGCCGGCCCGGCGAACGCCCGCTTCCTGGCGGAAGCGTGTTTCCCTGAAGTCCAGCTTGCGGTGTCAGTGTTTACTCTGACAACACACCCTGGTGTTTAACTTGTGCGGGTCAGTGTTTACTCTGACCCCACACCCTGGTGTTTAACTTGTGCGGGTCAGTGTTTACTCTGACCCCACACTAACTTAGTATCCTTTTTAGTGACTTCTTTCGGGGGTGCCGGGTTGCAGCAGGAAAGAACGGAGAACGGGAACAACGAAGGGGAGGAGGACCTGAGCGAGCTGGTTCGGGTCCGCCGTTCGAAGCTGCAAAAATACCTCGATGACGGGATCGAACCGTACAGACCGGCATACGGGGCACCCGGCGGACTGGCCCGGTCCGGTGACCTGCACCATAAATACGAGAACCTCGAGCCGGGAGCGGCCTCGGGCCGGCCCGCGGCGGTGGCCGGCAGGCTCACAGCCCGCCGCGAGCACGGGAAGGCGGCCTTCGCTGATGTCCAGGATTCACAGGGCAAGATCCAGCTCATGCTGAAAGAGGACGTGCTGGGGGTTGAGGCGTTCAAACGTTTTCTGGACCTGGACATCGGCGACTGGGTGGGGGCGTCGGGCGAGGTGGTGCGGTCCCGCAGGGGCGAGCTTTCGGTCTCTGTCGATTCCTGCGAACTCCTCTCCAAGTCGCTTCGCCCCATGCCGGAGAAGTGGCACGGGCTGAAAGACCGCGAAAAACGCTACCGGCAGAGGTACCTGGACCTTATGATGAGCGATGACGCGAGACGGGTACTGGAGGCCCGCATAGCAGTCGTAAGTGAGATACGCCGTTACATGGATGAGAAGGGTTTCCTGGAGGTTGAGACCCCCATGCTTCAGCCGATCCCGGGTGGGGCCACGGCCAGGCCTTTCGTGACCCATCATAACGCTCTCGGCGTAGACCTCTACCTTAGAATCGCGCCCGAACTCTACCTGAAGCGCCTGCTCGTCGGAGGCTACGACAGGGTCTACGAGATCAACCGGAATTTCAGGAACGAGGGGATAAGTTCCCGGCACAACCCGGAGTTCACGATGCTGGAGGCGTACCAGGCTTTCGTGGATTACCGGTACATGATGGAGCTTATCGAAGAGATGATAACGACAGTGGTCGAGAGGGTCCACGGGAGCATGGAGCTCGAGTTCGCGGGCGAGCGGATAGACGTCAGCCCGCCATGGAAGCGTGTGACGATGCTCGCGGCCCTGGCAGAGTACGCCGGGCTGGAGGTCGGCATCGACATGGACCCTGGCAGGCTCAGGTCGCTGGCGGCTGAGCACGAAGTCGAGGTTCCGGCCCAGGCCGGCCCCGGCTGGGTGATCGCCGAGCTGTACGAGAAGCTGGTCGAGCCTAAGCTCATCAGCCCCACCTTCGTGATCGACTATCCGGAGGAGATCTCCCCTCTCGCGCGCGCCAAGCCCGGTTCTCCGGGTTTCACGGAGAGGTTTGAGGCGCTGATCGCCGGGGCTGAGATCGCCAACGCGTTTTCCGAGCTGGCCGACCCGCTGGAGCAACGCCGCCGGTTCGAGGCCCAGGCGAGGAAGAGGTCGGCCGGGGACGAGGAGGCGCACCTTCTGGACGAAGATTATCTCACCGCCCTGGAGTACGGCATGCCGCCGGCCGGGGGCCTTGGCGTGGGTATCGACAGGCTTGTTATGCTTGTAACGGGCTGTCATAACATAAGGGACGTGATCATCTTTCCCCACCTTCGCCCTGCCCGGGGTAGGGATGCCACCTGAGCTCGTCGAATAGGTTATCGAGGGTGACACCGGCCGACCGGGCATTGACGGATGTCATCTAATTCAGCCCACAAACGTTATAGTATTTAAGGAGGTTAGACGCGCCTGTCAGGCCGAGGCGGGAGAGCAGCACATGAATATCTTCTGTGACGAGTGCAGGAAAAACATAGCGACCGTCTTCCTGACAAAGATCTCGGGAAGCGAGGTGTGCAAGGCACAGCTTTGCGAGGAGTGCGCCAGGAAGCTTGAGGAGACCACCGAGGCCGCTAACCTCCTGGCCTTTCTGCCTCAACTCCTTTCCAGCCTGCAGGGGCCGGAGGGGGGAGAGCTGCTGGACGAGGTTCTTTCCGGAGAGCTGGTCATATGCGAGTCCTGCGGCACGTCGTTCAACGACTTCAGGAAGATGGGCTTCCTGGGATGCGCGCATTGTTACGTGGCTTTCGGTGACCCGCTGGAGAGGCTGATCGGCGAGTTCCAGGGCGCGAGCGAGCACGTGGGCAAGATGCCCGGGAAGATCTCGGATGGGGCGAAGCTGCGCAAGAGGCTGATGGAGCTGGAGCGCCACCTGGAGCGCCAGATCGCGGAGGAGCAGTACGAAGCGGCCGCCACCGCGCGAGACCAGATAAACGAGATTAAGGGCTTGATGAAAACCGGGGGTAAAGACGGTGAGCGGGAGTAAGCAGGCAGTCCCCGGCGCGGACTGGTTGAGACAAAAAGGCCCGGACTATCAACTGGTCCTTTCTTCGCGCGCACGCCTTTCCCGCAACCTCGAGGGGTTGCCGTTCCCGGCAGCCGCCGACGAGGATGACCTCGAATCGGCCAGAGGCCTGGTCCTGGAAGCGGTGTCCCGCCGGGTGGCAACAGACAGGGACTGGGACATAAAGTTCGGCGAAGAGGTTACCAGGGACGAACTCGAGTTGATGGCAGAGGAGCACATAACGAGCCCCTCTTTTGGCGACAGGCTGGACGGCAGGGCCGTGGCCACCAGGTGGCGGGAATCCCGCAGCGTCATCGTTAACGAGGACGACCATGTGAGGATCCAGGCAACGCTGCCGGGTGCCCGGTTTATGAAAGCATGGCAGATTGCCGATAAGATTGATAGCCAGCTTGAAAGCGAGGTGCAGTACTGTTTCGACCAGAGGCTCGGGTACCTGACCTCGTGTCCTACCAATGTTGGCACCGGCTTGAGCGTGTCGGCGATGCTGCATATGCCGGCCCTGGTGATCACGGGAGAGATCGCCAGGACGATGGCGGCGCTGGGGCAGGCCGGCCTGTATGTCGGAGGTATGTACGGCGAGGAGTCCGGGGTGGTCGGCAATATATTCCGCATCTCGAACCGCGCGACCCTGGGGCTCGCCGAAGAGAACATCGTGTCCATGGTGGAGATCGTGTCGAACCAGCTGGTCGATAACGAGAGGACGGCAAGGAAGATGCTTCTAAGGGACACGCCCCTCGAGCTGGCGGACCGGGTGTTCCGGTCACTGGGGATAGTGGAGAGGGCACAGCGGATGTGCTTCTACGAGGCCCTCGAGCTTGTCTCCATGGTGAAGCTGGGTGTGGAGATGGGACTTGTCCCGATCACGGACTTCAGCATCATGGAGATCATAGTGGGGATCTGTCCTTTTCACGTAAACGGCATTCTCGGCGGTGACGCGGACGAGGATGACGTGGACAGGGAGAGGGCGCCGCACTTGAGGAGATTGTTGAACCTGTAACAAGCGGCGGTGCTTTTGTCACCGGCTTCGCGTAGAATATAAGCAGGGGGTGTGACGAATTGTTCCAGAGGTTTTCTGACAGCGCGAGAAGGGTTGTGGTCCTGGCACAGGAAGAAGCCAGGAGCCTCAACCATAACTACATAGGGACCGAACACCTGCTGCTGGGCCTCATCCAGGAGGGTGAAGGCATCGCGCCCCGAGCCCTGGAGGCTGTGCAGATAAATCTCGAGGCCGTACGCAGCCAGGTGGTGGAGATAATCGGGCGCGGCTCGAACGCCCCGAGCGGGCACATACCGTTCACGCCACGCGCGAAGAAGGTGCTGGAGCTTTCCCTGAGGGAGGCGCTCCAGCTCGGGCATAACTACATCGGGACGGAGCATATCCTGCTGGGCCTGATACGCGAAGGCGAAGGGGTAGCCGCCAAGGTCCTGGTAAAGCTCGGGGTAGACCTGGAGAGGCTCCGGAACCAGGTACTCAAGATGCTTTCGGACTCTTCGGGCACAGGGGAGCCGGGCGGCGCAGAGGGCTCTCAGGGGAACCTCCTGCTGGACCAGTTCGGTCGCAACCTGACCGAGCTGGCCGCGCAGAACAAGCTTGACCCTGTGATCGGCCGCGAAAAAGAGATCGAGCGGATCATGCAGGTCCTGTCCCGTCGCACCAAGAACAACCCGGTGCTGATCGGTGAGCCCGGCGTTGGTAAGACGGCAATCGTGGAGGGGCTGGCCCAGTGCATCACCGCTAACGACGTACCCGAGCTGTTGCGAGGCAAGCAGTTGTATACCCTCGACCTGGGGGCGCTGGTGGCGGGCTCCAGGTACCGGGGCGATTTCGAGGAACGCCTGAAGAAGGTTGTAAAAGAGATACGGGGCCGCGGGGACATCATCCTGTTCATAGACGAACTGCATAACCTGGTGGGAGCGGGGGCCGCCGAGGGAGCCATCGACGCGGCCAGCATACTCAAACCCGCACTGTCCAGGGGCGAGCTGCAGACCATCGGAGCGACCACCAGGGATGAGTACCGCAAGCACCTGGAGAGGGACGCCGCGCTGGAAAGGCGGTTCCAGCCGATCGCCGTCGATGAGCCCACCGTGGACCACACCATCGACATACTGCGCGGCCTTCGCGCCCGGTACGAGGCGCACCACAAGGTGGACATCACGGACAGCGCCATCGTGGCCGCCTCCCGGCTGGCCCAGCGTTACATATCCGACCGTTTCCTGCCGGACAAGGCCATCGACCTGATAGACGAGGCCGCGAGCCGGCTGCGAATGCGCGCGATGACCGCTCCCCCGGACGTGCGCGAGAAAGAAGACGAACTCCAGCGGCTCAAGCAGGAGAAACAGGCCGCCATCTCCGCGCAGGATTTTGAGAAGGCGGCACATATCAGGGACAAAGAACAGGAGATAATCTGCGCTATAGCGGAGTGCGAGAAGGACTGGAAGGCCCCCGAGGGGAGCCACCAGCTCCAGGTGACCGAGGGTGACATAACGGAGATACTGTCGTCCTGGACGGGCATCCCCGTCTACCAGCTGACGGAGGAAGAGAGCGAAAAGCTCCTGCGCATGGAAGAAGAGCTGCACAGGAGGATAGTCAGCCAGGACGAGGCGGTGGTCGCCATCTCCCAGGCTATCCGGCGCACCAGGGCCGGGCTGAAGGACCCGCGCCGGCCTGGCGGCTCGTTCATCTTCCTCGGCCCCTCAGGGGTCGGCAAGACCGAGCTGGCAAGGACGCTGGCGGAGTTCCTGTTCGGTAACGAGGACGCCCTGCTCCAGATCGACATGTCGGAGTACATGGAGAAGCACAGCGTGTCCCGGTTGGTAGGCTCACCGCCGGGCTACATTGGCCACGAGGAGGGCGGCCAGCTGACTGAAGCCGTGCGCAGAAAGCCGTTCTCCGTGGTCCTGCTCGACGAGATCGAGAAAGCCCACTACGACGTCTTTAACGTCTTGCTGCAGATACTGGAGGACGGACGCCTTACCGATGCGCAGGGACACAAGGTCGATTTCAGGAACACCATAATGATCATGACGTCCAACCTTGGCACCAAGGAGATCCATAAGGCCGCGCCGCTCGGGTTCCACAGGACCGGGGAGAGCTCCCTGCCCTACGAAGACATGAAGGAAAAGGTCATCAATGAGCTCAAGCGCACTTTCAGGCCCGAGCTCTTGAACCGTATCGACGATGTCATCGTGTTCAGGGAACTCTCGACCGACGAGGTGAAGCAGATCGCCGACCTGTTGCTCGATAGGGTGAGGGATCAGCTCAAGGAGCAGGACATCGGCCTTGAGATCACAGACGCGGCGAAAGACATCCTCGTCAAGGAAGGGTTCGACCCGTCGCTTGGCGCCCGCCCGCTGCGCCGGGCGATAACCCGACTGGTGGAGAACCCCATATCGGAATCCATCCTGCGGGGCGAGTTCAGCGGTGGGCATATAATAATGGTCGACGTGAACGAGAACCGCCTGGTCTTTGTGATTCGCGAGGACACGGAGGTCGCGGCCGTAGGCGTTGACGGTTAGAGGCGCTCGAGGCGGGATTTTTTCTAAGCAGGTCTCTCAGGCTTGCTCGGGCCCGCGGTTAAAGGCTGACAGGCAACCGGGCCTCGAAAAACATTCGCAGGGGCCCGGCCGCTCATTCTGGGGGGATCGGTGAGGGAAGACTCGCTGAGAGACAGGCAGGAAAGGCTTATCGGGGTCCTCGAGAGAGTCGCCCCCGGGACCGAGCTCAGGGAGGCTATCGACCGCATCATGCGGGTAGGGTCGGGGGCCCTTATCGTGGTGGGGGAGATCGGCGAACTCAAGCCTATCATGTCCGGAGGGTTCAAAATCAACTGCGATTTCAGCGCGCCGCGCCTGTACGAACTCTCCAAGATGGACGGCGCCGCGGTTCTGAGCCATGACCTTCGCACTATAACCTCCGCTAACGTGCATCTTGTTCCGGACCCTTCGATCCCAACGCACGAAGCGGGAACCCGGCACCGTACCGCGGAAAGGGTCGCGAAGCAGACAAACGCGTTCGTGATCGCTATCTCCGAGAAGATGAACACCGTTTCGATCTATTTGAACGACGAGCACTTCACCCTGGAGAACATCCCCCTCGTGCTGGCCAAGGCGGACCAGGCACTGCAGACGCTCTCCCGTTACAGGGCCAGGATGAACAAGGAGTACAACCACCTCAACACGCTCGAGATCGAGGACATGGTGACCCTCAGGGACGTGGTCAAGGCCATCCAGAGTAACGAGACGGTGGTTCGGATCGCCGACGAGGTCCGCTTCCAGGCGAGCGAGCTCGGCAAGGACGGCAGGCTGGTGAGCCTTCAGCTCAACGAACTGATGGCTGGCGTGCGGAATCTACTCAGCCTGGTCGTCAAGGACTACTACCTGCCGCGCGATGAGAAAAGTCCCGCGGACGTCATAGGGGACCTGGGAGATCTCTCCGGTGACGAGCTGATGGAGGACACGGCCGTCGTCAAAGCCCTTGGCTACCGCGGTTCGGAAGAGCTGTTAAACAAGGTCGTCCAGCCGCATGGCTACCGCGTGCTTTCCATGATCCCCAGGGTACCCGCCAGTGTCGTCGACAAGGTCGTCGCGAGGCTGGATAACCTCAGGAACATAATGCGCGCGTCTCCCGCTTTACTCGACGAGGTGGACGGCGTCGGCGATAGAAGGGCGCTGGCGATAAAGGAAGGACTGGACCGGATAGCCGAGTCTATCATCGTCGAAGGCTACCTGTGATCTGACCACCATGGGTGTCAGGCCTTTTCGTGACCCCTGGTGTTGAATGAAGGGGTAAGGTCCTGGTGTGTTGTGTTCAAAAAGTGGGGTCAGATCCCAAAATTTGAATCTTTAGATGAGGTGATTCGTAATCGATAAGGTAATTCAAATTTTGGGATCTGACCCCGGGTGTTACCCCGCAAACCGGGGTCAAACATCGATTTGCGCTGCGCTGGCTTAAAAACGCAAAGGGCTGTTTGACCCCGATTTGCGGATTTGCGAAGTGTTCAGGGACCTGACCCCAAAAAGTGGCCGTAATTCACGATTCAAGACCTGACCACCATGGGTGTCAAACCAGAGCGTTAACTGGCGGGGGCTGTTAGGCCTTTTCATGTTCAGGGACCTGACCCCGGCAACAGCCATTACCTCTTCTTAGTGATCCTGTATTTTATGGTGCAGTAACCTACCCGCCCGTCCTTCTCAACCCCCAGCAACTCCGCGTTCTTGCCCAGGACACGCGATATCGCCAGGAGGCCGGTCGAAAGGATGGGGCACAGCGTTGGCTCGCCCTGCTGGCGCAGTATCTCGTTGGCAGGGCATATAGCGCATTCTTCGACCTGAATGCGGAGCTCTTCGCCCTCGATGGTAACGGACGCTGTCCCGGCGAAGCCAAGCTCCTTCTGCAGGAACTCCTCGAACTTGAGCCGGAAATCCTCCTCGCCTTCGACCGGGCCACCCAGTTCACCTTGCCAGTCCTTTACCCAGTCGGACGCTATCCTGGGCTTGACCTTCTCGAGCTGGTCCTTGACGGCCATGACGAGCGCTTTGTGGTACTTCTGCAGGAATTTATCGCTCTCCCCGGCCATGATGACCCCTTAATCGGTGACAGTCACCTTGAATTTGAATATGACCGGGGGCGCATTTCCGGGGAGTGCAGAAATCAAATCCAGGGCGACTTTCACAACCTAGGTAAGGCTGTAGACGCCGAGGGTGGAAATGCGGTCGTTCTGTTTCTTGATAACCTCGAGAAGCTCCAGTCCGGTCAGGGAACAGATGGCCGCCATGAAGAACAGAGATTTGCCCATCTCCTCCTCGATCACTTCGGAGCAGTTCGGGCAGAGGTGGCCCTCCAGGTGGGTCTTTACATACTCGCTCATCTCGCTGAGGCTGGTATTGGCGGGCAGGGCCTGCTTACCGGCCTTTATCTTGAGGCACCCGCAGGAAGTGACAGACTTGGCGAGAGCGCGGTTGACCCTCGAGCATGCGTCCTGGTACTTGGTCATTACGTCGAGAATGCTGCGGTGCCTGATGAGGTGCAGTGAAACGGTCCTTTGAAACTCGCTTAAAGTGTTCTCAAGTTCTCTTGGCACCTTGCGCTCGATCCTTCAGGTGGAATGCGGCTCTCTATCATCAGTTGGTTCATTATATTTTCTGGCGTCGAGGAGTGTCAAGAAATCCTGTCAGAGAACGTCATCTTCCTTGTAGCGACGCACCTGTTATGCTAACATGGTTGTGCTTCTTGTAGAAAGCAAGACTCCTCGCCAGAGACATAGCGAGTCCTTTTACAAGCGGTTTAACGCCTTCCCCCCTCGCTATCTGGCCGCCTCTCCTTGCAGGGGGCTCTAAACACGAATAGGGCGAAGTAGCAGAAGGGAGATGTTTTCAATTGTTCAACGTTGGAGACAAGGTCGTTTATCCGCATCACGGGGCAGGGGTCGTGGAGAGGGTCGAGATGAAAGAGCGCGAGGGGGAGAAGCGAAAGTATTTCGTCTTGAGCCTGTGCGGCGGAGACCTTAAGATCACTGTTCCTGAAGAGAGCACCCACAACGTGGGAATGCGCAGCGTGATCCCAAAACAGGAAGTCAAGTCGGTTTTCGAGGTGCTCAACCAGGAGCAGAGCCAGATGCCCACCAACTGGAACCACCGCTACAAGAAAAACCGAGAAAAGATCAAGAGTGGTGACGTATATGAGGTTGCAGAGGTGGTTCGTAACCTCTCTATCCGTGAAAGAGAGAAAGGGCTGTCGACCGGGGAGAAGCGCATGCTCAGCCAGGCGCGGCAGATACTGTTGAGCGAGATAATATATGTCCTTAACATAGACAGTGAAAAGGCCGCCAGGATGCTCGACGAGGTGTTTGCCTAGGAGCAGGGAGGCGGCATGGGCAGGATGAAAGCGGCAACAAATATGGGCGGAGGTCTGATCTGTGGTCGTGTTGGCAATTCGCCTGATGAGCATGTTCGCCTGCTCATTCGGCGGCTACAGGATTGCGGTCCTCCTTAACGACAACTACATCCGGAAGGACCCCCAGCAGGTTCTTGCACTCATCATAGGTATTATTCTTGGGCTGCTGGTGGGGTACGTACTGGGTGGAATGGTCGGGAGGTACCTCGCGGGGCTGTGGGTGCGTACGGAGTCCACGTTCTCGCGGGTGACTGGGGCGGACCTGTTCTTGGGAGCAATGGGCACCCTGCTCGGGCTGCTGGTTGCTTTGCTGCCCTCGCTCGCGTTATTCCGCCTGGGGTGGGGTGGTCTCATCGCGTCGATCGCGTTGTTCATGGTGTGCGGGTTCGCCGGCATGCGCATCGGGGTAGTGAAGCGCACGGAACTCTCTACCATGTTCAAGCTCGGACAGGGTGCCGCGGGCGCCTCCGCCATGAGGACTGCCTATGTCCTTGACACCAGCGTGATAATCGACGGACGGGTGGTGGAGGTCGCGAGGACCGGATTCATGGAAGGCACGATGGTGGTCCCCGGGTTCGTCTTGAAAGAACTGCAGGGGGTCGCGGACTCCTCTGACACCCTCAAGAGGAATCGGGGGCGCCGGGGGCTTGACGTACTGAACGCCCTTCAGCATATGGATAACCTCATAGTCGAGATAACCGACCAGGATTTCCCCGAGTTGTCAGCTGTCGACGGAAAGCTGATCGCGCTGTCACGCGCCACCGGCCTTCCGCTGATCACCAACGATTTTAACCTGAACAGGGTGGCCGAGATCCAGGGAGTGAAGGTCCTGAATGTAAACGAACTGGCCAGCGCCCTGAAACCGGTCGTGCTCCCCGGCGAGGAGATGAAGGTCAAGATAATCCGAGAAGGCAAAGAGCCGGGCCAGGGGGTCGGCTACCTCGATGACGGCACCATGGTTGTCGTTCAGCGCGGAAAGCACAGTGTGGGTTCTCTAGTCCAGGTAGTGGCCACCAGCGTGCTGCAGACACCCGCCGGCAAGATGATCTTCACGGAACTCCTGGAAGAAGGCCGGGAGGACTAACCGGTGGTCATCGGGATTGTTACCGCCGGGGGCAGCGGGCGCCGCCTGGGCGGGGGGGTGCCCAAGCTGGAGGTAGAAGTCCTCGGCAGGCCGCTGCTGATACACACCCTCGAGGCTTTTCAGCTCGCCGGCTCGATAGAGCAGATCATCGTAACCGTTCCTCCCGAGCGCCTTGCGCACTGGACCGCCGCCCGATTGAGGCAGGAGGGCATTGATAAAGCAATGGCAACTGTCGCCGGCGGGGCCACAAGGCAGGAGTCGGTATACCTGGCCCTCGAAGAGATCCCGCACGGTGTCGGGACGGTAGTGGTCCACGACGGTGCCCGCCCCCTGGTGACCCCGGAGCTGATCGACGCCGTGTCGGTTGTGCCCGGGGGTGTCGATGGAGTGATCACGGCCGTGGCGGTCTCTGATACCGTCAAGGAAGTGGAGAGCGGGCTGGTCATGGGGACCGTGGACAGGGAGCGGCTGATCGCGGTCCAGACACCGCAGGCGTTCCCGCTGGAGGTGCTGAGGAAGGCCCACCGGCGGGCGCTGAAGGACAGGTTTCGGGGTACGGACGACGCCATACTCGTAGAGAGGTTAGGCGGTAAGGTGATGGTGGTGGAAGGCAGCCGGGAGAACATAAAGGTCACATTCCCCGAAGACCTCGAGAGGGCAAGGTCGATTCTGATAGCGAGGAGAGGGCAATGAAGGCAGGCATCGGCTTCGACGCGCACAGGTTCGAACAGGGGCGAAGGCTGGTCCTTGCCGGCGTGGAGATACCGTTCGAACGGGGCCTGGGGGGGCACTCGGACGCGGATGTTGTCCTGCACGCGCTGATGGATGCGCTGCTCGGGGCCTCCGGCGGCGGGGACATCGGGGAGATGTTTCCTGATACCGACCCCGCATACAAGGACGCGTCCAGCCTCGAGCTGTTAAGACGGGTGCTGGTGGCCGTGGGCGAGCGCGGCTACCGGGTCGCCAACGTCGATCTGGTTGTGATCTGCGAGCAACCGAGGATAACTACTTACCGGGAGAGAATGCGGGAGAGTGTAGGTAAAGCCCTTGGGATTCCCGCAGGGTCGGTTTCGATCAAGGGGACGACAACCGAGGGCATGGGCTTCACCGGGCGCGGTGAGGGCATCGCCAGCCTGGCGGTCGCGCTGCTGGAGTAAGGCCGCTGGAGCCTCTGACAGGGTGGAAAGGATCGAGATTGGGTAAGAAGTTGATACCCGAAAGGGTGCCGATAGGCCGTCAGGACCCGCGGGAGAGGGTCAATAATTTCAAAGAGGTCGCTCTCGGCTACACGCCGGAGGAAGCGCGGAGGGAGGCGGAGAGGTGCCTCATGTGCAAGAAGCCAAAGTGCGTTGACGGCTGCCCGGTGGGAATAGACATCCCGGGGTTTGTTACCGACCTCCTTGACGGGGGAGACATCGGGCGCAGCGTTTCCCGGGTGAAGGAAGAGAACCTGCTTCCTGGCATTTGCGGCCGGGTCTGTCCTCAGGAGGACCAGTGCGAAAAGGAGTGCATCGTGGGCCGCAAGGGCGACCCGGTGGCGATCGGCAAGCTGGAGAGGTTCGTGGCGGACTGGGAGGCGGAGCGCGGGCGGTCGGATGCGCCCAGGCCGGCGGAGAAGACGGGGTTGGCCGCTGCCGTTGTCGGCTCGGGCCCGGCGGGGCTGACCGTGGCAGGCGAACTGGCAAAACTCGGTCACCGGGTCACCATATTCGAGGCGCTGCACGTGGCCGGAGGCGTGCTGACGTACGGCATCCCCGAGTTCCGCCTGCCGCAGTGGGTGGTTGACGGGGAAGTCGGCCTGCTGGCAGAGATGGGCGTCGAGATAGCCCTGGACTTCGTTGTCGGCAAGACAGCGACGCTCGATGATCTTTTCAGGGAATACGACTCCGCGTTCATCGGCATCGGCGCTGGCCTGCCTTCTTTCATGGGGATCCCCGGGGAAAACCTGAACGGCGTTTACTCCGCCAACGAGTTCCTCACCCGCAGCAACCTGATGCAGGCGCGCAGCTTCCCGGAGTTCGACACCCCCGTGAAACGGGGAGGCAGGGTCGTGGTGGTCGGAGGCGGGAACGTCGCCATGGACTCCGCGCGCACCGCGCTGCGCATGGGCGCGGATCGGGTGGATATCGTCTATCGCCGGTCCAGGGTAGAGATGCCCGCCAGGGAAGAGGAGATAAAGCACGGCGAGGAGGAGGGCATAGTGTTTCACCTGCTCTGCAACCCCGTCGAGGTCTACGGGAGGGACGGCCGGTGCGCGGGTGTCAGATGCCAGCGGATGGAACTGGGTGAACCCGATGAGTCAGGCCGCAGGCGTCCGGTGCCGATAGAGGGGGACTACTTCGACCTCGATGTCGACGTTCTGGTGATGGCAATCGGTACGCGGGCGAACCCCCTGCTGCCCTCCACGGCGCCGGGGCTGAAGCTAAACCGTCGGGGCTACATCGAGGCATCTACCGAGACGTGGGCCACAAGCCTGCCGGGAGTCTACGCCGGGGGTGACATAGTGACCGGGTCGGCCACCGTTATCGAGGCGATGGGCGCGGGGAAGGTCGCGGCCGCGGGGATGGACGCTTATATGCGAGCGGCAGGGAACAGGTAATGGCGAAGCGGGTGCGCGCAACGATTATCAGAGGCAGGCTACTGGTGGCCTTGTTCTGTGCGCTGGCGCTGATACTCGCCGGATGCTCTGTCCCGATCGAGTACCACGGGGAAACCGCGGACCTGAGCGGCGAGCTGGCCTTCGAGGATGACGGGGTACATCTGACTTTCGACCAGCTCAGGGTGGGGACCCAGGAGGCGCAACCGTGCGGGGTGCACCTGTTCCGTAACGGCACGTTGGTGCTCGACAACCCCCCGATGGCTGAGAAGATAGTGATCGGCCCTGATGGGTTAGGCCTCGAGCACTTCGAGTACTACGGCCCGTGTCCGAGTAACGGGGCGGTCGGAAACGGTGCCCTTACCGCGAGCTTCACCAGCGACGGCACCATGTGCACGTTCAACTGGCCCCGGGCGAGCTATTATGATCATCTTAACTACCTGACGCTATCCAGGCAGTTGCCCCGGATGGGCGCGAAAGCGGGAGCCGGCTCCTTCGCCGGGATCGCGTATAGCCCGGGCGAGGCCGGCAGGAGCGGGTTCACCTGGCTCAGGGATGCGGGGTGGCGAACAGGGCAGAGCTACCTGTCCGCGGACGACAACGTCCTTGTCACCAGCTACGACAACGCATCGCTCGGCCTGTTGGTCACCGGCTACGATTTCGTGATGCCCGGAGGCGATGTCCTGGTGCGCCGGTTCGCGGTCGAGAAGAGGCCCGGGTCCCCGGTGCGCTCGGCAAAGCTGCTGTACTACGAGAACTTCGATCCCTGCCTCTGGAAGGTGCCCCTGCTGCCCGTCTCAGACTGGCTCATGGACGGCTTCAACGACTATGCCGCATTCTACGACCCCGGCCACGATGCCCTTGTCCATTACAGGCCCGAGAGTGAATCCAGCGATAGACCACCTGCCGGAGACACGTCGCAGTGCGGCTCTCCCGGGGTTTACATCGCCGTCTCCGCGGACCGGCCCTCGAGCCAGTTCCAGTGCGGGTTTGACGCCAGGGGCATCGGCGGGGAGCAGGTGCCGGGAAAGCCGAAAGACAGCTATTACGACGCCATGGACGGCGAGCTGTCCGGCTCGGCCTCCGTATCCGGGTACGCCAACGCCGCGCTCTCATACGACCTGGGGGAACTGCGCGAGGGCGCGCCTGCCGGTACGACTATATACATCTCGGCAGCGGACGGATGCGAACGGTCGCTCGGCCTGTTGAGCGACTGCAGGAGCGCGGGTTACGATGCCAACCTCGCCGAGACCCGGAACTGGTGGCGCCGGTGGCTGTCCGGTGCCGTCCTCCCTGATTCAGAAGACCCCGAGATACTTGAGGTGTACAAGCGCTCGCTGATAGCGCTGAAGATGACTTACGACGCTTCGACCGGCGCGGTAGTCGTATCCCCGGCGCGCCAGCCGCCTTTCGGCGAGGACTGGCCCCGGGACGGCAGCTACATAAACTACGCGCTCGACATGGCGGGGTACCACGACATGGCCCGCAGGCACGCGCTCTTCTACGATCGTATACAGCGGCCGGGCGGCACCTGGGGCATGTGTTATTACTCCGACGGCATGGAGGGCGGCCCCCTGGTACTGCAGAGCGATACGGTGGGCCACATCCCCTGGGCGATGTGGGAGCACTACCAGGCTACCGGTAACGCGGCATACCTGCGTTCCGTTTACCCGGGCATGCGAAAAACGGCCAACTGGGCGGTTGCCTGGAGGGATCCAAAGAACGGGCTTCCCCTGCCCACCTTCGAAGACGACTCGATCACCCCGAAGCAGGGCCTGAACGGGGCGGTCTCGCTGTACATGGGACTGGAGGCCACCATTAAAGCGGCCGGCGTGCTGAAGAAGGACGCGCTTGCCAGAAAGGGCTGGCGCCGGCGCGCTGACGAGCTGAAGCAGGCAATAGTCGATAACTTCTGGGACGAGGAGGGCCAGACCTTCGGGGGAGATTTCCACAGCTCCTGGGTTATATGGCCGGCCAACCTCTTTGGCCCTGACGACACCAGGACCGTCGGGCATGCGAGGTACCTCCAGGACATGCTGGTTTCACGCATGAACCTCGAGGGAGACAGCGGAGGGTACGAGGGCCTCGGGATTATCGCGCTGTCCAGGCTGTGGAAAGGCGATCCCGGGAAGATGGCGTTCCTCAAGACCGCGGTCGCCTGGCTCGCCCGCGACGTTGCTACCCCCGGCACGGGTCACTTCGGAGAGTTCTATTTCATGGTGGACTGGAACGGCGACGGTAGAAAGGAGTACGTCAACTACTCGGCGATACCCCACGGCTGGAACCACGCGCTTTTCGTCATATCCTCGCTGGAAGTGTTCGGGCCCAGATAAAGGCGCCCGCAGCCCGGTGGTATCGACTTCCTAATGATGTTCGTGGCTCTCCTGTTTCTCCGATTCCTCGTTAAGTGTCCTCGTTTTTTCCCAGGGCACCACGTCGGGGACGCTCTTTTCCCCTGCGATAACCTTATCGCAGACAATCACCATCTTCCCCCAGGAGTCTCTGTCGAACTCGTCTTTGGTGAGGCTTATGGCCTCGAGGTAATGGTACCTGGCCTTCCGGGGGTCTTTCTTGAAGAAGAGGTATATATGGGCGAGGTTGCTCCGGAGTAGCGCGGAGTATGGATTGTACCTCACCCCCTCGAGCGCCAGTCGAAAGCCCTCGTCAACCCTGCCGAACCGGCACAGCATCCAGCTGGCGAAGTTGTAAGCCATGGTGAAATGCGTGTCCAGCCTGGTGATGAGCCAGAAGTACGGGTAGAGCGGCGCTTCCTTTGCCGGGTCAGCCCCCACGTACTCGTGAAAGACGGTATCGGTCCTGGTCCAGAGGTAGGCCGCCAGTGTTTCCCGGACACCGCCCAGGAGGTTCAGGAACGACCGCATAGAGTCGAAGGGGCCGCTCCTGTCCCATTTCGCCTTGGCGGCGCGGGTGCCATCCAGTGAGTACTGCAGCAGGACCGCTCCGGCCAGCACCAGCGCTATCAGCACTATCGCGACGGCCTTGATGTGCCGGCCCTTCACCCCGGCCGCTTGCCCCCTCAAAGGTCTTTCCTCCTGAATAAGAGGTAGGCGAGGATGAGAAAGATCGACGCGAACAGAATAGCGTATCCGCTGACCCTGAGAAGGTAAGCCCAGGAAACGCCGCCGCCGTATCCTACCTGCAGGGAGATGTTGAAATCCTCCAGGTTGGGGATGACGTAGTACAGCGGCCACAGGATGACCTTGACCACGCCGACGGACTTCCCCACCAGCTTGTCGTGGAGGAACCCCGTTTTAACGTGGCAGACCAGATAGAACATCATCGTGGCGAAAACGTTCACCGGGACCGTGGCAAAGGTGGACATGAACAGGCAGAAGGCCGCGATCACCGCGCATTCGAGAAACACGGCGAAGACCCCCTGGAAGATCAATGGCGAGAAAACGTGGAGCCTCACGTAGATAAGGACCAGGATCTCAACTCCCATTATGAACAGGATGATGGCAAGCGTCGCCAGTATGCCCAGGTACTTGCCCAGCAGGTACTGTAGCCTGCTCACCGGTTTTGAAAGGATGTTGTAGATGGTTTTCTTCTCGACCTCGCCCGGAAGCTGGTTAACGGAAAGGATGACCGCCAGCGCGATACCGAACAACGATGTCATGCTGAGAGAGATGTCTCTCAGGAACTGGGCCTTCGCGCCAAGCTCGAAGCTGGGGAGGAGCGGTGACAGGGCGAGTACCGCCAGGCCGAAGATGAAGACGACGTAGAAGAGCTTCCTTCGCGCCGTGTCCTTGATGACGTTTAAAGCAAGCAGCCCGATGTTCCTCAATCGGATGACTCCCTTATCGCTTCCATGAACAGGCTCTCGAGCGACTGCCTGTAAGGCTGGACGGATACCAGGGCCACTCCCAGCTCGCGCGCGGCATCCAGCACGCGGTAGGTGGCATGGCTTTCCACGTCCAGGATAGTCTCCCCCTCCTGCTCGTCGATGCGCCTCGCCAGCGGGCCGAGCCGCTCCCTCACCCGTGGGCCGCCACCCGCGAGTGTTATCCTGGTCGCGCCCTCGACCTCGAGGAGCTCTGAGAGCTTTCCCTCCCTGACCGTCCTTCCCAGGTTGACGATGCTCACGCTGTCGCAGATGTTTTCGACCTCGGATAGCTGATGGCTGGATAGGAAGATAGTCTTCCCGTCGGCCTTCAGCCCCACCAGGATGTCCCGGACCTCCTTCTGCCCGACCGGGTCGAGCCCGCTGGAGGGCTCGTCCATGATCACCAGCTCCGGGTCGTTCAGAAGTGCCTGCGCGATCCCGAAGCGCTGCAGCATTCCCTTCGAGTACTTGTCGAGGGTAAGGTGCGAGTCGTGCCGCAGGCCCACCAGGTCAAGCAGCTTCGCAGAACGCGACACGAGTTCGTCGTGGCTCAACCCGAAGAGTTTCCCGTACAGGTCGAGCGCCTTCCCGGCCGTAAGGAAGCCGTAGAAATAGGTCTGCTCGGGCAGGAAACCGAGCTTCCGGTGTGAAAGCCTGTCACCCAGGGGCTTTCCAAGCAGGCGGCCGCTCCCACTGTCGGGGAACACCAGCCCCAGAAGGATCTTGAGGGTAGTGGTCTTGCCGGCGCCGTTCGGGCCAAGCAGCCCGAAGATCTCGCCCCTTCTGACCTGCAGCGACACGTCTTCAACCGCCACCTTGCGCTGCTGGCTGAAACCGGTGCGGTAAGACTTCTTTATGTTCTGGAGTACGACTGTTGCGTCTTCCGGGTGCTCGCCCTCGAGTGGGGTGCTCTCGCGTTTCATGGCTTTAATTATAGCGTCTTGCCGGCTCACAAGTGAACCGCGTGACGGCAGCCCGCGTCTAACCTGTGCCGGTTATCCGCAAAAGAGAGGGGGCTCTCATGGAAGAGAAGCGGAAATGGAGCAGGCGCCGGACGGCGATTGTGAGCGCAGGAGCTGTCCTCCTGGTGTTGCTGGTCCTCATGGCCATCGGCCTGGAATGCGGCGGCAGCAGGAGCGAGCAGCCGGCGGAGAAGAAGGGAGAGCGGCAGAAAAACGCTGCCGGCCTTTTGCGGGAGCAGATGGCGGAGGATGAAGATGGCATGGCAGGAGCGCCCGAGACAAAAACCCCGTCGGGCACTACGGGCGCAAGGACCCGGGTCACGGAGGTTCCTGCCGTCCAGGCAAAGACCATCAGGACCGGGACACTTACGATCGAGATCGCCAGAGACACCTTCGGCAGGAGTTACAGCCGGGTGTCGCTGATTGCCGAGGGAGTCGGCGGGCACGTGTCGGACTCGCGCTCCGACGCCTCGGACGGCAGGATAACGAGCGGGACGATTACTGTGAGGATACCGAACGAGTCGTTTTTCGAGGTGATGGAAGAGCTGAAGAAGCTGGGCAAGGTGACGTCGATAAGCGAGCAGTCGCAGGACGTCACCGACGAGTACGTTGACCTCGAGAGCCGGTTGAATAACCTCCGCGCGCAGGAGGCCGTCTACCTGAACCTGATGCGAAAGGCCCAGACCATCGAGGAGAGCATATCGGTGCAGCGGGAGCTCGGGGTCGTCCAGGGGCAGATCGAACAGCTCACCGGGCGCAAGAACTACCTTGACAACCACGTTGGTTACTCGACCATCCAGGTGACCCTGTCTGAGCCGGGAGCGGTGGTGAGCGAAAGTGAGGGCTGGGGGTTTGTGAAGGCCCTGTCCGACGCCGCACACGGCGTGGTGGACGGGATCAACGAAGTCATCCGCTTCGCGGGCAACGCGCTCATCTATATCTTGATCGTCGTGATCCTGACCGTGACCATCTACGCGCTCGTGCGCAGGCGTCGCAGGAAGGGCGCGGAGGCGGGGTCGAAGTAGAGAGGCCAGCAGGGGTACCAGTTTTCCTTAAACGGGCGGTGTGATAAGCGCAGCGAAATCTATTAGAATTGGCATGAAGTTCAAGGTGTGGGGTCAGCCTTTGGTCTGGCCCCACGGTAAATTGAGTGGAGTGTCAATCAAAGCGGGGGTGCGATTTGTGCGAATCTAACGTTTACCTGCGTGGCGAGGACGGCGACGAGCTGGTGATGGAAGACGCGGTACTGCTTGAGAGCGGCGCAGGGAAGGTCAAGGTCACCGACGTGCTCGGGGAGGAGAAGGAATTTGATGGCAAGGTTGAGGAGATAACCTTCCTCGAGCACCGCATAGTAATAAGCGGGGTCTGACCCCGCACCCCTGGTGTTTAACCTGCGTGGGTCAGTGTTTACTCTGACCGCTGAAGTTTAAGAAGTGGGGTCAGTCATTTGTCTGACCCCGCACCAATTTTGAGGGGAGGACAACCGGGCCTTGGAACCGGGTCCCGATCAAAACCGGCGTATCAGACCTTAATGCGGCAACTCTTGGGGATATTTGGATGGTCCAAATACTTTAACCCTGAGCTGTACCCGGTTGTCCGAACTTGATACTGGCAACCGATTCATCCGTTCTGACCAGGACTTCCCGGCTGCCTGTCGGATGAGAAGCGGTACCTCTGTCTATTATTCTCGCTGTCTGCCGGCTGATGTTCAATAGAGTCGTATGCCTGCGGGCATAAGAGTGCGCCAAACATCATAAACAGTGGTTAAGTGGACAACGTGAACATATGAGGGATCATATATTCAGCAGTTTCCTCAGCTCCGAACTCTGGCGACGGCTTACCGGGATCTTGCTCTTTGCGGGATCGTTCACGGTGAGCTCATACATGGCGTTCCCCACCCTGGCGATCTCTTTGACCTGGTGGAGGTTCACTATGTATCCGCGGTGGGCGCGGAAAAATCTACCCGGGTTAAGTATTATTTCGAGCTCTGCCAGCGTGTAGTTCGCGAGGAGCCGGTCGTTGTTGGTGTGAAGGTACGTATAGTTGTTCTGTACGCTCACGAAGTTTATGTCATCCACATTCACGAGGTATATCTTTTCACCTTTTCGTGCCGAGATCTGCTCTCGTGTGCTTCCCTGCGAGTTCGACCCTGCTTTTCCGGCGCGCTTCAGTACCACCTCGATCCGGGCTATCAGCTCCAGCGCGCTGAAGGGTTTGGTCACGTAGTCGTCCGCCCCGCCCCTCAATCCCTGGACTTTCGACTTCTCGTCGGAAACGGCTGTAAGCATAATGATGGGGATGTCCCTTACGCGCGGGTTTTCACGCAGCTGAGTCAGGACGTCCCATCCGTCTAACCTGGGCAGCAGGACGTCAAGCAAGACCAGGTCGGGGTTCACGGCCTTTGCCTTGCGAATGCCCTCCTCGCCGTCATGCGCGGCCTCGACCTGGTAGCCTTCGAGCTTAAGGTTCTTTATCACCATCTCGCTTATGAGGTCGTCGTCCTCGACAACCAGCACCGTTGGCTTTTGATCGTTCATGGGTTTTCTTCCGGTTGATCCCTCCTCCGGTCCATGCAATAAGTGCTGCCGGAAAAGGTGATTGCATAGTCAAGGACTTCTTTTGCGATTTCTGCCGCTTCCCAGTGGGACTGTATCCTCCGGTGCTCGTTCGACACGGCCCCTATGGATACGGTCATGATTTGATTATCCACCACCCCGCCTCTTCTGTCAAAAGTGGTAATGCAGCCCCGTTCCAGGTCGCCGGTCGCGTAGAAGTCCTTTATTCCTTCACCGAAGAGGCGGACAGTAGATCTGCAGAACGCCTCCGCACGCCCGGGTATTGTAAGTATGCTGAAAGTGCCGCTCCCGAGGAAAGCGGCGAGGTCCTGCCGGCTTCCCTGCTTACGGATGACCTCTTTGATGATGTCCGCGGCAAAACGGAGGAATTCCTCGAACCTCTTGCGTCCGTAGACTTCCCGGTAGGGACGGGTTCCATTGAAGCTTATCAGCAGGAGTGCCAGTCGCTTGCCTTTCTGCAACCGATCTCTGAGCGCGTTCTCGACGATGACGTTGCCCGGCAGTTGTGTCAGCGGATCGGTTGTGCGCTCCTGAACCGCGCGGTTCAGGAGCATGTTGATGCGGGCGGCCAGCTCCGAGAACTCGTACGGCTTGGCGATGAAATCATCCGCGCCCGCTTCCAGCGCGGCCGACACGGGCTCGACCTCTCCGTGTGGCGTCAGGACGATCAGGGGGATGCTGCCACTGCCATGGTCGGCTTTCAGCTGGCGGCAAAGCTCGTAGCCGTCAACGTGTGACGGCGGGAGGTCACAGATTATCAGGTCGAAACCCTCTGAGCGCGCGCTGTCCAGGCCGGAGGTGCCGTCGGATGCGAGCACGACCTCGAAGCCGCCCGAACGGAGGTCCATGGCTAGGATCTCTGCGGCGGTCCTGTCTCCCTCTATTACCAGGATGAGTTCGGCCATCTTATCCTCTGCCCAACAAGCCTCCATGCTGACAGGTCGACATCAGCGGGGTACGACTTGAGATTAACAGAACCTTAACACGTCGGTAAAGCGGCCTTAACAGGCGTGCTCGATACTGGGGGAAGACAAGCGGAAACCCGCAGGGCTTTTTGACAAAGGAGATGATCTGACATGGACGAGAAGCGGGAAGCGCAGGCAGGTGAAGAGGAGGCCGGTGCGGCCGGGTCCGGCAAGCGGGGGGAGGATGCGGGCAGGCGCAACAGGAACAAGACGGTACTGCTCGCGGTTGGCGCCGCGGTGCTGGCGGTTCTCATCGTGGGTGCTTTCTTCGCGCTGGGATACTGCGTGGGAGGTCACAGCGGGCAGCCCGAACGCCCCGCGCTCGGGGGAGAGCTTCGGGAGAAGGTGCAGGGCCGCCTCCAGGCCAGGCGTGAGAACGCGCGGGGCTTTGTCGAGGACGAGGGAACGGACATCTTCAAGGGCAGCGTGACTTCTGTCGAGGGGAGCAAGGTGACGGTGGAGACACCGCACGGCACCGAGACCTTTGTCGTTGGCGATGCGACCAGGTATCCCGGGGCTGGCCCCGGCGGAGAGGCCGGCGTCGAGAACAGTGGCGCCGCGGAGTTGACGCCCGGGAAGAACATAACCGCCATGGTAAGGAAAGGCGCAGACGGCAGCTGGGAAGCTCAGGTGGTAAGGGTACCCGGTGAAAGGGGAAAGCGCTAGCCGGGCTCCCCTTCCTGCGCCACGGCCCGGGCCTTCTCTTCCTTTTCGTCTTCCTCTGAGTAGGCCTGGGCGACGTAGTAGATGGCCCGATCGAAGTAGAGCACAACCCGGTTGTTGAGCTCCAGGGCCTGGTAGAGCTCCAGGTTTGTATCCAGCAGGCCTTCCTGCAGTACGAAAAGCCATATATGGCGCTTGAGCAGGACGAGCGCCATTACGACCTCTTCTACCCCGTAGCCCTGCGCCTTGCGGGCTTTTCCCATGCGGCGGTAGAACGCGGCAAGCCGCTCTTTCGGAAGTCGTCGGGAGAGGTAGTAGCCCATTCGCCTGCACACGCTGGCGCCCCGCTCGTGAAGCTCATCGTAAGGAACGTTCCAGTATGACCTGGTGTAGGAAAGCGTGGAAACGTCGTCCGCCCATCTATCGGCTATCACGTCTGAGTTTTTCTCTATTACCTTTACCAGCTTGCTGGTAAGTATCACTCTCGTGCCCTCCAGAGATAACGGCTGCAATCATTTTATGTTAACCGTGGAAGGTGTGGCAAATATCCAGTACCTAAGAGCGAGGCAGGCCTGCGTGAGCAGTAGACTGGTTGACTCTTTCGATTATGGCGTCACCGGTGAGGTTCCGGACCGGGAAGTACGCCCCGCCCATGGCCTCCGCGATCCTGCGTGCCGCGGTTGCCTTCCCGGGAACGTCATCGCCGTTGATCCGGATCGGCGCGCTGTCGATGACCACCGATTGGATTCCGCGTTCCCTTATCTCGCCTGCTATACAGAGGGCCTCCCTCATCGGGTCGGCATAGTCGGGATTTCCGATTGTGACGTTCCCTCCCCCGTCCGAGATCAGAACAAGGACCGGGTTGGTCCTGGGATTTGATGATATCTCCATTTTCAGGACCCGGTACCCGAGGGAGAGCCCGTGAGGCAGCGGGGTCGCTCCACCCGGCGAGAGCTTCGAGAGCAACCGGTTCGCGAGAGAGGCGCTCGAGGTCGGGCTCATGATGAGCTGGGCGCAGGCATCCTTGAAGACAACAAGGCCCACCCTGTCGCGCTTCTGGTAAGCCTCCACGAGGAGCGAAAGGATCGCCTGCCTCGAGGCGGCGAGCCTTTTCTGAGCCCCCATTGAAGCGCTCGCGTCCACGACGAAAAGAATGGATGCCCCGTGCTTGCTCTTCCGCATTTTCACCCTGATGTCTTCCGGGAGCACCCGGGGCCTCCCGTCCCCGTCGCCGCCACGCCTTGCCGAGGCCCTTATGGTCGCGTCGATAGCGATATCGGAACCCGTAAGGGGACGCTTCAAGCTCGAAGGCAGAGCGCTCCGGTAGTACCGGCCCCGGGTATCCTGGGCCTGGGGATTGTCGCGGCGGCCGAGCGCGGTTCCAGCTGTTTCGCGGTCGGGCAGCGACAGGCCTTCGGCATCAGCCTCGAGCCGGTCGTCACGGGCTGCGGCAGGTGACGTGGTCCGGGCTGGCGGGCGAAGCCCAGGCCTCTCGTAAGTGGTTTCCGAGCGGTGAAGAGGAGGTTCAGTAACGCCTGCAGGCTGGCCCGGGGGCGCAGCGGCAGCGGCGGGCGGTGGTGCGGGTTTCTCACCGGCAGCGGATGCAGCGCCACCGCTTTCCCTTCCCGGTACGTCGCGCGCTCCCGGTGGGGAAGCTGAAGGTGTATACCTCCCCGCCTGCGCGCCTGTCAGCATCGCCTCGATATCCAGTCGCTCCCTTTCCCCGGTACCAAGCGGCCCCCTTCTCAGGCGGTGGTTCAGGGCCAGGCCGGCGACGCTCACGACGTGCTCGGTGCGAACGATGTCGGAGCCCTCCAGCGCAGCGAGCGCCCGCGCGGCGTTCAGCATAGATATATCGGCCCGGTGGCCGTCCGCCCCGGAAGTATGAACGATGCAGGCGACATTCTCGAGTATGTCTGCGGCAACCTCCACGGAGGGGTAACGTTCCCGGGCCGAAAATATCCGCCTGCGAAGCGTCTCCTGCTCGGCGTTCCAGCGGGACTCGAACTCGAGCGGGTTGCGGCTGAACTGCAGGTTACGTCTCAGTATCTCGGTGCGCTGGGCGGCCGTTACGCCAGCGTCCGCCTCAGCGCACAGGCCGAAGCGGTCCTCGAGCTGCGGCCTCAGGTCGCCCTCTTCCGGGTTCATTGTGCCTATCAGTATGAAACGGGAACCGTGCCGGAAAGAGATCCCCTCGCGCTCGACGACGTTGACCCCCATCGCTGCAGCGTCCAGCAGTATGTCCACGATGTGATCCTCGAGCAGGTTGACCTCGTCCACGTAAAGGATGGAACGGTTTGCGCGGGCCAGGAGCCCCGGCTCGAAGCTCTTTTCTCCATGCCTGAGTGCTCTTTCTATATCCAGCGTCCCGGACACCATCTCCTCGGTCGCGTTCAACGGGAGCGTTACCATCTTCATGCGGATCCGTGTCGCCGGGAGCGACCCCTCCAGTGCAAGCCGCCCGGCACAGTACCCGCAGAGGGTCTCCATGTCGCCAGGGTCGCACCCGAAGGGGCAGTCGGCCACTACGTCGATCTCGGGAAGGAGGTATGCCAGGCCCCGTGCGAGGGTGGATTTTGCCGTTCCTCTCCGCCCTCTCGCCAGGACTCCCCCGACCTGGTGGCTGACGGCATTCAACAGCAGGGCCTTCCTGGTGTCCTCCTGCCCCACGACAGCGGTAAAAGGAAATACCACTTCTTCCCTGTTCAAAAGCCTCCTCCAGATATGATAGGATTCCCGTGATGGGTTATGTCACATATTGTTATACAGGATCGATCAGGCCTCAATATATTGTTTCACCAACTCAAAGTAAGTGTCCTTCACCGCCCGGTCCGGGAACCGGCCGCCGGGGGCGGCTTCAAGGGGCAGTGAACCCCGAGGGAGAAGTATGTTGACAGGGGGGCTTGATTGCGGAGGGACCGGGGCTGTGCTACAATACTCCGCGATCTGCATGCGAAATCAAGCAACAGGATCGACGGTACTGCAAGGATCACCCTCATCTGATATCCAGGTTTGACTAGAAGGGTTGACGGTTTAAGATTTGGAGGTTTGATAGCATCGTTAAAGAGAGATCAAGAACGTGTATTTTTCTCATAGCGGCGTTGGTCGTTTTGCTGGCCCTGGCGTTGAGCCCGGTGGTAGTGGCTCAGCCGGTCGATCAGCGGCAGACCAATGCCAAGAGCGACGTGGAGCGCCTTCAGCAACAGCTCGAGGATGCGGTCGAGAGATATAACTACGCCTGCTACAAGCTGGAAGAGACGCAATCCCAGATCGGGCAGAACAAGGCCGACCTGGCCCAGGCGGAAAGCGAACTGGCCTCGAACAAAGACCGGCTCAACCGCCGGGTCAGGTCCATGTACGTCACCCGCCAGAACCAGTTCCTCGACGTTGTTGTGAAAGCCGGGAACTTCGACGAGTTCCTTGTGGGGCTTGACTACGCCAAGAAGATCGGGCGGCAGGACGCCGTGCTGGTCAGAAAGGTCAAGGACGCGCGGGCGAAGCTTATGGCCGCGAAAGAGGCCTTGAGCGAGCGCGAAGCCGCGCAGCGGTCGGCGAAACAGGAGATGGCCTCGAGCAAGTCCGCGGTGGAGAGCGATCTTTCAGGCGCGAAGGGCAGGCTCGCCGGGATCGAAGACGAGATCCGCCAGGCGATGGCGCGAAGGGCCCAGGAAGCGACGACCGTGTCATCGTCAACAGGGCGGCGCAGCTACCCGGCAGCGGACCCGATCGCCCGAAGGACACGTCCGCCGGGCGCGCCTAACGGCGGAGTCGTCGGCGTCGCTTACGACCAGCTTGGAAAGCCGTACGTGTGGGGGACCGCCGGTCCGAATACATTCGACTGCTCCGGGCTGGTAGCGTACTGCTACAGCGTGGGCGCCGGCATGGAGATAACCCACAGTTCCTACGCCCAGGCTGGCTGCGGAACCCCTGTCAGCGTGAGCGAGCTGCAACCCGGCGACATCGTCGGCTTCCGGGGCTGGGGGCACGTGGGCATCTACGTGGGCGGCGGCGAGTTCATCCACGCGCCTAGCAGTGGAGATGTGGTGAAGGTCTCGTCGCTTTCAGATCGCGGGAATTTCTGCGGGGCGGTCAGGCCGTAACCCGGTACAGGCATATTCGATCGGATCAAACGGAAGGCCCCATTGGTGGGGCCTTTCTTATCGAGCGTGCTGGAGGTTTCTATCATGAGCGGCGCCGTTATCTTCTTCGACCCGATCTACGAGGAGCACCTGACGGGGTTCGGGCACCCCGAGAGGCCGGAGAGGCTGCCTGTATCCCTGGACGCGTTGAAGCAGTCCGGCCTCCTCGAGAAGGTGGAGATAATGTCCCCGCGGGACGCTGCCATCGAAGAGGTCAAACTCGTGCATTCCTCCCGTTACATAGACCAGGTCAGGCAGGTGGCAGACTCGGGAGGCGGTCACCTGGACATGGACACCGCGCTCTCAGCCGCATCATACCGCGCCGCGCTCAAAGCGGCGGGGGCGCTGGTGCAGAGCGTGGACGGTTGCCTCAACGGCGACTATGCGAGCACGTTCTGCCTGGTCAGGCCCCCGGGGCACCACGCGCTTCCGGGGCGGGGAATGGGGTTCTGCCTTTTCAACAACATCGCCGTGGGCGCCCGTTACGCGATAGCAAAGAAGGGGCTGAAGCGTGTCATGATAGTGGACTGGGACGCGCACCACGGCAACGGCACGCAGGACACGTTCTACGAGGACCCGTCCGTTCTTTACGTATCCCTTCACCAGTACCCCCACTACCCGGGTTCGGGATGGGTTGACGAGACCGGCCATGGCAAAGGCGAAGGCTCCACCATAAACTTCCCATTCCCGCCGGGCACGGGAGAAGATTGCTACATGGATGCTTTCGAGCGCGTTATCATCCCGGCCGGGCGCAGGTTCGCCCCCGACCTCTTGATGGTCTCAGCGGGTTATGACAGCCACGCCGGCGACCTGCTCTGCTCGATGCGCCTGACCGACACCTCTTACCGGAAAATGACCGACAGCCTTCTAGGCCTTGCCGGGGAGTGTTGCCAGGGGCGGCTGATCGTGACGATCGAGGGTGGGTACAACCTGAGCGCGATGGCGCGTTCTGTCGTTCAGACGGTCGCCGGGCTGGCAGGCGAGGACATCCCCGGGCAGGACGAGCCACCCCAACCCACTACTTCCGCGGACAAGGCAGCCGAGATAGTCGAGCAGGCCGCGGCCCTTTGGAAAAGCGGCGCCGGGACTTGATGTAAAGCATTCGTCGTTTTTTACCGATTCATAAACAGGTGGATTGATGGGTTTGAAAGGCGGTGCAGGTGGACATCCGTGAACTCCTCGAACTGACGGTCGAGCAAAGGGCGTCAGACGTACATATGAAAGCCGGGAGCCCTCCCTGCCTGAGGGTGGACGGCACCCTGGTCGAGACGGATTTCCCGAGGCTTTCTCCGACCGACGTCGTGGAGATCGCCTTCTCGCTGATGGATGAAAAACAGTCTCGCGATTTCCACGAGACGAACGAGGCCGATTTCGCTTACAGCGTGGCCGGCCTGGGAAGGTTCCGCGCCAACATCTTCAAGCAACGCGGCACAGTCGGGATATCCCTGCGCAGGGTCCTTACCAAGAGGGTCCCCGGAATCGTGGAACTGGGCCTCCCGCCGGTGTTGACACGCCTCGCCGACGAGGCGAGGGGACTGGTACTGGTCACCGGGCCGACCGGGAGCGGTAAGACCACCACTATGGCCGCGATGGTGGACTGGCTCAACGAGAACAAGCGCCTCAACATAATCACCATAGAGGACCCGATCGAGATACTTCACATCGACAAGAAGTGCATCATCCACCAGCGGGAGATCGGCACGGACACCGATTCGTACCGGGAGGCGCTGAGACACATTACCCGGCAGGACCCGGACGTCATCCTGATAGGCGAGATGCGGGACATTGAGACGGTCACGTCCGCCCTGAACATTGCGATGACGGGACACCTTGTCCTCTCTTCGTTCCACACTCAGGACACTACCGAGACCGTGAACCGGATAATCGACTTCTTCCCGCCCACCCAGCACAAGCAGATACGCATCACCCTGACCAGCACCCTTGCCGGTGTAATAAGCCAGCAGCTTCTCCCCCGGGCGGACGGCATGGGGAGGCTTCCCGCGGTGGAGGTGATGGTCATGAACGGTCATCTTGCCGAGTGCCTGCTGAACGAGGAGCCCACGTCCAACATGAGGGAGATCATCGCTGAGAGCGAGTTCTACGGGATGCAGACCTTCAACCAGTCGCTGCTGTCCCTGTATGCCGACGGCCTCATCGATTTCCAGGTCGCCCTGAAGGCCTCGCACCAGCCGCACGACTTCATCCTCGCGGCGAAGCAGATGGGCCTGCCCGTCGAGGAGTCCCTCGCTTACCGCTGAACCCGGGGTAAACCGGGCGCCTGGTCCTGTCTTCCCCCCCCTGGCTGTTAATCGGTATCATATTAAAAGCGGAAGCAAGAACAATGAGGTCAGGCTGACCGTTGTTACCGGATCAGGACCGGTTGAGGCCTGATATTGGGGCGAGGCGCGGTGAAGACAGTAGAGGCGGATTACGCCAGACAGATGTGGCTGGTTCGGGGCCTTTTCGAGGAATACGTCGGCTCCCTGGATTTTGACATCGCTTTTCAAGACCTTGAGAAAGAGCTCCCCGGCCTCCCCGGCGATTACGCCCCGCCCGACGGACGCATACTCTTGGCTGTCGAGGGGGATGAGGTAGCCGGGTGCATTGCGCTCAGGAAGATCGATGAGGAGACCTGCGAGGGGAAGAGGCTTTACGTCCGGCCCGCTTTCAGAGGAAAGGGGGCAGGCAGGGCCCTGTGTGAGGCTGTTATAGGTGAAGCCCGAAAGATCGGCTATCGGCGCATGCTGCTCGACACCGTTGAGTCATTGAATAAAGCGAACGCGCTGTACCGCGCACTGGGTTTCCGGGGGACCGAGCCGTACCGCTACAATCCCCTGGAAGGGGCCGTTTTCATGGAGCTCGACCTGGTTTCAGGCCCCCCCGCTTCGACGCCCGATAAACCTTAGTACCCTGTCCCATAAATACGCTTGTATTCGATCACCGCTGCATCCGCTCCTGCCGCGTTCCGCTTCCTCGCAGTACTCAGCGAGTACGCCCTTGTCGCGCGCCTTCTAAGGAACGGCGCATCGACGCTCTCGGTACGACACCGTATTTACGGGACGGGGCACTTAGTGCCCGGTCCCGGGCCGCCGGCTCGCGCGCTGGTTGCATCTACCTGGAGCTTACCCGGTTACCGCAGTTATGAACTCGTAGCTCTCCTGGAAGATCTTTTCCTTGTCCAGGTCCAGGGTGGCAACATGATATGAGTTCTCGAGCCAGATCAGCTTCTTATCTGTCGAGGCCACGTTTTCATATACGAATGGACCGTTCTCCGGCGGCACCACGTGGTCGTCCTTCGACTCGAATATCCTTATGGGCATTTTGATACGCGCAATGTCGTTCTTCACAACGGCAAGCAGCTTGAGCAACTCGTGAGCGGCATTGGTCGAGAACTTCTCATAGGCGACCTCCGTGACGTTGGGGTCCTTGAGGTCGCTGCCCACGCCGGGGAACGTCTTCAACACGTGTTTTAAAACGGGCACCGTCTTCTGGAGCAGGTTGAGCACGGGGTTGATGACCAACCTCTTCACCGGGGCGTTGACCGGGATGATGCCGGATATCCTGTCGGGGTACCTCTCACCGAGGTACAGGGTAAGCGTGCCTCCCAGAGACAGGCCCGCCACGCACACACAATCGCAGAGCGACATCAGTTCCTGGAGTGCCTTCTCAACGGTTCTGGTCCAATCGGTATAGGCCCAGCGCGCCATGTCTTCTACGTCGGTGCCGTGGCCGGGCAACCTGGGGCCGAGGACTGTCAGGCCTTTGCCGGCAAGGAACTCGCCCATCGGCTTCAGGCTCGAAGTGGTTCCGGTGAAGCCGTGCACGAGCAGGCAGCCGGTCTTGCCCCCTTCGAAGAAGAAAGGCTTGCCGTCATCCATCACGTCTATCCCCGCGGGGATCTTCATCGTCTCAAGCTCCATCTGGCGACCTCCATTCTTGACCAACGGTTCCGGGACGGAGTACTAGTTGTTGGGGTTCTCAAACATATTGTCGATGCTTATGCCCGCCTCACCCGGCTCGAGACACACGCTCCACTCACCCCAGTAGAGAAAGAAAGTCTTAAGGGTACTGTAGAACCAGCGCCGGCAGGTGAGCTGGTACTGCGCGTGACCGCCGGCGGGCAGGATGAGGACTCCCACCATGGGATTATCCTTCACTGCCGCGGCGAGCTCCTCTGCTTCTGCTACCGGGACTATCAGGTCGTCTCTGGCGTGTATCACCAGGCAGGGAACCTCTATGCCGGCCGCCGAATGTATCGGGCTTGCCTTGCGGTAGAGCTCCTGCTCGGTCAGCTCGTAATACTGGCTGCTTACCTCGCGGGTGTATTTACGCAAGTCCTGAAAGGGCCCCGGGCCGGACAGCGTGGTCTTCAGCAGCAGCAAGGCGCGGAAAGTCAGCCATATCAGGAAGCCCTCCACCGTGTGGCCCATTGTGGAGACGTGCTCCACGACCCTGCGTGCGTCCGCGAACCCGTTCAGAGCGACCACTCCGCCTGTCAGGGGCCAGTCGACCCTCGACCTTGCGGCAGCGAGCAGCGCCGAAGCGGCACCCATGCTCGAAGCGCACACACCGACTGTGCTGACCTGCTCGATCGACCCCAGGTATTCGGCAGCGGCAAGGATATCGTCGGACTCCCGGTACCCCCAGCAGGTGGGCGCCTCGGAGAACCGGCTGGAGTCCCCGAAGTTGCGCAGGTCCAGCACGCATACATGCAGGCCCCAGCGGTAGTATGCCTCGAGTGCCAGCTCCTGGATGGGATAGTTGTTCTTGCTTCCGAACAGCCCGTGGACAATTATCAGCGCGGGCTTCTGATCGGCGCCTGGCTGCATGCCGAGGAGTCCGCAAACCGTCGTCCCGTCCTGCGACTCGAGCATCACTGGCTCGAAGACTTCCGGGTATGGATAGACGAGCCCGGCCGTTGCCCGGTTCGTGTTCAAGAGCATTGGCACGGTATCAATAAAGGTGAGCAGCGCGGTCGCGAGCTGTCGCGAAAGCCGTGGGTGGAAAGGTATCGCTTCGAGCATCTGCATCAATTCGGACATGGTCTTGATGCCCGCTCTGCGCTCCTTCTCGTAGTCCAGGGTTATCGTCGAGCGGGGAACCGCCCCACGGTAGCGCAGGAAAACGTACAAGATGAGAACCGAGGCGACGACGGCCGGGGCCAGCGCGGCGAGCACCAGGACGAGCAGCGCCACCTCTAAGGCCCGCAGGACCTTCTTTTTTCGTGAGTACTCTTTCATGGCGGGGATATTCTATCACAGGGGGGAGGGGCCAATGCCGGTTGCGCGGCCGCTGGCTGTCCCCTATGATTTGCTTATTGATTTCAAGCGCGTTAAGCAGAGCGAGAGGGGAGACGAGGCAATGAACCAGGCCCGGAACAGGGTTCTTGTGACCGGGGGCGCGGGGTTCATCGGGTCTCACCTTTGCGACGCGCTTCTGCGGAACGACTGCAGCGTGATCTGTGTCGACAACTTCGTCACCGGCGAGAGGGCCAACATTCTCGGCGCGCTCGACGATGCCGGCTTCACCCTCGAGACTGTGGACGTCGGGGAGCCTTTTGATTTCGACATTGACCTCATATTCCACCTGGCGAGCCCCGCCAGCCCGGCCGACTACATGCGGATGCCCGTCAAGACGATGCTCGCCAACTCCCTGGGGACCCTCAACTGTCTCGAGCTTGCCATCAGGCGCGGGGTTCGGATGCTGATGGGGTCGACCTCAGAAGTCTACGGAGATCCCCAGGTGTCCCCGCAGGGCGAGCAGTATTTCGGCCACGTGAATCCCGTCGGTCCCCGCTCATGCTACGACGAGGGCAAGCGCTTCGCCGAGGCGCTGTGCAAGGCGTACGAGCGGGAGCGGGAGGCGGACGTCGTCATCGCCAGGATTTTCAACACTTACGGCTCCCGGATGCGTGGGGATGACGGCAGGGCCGTGCCGAACTTCGTGCGGCAGGCGCTTGCGGGCGAGCCCCTCACCATTTATGGCGACGGCAACCAGACCAGGAGCTTCTGCCACGTGAGCGACATGGTCAGGGGCCTCATGCTTGCCATGACTACACCCGAGGCCGGCGGCGAGGTGATCAACCTGGGGAACCCCAACGAGATCCGGGTAATAGACCTGGCCACCAGGGTAAGGGAAAAGGCCCGGTCCTCCTCGCCGATGGCTTTTGAGGAACTCCCCGCCGACGACCCGCAGAGGAGGCAGCCGGACATAGGCAAGGCCATGAGGATGCTCGGCTGGGCTCCCGAAATGGACCTGGAAGATGGCCTGGAAGACATCATCTCCTGGTTCAAGGAGAACCGGTGACCCCTGTGGACGACGCGAAAAAGCTCTGGAACGCCGCTACCCCGGAAGAGGAGGAGAGGTACAGGGCCATCATCAAGGACCGGGTGGAGAACTCCCCCTTCTATCAACATATGGGGCTTGAGGTTACCGGGCTGGGCTCCGGGTGGTCCACATTCAGGATGCCCGCGGGTTCACACCTGTGGAATGTTGGAGGCATAGTCCACGGCGGCGCTATCTCATCGATAGCTGATGCCGCGGCGGGCGTAGCCCTCGCCACGCTTCTGGACAAGGACCGCGAGAGGCCTGTAACCATCGAGATGAAGCTCAACTACTGCGCGCCGGTAACTGTTGGCATTCTCACGGCCAGGGGAGAGGTCGTCCAGAAGGGTGGGCGTATCGCTATATGCGAGGTCGAGGTCAAAGAGGGAGACCGGCTTGTCGCGAAGGGGATAGCCACGTACACGGTCGCCGAGCGCTGTTCATGATCCCGCGCACGAATCGTAAGCCCCGAGCTCTCAGCTCGTGAACCTCAAGGAGTCCAGTATATCCTTGAGAACCTGACGTGAGCCGCTCGTCTGCCTGTTTGTAAGCATCACTATGTTGACCGAGTTTCCGTGGTAGAGGTAGTAAGCCTCAAATGCCATGGACTCACCCTGCATGCTCAGCGTGAATGTGACCTTTAAGGCGCTGCTGCCCGCGATGGACGTGTCCTCGACGCCGACCTGGGAAATCATGGGGGATACTGAGGGCAAGGCTGACGGGTCGGAGAAGCTGGATCGGACCGTGCTCTTGATGGACTCCCACTGTGCCTGCCTTTCGTCCGCGATGCTTGCGACCACGATGGCGTATTTGACGTTGTCGTCCGTCGAGTCCGCGAGCGCGACATCGATGCTGTAGTTCGGAGCCTGCTCCGCGAAGAAGGAGAAATCCTTGCCCAATGTTGTCGTTACATCTTTCCAGTTTCCGGGATAGTCGAACGTAAGGCCGGATTAACTACCCGCGTAAGTCTTGGTCGTTCCGCTGGCGCGGTTCACGATGTAATAGACGGCCGCACCGGCAATGGCGAGAACGGCGATCACGGCTCCGAGGATCAGGAGGCCCGACTTCCGGCGCGCCGATGCCGGCGCGGCGACGGGCGGGGGCGGGTAAGCGCCGTCCGGTGAGGCGGGGAGTACGAATCCCGGCGGTTGGGCGACATGCTGCGCGAAGACGTCTCCCGGGGACTGGGGCTCCTCGGGGGCCAACAGCCCGGGCCCTGTCTCCTCCTTTGAAGTCCCGGTGAAATTCATTTAGCAGAGATTACTGAAAGGGGCCGCCTAGGGGTTCTCTGCACCGCAGCTCAGACATTTCATGGTGTGCTCCCGTGACATAACGGTTCTTACCTCTTATTACATGACAAGAAGCATGAGGAAGCATGAAAGCAATAAGTCAACTCAATTATATGTCCTTTTCATTACGAGTCTCCTACAGTTGTCACGCCTTGGTAGTGCAGGTTCTGCGTTGGCCTCAAAAGAATCCCGCATCGGATCACCGGACCCAAGGCGCAGAATCAAGAGCTCACCTAAAGGTCAACCTATACAGATCGGAAGGAATATGGGGCCCGAGGCCATACTCTCTTTCATCTGAAACATGCCCAAAGACAATGAACTTGCCGTCTGGACTCCACGTTGATTCGGTTATCTGCCGCGCGTTAGCATCGTATTCGGGGTGACCCGGATCACCAAAGTATGTCAACCTGACGTTATTGCCGCCATTGGCATCCATTAGATAGAGGTCTTCCTTATCACCGGGGTATCCTACGCTGTGGTTCCAGGCGATTTTGCTCCCGTCCGGCGAGAATTCAGCGTTCTCATCGTGGATGCCGGGAGTATCGGTCAGATTCTTGAGTGTCTTTCCGTTCATATCACTGGTGTATATATCTCCACAGAAACAGCGGCCCCCCTCGTTGGCCCGGCTGGAGTAGCTGTAGACAAAACCCTCGTCATCGGGCATGAGGCCTTCTCCCTCGATTATGGTAAGACCCGCGGGCGGGTCGATGTGGCGAATGTTTGAGATCACCGGCTTACCGGTAGCAAAGGAAATATCTGCGGTCTTTACCCGCCAGGCACCGAGCTCTTCTCCTTTTCGAAACACTATGTTTTCCCTGCCCCAATATGAGCCGGGATGTGGGCCTGGCCGGTCGCCGGGTTCACCGTTGGGGTATTCCTCCATCATGAATTCCTCGCACCAGTAGAGGGTTTTACCGTCGTGTGAGAAGCTCGGCCTGATGACGCCCCAGTTGTCCGGGTAGTCAGTCATCTGCCAGAACCGGGAGCCGTCGGCAGTCATTATCCAGACGTTATGGTTGCGGCCGATCCCGGGTCGCGCGTTGGTTCCGTTTCCCTTCCGCGGGTATTCCTTTGACTCCGCGGTGAAGGCGATGTAGTTACCCGACGGATGCCAGTAAGGCTGGCCGCGCCAGCGCGTGTTGGAGACACCTTCTTTATCATGGGTCAAGCAGGTAACGTGGCTTCCATCGGGCTTCATGGTGTAGATCTCGAAGCCGAATCCCTGTGGGTCGTTCGGGTCAGCAGACTCCTTGGTATAGGCAATGAGCCTGCCGTCGGGGGAAATCTTTGGGAAAGAGCCTTTACCGATCTTGATCAGGTTTGTGATCGGACCCGGCGCTCGCAAACCCCTTCTTGGTGAACGACACCCAAAAAGGCTGGTGGACAGTATGATCAACACGATAGATAAGGCCAGTGCCGCTAGGCAAGAATGTAGGCATGCATGTCGGCTGTTTGTCTTTTGCATTTTGCTGGCTCCTCTTTTCAACCGAAACGAAGGAGGCGGTCGCAGAGGTGTTCAGTCTACCTCTATCTCCCAGAAGTCGGAAGTCCAGTGATACGTCAGGCGGTACGGCTTACCGTCCTGGTCGACAACACGCCAGATCTGGCGGGTAAGGCCCTCGAGATCCTTTGATTCCTCGAGCCAGGTTCGTTCCACACAGGCCACCTGGTGGTGTTCCTCTCCGAGGTAGAACTCACGGGGCTCATTAGCGTATGAAAAACCACTGTACGCGACGACGCGTTTTTCCATTGGTACTCCGCTGGCGCGGGAGGATCTTCGAAGCGGAAACAACACCGCACACCGGCTATTCGCTGACGGAGTTGCGCAGCTCCTCCAGGTCTTTGCCATTTCCCATCTCGGCGGTCGTAAGCATGCCCTGTCCCTCGCCGGAGATGAACGACTCCACCATGTCCCGGGCCTCGGTGTCGGACAGCTGGACCGGAGGAGATTTCATGAAGTAAGCCGCCGGGCCGATGAGCGCCCCGGACATGTTGCGGTCCATGGCAAGCCTGCAGCACCTGAGCGCGTCGATCACGATCCCGGCGGAGTTGGGGGAGTCCCAGACTTCCAGCTTGATCTCCATGTTAAGGGGCACGTCGCCGAAACCGCTGCCCTCACAGCGGATGTACGCCCACTTGCGGTCGGTCAGCCACGAAACGTAGTCCGAAGGCCCGATGTGGATGCTGCCGCTCTCAATGCCGTGGTCCAGCTGGGACACGACCGAGCTGGTCTTCGAGATCTTCTTGGACTCGAGCCGCTCGCGCTCCAGCATGTTCTTGAAGTCCATGTTGCCGCCGACGTTGAGCTGGCTGGTGCGTTCCAGCACGATGCCCCTGTCGTTGAAGAGGCGGGCCAGCACCCTGTGCACGATGGTTGCCCCTACCTGGCTCTTGATATCGTCGCCGATTATCGGGATCCCCGCGCGCCGGAACTTGCCCTGCCACATCTCTTCTTTCGCTATGAACACGGGTATGCAATTTACGACCCCGCACCCGGCTTCCAGGGCCTCGCTGAGGTAGAAGCGGGTCGCGTCCTCGCTGCCGACCGGCAGGTAGTTTATGAGCACGTCGGCGCCGGTCTCGATGAGAGTCTCTGAGACGTCAACCACCGGGACGGTGCTCTCTGTTATGCTCTCCCTGTAGTACTTTCCGAGGCTGTCGAGTGTCGGCCCGCGCTGGACCTTTACCCCCATCGGCGGGACTTCGGAAAACTTGACCGTGTTGTTGGGCTCGCAGAAGACCGCCTCCCCGAGGTCTTTCCCGACCTTGTTGGCGTCCACATCGAAAGCCGCCACGAACTTCACATCGGATATGTGGTAAGGGCCGATCTGCACGTGCATCAGCCCCGGGACACTGTCGCCTTCGCGGGCATCACGGTAGTACTCGACCCCCTGGGCCAGGGACGAAGCACAGTTCCCGGCTCCTACTACTGCAACCCTTACCTCAGCCATCTTTGATTGCCTCCTTGCCAGACCCGCCCCGGGTTGAATTTTCTACGCGCTGGACGCTGCCGAAACTCGCTCTTCTCCGCTTTCCAGTTCGACCTTGTGCTTGGCGCCCTTCTTCTCGTCTCGCTTCCTGATGTTCTCTCTCTCGTGTGTGATGAGCCTCTCGAGCCAGCGTATGTCGCTTCTGGCCTGATCGACCTTGTGGCGGAAAAGGCCGGCCCGGTAGTGGTCCTGGTCCCTGTGGCTGGACCTGTATGCTTTGAACTTTACGAGCTGCTCCTCCAGGACCTGCCGTCGCCTCTCCAGCAGGCTCAACCGGGTCTCCGGCTCGAGGTACTGGAAGAAGGCCATCCTGGTGTCGAACTTCTCCGTGTCCGCCAGGGAGGTTTCGGTTACCGTATCGGACAGCAGCCTCATGAACTCCTTCTCGCCGGCCCTGGTTATGCGGAATACGTTGCGGTTCCTTGTCTTCTGCTTGACCGAGTAGGCGCGCTCGATGCCGCCCCCGCGCTCCAGCCTCTTGAGGGCCGGATAAAGGGACCCGTAGCTCACCGTCCAGAAATGCCCAAGCATGTAGGAGAGGCGTTTCTTCAATTCGTATCCGTGCATGGGCCTTTCCTTCAAGAGTCCCAGGATAGCCAGTTCTAACAATTTGCACTCCCTTGAACCTGGAGCGAGCCGATAATGTATCAAATCGATATATCTTTAGCAAGAGAATATATCGGTTCGATATATTTGTCAAATTCCGGGATTCTCGCCGGGGTGACGGGATCACGCTTCAGGGCCCGCCGCCGGCGTCTATATGGCAGTGTGTCAGCAGTATGGATTCCAGGCTCTCGGGCTCAAAGCCGAGCCGCATGATATTGGCCAGTATGGACTTGTAGCTTGGCCCGTACCCGGTGTCTATAAGAGCCAGGGGGCCGTTACCGTCCACGAGGTAAACGCAGCAGTCCTGGCCGGCGCGGGCTGTTTTGCATCAATGTCCGCCCGCCCGGGCCCTGCTACAATCAGGTTTCGGCTTAAGTTGCTGGCTTATTCCGACGATGTTAACCACGGGGGAAAATGGACGCAGTTGAATCCCGGAAAAAGATAAAAGCGCTTGCGGGTAACATCGAGCTTGTCATAAAGGGCAAGACCCGCACCGTCGAGCTCGCGGTCACGGCGCTGCTCTGCGGAGGCCAACTCCTTATCGAAGACGTGCCCGGCGTGGGAAAGACCATGCTCGCGCGCGCCCTGGCCCAGTCTATCGACGCGACGTTCCAGCGCATTCAGTTCACGCCTGACCTGCTGCCTTCGGACGTGACCGGAGCATGCATTTTCAATCAGAAGACCGGGGAATTTGAATTCCAGCCCGGCCCTATATTCGCGAACATCGTCTTGATCGACGAGATAAACCGCACCACGCCGAGGACCCAGTCGAGCCTGCTGGAAGCCATGGATGAGCACCAGGTCACCGCCGACGGGAGTACGTACAAGTTGCCGGAGCCCTTCTTCGTCGTCGCGACGCAGAACCCGATCGAGTTCTACGGGACCTACCCGCTGCCCGAGGGCCAGCGCGACCGGTTCCTGATGTCGGTCGGGCTTGGCTATCCGTCGCTGGAGATGGAAAAACAGATTGTCGCCGAGCAGATGCTCAGGCACCCCATTGAGAGCCTCGAGCCGGTGCTTTCGATCGATGACGTAAAAGAGCTCCAGCATGTCGTAAAGGAAGTCTTCGTCGACCAGGCCGTGCTTGATTACACGGTCTCGCTCGTGCACGCGACCCGCAACCACCCCGCGCTGATGCTAGGGGCGAGCCCGAGGGGCAGCCTCGCGCTCGTCAGGACCGCCCAGGCTTCGGCCATTTTCGAAGGGCGCGACTACGTGCTCCCTGACGACGTCAAGCGGATGGCCCAATGGGTGTTGCCTCACCGTTTCATCACCCGGGAACGGTCGAGGACAGGCCTTGGGGATCCGACAGGGATAATAAGTGCCGTCCTGGACGAGGTCCCGGTGCCGGTGGAAGTGCCGGGTCACAGGAGCGCGGGCCGTTGAACCGGAGGGCGCTTGTCCTCATACTGGTCGCCCTCGCGCTTTTCTTGATCGCCGCCACCATCAAGTCCGGCTGGCTCTACCTCGTTGCCGGGTTTCTACTTTCGCTGGTGCTGGTGGGTATTCTGGCGGGCTGGCGCACTACGCGCCGGCTTGAGCTGGAGCGGGAGTGCCCTGCCGAGGTCTTCGAGCGGGAACCTTTCCCCGTCAGGCTGCGGGTAAGCAACCGTGGCAGGCTCGCGCGTAACCTGGTGACCATCACCGACCTGCAGTTCGCGGGATTGCCGGGCCGCTTCGCCTTCCTTGGCGAGTCCCGGCGGAGGCGGGCACAACTCGATTCGGCAATGCGGGGAGAAAAGGTTGATGCCGGCCAGGCCCGCGGCGCCCAGGGAGACGCGGGCGTGGCACCCGGCTCCCGGGTCGTAACCGTGGAGAGTATTGACGGCGGCGCCTCCCTGGAGACCTCTTACCTCTTGAGCGCCCCCCGGCGCGGAGTCTATGAGAACGCGGACATCGTCGTAGGCTGCGGCGGCGTCTTCGGCAGCGCCGGCTTCAAGCACTCGATGCTGGTTGGATCGCCGGTTACAGTCTTCCCGGGGATCTCCTGGATAGATTCCTTTCCCTTGAGCCCGATGGCAACAGCCGCGCCGGCGGAATCGTACGAGTGGTCTCGCAGGGGGATAGGGCAGGACTACTACGGCGTGAGGGAGTACACGCACGGGGATTCGTTGCGGCATATCCACTGGAGATCGAGCGCCAGGCAGGGGCGCCTGATCGTGAAAGAGTACCAGCACGAGGTAAACCCGTGCGCGGCCCTGCTGGTCCTCCTGAGAGAGCCGTCCTGCGGGGACAGGAACTCGAACAGCCTTGAGGACGGGTTGAGGGCCGCGGCTTCTATCGTCCGTTTCTACACCGGTACAGGCAGCCCGCCCGTCATGGTCGTTCCGGGTGACGGCGCTTTCATAGCGACGGAACAGGGGGCGCTGCCAGACTACCTGCGGATACTCGCCGCGTACAAGCCTGAAGGTAGCGCGAGCATGGCGGACCTGCTGTACTCGGCACGGCAGTCTGTCGGACCCGGGAGGGCCATGTCGCTGGTGACAAACCTTCCCGTTGACGAGGTGTTCCAGGCGCTGGTCGAGCACGGCATTGATGGCCTTTCGCTGGTGCTGGTACTGGACGAGTCCTACGGCCCGCAGTGGGACGGGGAAACGGTTTACGGCCTGCACGATGAACTGGCGTGGATCGCGCCGGCCGGGCTGGAAAATACTTTCCTGGTGACAGGGGGACGGGAGATCGGTGAATGTTTAAGCGTGCCGTTGAGTACTATCGCGCTATAAACAAACCTGGCCGCGCCGAGGACTCCAGGAGTTTCAGAGTCGCGGTGCTGGTGACGGTCCTGCTCAGCGTATGCGCGGCGGTACTGAACAGCGAAGTGGGCATCGGGATCGGGTTGCCGGTCATGCTGGGCGTCATCGTCGGTTCCTATTATTCGTACCGCACCCGCGAGCGCTCAAACCTGGTCCTCAAGGCAGTCCTCACCGTGCTGCTGCTGGCCGTTTTCGTGCTTTTCTGGAGCGAGCTGAGCGGGTCGATGCAAGACATGCGTTATCCCCTGATAAGGCTCTTCCTGTGGCTGCAGGTCCTGCACTCCTTCAACCTCCCCGCTCGCCGCGACCTGGATTTCTCGCTTGTGAGCGCCACCATACTGATAGCGTTCGCCGGCTCCTTAAGTCTTTCGACCAGCTTTCTTTACCTGCTGGTTCCGTTTTTTTTTGCTGGCCTTGTATCCCTTTACCTCGGGCAGAGGTCAGCCCTGGAGGCGGGATCAGATGTTTTCATTAAGAGCAAAGGCCGGTCGGCCTGGAGAGCGCTGGCGTTATCCTTCCTGGCCATGTTGCCGATAACCCTTGTCTTCTTCGTGGCCCTGCCGCGAGTGCCGGGCTTCAGCGGCTATTACCTGCCTTCGTCCTTCCTGCGCCAGATGCCGGGCACCTTCGAAGGGTTTATCCGTAACCCCGGGTACGGGGGCCTTCCCGACAGATTTCCGGAGAAGCCGCTTCCGTTCAACCCCGGTTACTACCACGGCTTCAACCGCTTCCTGGACCTGCGCGTCAGGGGGGTCCCGGATGATGTAACGGTGATGAAGGTCAGGAGCGCCAGGCCCGACTACTGGAGGGCTACCGCTTTCGACAGGTTTTTAGGCAACGGCTGGGAGAACACGGAGAAGAAGCTGGAGGAGATCTCGGGCACCGAAGTGCCGCTGATGGTGAGATATCCGGATGAGACACCGAGGTACCTGACGAAAGAACTGGTGCAGACCTTCTTTATCGAGCGGAAGCAGCCTAACACGCTTTTCGCCTCTTTTCTGCCGCGGGACGTCTATTTCCCCACAAGGGTTCTGAAGGTCGACTCCATGGGGACGGTGGCGGTCCCCCTGCCACTCGACCCCGGGTTGATCTACACCGTTGTGTCGGAGGTCAGCAATGCCACCCCGGACGAGTTGAGGGGGGCGCGAGGTGTTGTCCCGCAGGGCCTTCACGAAAGGTTCTGCCAGCTTCCGGAGATGTCTCCGGAGGTCGCCGGCCTTGCCAGAAGTATCACCGACAGCAGGACAAACGACTACGACCGCGTCGCTGCCCTGTCGGAGTACCTCAAGGACAATTTCAAGTATGACCTGGGTGTGCCCGGGCAGGGCAACGGCGAGAACACGGTGGAGTTCTTTCTTTTCCGCGAGAAGCGGGGCTACTGCGAGCACTTCGCGACGTCCCTGGCGGTGATGTGCAGGACCCTGGGGATACCAGCCCGCCTGGCGGTAGGGTACAGCACGGGGGAGTTGAACCCACTGACCGGATACTACGAGGTAAGCGCCAGGGATGCGCACTCATGGGTGGAGGTCTACTTTCCCGTCTACGGCTGGATATCGTTCGACCCGACCCCGGGATGGTCTGAACCGTCGGCTGTTGCCGGGCAGGAAAGCACCTGGTCGGGGTTCTCCCTTTTCAACTACCTGGGCAGAACTCTCTCGCGCATCTTTCCCGCCGGATGGGGAAGAGGGCTGAAGGGCGCTTTCACAAGCGTGGGGAAGGGCATCGCGGCGGCGGCGAAGGGCGTGGGCTCCGCTGTCCGGAACAACTGGAGGGGCGTGGTGGCGACGCTGGGCATCCTGGCCCTGGTGCTGCTCCTGTGGCTGTGGCTTCGAAAGGAGAGGCGACGCGCCTCCCGGGCCCGTGAGGGACCGGCAGGCCCCCGCGAGCGCGCGGTTGAGCTTTTCGATCGGCTGGCAGGCCTGCTGGCCGGGGCGGGGTTCCCCCGTGCAGTATCCCAGACGCCCAGGGAGTACGCGGAACAGGTCACCCTGGGCCCTGATGGCTCCCTGGTAAAAAACGCCGCCGAGCTGTTCAACCGCGCCCGGTTCGCTCGCGAGGAACCGGAGCCCGGTGACCTGATGGCCCTCGAGGAGATGGTGAACCGCATCGAACTCGACCTGGGGTCAGGTCTTGAATCGTGAATTTTTTCCACGACCTGACCCCGTAAGGCAGAAGATTCGTACCTTTTCTTTAAGGCTTACCGCCGGATTTCTATGAGAGCCGCTCGAGTATCATGGCCATGCCCTGGCCTCCGCCGATGCACATGGTGACCAGGCCAACTGTCGCGTCCCGCTCCCGCAGTGCTTCGATCACGGTCACCGCCAGGCGGTTTCCGGTCGCGCCGACCGGGTGGCCGTACGCGATCGCCCCGCCCCAGACGTTCGACTTCTCGCGGTCCACCCCGAGTTCCTTCTCGCAGTACAGGTACTGGGCGGCGAACGCCTCGTTGATCTCCCAGATGTCGATGTCGCCCACCGACATACCTCCGCGCTCGAGCGCGTTGCGCGATGCCGGGACCGGACCGTACCCCATGTACGCGGGATCGACGCCCGCCACGCCGTAGGAGATTATGCGCGCGAGCGGTTTTATCCCCTCGGCCTTTGCCCGGGATTCCGACATTATGATGACCGCGCTCGCGCCGTCGTTTATCCCGGAGGCGTTCCCTGCCGTCACCGAGCCGCCTTCCTTGAACGCAGTCGGCAGCGAGGCGAGTTTCTCGACGGTGGTGTTCTTAGGGTGCTCGTCCGTGTCGAACACGACGGTTCCTTTGCGGGTTTTCACCTCAACTGGAACGATCTGCGGCTTCAGCTTCCCGGCGGCTATAGCCTGGAGAGCCCTCTGGTTGGACAGGAACGCGTGCTCGTCCTGCTCTTCCCGGGTTATACCGTGCCGGTCGGCGATGTTCTCGGCGGTCAGTCCCATGATAAGACCGGTGACAGGGTCGGTCAGGACCTCGAACAGGCTGTCGTACAGTCTTCCGTCCTTCATGCGCTTTCCCCAGCGGGTGTCTTTGTCGAGGTAAGGCGTCATGCTCATGTTTTCCACGCCGCCTGCCAGGACGATCTCGTCCTCGCCGAGCATTATCTGGCGAGCCCCGGACACGATCGACTGCAGACCTGAGCCGCAGCCACGGATGACTGTCTGCGCTGGGACCGTGTCCGGGACGCCGGCATTGAGAGAGGCGCATCGCGCCACCAGGTTGTTCTCGTCCGTGCGCGGGATGACGTGGCCGAATATTACCTCGTCCAGCCGGTCGCCGGAGAGGCCCGCCCTCTTCAAGACCTCGGCGATGACTATCGTCGACAACTGTGCAGGCGAGACCGTCTTGAGGGAGCCCCCGAACGTCCCGAAAGCGGTCCGCACCCCGGCTATCATTACGACGTTCTCCACTTGTTCCTCCTTTGTGCTCCGCCCTCCCGGGCGGGACCCCGATTGGGGTGTGTTTTTTTACACCGATAAGCCCGCTGCCGCGGGCTTTAGTCCGGTGTATTTTAACCTTGTGGGTCGAGATGGGGCAAACTCCGGTGGGCGGGGCGGGTAAAGCCCTCTTTATAAAAGAGGAGGCCCGCCCCCGAAGGGACAGGCCTCCGCCGGGTCATAGTTTAGGTCGGTCAGATCTTGATCAGGTGCCATATCGCATCCATACAATTCACATGCAGGCCTGTAGGTTCTTGCCCGGTGTTGTTAATCGACCCCTTATAGAATTCAATGTCGTTATTGCTGTGAGAACCGGCGCCCGTGACCTTGGAGAAGAAATATGTTGCTGCGTCGCTTCCGGAGAATTCGAGGCGCGAAATGGCTCCTTGCGCGTACGGGTGACCGGCTTCACTCTCATTGATGACCGTTTCCGTCCCGCCTGAAACCGGCCTCAGGCAAGAGTACCTTTTGAGAATCGGACCTTGGCTCGGGTCCGTAGCGGGTTCGGCAACGTCCCTGTTGTAGGAGACATAGTCACCGTTTTTAGAGAAGCTCATGAGGCTGAATCCCGTGTAGCCGGGGTTGCCCTGTCTTTCGGCCATGAACGGAGCCTCTGTTGCAGGCCGTCCCAGGTTGAGCACGGGCACCTCGCTTCCAGGCCACTGGCTTCCGACCAGAGTGAAGTACAGTTCGGTGCCACCCGGGTTGAGGCAGAGCGAGCTGACATGAGTCTCCGGAAACATACCCGCCCTGGGGTAGACGGGCTCGACAGTGTTGGCATCGATGTCGTACCTCTCAAACACCAGGGTGTACGAGGCCTCGGAATCGAACTGTGGATCCTTAGCTACATCTCCCTTCCGCGCTATGTAAAGATACTTTTCGTTCGGGTCGAACACCGGAGCCGCGCAATACTGCGATGACCCTTCGAATGGCAGTTGGCGTAAATTTGTGCCATCTGCGTTCATCAGGAACACGCCGAGTACGAATTGTGGTGGTCCATCGTATTCGCCGGTGTTGCGAGTCTTTAAGAAGGCGATCTTGTTCCCGCTCGGCGAGGGCCGGAAGTCGGTGACGTCGCCGCTCGTCGTGATCTGCCTTTCGCCGCTTCCATCCAGGTTGGCGATGTATATATCGCCCCTTCGCACGAAACCATCGTCCTTTGGAGGGCCCTGCAGGTAGGCCACGGCTTCACCCGCGGCGGTTGGCGCCGGCTGCGACGCGACCTGCCCGGTTTTCTGTGCAGGCGCCTGCGCCGGAGCGGGAGAGCTCGCTCGGGGGGCCGCCTTGACTGCCGTAACGCTCTGCCCCGTGACTTTGTGGGCCTGCCCTTTAGTGTTGCCCGCCCCGGTTACCGCCATGGACACAACGAGCCCCGCTCCGATCGCGATGATGAGCCCGATCGCCAGGCCGACTACCAGGTACTTGTTTCTTACGATCCTCGCTTTCATGACTGCTCCTTTCTCTTGTGTCTTACTTTGTCGAGCGATCGCCTTTTCCGAACATAAGACGGGCGGAGCAGCAATAATATTACAGTCCATCGCTGGAAAACTTCACGGTGCGGTTCTTGTCGCCGTGAATGGGGCGAAGGCGGAGCTGTGATACGGTTCACCGACAACAAAAAAAGCCCGGCGCTCGCTCGGGCGCCGGGCTCCGGAAGACTCCAGCTTCAACTGTTCAACCAGGGGAACAGCGCTTCGTCGGTTTTGGGGTTCGAGAGCTCGACGGTTTTCGTTATCACGTCCGCGTAGCTGTAGGAGACCCGCTGGCTCGGCGTGGCTTTCGCCTGGACCCTCACCACGAACACGTGGGGGTACGTCTCCTCCAGAATAGCCATGTTCTCGATAACGATCTTACGGCCCTTGTTAGCCCTGACCTTGAGTGTCTTTCCTACACACCCATCCAGATCTTCCCGGATTCTCTGCATGACGTTTACCTGGGGCGGCTCGGTGTTCCTCAAAGCATCACCTCTCCATGACAAATGAGCCAAAAATGGCTAAATCATTATAATCCAATTGGCAAAAAATGTCAATAGAGTACACAGAGTACTTTAAACGCCATGTCATAAGGCCCGGCGGGCACCTGCCGGTCTCTCCACCAACACCATGCTATGCGTGCGTCCCGCAGTGCGTGCAGAACTTCTTTCCCGGCGCCATCTCGGCGCCGCAGTTCTTGCAGGCAACGGGCTTCTCCTTTTCAGGAGCCGCCTGCGCCGCCGGCGCGGAAGGCGTCACCCGGGCGGCGGGGGTGGGGCCCGGTGGTACGACAGTCGGCGTCACAACCGGCGTGTACGCCACGGTGTACGCCGGTTTTACTTTGGGCTTGCGCGTGTAGACAAAAGCGAGAAGGCCAGCGCAGACCAGGGTCAGCAGGCCGAAGATGATAGAGAGCGTCGTCCTGTTCTCGCTCCAGAACCCCATAAGCGACCTGGTGGCAGGCAGCTGGTACTTTATCGCCTTCTCACCCTCGTCGTAGCGCGCTTTCTTCGCCCCAACCGGCAGCTCGATCGTCGTCTTGACCTGGGCGGGAAGGGAAGTGAACAGGGTGAACTCGTTGTTCCAGTCTGCCGTACTCTCGAAGGTGAATTCCCGGCCGGACTTGTCCTTGGGTTTGGCCGGGAAACCGTAGGCCACCCAGTAGTCTTTCATGTTATAAGCGTAACCGGGAGTGTCGAAGGTTATGACGATAGAGTGCTCCGCGTCGTTCATGTCCGTTTCGAAGTCCACCACTTCGCCTATGTCGGTATCGGTCGTGTATCTCCTGGTCAGAAAGGTGGGGTTCTTTTTCACCGCCTTCTTAATGATCTTGTAGTCGTCTGCGCTGTACTTCACGGTGTCGACGATACGGGCGTCTCCAACGGGGTTGATGGTCACCCGGTAGTCCTCACGGATGACGGGTTTGCTCTCCTCCTGTGCCAGGGCGTATCCGACCAGCACCAGGCACAGGCAGGCGATAACCGAGATTATGGAAAGCGCCGCAACGGCAGAAGCGGACCTGGCTTTGCTTACCATGAAGGCATCACCCCCGCGTTCCACCAGTACTCGGGATCTACCATCAACAGCGTCCCCTCTTCTTTCATCTTCAGCAGGTACTCACCCGCCGTAACCACGCATTCCTCGGCGGTGACATCCGGCGAGGTTTTACCAGGGAAGTGCGAGAGGGCGTAGTCCTTGTCTATGAAGGTGGACTCGATAGGCCATATCTTCCCGCTCACGGGTTCTTCCATGACCGGTATGGCGTGCCCGGGGACGATGGCCACGTAAGACTTCACGCCTACGGCCTCCATCAGGGCGCTCATAGAGATGGCGAGGTCCAGGCAGGTCCCCGACTTCCGGTCTATTGTCTCTTTGGGGTACTGCACGTATTGCGCGGCGGTACCCGCCCAGAACCCCGCAGGTTCCTGGATGTACTTCACTCCGGCCGCGCGGAGAGCGTCGAAGCAGCGCAGGAACGCCTGGTAGGCGTCGGCGTCGCTGGTCTTTGTCTCCAGGCCACCGGCTATCGAGTTCGCGAACGACTTGGTGGTCTCCTCGTTCGGGGTTATGAAAGCAGGCAGCAGGTTGTAGTTGTCGAAGCCATCGGCGAAGGTCACTATGTCGTCCTTCTTGAGGCTGGTGAATATAAAGTCGTTTTTGCCCAGGAGGTATATCTTCTCGTAGTCCTCGACCGGCTCCTTGAGCCCCCGGTACGTGTACTTCATGACCACGTCGGCCGGTGTCTTGGTGGTGATGGCCTTCATCTTGTCAGGATCAAGTGAAGGCCAGCAGAAATCTCTTACCGTCTCCCCCGGGCTTATCTCTTTGTACACCTCGCCGGACGTCCAGTCGGTGTAGCCGGTGACCTTGTACCATATCTTGAAATCGTAGACGGGGATCTTGCCGACGTTCTTGATCAAGGTCTTGGCCACCCACTTGTCCTGCGAGGAGTCCCCGTAGACCTTGTACGCGCAGGTAAGTACCTGTTCGCGGGTGTGGAACTTGATGTCGATCTTTACTCTGCCCGGGTCGTAAGAAGCGCTCGGGTGGGTGATGGCGACGATGAACAGCGTCGCGGAGCCCGCTATCAAGATCACCAGCAATAAGACCAGGGTCGTTTTGAGAGTCCTGCTCATCGCTGCATCCTTTCCTGTTTTTCCTATGTAATTACTTATCGGCAGTGAGCCTTATTTCCTTCACGGTTTTACGGCATGAGGGCGGCTATTTTTGCGCCGCATTATTATTCTGATCCTTCACACAGGGGATTCTATTGATAAAATTCAATACTCAGGGGCCTCACCGCCTTTTGTCCGCGTACCACCTGCAGGCGTCCTCGATCACGGTATCCAGCGGGCTCTGCGGGAGGTCCAGCTCGCTCACCGCCCTGGCGCTACTGTAGTAGAAAGTCGTCCTGGCGAGCCGCGCGGTCTCTATAGAAAAAGCGGGCTTTCTGCCCGAGAGTCTCCCGAAGAGAGTGCCGGCGAGACCACGGCCCAGGACCTCGCGGTCGCCCATCAGCCCGATCGGCCGCGGGACCCCCAGTGCGTTCGCGAACCTGCCGGACAGCTCCCGGTGGTCGATGTTGTGGTTTCCGAGGATGTAGCAGCGGCCGTGCTTTCCCCTGCCCAGGGCCTTAAGCACGCCCGCAGCCGCGTCGGCCGCCCCTATCAGGTTCAACCCTCCGGAAGGGTACCGGCCGGGCCGGCTCTTGATGTAATCGAGATATTCACGGCCCGGGCTGTCCCCCGGGTCGTAGAGGCCGACCATGAAGGTCGGGTTTACTATCACCCCGCGAATCCTACCGTCCTGGCTGTACAGCTCGACGAGCTCCTGCGCCCTCCGCATGGAGTCGAAGCAGGCGAGCCGGAATTGTTCTCCCGCGTAAGGGCTCTCCTCGGTACCCGGCTCATCCATTGTCCCGAAGCCGAAGGACGAGGCCGAGCCGACGTGCACCAGGTCCTCAACCCCCGCTCTCGACATAGACATCAGCAGGTTCTGCGTTCCCTGGTAGTTCACTGCCTGTATCCAGCCCGCCCGGGGTGGCATGAGGACAGTAGCATACGCGCAGTGGAACACCGCCTGGATGCCGGAGAGCGCGTCCTGGGTCGATTCCGGGTCAAGGGTGTCGCCGGGCACCTTTTCTATCTGCAGGCCGTCAAGGTTCGCGGGCTCGTGCCGGGGGTCGACCAGGGCCCTCACCGTAAACCCGTTCTCTAAGAGGAGCCTGACCAGGTTGCCTCCGAGCAAGCTGCCGGCCCCGGTGACGAGAACCTTCAACTCCCCCCCTTAAGTCCTGGGGTCAGGTCTTGAATCGTGAATTTTTTCTTGACCTGGCACCTGGCCCCATAGATTCGCATGAATTCACGATTCAAGACCTGACCCCATTTCTTACGTTCAGAGATTTGCGCCGCATTCGCCGCAGAAAGCGGCATCATCCTCTTCGGCCAAAGCGCCACAGCCGGCGCACTTCTTGCCCGCCTGCGCCACCGCCACCGCTCCCGCCGGTGGGGACGGCGGCTGCTGGGGTGCGACAGGTGGGGGTGGAGGAGGTGTCGCCGGGCCGGCCGCGGCAGGAGGGGAGGCCGCAACGGGCCGCCCGCATTCGGCGCAAAACTTGACCCCCGGAGCCACCGCGCTGCCGCAGGATAGGCATGCTGCGGCGGCCCGGGGCGCCTGTGGGGCGAGCACCTGGCCACAGTTACCACAGAACTTCGTGCCGGGGTCCAGTGGGGTCCCGCAGAACGCGCAAAGGCCCGCCTGCGGAGGGCCGGGCACCTTCATCTGCTCCACTTGCGCCTTGAGCTGTTCGACCTGTGAGTTCACCTGCTCTATCCCGGCGTCAAGTTCCTTCAGTTTCCGGCAGGTCTCCTCGAGCGCCGGGTCTTTCAGCCGGCCCTCCCGGAACGCCTGGTAAGTCGCCTGGCCCAGGCCCGGAAATATCCTGTCCTTTTCCTTCTCGAGCTTTTTCAGCTGGGTCTTGAGCCTGTTGATATCTTTCTGGGGTTTGAACTTCTTGTCTTCGACCATCACAGCCTACCTCCGTTTCAGCCCGGCACCTGAGTTCACTCGTAGTCGCGCATTTCCTTTGACTCGCGGATGTCACCTCCCGGTCAGAGGCGCTTGCCTTTTACGGGTTCAACAGCTACGCATCGAACGGAACCCCTGTTGAAAATCCGCCGTCGGTACTATTTTATCAAAAACCGGCGTTCAGCCCGGGATGAAAAACGCGGGAATTGTGAAATGTCTTTTTACGCCGCGATACACATGAATATATAAATAGGACGCTAGAGAGGCGAGATGAGCCCGGCGGCGCTTACTGGAAATGAAAAGCCATGCTGATCGGTTGTCCTCCACCGGGACGCATGGCGGTGAAACCGGGAAGCAGGCTTGGCTGAAGAGACGCGTTTCCGGCACGGGGATGGCCCCGTTTCTGATTTCTATATCGCGATGGAAGCTTTGATGTATCATCGAAACGAGAAGAGGAAAGAGCGGTCCGCGCGGCCCGCGTAACGCAGGCGGCCGGTTCTCCGGGGGTGAGGAAAGTAGCCGAACCCTGGCAAAGCGAAGAAGCCAGAGAGCGTTTCATAAGATTTCTCGAGCTCGAGCTCACATTGATGGAGTGCGGCTCGCTGGACAAGATTGACCCCTCCGTCCTCGAGGAGTTCGACTCCCTGCTCACCGGTTCGTTCCCGAAGACCCTCGCCTTTGTCGAGCAAAGACTCTCTGCTGATATCAACGAGGGCCTGTCGGGCGCGGCAAGGATGGTGGCCTGGGCGGAGGCGCGCTCGATCCCCGTCGAGAACGGCGTCGCCAGGGTTCCCGGCTCCTGGACCGAGAGGGAGATAGCCGAAGACGTCTATGAATGCGTCCGCGATGCCCGTGACCGAATGGCAGGGCCTGAATCAGATTCAAGGTGACGGTCACCTTGAATTGGCCTACCCGGGTTCCTCCGGCTCTTGCGGGCCAGAGGCCGGCGCCTCCGCCTGATCTCTGTAGAAATAATCCCGGTAGCGCTCCTTCTTCTCGCCGAGCGGCACGACCGATACCGCAGCGATGAGTATGCCGGAGATGAAGAGCGCAAGCGAGACCCCGTAGACTGTAAAGGTCATGCCGAGAATGTGCAGTTTGCGCACGCCCACCAGGCCCGCTATGCCGCCGGAGATGCCTGCCCCCAGGACGAGAAATATGCGGGACACAGCGTGGAACGCGGCGAAAGCCTTTCCGCGGTCCTTGTCTTCAACACGTTCCTGCACCATTGTGACCGCTACCAGGAACAGGATTCCGAAGGCGGCCCCGAAAAACACCGCGAGTATGTACGCGAGCACCAGCACGTGGATCACGGACATCCCGATCAGTATGCCCCCGGTCACCACCAGCGCGATCCTCAGCATGTACGGCTTTTCCTCGTGCTTCGTCAGCACCTGCAACACCACCACGCCAGCGATCATACCGATGCCGAAGATCGCCATGAGCAGGCCGAAGGCGACGTCGCTCTTCGCACCGAGCACCTCCTTCACGTAACCGATCCCCACCGCGTAAAGGCTCCCGCCACCGATGCACCCCATCGCCACGCCGAGCAGCAGAGAGCGGGTGAACGGATGCCGGACTGCGAATGAAATAGATTCCCAGAAACGCCATGACTGGTCCGGTTCGGCGTGATGTTTCGGGGACTCGAGGTGCATGCGGTAGAAGAAGAGCGCCGAGATAAAGAACGAAACGGCATCGATGACGAATGCGAGAAAGGTGGGATGCCTGGCCAGCAGGCTCCCCACTGCAAAAGAGCTGGCGGGCAGCATCAGGAGCGAGAACGCGCCGGCCGCGAACGGTATCACCCCGTACGTCGTTGCCATCGAGAGCGAGTTCGCCATGGTAAGCTGGCTGTCCTCCACCAGGTTGGGGATGCTCGCGTCCCGCGCCGCGAGCCAGACTATGGTCAGCCCCTCCAGGAAGAACAGCAGGACGTATAGAGTCCAGAGTCTTGTCATAAAGGGAAATGCGATGACGATAAGCCCCCTGGATATGTCGCAGCCTATCATCAGCTTACGCCGGTCCAGGCGGTCGCTCAGGACGGCCGCCAGCGGCCCGCTGAAAAGCGCGGGCACTATGCGGAAGGCGAGCATGCCACCGACAGCGAGAGAAGAGCGCCCGGTCATGCGGTACACAAGCGACATCAAGGCAAAAGTGGTGACCCAGTCACCCATGCTCGATGTCAACTGGCCCCAGAACAGCTTCATGAAGTTCTTGTTCCGCGTGAGGGTGCCGAACTCCGACTTCACGTCGCTCATCTGGCCCATCAGGCTTGTTCCTTCTTTATCGCCTTCCGACATATTCATCCTCCGACGGAACATACGGGTAGACCAGGAGAGTTTAAACTCCGCAGAGACAGCCGTCTACAATTCGACCTCCGCAAAAGCGCGCACGGGAAAAGACGCTCCGCGCACAATCCTCGGGGGCGCTGCATAGAAATTGAAGCCGACCGGCGGGAGTGCCGCAAGGTTGCACAGGTTCTCAACTATCAAGATGCCCGCCGCGAGTAACCTGGCATGCGCAGGGCGAGCGGGATCTGTTGTGTCGTCAACGTTGTAGAAGTCGACTCCGAGGAGAGCGGCTTCTGCCCGCAGCAGAATATTAACCGACTCTCCGGCCAGGTACGGCCCGCGGTCCCAGTAGCCTTCGCTGCCCCATCGCTGGTCCCAGCCCGTCTTGATGAGCACCGCCTTGCCGCGCAGATCGGACTCGTCACAATCGATAAGCGTTGAACGGTCCGAAGATACGATACCTTCCAGGACCAGTCCCGGAACCGCCGCGACCATTTCGAGGGCAATCGTGCTCAGGTCGGCGCCTTCAGGGTAACGGTGGAAGGGGCTGTCCAGGTACGTGCCGGTATTACAGGCCATGTCCACCTTGCCCAGGTAGAACTCGGCCTTGTCGTCGTAGTTGGGCCGTGACCGCTCGTGGTCGAGTATTGCGCCTATCCTGGGGCCTGGCAGGCCCGGATAGGGCATCATCCCGTCTTCTAGCAGGTGGTTCAGTTCAACCAGCATGGCCATGCATCGCCTTCCCGGGCAGCACGATATTTCAAGTAATTATAAACGGTTTGGCCTTGAGCTCGAATGACCGTCAATGACCCAGGAGTTCTCTCGCGCCTCCCGGGGTCCGCCCGGTTTATGGAGCGGCCGCTTGCTGGTATCATCGTGATGCGGCCACGCAGGTAGGAATTGCTTTGAGTAGAATAGCCTCTGGCGCGAGACATGACATGGAGGGCTGGAAATGATCGACCCCGAAAAGCTGACCATCAAGGCCCAGCAGGCACTGGGCCAGGCGCAGTCGCTGGCACAGACCATGAAACACCAGGAGATCGACGTGGAGCACCTGCTCCTGGCGCTTACCGGCCAGCGGGATGGCGTCATAGTTCCCCTGCTCCAGAAGATGGGGGTCAACCTCGCCTCGCTGGAGGAAAGCATCAATGCCGAGCTTGAGAAGAGGCCGCGCCTTGAGGGCGAGACGAGGCATTACGCGTCCCAGCGCCTCGAGCTGACCCTCGACCGGGCGTGGGAACTGGCCCGGGGCCTGAAGGATGAATACATCAGCACCGAGCACGTCCTGATGGCCATTCTGGAGGCCGGGGGGCCCGCGTCCGAGATCTTAAGAGATTTCGGAGTGAGCGAGGGCGACCTGCTTCAGGCGCTTGCCGACATCAGGGGCGCGCAGCGTGTCACCGACCAGAGCCCCGAGGAGAAGTACCAGGCGCTGGAGCGGTTCGCGCGCGACCTCACAGCTGAGGCCCGCAGGGGCAAGCTGGACCCGGTCATCGGCAGGGACGACGAGATACGCAGGGTCATACAGGTCCTCTCCCGCCGTAGGAAGAACAACCCGGTGCTCATCGGCGACCCCGGCGTGGGCAAGACAGCGATAGTAGAGGGACTGGCGCGGCGCATAGTGGACGGCGACGTCCCGGAGGGTTTGAAGGACAAACGGGTAGCTGCGCTGGACATCGGCGCCCTTGTCGCGGGTTCGAAGTACCGCGGTGAGTTCGAGGACCGGCTGAAGTCCGTCCTGAAGGAGATAGACCAGTCCGAGGGCGAGATAATCCTGTTCATCGACGAGATGCACGTGCTGGTAGGAGCGGGGGGCGCGGAGGGCGCGGTGGACGCTTCTAACATGCTGAAGCCTGCCCTTGCGCGGGGGGAGCTCCACTGCATCGGCGCCACCACCCTGGACGAGTACCGGAAGTACGTGGAGAAGGACGCGGCGCTGGAGCGCAGGTTCCAGCCCGTCACGGTCCAGGAGCCGTCGGTAGAGGACACGATCTCCATACTGAGAGGGCTCAAAGAGAGGTACGAGATCCACCACGGGGTGCGCATCCAGGACACCGCTCTTGTGGCCGCCGCCGTCCTGTCCGACCGTTATATCTCGGACCGCTTCCTTCCCGATAAAGCTATCGACCTCATAGACGAGTCGGCGAGCAGGCTCCGGATCGAGATAGACAGCATGCCTACAGAGGTCGACGAGGTAGAGCGCCGCATGAAGCGGCTGGAGATAGAGCGCGAAGCGTTGAAAAAGGAGAAAGACAGTGCGAGCAGGGAGAGGCTCGAGAGGCTCGAAAAAGAGCTGGCGGACCTGAAGGAGGAAAGCGAGGAGCTCCTTGCGCACTGGCGCAACGAGAAGGACTCGATCACTCGCATCAGGGGACTGAAGGAGCGCATGGAGGAGTTGAAGTACGAGGAGCAGAAGGCGGAGCGCGAAGGCGACCTCGAGAAGGCCGCGGAGATAAGGTATGGCACCTTCATCGAGGCCGACAGGCAACTGGGCGAGGAGAACAGCCGCCTGGTCGAACTGCAGAAGAGCCGCAAGATGCTCAAGGAGGAAGTGGACGAGGAAGACGTCGCGGAGGTTGTCGCGAAGTGGACAGGAATCCCGGTGTCACGCCTTATGGAGGGGGAGATACAGAAGCTGGTCAGCATGGAGGACGGGTTGAGGCAGAGGGTGGTGGGGCAGGAGGAGGCAGTAGAAAAAGTCTCCAACGCCATCCGGCGCGCCAGGGCAGGACTGCAGGACCCGAACAGGCCTACAGGCTCCTTCCTGTTCCTCGGGCCTACCGGCGTGGGCAAGACCGAGCTGGCGCGCGCGCTAGCCGAGTTCCTCTTCGACGACGAGAGGGCGATGGTCCGCATGGACATGAGCGAATACATGGAGAAACACACCGTCTCTCGCCTCATCGGCGCGCCGCCGGGTTACGTGGGCTACGAGGAGGGGGGCCAGCTCACGGAGGCCGTACGCCGGCGCCCTTACACGGTCGTGCTGCTCGACGAGATAGAGAAAGCCCACGACGACGTGTTCAACATACTGCTGCAGATAATGGACGACGGCAGGCTCACTGACGGCCACGGCCGTACGGTTGATTTCAAGAACGCTGTCATCATAATGACCTCGAACATCGGGAGCCAGTCTCTCGATGCCATCGACACACGGGAGCGGGAGCAGGTCGAGAGGATGGTGAACGATGCGCTGCGGGCGCGGTTCCGCCCGGAGTTCCTGAACCGCGTTGACGAACTCCTGATCTTCAACTCCCTCTCAAAAGAGGACATCCGCCGGATAGTCGATATACAGGCGCAACTGCTCGCGGAGAGGCTCGAGGACAGGAAGATAAGTATTCGACTGACCGAGGGCGCCAGTGAGCTGCTGGCCGAGAAAGGGTTCGATCCACAGTACGGGGCCAGGCCGCTCAAGCGGGTGATCCAGCGCGACATACAGGACGCGCTCGCCTTGAAGATACTGAACGGTGACGTCAAAGAGGGCGACACGGTCGAGGTAGCGGCAAGCGAAGGGCAGATCGAGTTCCTGGTAACGGAGTAGTACTCCGTCCCGTAAATACGGTGTCGTACCGAGAGCGTCGATGCGCCGTTCCTTAGAAGGCGCGCGACAAGGGCGTACTCGTTGAGTACTGCGAGGAAGCGGAACGCGGCAGGAGCGGATGCAGCGGTGATCGAATGCAAGCGTATTTATGGGACGGAGTACTAGTGGTCCCGGTTGTAGTAGGGAAGAAAGATCACCAGTAGCGTGTATGTCGCGAGAAGCACAAGCACCACCACGTGGATCGGCAGTATCCACTTGAGCTTTGGGATCAGCGCCAGAATGCCGGTTCCCAGTGCGACTATCAGAAGGGACATCATTATACGCTGGCGACGGGTCTCCATCAGGGCCTGCGACTTGTTGCTCAGGTAAGGGATGAAATCCTCGGAGTCCTCTTCCCTCGCGTAGTCGGCATCGTCACCGTACCGGCTGCGCCGGAAATAAGGTTCGGGTTCGTTCTGGCTGCTGGGGCTGTAGTCGTACCGTCTTGCCATCCTGGGACCGATACGGCGGGTGCTGCTCGCAAGCGCCAACATTCCGCGTCGGAAATCGGAGACTGTGTCGAGAGGTGAGCCTAGCGCCCTCTCCTTCATGATACTTGGCAGGTAGAGGACCGCTACGCTGATCATCAATAAGAGCAGCAGTAATATTTCCAAAGTGTTCCCTCAGCATCCCTTTTTGGACTACTACATATTGATGCCGAGCGAATACTAGCACACAATATAGGGCCAGGCAAGGGGTTTTTCTGGAATAAATTATGTAAGTACTGGACTTGTCGACACACGGATATCAAGAAAAACGCATGGTAAAAGGATAAATTAGAGTTATTATTGTTGAAAATTGCACCTAATATTATTTAAGATAATTTTTTATCTAACCTATAACGATTGATGTTTTTTTGTGCTTTTGTGAATATTCAGGCCTCGCTTGCAGTCGGGGGTAAAAAAAGATGAACAGGGCATTGATTTCTTTCGTCTAATTTTCGAGCGTCCGGACGTATAAAGATTAGCAGGGACTGCAGCGAGCCGGAGCTGGAGGAAGTTGCCCTGCGACGATGTTACAATTAACATAGATGCGACCTTCGCGTCGAACAGGAAAGGTTAAAGGCTGAATACTATTGGGTAAGCATTCTAAAAACGGCATATCATACTGGGAAGCCAGGGGCCGCCGCAAGGACTTGAGGTCGCGACAGAAGCCGCCGAAGCGGAAGGGGCCGTTCAAGAAGCGGTGGTTCGTGATGTTCTTTGTGATAGGCCTCCTGCTGGGCTTAGCGCTTGGCGTCTTTTACAAGGACATCGGGAAACTGGGCGCAAAGGTTTACCTGTCCTTCAAGCAGCGGCAGTGGCAGCCGAAGGGCAAGGAAAAAAAGGAAGTGGAGAAAGCGCTGGCCACCCTTTCGACTGACCAAAGCAAGAGCATCAACACTCTCGTGATCGGCAGCGATGTAGGCAGCAACAAGAAAGAAGGCGGCTGGTGCCGCAGCGACGTGATGATGCTGGTCTGTCTTCTGGAGAGAGACAAGAGGGCGGTCGTCATATCGATCCCGCGTGATACCCGTGTGCAGATAGCCGGCCGCGGTTTCGAGAAGATAAACGCGGCCCACTCCTTTGGCGGGCCCTCCGGCGCCATCGACGCGGTCAAGCAGTTGCTGGGCATGGACGTCCACCATTACCTGAGTATGAACTTCCAGGGGTTCAAGCAGATCATCGATGCCATCGGGGGCGTCCCCATACACCTGAACCAGCCTATAAACGACCCACACGCCGGCTACCTTCCGGCCGGCGACCTGAAGCTTGACGGCGAACAGGCGCTCGTGATCGTAAGGAGCAGGAAGTCTCCCGGGGGTGACATCGACCGGATAAAGAGCCAGCAGGTGTTCCTGAAGGCGTTGATCAACAAGGCCGCCGGCATGCGGAACGTGTGGAAGGGAAAGCAGATCGTGGACATCATTGCCGGGAGCTGCCAGATGGATTACTCGGCCGGGCAGCTGACCACGCTTGCGGAGGAGCTCAAGGGCTTTCCCATAGCGAACGCGCAGTTCGTGACCATACCGGGCCAGGCGAAGAACATCGGTGGAGGAAGCTACTTCATAGCGGACCAGCAGAAAGTCGCGGAGCTGGCCGGCCAGGTCAAGACGGACACCATGGTATCGCCAGAGCTGATGGCCGGTCTCCAGGCTTACGCGGAAAGCACCAAAACGAAGGTGGAAGAGCTGTATGACCCCGGCGCGGACGTGTTGACAGTGCTGGGCAGCGGAAAGTCCGCCGCCGCGGTGGTCCCCGTTGTGTCCCAGGAACTGCGGCTTCTCGGGCACCAGAAGGTTTTTGAAGGTATTTCAAAGCAGGCTTTGCCGAAGACCACCATGTATCACCGACGCGAGGCAGCGAAGTACTGCGAGGACCTCAAGGCTACCGTGCCGGAGTTTGCGGACGCCGACGTCCAGCTCAACGACCAGGTGACCGCGCAGTACAACTCACCGGTCGTTATAGTCCTGGGGTCCGGGTTCGCGACGCCCAACCTGTATTCACTGTACGGAAGGGTCATCAAGCCCGCGTTGAACCTGGACAACCTCGGAAAACGCGTGAAGTCTTTCAGCTGAAACGACCCGGGCTCACCGTTTCTATTCGCCACCCTTTGAGCCTGCCGTTGGACAGAGCGCGATGGATATCTCCCCTCCGCACTGGGCCTGCGCAAGGAGCTCGGCTTCCCGGGGCGAAACCAGGAGCGTGATCTGGACGGCGCCTTCGGGGGTACCGCCTCCCTCTTCTCCATCATAGGATGATCCACCAACGCCGATGACGAGCCTGTCGCGCAGGATGGTGCTCGTCGATGGAGGGTCGCCGGAGGTGGATAGTACGTCTACCCTGTCGCCGGGTCGCAGTTCCCCTCCGGTACTCGAACTCTTTCCAGGCTGCAGGGAATAGGCGCGCAGATCGGAGGGGATCCTTGCCGCCATGCTACCGCTGTCGTTGCCACCCGGGATCGCGGAGGGGGTGAACGGCTCGCCCTTCAATACAGGCCTCAGGGCGCGCTTCCCGGTGATGTCCTGTGACCTGCGAACCGCCCCCGGGACAAGGTACTCACGGGGGATCTGCTTGAAATCAAGCATGTCGTCGCGGATCGTGGCGCCCATCTCGATGTCCCGCGCCGCTACCGGGACCCTGGTGATCGGCCCCCCTTCTTTGCCCTTCAAGAGGTGCGACAGGTATCCCAGCAAAAGGAGGCCGGCAAGGATGGCGAGGACGACACCGATTGCGGTATTCAGCCCGGGTCGCGATTTCAGCCAGTTTCTGGTTTTCATGATGAGCGGGTGGTCAGGGAGAGGAGAGCAATACAACGATTGTTATTATACAAGCAAATCAAGCATTGTCAAGCATGGGGCTAGGTCTCAAGAACGGACTATTTTCCTGATATCCGGGGTCAGGTCTTAAAAGCGGAATCAGCTGCGGGGTCCGGGCCTCATGCACATTCGGGTTAAGGCCACTCAGGCGTTTACTCGTTTAGGCCCGCCCTGGATGTCACAGGCGTCTGCTAACATCGATCACATGAAGATCATTGCGCGTGTAGGGGCGGTAATACTGTTCCTTTCGGTCTGTTCGCTCGAGTCGACGGGAGCCTGGTGGGTCGTCATCCTGGGGGTTTCGGCCGCCTCACTGCTGGCCATCCACGCTGCCTGCGGGAGGCTGGACTGTTACTCCTCTTCCTCCAGTTCGATGAACTCGACAGACCAGTCGTCGACATCGAGGTAGAGCATCTTTCCGCGCAGGGCTGTGCCGCGGCCGGTGATCACTTTTATTGCTTCCTGCACCTGGATTGCCGCCGCGAGGGCCGGCGTGGTGGCCGGGTTACCCGTTTCCGTCTCGATGCCCCGCGCCTTTTCCTCACCAATGGCCCGGGTAAGCAGTTGGGAAAGGCCTGGATCACCGGGGTAGACCGTCATCACCTGCAGGAAGGTGCCGGCGATCGCGCCGTGGATCATCACCACGCCCTGTTCGCGGCAGGCCTGCTGGAGAGTGAGGCGGTCGTCCAGGCTGTCGAGCGCGTCGATCACCACGTCCGCGCCAGCGATAAGATCCGGGAGGTTCTCGGCACAGGCGGCGATGCGGTGCCTGACAACCTCGACATCGCGGTTTATCTCTCCGAGCATGTCCCCGGCGACATCGACCTTGTTGAGGCCCAGGGTCGCCTCGGTGGCGAACTTCTGCCTGTTGAGGTTTGTCTCGTCGAAAACATCGGGGTCGACGAGAAGAACGGTCCCCACCCCCATGCGGGCCAGCAGTTCTGCGGCGTGCCCGCCGATGCCACCGGCCCCCACGACCACCACCCTCGACTTCAGGAGCCTCGCCTGGCCCCCGGGGCCGAGTGTCCCGATGTTCTTTATGTACCGCAGCGGAACAAAGCCGTGCTCGAGAGCGAAGATGCTGACTTCGCGCGGGGTTATGTCGAATTCGCGGGTGAGACCCTCTGTCGCTTCGAGCGAAAGGCACTTCACGAGGCGTCCCGCTTCAACCCGCTCTGAGGCGATCTTCCCTATAGCGGCCCTGAGGTCTTCTTCCATCGTCATCCCCCCGCAACCGACGGTACGATCCCCACTTTGTCCCCGTCTTTCAGGAAGCGGTCCCTCTTGCTGCGGCGGTTGTTGACGGTGACAGAGCCGACTAGTCGCGGCGGCAGTCCCAGTTTCTCGATCAGTTCTTCCACCGTGGAGCCGTCCTGTATGGAGAGGTCGAACCGCGAAGCGTCGAGCGGGGGCACGGCCTTTGACAGCAGTATGGTCGCGACTCTGACCCTGACCTCGACAGCAGGCACTGAACCTATCCTTCCGGTTGCTTTAGCCTCATATCAACGTAACGCAGCAGTTCCTCTCTGGTCAACATCCCGAGGACCTGCTGCCCTTCCATCACCAGCATGAAATCATCTCCCCGCAGGACCTGCCTCATCACGCGGTCCAGCGGTGTTTCCGGGTCGACGATCCTGATAGACGACAGCGGCCTCACCACGCGGCCGGCATCCAGCAGGTCCCATTCCGCGGGTGAGACACCGGCCAGGTCGTCCCTGTGAATAACGCCCACGACGCTTCCACCTTCGGAGACCGGCAACGCTGAGAGCCGGTAAGCCGCGAAGTAGTTGTCTCGGAGGTAGGTAAGCCGGGTGTGCGAGTCGATGACCGGAAGGCCCGTGTGCATGATGTCGCGCACCTTTGTGTCCGCCAGGGCAAGGCGGAACAGGGTCTGTCGGTAGCTGGCCCGGGCCAGGCCGAACACGTATGCGCCCAGCAGGATAAACCAGCCCCCACCAAAGTAACCCTGGATCAACAAGTAAATGCCCGCCCCTATGAGCAGGACCGCGAAGACCTGCCCGGCCACGCTGGCGACCCTTGTTGCTTTGCGCAGGTCCCCCGTGGTTTTCCACAGGATCGAGCGTAAGACGCGCCCGCCGTCGAGAGGGAAAGCCGGCACCAGGTTGAACAGGCTCCAGGCGAGGTTCATCCCCGCGATGCTGAACAGGGGGATGACCAGCATCGGGCCGACGCGCGCCGCGTCGGCGATCATGTACAGCAGGAAGAAGATGCCCGCCAGGACAAGAGACATGATCGGCCCGGCGATAGCCATCCTGAATTCCGTCCCGGCCGTGGACACGTCCTCGCTCATCTCCGCCACGCCCCCGAGGAAGAAGAGCGTTATCCGGTTGATATTGATGCCGCTTCGCTTCGCGATGTAGCTGTGTGAGAGTTCATGGAACAGAAGGCAGGCGAACAGCACCAGGGATGTAACAAACCCGAGCAGCCACGGCCATATCCCGGCGGGGAAAGCGTGGCCGTTAGCCTGGCTCAAGCGGAAGATGTCGCCGAACGTCACGGTGAACAGCACCAGGATCAGAAGCCAAGATGCGTGTATCACTATGTCTATGCCGAAAATCCGGCCAATCTTTAATCCAGATGAAGGTAACAAGTGCTTCACACCGTTAACTAGAGCTCGAAGTGCGAGATCTCCTTGAGATCCCTGTACCTGGCATCGATATCATTCTGTGTAAGCGAAGCCATCCCTGCCACGCTGAACTGTTCGACGCAGAACGACGCCATTACAGTCCCGTAGATGACGGCCCGGCGGATGTTCGCATCCGAAAGGTCACCCGTTCTTGCGAGGTGCCCCATGAAGCCCCCGGCGAATGCGTCGCCCGCTCCCGTCGGGTCGAAGACGGCCTCGCAAGGGTAAGCGGGGGCGCTGAAGCATGATTCAGAGGTGAACAGCAGAGCACCGTGTTCTCCCTTTTTGACTATGACTATTCCGGGACCCATGGACAGCACTACCCGACTGGCCTTGACAAGGTTCGGCTCATCAGCGAGCTGTCGGCACTCCGAATCGTTCATGATCATTGCGTCCACGCTGGCGATAGTCTTTAGAAGGTCCGCCCTGTAACCCTCGATATAGAAGTCCATTGTGTCGCAGGCGGAGAATTTCAGGGATTCCACCTGGTCAAGTACGCTCAGTTGAAGCTCCGGCAGGATAGGAGCCAGGAAGACGAACTCGCTTCTCTTGAGGTGTTCGGGAATCTCCGGCTGGAACCCCTCAAAGACATTCAGCTGTGTATCGATTGTCGTCCTGTCGTTCAAGTCATACCCGAAGGATGATGAGTAGCGGAACGTCTTGCCTTCGGCAAAGTAGAGGCCTGAGACATCGACGCCGCGTCTTTTTAGGAATTCGACGTGCTTCCGCGGGAAGTCGCTCCCAACGACGGCAACCAACCCGACGTTGGTGAAGTAAGAGGCTGCGGTGGCGAAATTCACAGCCGTTCCTCCGAGCGCGTCCCTCACCTTGCCGAAAGGTGTCCTGGTGCTGTCAAGCGCGACGGACCCGACGACCAGCAATCCCATGTCGCCACCTACCCTTCGTGCGGCAGGTATTTGCCCAGCAGGACTGCGTATTGCCTGCGGGTCTCGTTTGAGATCAGAGACGGGTTGGTAGCGACGGCGGTCTCTAGCGCGCTGTGGCACGCACAGTCCCTCTCCACGGACAGGTGAAGCACGGCTTCCTTTAATACCTGCCTGGCGGTTTCGGTTGCCTTAGACAGGTTCGCGAAGATCAATCCGGCGGATACGTCCGCCTCCTCTTCCTTCCACACGTCGTAGTCCGTCACAAGGGAGAGGCTCGCGTAGCAGAGCTCGGCCTCGCGCGCGAGTTTTGCCTCGGGCGCGGCGGTCATTCCTATCACGTCGACGCCCCAGCTCCGGTAGATGTTCGACTCGGCGCGGGTGGAGAACGCCGGGCCCTCTATGCACACGTAAGTGCCGCCCATGTGAACCCTCGCTCCGGCCGCCCTGCAGCTTTCGTAGAGCACCTTCGCCAGGACCGGGCATACAGGGTCCGCGAAATCCACGTGGACCGCGGGGGTGCTCGTGAAGAACGTGGCTTCCCGGCTTTTCGTGTTGTCGAAGAACTGGTCGGGGATGACGATGTCGGTCGGGTGGTATTCCTCTTTCATGCTGCCCACGGCGGCCACGGATATCAGGGCGTCCACGCCCATGGCCTTGAAACCGTAGATGTTGGCCTGGTAGTTAACGTGTGGGGAGGTGTAGAGATGTCCCCTGCCGTGCCGTGACTGGAACACTACTTCGATGCCCTGAAGCCTGCCCCGCACGTATACGTCCGTCGGCTCGCCGAACGGTGTGTCGACGTTGACCTCCTCCAGGGTCTCCATCTCAGGGATCTCGTAGAGGCCGGTGCCGCCGGTTATGCCGATTGGACGTGTGTCTGCCATTTCAACCTCCGAAGGAAACATTGCCAGATGATTATAGCGGTTTTATATCATAAAGAGGGTTGACCCGCAGATGGGGTTGGCAGAAGCCTCGCGGGCAGGGTCACGGTCAGGTTGCCGCCTTGACCGAATCCTCGGCCTTCTTTTCCTTGCCCTTTTCCTTGCCCTTGTCTTCTTTCTTGGAGGGGGTCGCTTTCTCGGAGGCGGCAGGCTTGGCCTCTTCTTCAGCCGCCTTGAAGTGCTTGTCCTTGCCGCGCGAGTCGGTAGCGTAGAAGCCCGATCCCTTGAAAACTATCCCAACAGGGTGGAACACGCGCCTCACCGGCCCGCCGCACTCACGACACTTCTCTTGGTTCTCGTGGTTCTCGTGGATGCCGCGCACGACTTCAAAGTTCTTGTTGCACTTCTTGCACTTGTAGTCGTACCTGGGCATTTCTGGACCCCGTCCGTCGGAGACATTCGATATAAATGACCGACCCAACCATGAAGGCGGAGTCGGTCTGTTAATAGAATACAATATGCGGGCGGGGTTTGCAATTGATGTAAAGCAACAGGTCACAGGGTTCGATATTATGAGAAAGTCGAAGGCGCCATGGCTGATGCGACAGGCGGCGCCCGTGTGGAGGTCTTGAAGTTGCCCGGTAACATTCTGCTCGTGGATGACAACAAGCTCGTCGTGAAGATCACATCTGCGATACTCTCCGACGCGGGCTACGCGGTGAGCGTGGCCTGGGACGGCCTTGAGGCGATCAAGAAGGCCTACACCGAGAGGCCTGACCTGATAATCCTCGACATAGAGATGCCGAAGATAAACGGCTACCAGGTCTGCAGGCTGTTGAAAGATGACGAGTTCACGAAAGACATCCCCATCATGATGCTGACCGGTCGCGAGCAGCCGAGTGACGTTTTCTGGGGCATGAAGACCGGGGCCGACCTGTATATCACCAAGGGGTTCAAGCCCGATCAGTTGCTGACCGCGATCAGGGAGCAGATCGAAATAAGCCAGGACGGCCGGGCCGGAGAGCGGGCGAAGGAGATCCCGGCGGAACTCATAGACGAGGCCGGCGTTTTCAGCAGGGTACTGGACCTGCTTGACTCGAGCCTGTTCGAATCTACGATCCTGAATGAGCTGGGGGCGCTGACCAGGGTCACCACGGATCAACGGGAGACGGCCAGGAGCATACTCGAGATCCTGGCGGGGGTCGTGGGGAATTCTGTCGGCCAGGTACTTGCGCTCAACCAGGAGGAGATCGTTGTCCACCTGAACCGGCCGACTACGGGAGAGGACCTGGAGGAGATCAAGAGCAGAGCGTTCCAGATCGCTGAAGAGTACGGTAGGGAGGTCGGGGGCGCGCCTGGCTTCGAAGTCGTGATCTTCGGTGAGGAGAAACTGAGGGAGAGGGTTGAGCAGGCGCCGCTGAGGGATTACTCGCATGTCCACATCCCACTGACCGCGCAGAAGCAGGTCGTGGGAGTGCTGGTGCTCAGCCACTACGCGAGCCCGGTCTTCGCGAGGGATGCCCAGGCTATCTTGAAGCTTGTCCAGAACCAGGTCGCCATCGTTTTCGACAACGCGAGGCTCTACGAAGCGGCAAGGCGGCTTGCCATCACCGACGGGCTGACCGATCTATACAACCACCGCTTCTTTCACGAGCTTTTCGAGAAGGAGTACAAGCGGTCTGACCGGTACAACACCGTGTTCAGCCTGATCATGCTGGACATCGACAATTTCAAGAAGGTAAACGACACCTGCGGACATCTCTGCGGGGACGAGATCCTCAAGGGCCTGGCCAGCCTGATAAAAGATTGCCTGCGGTCCATTGACATCGTCGGCCGCTACGGCGGAGAGGAGTTCGCGATACTACTGCCTGAGACAACCGGCCAGGAAGCGGTCCAGACCGCCGAGAGGATCCGGCGCTCGGTCGAGGAGCACACCTTCATCGGCAACGGTAAGGGGCTCCGCATCACGGTGAGCCAGGGTGTTGCCACCTACCCGAGCCCGGGGGTCCAGGAGCGCTTCGACGTGATCGCCAAGGCGGACAAGGCCCTGTACGGGGCCAAGGAGACGGGCCGTAACCGGGTGGTTTTCAGGGAGTAGCGGCGCCGTTTGGGGTATAGTCAAAAGAGTGGGGTCAGATCCCAAAATTTGAATTACCTGATCGATCACTAATCACCCCGTTAGAGGATTCAAATTTCGGGATCTGACCCCGGGTGTTGCACAGGGGCTATCCCTTTTTGTGCTTACTTCTGATATTCTTTGTAAGTCGACAGGGTCAGTCAAACAACTTCAGGTGTCCGCAAACGTTCTGATTGCCTGAAAACCAGGAAATCGAAGGAGGAATCAGTATGGCCAAACAAATCCAAGACGTCTATCTCATCGATGCCTGCCGCACCGCTTTTGGCAAGGCGCGACCGGACGGGTTCTTCGGGGACACCCGTGCCGATGACATGGTGGTGAAGGTCATCCGCACGCTGCTCCACAGGAACCCGGATGTCGATCCGGCGCTGATCGACGACAACATCTGGGCCGCCGCCACGCAGTTCGGTGACCAGGGGCTCACGCTGGGTCGCACCAGTGCGATACTGGCGGGCCTGCCGGTCTCGGTCCCGGGCTATTCGTGTGACCGCATGTGCGCGGGCGCCCTGACCGCGATCAACAACGGCATCAGCGACATCGGGTTCGGCATGGCCGATGTCATAGTGGCGGGCGGTGTTGAGCACATGGGACACCATCCGATGGGGCAGGGAGCGGACCCGAACCCGCGGTTCATCGCGGAGAAGCTGGTGGATCCCACCGCTCTCAATATGGGCATGACCGCGGAGAACATCCACGACATGTACCCGGAGTTTACCCGCCAGATGGCAGACGAGTACGCGGTCCACAGCCAGCAGAAGGCAAAGGCCGCCCTGGATGCCGGTCACTTCGACGACATCATAGTGCCGATGACGGTGTGGACCGGGGAAGGGTGGAAGGTCGCGGACAGCGACGAGCAGCCTCGCCCCGAAGCAACGGTCGAGGGCATGCAGGGGCTCCGGCTTCCGTTCCGCAAGGGCGGAAGGGTGACCGCCGGTAACTCGTCGGGCCTCAACGACGGGGCAGCCGGGACGCTGCTCGCCAGCGGCGAGATAGTGAAGAAACTCGGCCTGAAGCCGAAGATGAAGGCGGTCGGCTACGCTTACGCCGGGGTCAGGCCGGAGGTCATGGGCATCGGCCCGATCCCGGCCACTGAGAAGGTCCTGGAGAAGACCGGCCTGAAGTTCGACGACCTGGACTTCATCGAGCTCAACGAGGCGTTCGCGGTGCAGTGCCTGGCGTTCATCGACGCTTTCAAGATGGACGGCATCAAGGACAAGCGGATGAACCAGCTGGGAGGCGCGATAGCTTTCGGTCATCCACTCGCTTCCTCCGGGGGGCGTCTGTGCGCTCAACTTGCGAAACTGTTCGAGCTCAACCCGAGCGCGAAGTACGGACTCACCACGCTGTGCGTGGGCCTCGGGATGGGCGCGGCGACTATATGGGAGAACGTCAGCAACGGCAAGTAGTCCGCGAGATGGCGGATTTCTGAAAGGAGGAAGGATGGCGGAAGAGCTTATTACTCAATTCAAGGTCACGTATTACGACCATCCGGAGGCGGGCAAGCTCGCCATAATGACGATGGACAACGGGGCCGACTACAAGAAGCCCAATACGTTCGGAGGGGGCGCCCTGGCCTCACTCAACGAGGCGATGGACAACCTCGACAAGGATATAAAGGGCCTGATGCTCACCGGTAAAACGTTCATCTTCTCGGTGGGGGCGAACCTCATGGAGGTACCCAACATCAAGACCCGCGAAGAGGCGGTGGAAGTCGGCAAGCAGGGCCACGCCGCGTTCAAGCGGATCATGGATCTCAAGGTTCCTACCGTTGCGGCGATAAACGGGGCCGCAATGGGCGGGGGAGTGGAGATAGGACTTTACTGCGACTACAGGACCATCTCGACCGGCGTGACTGCCTATGCGCTACCCGAGTGCTTCCTGGGCCTTGTCCCGGGGTGGGGCGGCACCCAGCTCGTCCCGAAGCTGATAGGTCCTGAGAAAGCACTGACGCTCATCGTCCAGAACCCGCTTCAGAACAACCGCATGATAAACGGCAAGAAGGCGTTCGAGATGGGCCTTGCCGACTGGCTGATGGAGCCGGTCGAGTTCTTCGACGAGTCGCTCGAGCTGCTCGCGGGGATAGTGACGGGAGACGTCAAGGTCGAGCGGGAGAAGCCGGACATGTCGAACATCAAGGACCAGGTAGCGGCGGCCCGCGAGTTCGTGAAGGGGCGTGTACACTCCGGTGCCATCGCGCCGTACAGGGCGCTGGACCTCATCAAGGGCTCAGCGGAGTGGAGCATCGACGAGGGGTTCGACAAGGAGAGCGAGACCCTGGGCGATCTCATCATGAGCAACCAGCTGAGGGCTTCGGTATACTCCTTCGACCTGGCGCAGCGCAGGGCCAAGCAGCAGGTCGGCATCCCGGATGTACCCCCACTGCCGGTTAGCAAGGTCGGGATAATCGGGGCGGGACTGATGGCGTCCCAGCTCGCGGTGCTCTTCCTGCGCCGGCTGGAGGTGCCGATAGTGGTCAAGGACATTAAGCAGGAGTTCCTGGACAAGTCCAGGGCCTATGTCGACGGAGAGTTCGACAAGATGGTCGGCAAGGGGCGTATGGAAGGGCCGAAGGCAAACTACATGAAGGGGCTGGTGACCTACACGCTCGACGACAAGGATTTTACGGGATGCGACTTCGTGATAGAGGCCGTGTTCGAGGAGATGGACATCAAGAAGAAGGTGTTCGGGGGGGTTGAGGAGTACGTGAGCGAAACCGCGATCCTGGCGACCAACACCTCGTCGCTCTCCATAACCGAGATGGCGTCCGGCCTGAAGCACCCCGAGAGGGTAATCGGATTCCACTTCTTCAACCCGGTCGCGGTCCTGCCTTTGCTGGAGATCATAAACGGTGAGAAGACGAGCGAGGTGACCACGTCCACCGCGGGCCAGGTAGCGAAGAAGATAAAGAAGACCACGGTCGTTATGAAGGACGCGCCCGGGTTCCTGGTCAACAGGCTGCTCATCAGGACCATGGTGACCACAATGGATATCGTCGACGGCCCCAACACATTCCAGGAAGTCGACGAGGCGGTACAGGACCTCGGCCTCCCGATGGCACCGTTCGACCTGCTCGCACTGGTCGGTCCGGCCGTGGCGATGCACGCGAGCGAGACACTTGCCGCGGCGTTCCCCGAGAGATATCACGTGGGCGAGAACTTTAAGAAGCTGGTCGAGATGAAGAAGGGTGGGGTCTACCTGCCGATGACGAAAGAGGTCGACCCGGAGGTGGCCGCCTTCTGGAAGAAGGACGAGAGCAAGCCGAAGCTGTCAGCGGATGAGATCCGCGAGAAGGTGCTGGATGACCTTGCTGACGAGGCGCACCGCATCCTCGAGGACGGGGTCGTGGCCGAGCCACAGGACATTGACACCGGACTGATCATGGGGGCGGGCTACCCGTTCTTCACAGGAGGTATCACGCGTTACATGGACCAGCAGGGGATAAGCGACAAAGTGTTCGGCAAGAAGTTCATGACCGACGATGACTTCATCGCCTACCTAAACCGCTGAAGTTCAAACAGAAAAAGCAGGGGTCAGGTCCTGGCTTGATTTGAAAAGGGGTAAGGTCCTGGTGTGTCACGCAAACCGGGGTCAAACACCTCTTTGCGCTGCATCATCTTTGATCACGGTCTACGCAAAGAGGTGTTTGACCCCGGTTTGCGGACTGGTGAATTCAAAACGTGGGGTCAGATCCCAAAATTTGAATCTTTAGATGAGGTGATTCGTAATCGATCAGGTAATTCAAATTTTGGGATCTGACCCCGGGTGTTTGGTGCCAGGTCTAGCATGAATTCACGATTCAAGACCTGACCCCACCATGCGGCGCAGAAGGGCTGGAGGCCTGAACCTGGACTCCCCGGTCTCATCAAAGAAGGCCGCTGCCGCGTTCATCACCGTGTCGAGTCCCATGCTGTCCGCTATCGCCAGGGGCCCCAGCGGAAAGTTGAAGCCCAGGCAAACCGCCCTGTCTATGTCCTCCGCGACGGCGACCCCCTGCTCGAGCAGGCGCAACGCCTCGAGGATGGCCGGCAACAGGAACTGCTGGAAGATCCTGCCCGCCCGTTCAGTCCCGTCATCAACCTTGCGGGCCTGTGTCCTCACAAGCTCATAGCTCGCTCTCTTCCCGCCCGTGTAGTCGTAGAAGCCTTTTCCCGACTTGCGCCCCAGGAGCCCGGCCGCCACCATTCGCCGCATCAGCGGCGGGGGGAAGAACCTCTTCTCTCCGGTGTCTTCGTAGATGGCGGAGGCCGCGGCCAGGCTCACGTCGATCCCGGCGTTGTCCATTATCTGCATGGGCCCGACGCCGCCCCCGGACATGGAAGATACCGCCACGTCTATCTCTTCCGGGCTCGCCATTCCCTCGTCCACCATGCGCACCGCCTCGAGGCTTGCCGGGATCATGACCCGGTTTGCGATGAATCCCGCGATGTCTCTACAGACCAGGACCGTCTCCTTTCCCAGCGCCTGCGCCCAGGAGTTGGCCGCGTCCAGGGTGTCCTGCGAGGTGAGCAGGCCCCGTATTATCTCGCACAGCCGCATCAACGGGACCGGGCCGAAGAAGTGGGTGCCGACCACCCTGTCGGGCCGTCCGGTAGCGGCGGCGATGGCGGAGATGGGGAGGGCCGAGGTGTTCGTGGCGAGGATGGCATGAGCGGGGCAGATCCCGTCCAGCCTGCTGAAGACCGCTTTTTTCAGGTCCAGGTCTTCCGGCACGGCCTCGACTACGAGGTCGGCGTCGCGGGCGTCCTCCAGGTCGGTGGTGGTAGACAGGTTTTCCAGCGCCTTCTCGTACTGCCCCGGGGTTATCTTCTCTTTTGACAGCAGTATCCCCAGGGACCTCTTTATCTCATCCACACCGGTCTCGAGGCGGTCGGCACCGAGGTCGCTCATGCGGACCTGGTAGCCGGCCAGAGCGGACACCTGGGCGATACCGTTTCCCATGAAGCCGGAGCCGACTACGTAGACGTTCCTTATCACCATGCAGACCGCCTCGTCAGCGAATCCCTAATCTTCGCTCTCGGCCTTCCGCTTCTCGATCTCCTCCTCGAGCAGCGCCCTGCGAAGCACCTTCCCGATCAGGCTCTTCGGGAGCTCGACGCGGAACTCCACCAGCTTGGGGACCTTGTACTTTGCCAGCCTCTCCTTGCAGAAGGAAATGATCTCGTCCTCGGTGCAGTCCTGTCCTTCTTTCAGGACGACGAACGCCTTGACCGTCTCCCCCCTGTACTCATCGGGCACGCCCACAGCAATGGCCTCCTGCACCTTCGGGTGCTCGAACAGCACCTCGTCGATGTCCCGCGGGTAGATATTGAAGCCGCCCGCTATTATCATGTCCTTCTTGCGGTCCACGATGTAGAAGTAGCCGTCCTCGTCAACCTTGCTTATATCCCCCGTGTACAGCCATCCGTCCCTGAGCGTGTTCGCCGTCTCTTCCGGATTGTTCCAGTAGCCCTTCATCACCTGGGGACCTTTTATGCACAGCTCCCCCGGCTCGTCGAGCCCGAGTTCCGTCATGCCCGTCTCGGCGTCAACGATCTTTATCTCGGTGTCCGGGAACGGTATCCCGATCGACCCCACCTTCTTCATGCCCAGGATGGGGTTCGAGTGCGTGACGGGGGAGGACTCGGAAAGCCCGTACCCCTCGGAGAAGATGCCGCCGGAGATCTTGCTGAACTGCCGGATTATCTCGACCGGTAGCGGGGCCGCCCCGGAGTTGCACAGTTTTATCTTGTCGATGCCGTACTTCGTCGCGTCAGGGTGGCTCAGTATGGCCACGTAGATGGTAGGGACGGCGGGGAAGAAGTTCGGCTGGTACTTCTTTATCGCCTCGAGCATCATGTTGATCTCGAACTGCGGCATCAGGATCATCGTCGCCGCGCTGAATATCGCGGTGTTCATGGCGACCGTCTGGCCGTAGGAGTGGAAGAACGGGAGGATGCACATGAAAACGTCCTTGCCGCGCTCGATGAACTCCTTGGCCCAGAAATGTATCTGCAGCACGTTGGCCAGCAGGTTCCTGTGGGTCAGCATGACTCCCTTGGATATCCCGGTCGTTCCTCCTGTGTATTGGAGCGCGGCGAGGTCCTGGGTGACGTCGATCTCGAGGTCCGGGGCCTCGGGGCTCGATTCGTCGACCACGTTCCTGAAATGGAACACGTTCGGGCCCTCGGCGACGGCCACCTCTCCCGGCGTCTCCATGTAGTCCGATATGGATGTAGCGATGCGCTTTGTTACAGGGGTGCTTTCGAGGACCGACTCAACCTTGTCGTTGAAGAGGTCGAGGTATATCAGGACCTCCGCGCCGGAGTCCTTCAACTGGAACTCGATCTCCCTTTCCGAGTTCAGCGGGTTGATCGCGGTGGCCACGCCGCCCGACTCGAGTATGCCGTAGTAGGAGATTATCATCTGCGGGCAGTTGGGGAGGATCATCGCGACCCGGTCGCCTTTCCTGACCCCCATCTCCTTGAGCGCCGTGGCGAAGCGCCGCACCTTGTCGCGCAGCTCGCCGTAGGTCATCTTCTGATCGAAGAAGATGGTCGCCACTACGTCCTCGTATTTCAGACACGTGTACTCGAGTATCTGGTAGAGGGGGGTTTTAGGGTAACGAATGCTTTCGGGCACGAAGTAGTCGTAGTTCTCGAGCCAGATCTTTTCCATCCCGCGACCTCCGTTAATCAAGGGTGGCCTGCCTGTCGCTTCCACCTGCCGAACCGAACTCTGCTATCGCATCCAGGAACTCGCACAGTAGTTGCCGCGGCTCCAGGCGCGTCGGGATCATCGCCGGCCGTCCCTCGCGCTCGGGCGCAGGAAGCAGCGCCCCGGTGACCAACCTTCCGCTTTTCATCTTCTTCCCCTCCAGCAGCTCTTCGCTGAACAGTTCCGGGCGTCTCAGATAGACTGCCGCAACCACGTCCCAGGGAACGAAGCCCCCTTTCCAGGCCAGGAACGGCGCGACCTGGTTGAGCCGGAGCCACGGCTCGATGCGATAAGCCAGGTAAGTGGCTGCCCGGTTTCTCATCGTATAGAGAGACGCGAGTTCGCGCCGGGTGAAGATGACCTGTCTGCACAGGTCCGCCGTTATCATTATCTTATCGCAAGGGGCATCCAGTATCATATCGGCGGCGACGGGGTCCTTGAAGAAGTTGAACTCGAGCGGCGAGATGAGCGGGATGCCGAAGCCCTCGTCCAGCGCTCCCCCCATGACCACAATGCGCTTCACGTTCGCGTAGAAATCGGGGTCGCCCAGGCCCGCCGTTGCGACGTTGGTGAGTGGCCCCAGGGCAAGCACGGTCACCTCGCCTGGACTTTTTGCAGCCGCTTCGCGCAGGAAGATGCTGGCGGGGGTGTCGGCCCCCAGCCCGCGGCGGTTGTGGGCCCCGCTGTAGAGCGGGACTTCGCTGCGATCGGCCACCCTGAGGATCTCTTTAGCCTTGAGCGTTGTGCGGGGCAGGGACGCATTGCCGTAGACGCTGGTAACGCCGAGCACGTCGAACTCTTCCGGGCGCGCAAGCAGGTATAGCAGAGCCAGCCCGTCGTCCACGTCTTTGAACGCGTAGCCAGTAGCGGCGTCCGCGTCGATGCTGACCTTTTCCCTCGCCATTGCCACCCTTTCCTGCTGCCCGGGATTTAATCATGTTATACGATATAGCAGGGTGGGCACTTTCTCCAGATGGAAAATATTCGACGCCCGCCGCGGTAGAAAGGGACGGAGGCCCCCTTGGAGTTCGCAGCGTTCGGATGTTCGCTCGACGCGCTTGACGCTCCAGAGAAGGTGTCAATGAAGCGTGCCTACGTGGAGGCGCGCTCGCGCGGGATCGTCGGCGATGAGCTGGCCGGGGACCCGTACGACCTGCTGCTCCCCCGCCTGGCTGACATTCCGGGACTAGAGGCCGCCGGCCGCCTTGAACTCGAGCCCTGGGTAACACCGCGGCCATCGGGGACAGGCCCCGGGAATGTGAGCGCCGAGGCATACAGAGAATTCCTGGATTCCGGCGGCTGCCTGCGGGTCGCCGCTTGCCTGCGGGATTTTGTCAGGGAGCGAGTGTTCCCGTTCCGGCCGCTGCTGCTGGGTGTCGACCATTCGCTTACAGGGGGCGTGCTGGAGGCGCTCCACGGCCAGGCGGGCGGACACGAACTGAACGTCATCGTGCTGGACAGCCACTTCGACGCGATCCCCGCGGCGATCAGGAAGGAGGCCGCGCAGGGTGCGCTGTCGGACGAAGGCGGGCGGCTGGACAGCCTTCCTGAAAGCTACAACTGCGGGACCTGGCTGGCGCGGGCGCTGGAAAGTGGAGTAATCTTGCCGGGTAACCTGGTCGTGATCGGAACGTCCGACTATCCGGGGCATGAGCCCGGATCCGGGGAGATGGCTGGAATGGCCGCTTACCGCGAGGCGTACGTCGCTTTCGAGGAGCGGGGGGTGAGGATCATCCCCAAGAGGGTTCTTCGTGAGAGGGGCATCAGGGAAGCGGTGGGAGAGGCGCTGGCCGGGATGAAGGGGAGGGTCTACGTCTCACTCGACGCGGACCTCGGCGCAGGCTGCGACGTTAACGCGGTCAGGTTCCTCGACACGGTCGGGC
>Ga0315274_10000242_pt1 | contig 84544 bp, 72 predicted proteins | sample YL17G02_20_MG_FD_203700 | JGI IMG/M metagenome (GOLD analysis project Ga0315274, IMG submission 203700) | Sediment microbial communities from Yellowstone Lake, YNP, Wyoming, USA - YL17G02_20 | ecosystem: Environmental > Aquatic > Freshwater > Lake > Sediment | place: USA: Wyoming | collected... | reverse complement strand
GCACCACCGAACTCGACTTGTGCTATGAGGCCGTCCAAGGCTCGATGAGACAACTGTTCAAAACCCTGGGCATTGCCGCGTAAAGATCGACAACATTTTGTCGATGACTTACCCTTAAGCGTCTAACGAGTCACACCGGACGATGACGGCCCGATGACAAACCTGTCATTGGGGGGCATCTCGCCACCGCGATGTTTCAACCACTACTGCTACCGCTTCACCCAACTCCGATTCCAACTATTCGTGAACAAAATCCAATCGTCCTTTGGGTCGTTCCATTCACCGGGTACTCGACAAATCACGGAGGCTAATGCGTTGATGCCGCTCGACAACAAATCCCAGTATTGACCCTTCACAATGAAATACTCCTTGCGATCACTCTTCAACCGTTCGCCGATCACCTCCATCGCCTTGTTGATGACTTCTTTCGGGACGGTTCTACGTCCATCACGCTGCGGGGCGAGCTCCAACGCCGTGAACAAGGGCCGCACATCCAAGCCCATATAATAAATAATGCGTGCATCCGGCCGTCCAGCGACCCAAGTCAGATGATCTGCCGGTCCAATCGTAGTCGTTTGAAGCTCTTTCATCAAGTCAACCATCCGCTGATTCAGCACGCCCCGCTGGCCGACCGAATCCCACGACCATGCAAACGTTAGCACAGACGTGGCAAGGAGCACGACGAAACTGGTCGTGCGCTTGCGTAACGCGTACATTGTGAAGCACGCGATACAGCCAACGACTAAGAGAGCTGCGCTGCTTCCGAAAGTCGGCAACACTTCGGGCACATAGCGCGACACCTCCCGCCAGGCAAGGCCAAGACCGACCGTCAGAATCGCCAGGATCGCGATCCCGCCTATCCAGAGCCTATTCCGTGACACTTCACGCGCGTCGAAGAAGAAGCGGTCGACCGTAGGACCCAGGAGCAGTGCCATCCCTGGGAGCGCTCCGATGAGGTAGTGCGGGCGCTTGAACGCCGACGTACTCAGGAAAACGAACTGCACAACGACCCACGTGAAGGCAAACCGCAGACCCCTCCGCTGATGGTCATGTGAACGCAGGAAGCCGGACACCAATGCGGCCGGAAGAGATAAACTGTAGGGGAACACCAATCCAAGAGCTATTGGTATGTAGTACAGGTATGAATGATCGAGTCCACTGAGTTCACCAGTGTAGCGATCGAGGAACTCAAGGTGCCAAAGGTCCAGCATTCCGGACCTGGTAAAGTACACATAGAGAGGCCAGGGAAGAAACAGGAGTAGGAAGACAAAAAGACCTGGGATGGGCCGGCATTTACGGAATCTATGAATCTGTCGCTTCAGGATGGCTAATCGTGAGGGCGGATCGGTTGTTTCCGCAGGCGTTTCGCCGCTCTCCGCTAGTCTGCTTAAAGGCACGGTCAAAAGCCACCACACGAAGAGGGGAAGCACCACCGTGGCCATCGGAAGAGGAGCCTTCGCAAGCATCGCCATTGCGAGTGATAGATAAAATAACGCCGACCATGTTCGTCCACTCTTGTTCTGCTCGGTTGCAAACCAGAAACACGCAACGGCAGAAGTGGAGAAGAATGTCAAGACCATTTCCACCTGCGCATTGTGGGCAAAGAACAAGGTGCCGGCAGACGAAGCCATGACGGCTCCGCTTACCAGCCCCGTCCGATGCCCAAACATGGATTGGCCGATCGCGTAAACGACTAGCACGCTGAGGATGGCGGCAATGGCACTCGGGAATCGCGCCGCCATCGGCGAGACGGGCAAGGACTGTTCTGGAGCATCGACGAGGTATGAACTGACGGCTACCAGCCAAAACGGCAAGGGGGGTTTCCGTAGGAACTCTTCCTGGCCGACTTTCGGAATCAGCCATTCACCCGTTTGTAGCATCGATCTCGCGCCAACGGGCACGATGGCCTCATGGTCCCCAAGTCCTGGACCGCTCCGTAAGCCCCACAATGAAACGAGCGCTGCGAAGAGAGCAAGGCAAACGATTTCCGCCAAGTCCGAGTCGCGTCCGGCCGACCGGTCGCGCGCGGCTAACGGTGTCGCACTCCCGGCAAGAGGCGCTAGGTCAGTCTGTCCGACACTCATTGGAGACGGCTGCAACCAATCGCCTTTCATGCGCACACCACCCACGCAATGACTTCCGTCGGTGCTAACCCGCCTTCAACGGCAAAACTGTACCGATCGACTCACCACACGCCATTACGCGAAGATTACAAATCGGTCATCTTTAGCGATCTCGTTGTTTTACATGCTTGGAGTAGAATCGAAGGGTTGTGCTCGTGGAGCGGTACCCTATGCGCGTGCTAGTCGTGGAGGACGATCCTGGCGTAGCGGCCTTCGTGAGGAAGGGGCTGTCGGAGGCGTCGTTCAGCGTTGATCTGGCGCCCAACGGACTGGAAGGCCTCGCCTGGGCTAGCGAGAGGCCCTACGATCTGGTCATCCTCGACCTCATGCTGCCCGGCAAAGACGGCCTCACGATCTTACGCGATCTGCGCGAGGCGAAAGTCGTGACTCCCATCATCTGCCTCACCGCGCGGGACGCCGTCGACGACCGTGTCCGCGGATTGAACCTCGGGGCCGATGACTACCTCGCCAAACCGTTCAGTTTTTCGGAGTTACTCGCCCGCATTCACGCCCTGCTGCGTCGTGGGCCGGCGCTGACCGCGAACCCCGTCGTGGTTGACGATCTGACCATCGATCTGCTGAACCGAAGCGTTCAGCGGGCCGGCAAACGCATCGACCTGTCCCCTCGGGAGTTCGCCCTGGTCGAGTACCTGGGCCGCAACGTCGGACGCGTGTTGACGCGAACCATGATCCTAGAACACGTTTGGGATATGCACCAGGACCCGTTGACCAACGTGGTTGATGTGCACATCAACCGTCTGCGCAAGAAGGTGGACATCGGATTCCGCAAGTCGTTGATCCACACCATCCGCGGCGTCGGATATGTACTCCGTGACCAGGATTAAACGTCGCACTTGGACCATCGGCGCACGCCTCACGTTCTGGGGGGCCGGACTCACCCTGGCGGTCAGCACGCTCCTTTGTGTGATCCTGTACGCGGGGATGTTCTTCTCCCTCCGCCGCGAAATCGACACCTTTCTCGAAGGGGAGGTCTATGAGTTCATGCTCACCGTCAACGCACATCCCGATGACGACGCAGCGCTCGAACGTGCGATTCGAGAGGAACTTAGCACCCGCGCGCGTAAGGACCTCAGCTTCCAACTGTTCGACGCCGCGGGCCGCCTTGTGGCAAGCAGCGAGCCCAACGCCGCACTCGCCGGGCTCGGCGTTCCCCGACCGGAGGCCCCCGAGCGGATGGGGTATTTCCGTTTCGCAACCTTCCAGCCGCCGAACGACCCCGTACCCGTCCGGACGTGCAGTCTCCACACGAAGACGCTGACCGGTCGCGAGGTGACCGCGCAGGCGGCCTACCGGATGGACCAGATGGTGGTGTCTTTGTCGATGTTGCAGCGCACGTGCTTACTGGCGCTGGCCGTCGCCGTGGTCCTTGCGCTGCTCGCGGGACGCCTCCTCGCCACGCGATGTTTACAACCCATTCAGGGCGTCGCCGCTGCTGCGGAACGAATCCGCGCGGGGACCCTGGGGCAGCGGATCCCTCTGACCGGCACGGGTGACGAGCTGGACCGCCTGGCCGGGACGTTGAACAACATGTTGGAGCGGATTGATCACTACGTCCGCCAGGTTCAACGCTTCACCGCCGACGCTTCGCACGAGCTGCGAACGCCGCTGGCCGCTTTGCGCGGTAGTGCGGAGGTGGCCCTTTCGCGCGAGCGGTCCGCCGAGGAGCTGCGTGAAGTGCTCGAACAAACCATCGAACACTACAACCGCCTCCAGCGCATCGCCGAGGACCTCTTGCTGCTCGCCCGAGCCGATGCCGGCGAGAACATCCTCCATCGGGAACGGCTTTTGTTGAACGACGCCGTCGCGGATGTCGTCGATCTTTACGGGCCTTTGGCGGAAGATCGGAAGTTGGAATTACGTCTCCACGTCGGCGAGGCGATCTGGATCGACGCGGACGGCGGTCGCCTCAAGCAACTCGTCGGCAACCTCCTCGACAACGCGATCAAGTACACGCCACCCTGCGGGCAAATCACCGTCGAGCTGAAGACTCGAAACGGGCTCGCCGAAATCGTCGTTGCGGACACCGGGATCGGGATCCCCCCGGAGGACCTGCCGCGTGTTTTCGACCGCTTCTATCGCGTGGATCGCTCCCGTGCGTCCCAACACAGCGGCGGGGCCGGACTGGGCCTGTCCATCTGCCGGTCGATCGCGGAGGCGCACGGCGGGGGCATCGAAACGCAAAGCTCCCCCGGCTCCGGCACACGCTTCGTCGTGGCGTTGCCGCTCACTTCCGCGCCCGCCTGAACCGCGCTGTTGACCCGTGGCGCGGGAGGAGTCAGTGCGGAGGGGACCTCGACGTTGAGCAGGTTGATGTTTCCCGTCGGCGATGCGGGGGCGGTCTACGTTTACGGCTTGACCCCGATCACGTCGAAGACGGGGGGCGTACAGAAAAACGTGGCTGGGTCGGCGGAACGATTCGCCCCCTCCGCGTGAAATTCCTCCTGGTCCGCGGGCGTGAGCAGTTCAGATGATCGAGGAACCGGGCGGAGTGATCGACCGCGATGATCCGGCCTCGCGGACCCACTAAGCGCGCAAGATCGAGCGTCGCAAACCCGGGTCCGCACCCGGCATCGAGGATTGTCTGACCGGGAGCGAATCCCGCGCGATTCCACAGCGCAAACGCGTGTTCACCCCAGACGCGGTGCTGAAAGCCCAGCCGCGTAAGCTCCTCATCGTTCGTCCCCAGGACGTACTCTCGTTCATCGTGCGTGGTCATACGGGACAATGTCTTAACACAATTCGCTGCGGAATGGCAGACTCCTCCGACGGGCCCAACCTGATTCGGTCGGCGATCCGAGATGGGGTCCCCCCGTGGTTGCGATCGAACGCGGGCGGGCAGCCGTACCGCCGCCCGATCACAGGCCGGTCGTATCGAAACAAGGATATTCCCCGGTGCGACCGATGACCGCGACCGACCGGGGTCAGAATCCGCGCCCACCTGGAACACGATAACCGCAGTGATCTCCGTCCGCCAGCCGGTCGAGAGCCGTGCGCGGGCGCGCCCAACGAGTTACACCGCGCTGCCCAAGCCCGGTTGCACCCTAATGCGTTACCTACGCCCTCTCATCTTTTTTCGCGGAATTAGCTTGCACCCTCCCTCAAATCGGTGTATACTTGGGGCGAATACTGTGAGTCGTGCGTTGAAGCGATGGCGAAGTGCGCCCGCGTGCGGCTCGTAGCATCTCCTGGTTCGGGGCGAAGCTTTTGGGGAGAGAGACCCGTCATGATCCTCGCTCAACGTCGGGCTGGAGTGGTGGGCGCGACCCTTCGCGCCGCTGCCGCTTTCGTGGTGTTAGGCATCGTTTGGCACGGTTCCGCCGTCGCAGTGGAACGACCTTCACGCAAGACAACGCCGCAGCGAACCCTACGCTCCACAACCAACCCGCCACCGCTTCCTGTTGACGCTTCGCCCCTGCGCATGCGCGTGGAGACGTCCGAGGGCGTGCTCGTGGTCTTCGACGCCGCAACGATGGCGGACGACCCACCGACATGTTCGGGATACCTCGCCTACTGGCAACCGGTGGGCCTGGAGGGCGTATATGTGTACGGGCAGGTTCTTGAGCATCCCGGCGACGTTGCGGCGGCCCTGAGGGCGCTCGAATACGCCCTGGATGTTGATTTGGAGCTGCTCGCGGACTCCGATGATCGCGTGGCCGCCGCGCTTGCAAGAGAACCGGAAGACGACGAGGCGATATCGTCTTGGGGTCCGGTGACCACCTTGGGCGTGGTCGAAATCATGGGTTTCGACGCTGAGGATGAGTTCACCCGGGTTGACGAACCTTACGACGGCGGGGTCGCAATATATTTACCCTGCGAAGCATGCGCGGCCGGTATCGGTCCTCCTCGTCGCTGCGATTCGCCGCGCGCCCTTGCCGAGGAGGCCCTCTCGGTCGTGGCCGGTTGTTGCGGCGACGGGGGACCGCCTCCAGGCGGCGGCGGTGATCCGTGCGCCGGAAGTTCAGACCCCTGTTGCGGGTCGAGCGATCCGTGTTGTCGGAATCCGTGTTCGTGTGGGCCGGTGCCCGGTCGTTGTTGCGATTCCGCGTGCTCGAACTGCGACCCCAACGACTGCGACAGCGACGGGATTCCCAACAACCAGGACTCCGACATCGACGGGGATGGGATTCCCAATAACCAGGATTCCGACATGGACGGGGACGGGATTCCCAACAACCAGGACTCCGACATGGACGGGGACGGGATTCCCAACAACCAGGACTCCGACATGGACGGGGATGGGCTCCCCAACGACCAAGACGGTGACGTCGATGGAGACGGGATCCGAAATAGTAGCGACCCGGATATCGACGGCGACGGGACGCCGAATGATTCGGACGGCGACGCGGATGGCGACGGTATCCCCAACGAGAGCGACCCCGAACCCGGGGGCTGCACCACCGACTGCCCCGGGGCCTGCTGCACCAAAGCCACCGGTGCCTGCGCCAGCAAGAAAAAAAGCGAATGTACCGGCGAGACCGTGTACTTTAAGGGCAAAGAAAAACCGTGCAGCCCAAACCCGTGCTGTGCGTTCGGCTCTAACCCGGTTTTCCAAGCTGGAACCGCCACCATACGCGAGACAACCCCCAGTCACGTTCTAGCGAACAATGAACTGGGTTGGTGTGACGCTGAGTACTTTGAGTTGTCCGATGTGTCTACTTCCGCACGGTGCGATGGAAGCGAGTGGTGCGCGATCCTGATAGAGCTAACTGGCCCGTACTCGCTCCAAGCACGCTTGGCATTTCTGGAGGAAGTGACCGGGCCCGGAGGTAACACGACGCGGGACAACTTCTGCATTCAGGTAATAGATCTCAAGGGGCTCGCATACTATGCCGCACGCTACTATATGTTGGCGGCGATCGTAGCGCACGAGAACGTACATAAGGAGCACCTCCTACCCTCGCTTCAAACCGAAGCGCCGGCGATCGAGCAGTTGATCGAGCGCGCTTGCGTTTCGCACACACCTGGCATGACCGTTAGTGCCGCCGTCGCGGAAATACGGAAGTCGTCGGCGTTTCGCTCCAACGTCATGCAGGCCGGAATGTGGTGGCGCGTCGAATATCGTAGCTTTGCGACGTTGGATCATTCCGGGCCGACGGATGTGGCGGAGCACACCGCGGTGGATTGGATGTGGCAGTGGATTTGCAGCCACGCCGAAAGCCAGTGCTGGCCGGTGTGTTCTCAGTGTCCGCTGCGCGCGACTGGTGCGTGCTGCAATCCGACTACCGGTGGATGTACGACGAAAACCCGTTGCGATTGCGAGGACATAGGCTACGGCGGAATCTACCAGGGCAACGATATCACGTGCGGTCCGCCCAATCCCTGCGCCGGCGCCTGCTGTGGACCCGGTCCCTTGTACCCTTGTGCGATCATGTCACGTTCAACGTGCACAGACCAGTTTCGTGGAGAAGGAACTATATGTTCTCCCAATCCCTGCGGCCCCTGCCCTTGACGAAAAAGGAAAACACCCATGAAAAAACAACCCGAGTATACGATAACCGGTCGGCCCAACGTTGCTGAAGATCTTGCACGGGCTAAGGACAACAGGGCACGCGCCAGTCGATTCTGCACCTGGTCAGCCGTCATTCTTCCAACGGTATTTCTCGGCGCGGGGAGCGAACCGCATGACGGGGCGACACGGGCTAAGCTTAAGGAAGCCACTCCCCCTAGCGTTCTCGCCGAAGTCCCGGATGCGGTGCTTGCGGCTTTCCTCGAAGTAGACCCGCTCCAGCCCGACGTCGGCCGTGGGTTACACTTTGCGCTTGTCATCTCGAACGAGGGGCAAACACGTGTCGATCTGATCGATCGTACGAGACAGCTCGATGACATCTTCGACTTCTTGATGAACATTCGGCTTACGAATGAGCAAGGCACATCGGTGGAGTTGCCCCAGCCCCCTTCCATCGCGCAGGTCTGTACCAAGGATTCTCAAGAGTTCCGTGCGCGATGGAGTTCGCGTCGTCAGGTGGAGCGGATCGACGAACCCGACAAGACACGAGGCGAATCGGTTAAGACGCCGGCCGACGCCGACGACGGCGTGGTGAGCCTGGGCCCTGGCGAACAATATCGCTTGGCCTATCGAATCAAACACATCTTGGCCGAGCCCAAGGAACATGACGCACGCAAGACAGCGATCTTCCGAGGCGAAGGGCGCCCCGAGCCCGGCGAAATGGAACGCCCCCCTCTATCGGTGATCCGCCCCGGTCGCTATGGTATATCCGTGTATGCGCAAGTTCCCGGGCGCGTTGGGGAAAAAGGGTTTAAGCGCTACTTCGAGCCGCAAGAACCACTCGCTGTGCAACTGGGGCAGGAATAACGGGCGTTAACGCCGCCTGCTTGCGGATCCACCACGACCGACGGGGGCGTGCTGCGCTGGCGGCGAGACGGGGTTGTGCGGCGTCAAAACGCGGTGCGATTGTCAGCGTGACGGCGGGCAGTACCAGACTGACGGCGCGACCTGCGGTCCGCCGAACCCGTGCGAGGGGGCGTGCTGTCTGTCTCAGACACAATGCATTAAGGTGACCTACACGCCCTGCGTAAGCGGATTGGGTGGAACGTACCACGGGGATGGAACCACATGCAGCCCGAATGTATGTCTGCCTCACCCGTAGTGGGTGCATCCGAGGACGTGGACGCGCGCCGGGGGCGACCGCGTTTCGCGGGCGGGCAGCCGTACCGCCGCCCGGACCCTTGTACGTACCGCGGACGCTGATACACTCCTGCATTCGGGTTGTGGGCTACTCCGGCGGTCCGAACGGGGAGGGCCGACCATGACCCGTTCACGGGAGGATGGACGGTGCGTGAGGTCGTCAACTTCATACGGACAGGCCTGCTCGCGGGCCTGATGGCAACGGTCGCCGTCGGTCAGACGCCGACCTACTCGATCGAGGCGATTGAGGTCAACGGGATTCCGGTCCCGGGGGCCCCGGCCCATCGCGTCACTGTCGCGGTCGGAGACGTGATCACCGCCAAGTTCTTCGTCCGCGACTGGTCGCCCAATGGAGAGAGACTGCGCGCTTACCAACTCAAGATCGACGACGCGAGCTACGCCACGGGGGAGCAGGGCGTCGTCCAGCCCGTCGACTTTCAGATGAATCCGGACAAGGACCCGAACGCCTTCATCGACGAGTCCGATCCGCAGTGGGTTCACCGCGGCCGGCCGACGATTCCGCTTACGGACACGGCCTCTCTCGGTTACCGTTGGCTGAGTGTTCTGATCGATCTGTCCGGCGGCCCGGCCAGTGCCCAGGATGGAAAGAAGTATTCGTGCGGGACCGTGAAACTCACGCCGTCGCCCAACGCGAAGGGCACCTTCACGATCGCCCTCGTGGAGGACACCTCCGCTTCCTATTTGCTCTCCACGGAGAACGAGCAGATTCTACCCATGGAGTACGAACGGCTGGTCGTCGATGTGCAGCCGACCACGCGTTGGCGACGGGTGCTTTCCAGCGATCCGCCCAACGGATCGGTCGATGCACGCCGACCCTCGAAATCCGCGCCTTCGGCCGGTTCCTGGTCGACGCTTCGCCTGGCGTTCAATTCCGATTGCAGTCAGATGACGCCGGATGACTTTACGGTCGACGACGGGGCGCCGAATCCACCGCGAATCCAGAAGGTCAGCGCCGAGGGGGCGACTCTCGCGGTGACCTTGGATCGTCCCATCCGACAGGGGGCGTGGACGACGGTCACCCACAAGAACAGCGGTACATTTGCGCGGCTCGGTTGTTTTCCGGGTGATGTGAACCACGACGGCAAGGCGGACACGGCGGACTTGGTCATCCTGCTCGACGCGATGAATGGAGGGCGTAAGCTCGCCGATTACCAAGCCGACATTGACGGCAACGGCAAGCTGGGACCGGGCGACGTTCTGCAACTGCTCGACGTCATTTCCGAGGCCCGAGTTAGACCCAAGACAAGCGGCCCTACCCGCAAGGCGGTAGCGACCCCAGCGAAGTCGCCCTGAAGTCCCAAGGGCCGTCTATCTTGCTTGGTTCCGCTTTGCCTGTCCACGCGAGTAAAGGGCTTATCCGCTAGTTATCGGTCCCTGCACGCCGCCTCGTCGGACGGTGCATTCACCCTCCCCTCCAGTCTTACCTAAAGGCTTTCACCTACGCCGCCGAACGTCTGTTGAACCCTTGCGTTGATTCCCGGACCAACGGGGGAGATGGGAAACGCGATGCAATCGAGCAGGCCTTTCTTGCTGTTGGACCCGCCGAGCACGACGGCGTTCTGTCGGCGGGGCTCGCTGCGCGAGAAAGACACCGCCCGGAACGCTCCCTTTCCCAACATCGACCTGATCCTCCTTTCCGGTGCGGTACGTCAAGCCGGCTTTCAGCCGGCGTACATCGACGCCCAACTGGATCGTTTGTCCTGGGCGGAGCTTCTCCGAAGAGCGAGAGAGCTTGGCGTTTGTGGCGTCGTCTCGTTGACTTCCAGCTCACGGGTCGATGACGAACTGGCCGGATTGAAAGGGTTCAGAGAGGGGCTTGGCGACGTTCCGTGCTACGTTGTGGGGACGATCATCCTGCAACAAGACAAACTGCGTCTCTCACGGCTGATGGCCGACAACCCGTGGCTCGATGGCATCATCCTCAACACCGCCGAGCACAACCTCGCCGAACTGCTGAAGGCGCCTGGAGGCAGCGCCGTCGAGCCGTTCAACATCGCCATCCAGCGACCGACGCGGAGCCTCATACCCGACGTGACGGTGCGCTACGGCGACTCGCTACGCATCCCCCGGCCCGAGCACGCCATCTTTCAGGACCGGCGCTATTGTTTCCCGCAGAGTAAACGCGGGCCGGTGACTTGCGTGCAACTCTCCTTCGGATGTCCGTTCTCCTGCGAGTTCTGCATCGACAACCAGCTTTACCGCAAGATGCTCTATCGCGACACCGACGACGTGGTCGAAGAGCTCGTGGAGATCGATCGGCTCGGATTCCGCGAGGTCTACTTCAAGGACCTGACCTTCGGCCTGCACAAGACGCTGGCTGTCGAGTTCCTCGAAAAGCTCGCCGCCAAACGACTGAAACTGCGATGGCTCTGCACGACGCGGATCGATGTCGCGAGCCGTGAGATGCTGACGCTGATGAAGAAGGCCGGGTGCTACGGCATTGAGTTCGGCGTCGAGCATAGCAAGGAGGCCACTCGTAGGCGCATCGACAAGCGGATCGCGGACACTCGAATTCACGAGGTTTTCGCCGATTGCCGACGGTTGCGGATCGAAACCACCGCGTTCATCATGCTGGCGTTCGAGGACGACACCGAGGAGGACGTGCGCAACACGATCCGCTTCGCACGGTCGCTGCGGCCCAAGTACGTTTCGTTCAACGTGGTCAACGCCTTGCCCGGTACAGCCTACGAAGAGCGGGCCCGCCGCGAAGGCTTCTTGCGCGAGGGGAGCAGCGACTTCGGATTCGCCACCAGCAACATCAAGCATCGTTACCTCACGCCGCAGCAGGTCGAGGCGTTGCGCAAGGAGGCGTTGCGTTCATTCTACTTCCAGCCGTCGATGATCCTCGAGAAGTTGCTCGAGGTGCGGAGCTTTTTCGAGTTTCGCAAGCTGATCCGGCTCGGCTTGGGCGTCGCGTCGTAGCGAGGGATCGTCTCCGTGCATCTCCTGTCTATACCCCGTCATCAGATCGAGACAACCTTCTCCGACTACGCCCGCATCGCGGGCTCGCTCGTTGGTTTGAGACCGCGAGAGGACATCATCGCGCAGTTCGAACAGGACTTCGCCGAGTACATCGGCTGCCGACATGCGATCGCGGTCTCTTCGGGGCGATTGGGCATTCACCTCATCCTTGAAGCACTCGGCCTAAACCAAGACGACGAAATCATTGTCCCGTCCTTTAATCTCTTCGCGGTGATCGAACGATTTTGTCAACTTGGTCTTGTCCCGCGGTTCGCCGACATTCGCCGCGACGATCTGAACGTCGACGTTGCTTCAGCCGAGCGGCTATTGACGGCTCGGTCCAAGGTTCTGCTCGTCACTCACATGTTTGGTCACCCGGCCGACATGGACTCGCTGGTCGCCTTCGCCGAGAGGCACAACCTAGTTCTACTTGAGGACTGCGCCCACGCGCTGGGGTCGAAGCACGCGGGGCGATTCGTGGGCACGTTCGGCCAGGCGGCCATTTTCAGCTTCAGCGTATTGAAACTGGTGACGACGTTCGGCGGGGGGATGATCGCCACCAACGACGACGACCTCGCCCGGCGCCTTCGTCGCCGATTGACCGGTTTGCGGTTCCACCAGCCCCGCCCGATCGGGCCGAAAAGGGCGCTCACCGGCGCGGTGATGGATTTCGCGACGCGCAAGGCCGTTTTCAGCTTCGGCGCCTGGCCGGTGCTTCGTCTGCTGCGAGCGGTGCGGCCGAACATCCAACAGCGGATGATGACCGAAGCCCCGCACGTCGATCGCGAGTTCGACCCAGAGCACGTGCCGCCGCTGCATCCCTTCCAGGCCCGGTTGGGGCGAAGTCAGCTTGCACGGGCCGAGGACTTCATCGAACGCCGCCGACAAGTCGGGCGGTGGCTTGATGAGGAGCTAGCCGGCGTTCCCCAAGTCACGCTGCTTAAGCCGAGTGCCACCGGTCGGCACAACGGATTGTACTACGGGGTGCTCGTCGATCGCCCGACTGAGTTGTCCGCCTTCCTCTTCCGCCGCGGCATTGATTCCGAGACCAGCGAATACCTCAACTGCGCGGACTTGGAGATGTACCGCGCGTACCACGTCGATTGCCCCGTGGCGCGAGAGGTTCAGTCCCACATTCTGCGTCTACCGAACTATCCGAGTCTGACTCGGCGCGACGTACGGCGAATCGGCGATGCGATTCGCCGGTTCTACGCAACCCCCTGATCCTCATTCACGCGCGATCGTTCAGGTCCGCCAGTACGGTCGCCGCTTGTTCGACCGCTTGCTCGGGCGTCGGCGCATGAGTGAGTTGCCCTCGCTTAAGAAACGGGGCGAACTGCGGATCGGTCAATTCCCACGCCAGCAGGATCACACGTTTGTCCCGCTTGAGCGCCAGCACGACCTCCGAAAGCGTCCCCAGTTTCCCCGGGCAGGCGATGACCACGTCGCTGGAGAGCACGTTGAGCAGGTTCCGCCCGTCGCCCATGTCGGTCATAATGGCGAAGTCGAGGTGCGGCGACGCATGGCCGTCGGTGGAATCGGGCAGGATTCCGATGACGGTCCCTCCGGCCTGCTTGGCCCCTTCCGCGGAAGCGGCCATCACACCCTGGTTGCGGCCGCCGTTGAGCAACACCCATCCGCGTTGCGCGATGAGCGCTCCCAACTCTTTGGCCAGGGCGTAAACCTTGGCATTTGCAGACGACCCGCCCATGACGCCGATCACCGGTCTTCGCATTGTGGCTCCTCCAACCATGATATACTACGCCCCGTGGAACCGTCGTACGAGTTTTTCGACCACACGGCCGACATGGGGATTCGCGTGCGGGCCGGGACGCTGGAGCAACTCTTGTTTCCGGCTGCGCAGGGTCTTTATGCGGCGATCGGCGAGATCGCCACGATGGGCGACGTCAGCGCGCTCCCCATCGAGTTCGACGGCGACGACGCCGCGGTGCTCCTGCGCGACTTTCTGACGGAGCTTCTGATTCTCTTCGAACGCGAGGCGCGGAAGGCGGTGGCGATCGACGTAACCGAGTTTGACGGCAAGACCCTCCGCGTCATGGCGGCCACGGCTGCCGTCGATCCCCAGCGAAGCGTTTTCCATCGGGAGGTGAAGGCGATAACCTATCACGAGTTGAGCATCCGCGCTATTGCGGGCGGGCTCGAAGCGACGTTGATCGTGGACATTTGAGGAATGTCGAATGTCGAATTCGGAATGGCGAATGAAAACACACGCCGGGCAGCACCTCCATTCGACAGTCGCCATTCGACATTCTGCATTCGAGGGGTTTGAGTAGGAAACATCCGTATGGCCGAGAATTACACCGGTCCGCTGGAACGCATCGACGCTACTCGATGGCGCATTCCCAAGTCGTATAAGCCCGGCATGCGCGTGGACGGACTCATCTACGCCGACGACGCACTCGTCGAGGCGATCAAGCAAGATAAATCGCCGGAACAAGTGGCCAACGTCGCTTGTCTGCCGGGTATCGTGAAGTATTCGCTAGCGATGCCCGACATTCACTGGGGATATGGCTTCTGCATCGGCGGGGTGGCCGCCACTGATCCGCAAAAGGGCGGGGTCATCAGTCCCGGCGGAGTCGGATACGACATCAACTGCGGCGTTCGCCTGATTCGCACGAACATCAAGCTCGCCGACGCCAAAATGCAAATGGGCAAACTCGTTGAAGAAATGTTCAACACGGTTCCATGCGGAGTCGGCAGGGGCGGGGTCGTGAAGTTCAGCAAGCCGGAATTGCGGAAGCTGATGGCCGAGGGGTCGCGGTTCGTCGTAAAGCGCGGGTTTGGATGGGATAGCGATGTCGAATCGACAGAGGCCCACGGCTGCATCCCGGACGCCGATCCCGATTCGCTCAGCGATCGTGCGCTGAGTCGCGGATCGGATCAGTGTGGAACGCTCGGCAGCGGGAATCATTTCATGGAAGTCCAAGTGGTCGAACGCATCGACGACCCCAAGGCCGCCGCGGCGATGGGACTGGTCGAGGGGAACCTCACGGTGATGATCCACTCCGGCTCGCGCGGGCTGGGGTATCAGGTGTGCGAGGACGCCCTCAAGGATCTTGAGCACACGCCGCGAAAGTACGGCATTGAACTGCCGGATAGACAACTGGTGTGTGCGCCGGTCGAATCCCCGGAAGGGCAGGCGTACCTCGGGGCGATGCGCGCGGCGGCCAACTTCGCGTGGTGCAATCGGCAGATCATGACGCATTTGGCGCGGGAGGCGTTCGCCAACATCTTTGGTCAACCCGCCGAACGACTGGGCATGACGTTGGTCTACGACGTGGCCCACAACATCGCCAAGATGGAACCCTACGACGTGGACGGGAAGACGTGCCAACTTTGCGTGCATCGCAAGGGGGCGACGCGGGCCTTTCCGGCGGGGCACCCGGAGTTACCGGATCGCTATCGCGGGATCGGCCAGCCGGTGCTCGTGCCGGGGGATATGGGGCGGGCGAGTTACGTCCTGACCGGACAACCGGGCGCGATGGAACATACCTTCGGCAGTTCGTGCCACGGAGCGGGGCGACGCATGTCGCGCGGGGCCGCGATTCGGGCGAGCCGCGGACGATCCATCAAGAAGGAACTCGCCGAACGGGGCGTCATCGCCCGCGCCCGAGGACGGACGGGCTTGGAGGAGGAGCAGCCGGACGCCTACAAGGACGTCAACCAGGTCGTCGACGTCCTGCACGCCGCCGCGATTTCCCACCGCGTGGCGCGACTTCGACCGCTCGGCGTCATCAAGGGGTGACACCGCGTGTCACTAATTTGGCGCGAAGCGGAGGGCCGAGGAGTTGATGCAGTAGCGCAGGCCGGTGGGCTTCGGGCCGTCGTCGAACACGTGGCCGAGGTGCGCGTCGCAGCGGCTGCACACCACCTCGACGCGGCTCAGCCCAAGGGTAAGATCGGTCTCGGTGCGTATGGACTCGTTCAGAACGGGCGAGAAGAAGCTCGGCCAACCGGTGCCGGCGCCGAACTTGGAGTCCGACCCGAAAAGCTCCTGCTTGCAGCACACGCAGCGGTAGACGCCCCGGCCTTTGTGGTTCCAGTACTGGCCGGTGAACGCCGGCTCGGTGCCCTTGTGCCGCGTGACGAAGTACTGCTCCGAGGTCAGCTCGGTTTGCCACTGCTCGTCGGTCTTGGCGATTTTTTCGTCCATGATGCTCACCCACCGCGGCGCGAAGGTACGACCCTCGCGCCGCGGCGCCACGTGTGCGAAGTTGCGGTGATTACTTCTGCCGCTTCGACGTCCCCTTTATGGTCATCTTTCCCATGGGGCCGCTCTCCGTAAACGTCCAATCATACGTATCCTTGTCCACGAACTTCATGCAGCCCTCGACGCGTTTCTTGTTCCCTTGCGCGTCTATCGCTTCCCCCGTCGCACAGAATCCGTCGCAGTCCGTGCATGGGATCACCCAACCCAGCCCGATCTCGCCCCAGTCGCTCATGCCGAGGGTTCGATACTTCTTGGCTTTGCCGTCCCACATCCAGTACTCGACGTAGATCATCTTTTGCCCCTCACCCATGTCGAAGGAGTCCTCGGACTTGACCGCCGTCCCGCCCAGGGCCCACTCGCTTTTCCCCGTCCCTGCGAACGTCATCTGCGGTTCCTTCGAGCCCGGAGGCATATGCTTCATCATCTCTTCCTTCGAGGGACACACCATCTCCCCCGTCCAGTTCCAGGCTCCGATGATTCGCTCCAGCTTCTTCATCTCCGGCGCTGGACTCGGTTTCTTCGGCGGCTCCGTGGGCATGGGCGGCTTCATGCAACCTCCAGCCAACACGAAGGTTGCGATCGTCAGACAGGTTCGTCGAAGCATGTCGGTCTCCTTCGATAAATAAGTTCGTTTTGAACGACGGTTCCTCGCGGGGGACGTCTCGGCGCGTCACAGAGCCGCGAACGACGAGTCGTAGGATACCCTGGAACACGCCTCGCGTCTACAGCGCCGTCCAGGTCGATCATGGGATCGTCGGGGAGGACAGGATTACGGCCCTGATGGACCGTCATTCCCAATCGACACTTGGAAATCGGCAATCGGCAATCATCGCCCGATGAGCTTGAGGAATTCTTCCTCATCGAGGGTCTCCACCCCAAGCTCTTTGGCTTTATCCAGTTTGGAGCCGGGCGAGTCGCCGTGGACAACCAGATCGGTGTTTTTGCTGACACTGCCCGCGACCTTGCCGCCGAGTTGTTTAATCAGGTCCTGCACCTCCTTGCGGCCCATGCTGGAAAGCGTGCCCGTGACGACGACGGTCTTGCCGGCCAGCGGCCCGCCGGCGGCGCGGGATCGTCTCGGCTGAGTCATGTTCACGCCGGCATCTTTGAGCCTGCCGACGACTTGAGCGCCCGCAGCGCTTTCGAAGAAGTGGACGATGCTTGCAGCCAGTTCCGGGCCGACGCCTTCCACCTCGGTTAACTCGTCTTCCCCGGCCGAAATCAGCTTCTCCATCGAACCGAAATGTTCGGCCAATAGCTCGGCGGTGCTGGCGCCGACGTGACGGATGTTCAAAGCCGCGAGAAGTCGTGACAACGGCTGCCGCTTGCTCCGTTCAGTCCCCTCGAGCAAGTTGTCCACGCTCTTTTCGCCCATGCGCTCCAGAGCGATCAACTCATCACGCCGCTCGTGCAGGTGATAGAAGTCCGCGTAGTCACCCAGGAACCCCTGATCCACCAACGTCTCGACGAGGACCTGGCCGGCGCCTTCGATGTCCATCTGGTTGCGGCCCGCGAAGTGGATGAGACGTTCCTTGAGTTGCGCGGGGCACGAAGGGTTGATGCAGCGGATATAAACGCCGCCTTCGTCTTTCTCGACCTCGCCCTTGCACCCCGGGCACTTCGTCGGTCGTTTGATCGGCCTGGCGTCCTTGGGACGCTTTTCGACGACGACGGCCACCACCTGCGGGATGATCTCGCCCGCTTTTTCGACGATGACCGTGTCGCCGATCATCACGCCGAGTCGATCCACCTGATCGAAGTTGTGCAACGTCGCATGGCGCACCGTCGTGCCGGAAAGCTGAACGGGATCCATCACAGCCCGCGGCGTGATCGTGCCTAGCTTGCCGACCTGGTAATCGACCTGACGCAAAATGCTCTCTGCCTGCTCGGCCGCGAACTTGTAGGCGATGCACCAACGGGGGTAGCGACTCGTCGTTCCCAGCGCGTCGCGCTGATCGAGCGCATCGACCTTGATGACCAACCCGTCCGTTTCGTAGGGAAGCTTCTTGCGACGCTCGTCCCATTCGGGTAATCGCTCGATGATTTCTTCGATCGAATCGACGACGCTGCGGTACGGGCTGGTCGGAATCCCCCAGCGCTTGAACTGGTCGAACAGCTCGTCGTCGGTGGCGGCCTTCAGCGGTTCGATCCGACCGAACCCGTGGGCGACGAACATCAGCCCCCGGCCCGCGACGCTTCGCGGGTCGAGCTGCTTGAGCGTGCCCGTGGTGGCGTTGCGCGGATTCGCAAAAGGCTCCTCTCCGTCCCTCTCCAACTTGGCGTTGAACTTGCGGAAGTCGTCCGTCGGCCAAACGACTTCGCCCCGCACTTCGAGCACGTAGGGAACATCCTTGCCGGCCAGCCGCAGGGGCACCGATCTTATGGTCCGCACGTTGGCCGTGATGTCGTCGCCGGTCGTGCCGTCCCCGCGTGTCGCTGCTTGTTTGAAGAGGCCGCCTTCGTAGAAAAGCGATACGGCCACCCCATCAACCTTCGGATCGACGACGTAGCGGTACTTCTCCCCGCCGAGCCCCTTGCCCACCCGCGCGTCGAACTCACGAAGCTGTTGCTCATCATAAGTGTTGTCGATCGAGAGCATGGGGACGGCGTGGGTGACGTGTTTGAACCCCTCGATCGGCGCCCCGCCAACCCGCTGGGTCGGCGAGTCGGGCGCGATGAGGTCAGGGTTGGCGTCTTCGAGTTCACGCAGCTCGCTTAGCAGCTTGTCGTACTGCCGATCCGTGATCGTCGGCTTGCCCAGCACGTAATAGGCGTGGTCGTGCTTGCGAATTTCGTCGCGGAGCTGTTCGATTTGCTTGGTGACTGACATGAGCGGAGTCGTTGGTGAACAGAACCCGGAGCGCCAGCGACGGGTCAAGACCCCGCGCTTACGCTTGGGGTTCGGAAACGAGTCACACGTCACAGCCCCACGATATTGTACCCCGCATCCACGAAGATTGTCTCGCCCGTGACCCCGGTGGAGAGGTCGCTGGCGAGATAGACAGCCGTCTTTCCCACCTCGTCGGCGTCGATGTTGCGGCGCAGCGGGGCCTTCTTCTCGACCCATGCGAAGATTTCGTCGATTCCGCCGACGGCCATCGAGGAGAGCGTCTTGATCGGACCGGCGCTGATGGCGTTGACGCGGATGCCGAACTCGCCCAGCTCCAACGCCAGATACCTCGTGCAGGCCTCCAGAGCGGCCTTGGCGACGCCCATCACGTTGTAACTCGGGATAGCCTTGTCACTGCCGTAGTAAGTCATCGCCAGGATCGACCCGCCCTTGGGCATCAGCGCCTTCGCCCGCCGGGCCATCGCCACCAGCGAATAGGCCGAGATGTCCAGCGCCTGCGCGAAGACCTCGCGCGGGGTCTCGGCGAACTTGCCGGGCTTGAGGTAAGTGGGATCGGCGAAGGCCAGCGAGTGGACCATGAAGTCGATCGTGTCGAACCGCTCGCGCGTGGCCGCGAAGGTCGAATCGAGATCAGCATCCTTGGATACGTCGCACGGCAACAGCCAGCCGTTCGTCACCCCGATCTCCTCCAACGCTTTTTGGACGCGCCTCTCGCTCTTCTCGCCCGGCAAGTACGGAAACCCGCAACTCGCCCCTTCGCCGACGAAACCCTTTGCGATGTGGCAGGCGATGCTACGATCGTTGGCGATCCCGAAGATCAGCCCCTTACGCCCTTCGAGTAGCTTCAAAGCCTCATGTCTTCTCACGTATTTTTCGGTTCAGGACGTGCATTGTCGTTTGCCGCGGGCGTTCTGCAAGTCCGACCCTCGCGGCGGCCAATCAGAGCCGCGAGGGCAAGCGACCGGTTTTCTCGACGGGCGCCTACACATCCCCGAAGCGTCGCTCGCGGGCGGCGAAGTCCTTGATGGCGAGGTCGAGGTCCGCCGGGGTGAACTCCGGCCAGAGCTTTTCGCAAACGTGGATTTCCGCGTAGCTAATTTGCCAGAGCAGGAAGTTGCTCACCCGACGCTCGTTGGCCGTGCGGATCAACAGGTCGGGATCGGGCAGGCCCCCCGTGTAGAGCGAATTGGAAATCTCAGATTCGTTGATTGCAGATGGCGTCAATCGGCCGGCGCGAACGCGCTCGGCGATGTCGCGGACCGCATCAACGATCTCATCGCGTGAGCCGTAGTTAAGGGCCAGACAGAGCTTCAGCCCGGCATTCTCGCGGCTCATCGAGATCGTCCGGTCCATCTCCGCGAGCACCGACGGGGGCAACCCCTCGCGCCGGCCGACGTGCAGGAACCGCACATTGTTGTCCATGATCGTGTCTCGCTCGGCGATGAGGTAGCGCACGTAGAGGTCCATCAGAAAATCGACCTCGTCTCTGGGCCGCTTCCAGTTCTCGGTGCTGAAGCTGAAAAGCGTGAGGGCCTCGATCCCTAACCGTGCACAATGGGTGACGATCGCGCGGACGCTCTTTGCGCCCTGCTCATGCCCGCGGATGCGCGGCAACCCCTGCCGCTTGGCCCAGCGGCCGTTGCCATCCATGATGACGGCGATGTGCCGAGGCAGTTTCTCGCGGGGCAATCCGAGATGCACTTGAGGGTCGATAGGTGGCTCAGGCATTGAAATCAAGAAGCGCAATCAGTACCGCGACAGACATGGAGCGGTCTTGTCCGTAGCGAGCGCCGACCGCCCGCTGTCACTCGCGGTATTGATCCACTTCTCACTTCTCACTTCCAACCGGCTCGGTCGCCTTTACCATCGCCTGCAACGTGCCTCGTACGAGCGTCTGCGACCGGTCCGGGCCGACCCCGACCAGCGATGCGGGCACGCCGACAAGGGTCTCAATACGCTCCACGTAGTCGCGGGCGTTCTTCGGCAGCTCCTCGAACCGTCGCACCGACCGCAAATCTTCCGGCCAACCCGGCAAAAACTCGATGATCGGCTCGGCACGCTCCAAGCGGCTGACGCTCGCCGGGACCGTCCGCATCGTCCGCCCATCGCATCGGTACGCGACGCATACTCCGATCTCGTCGAGACCGGATAGCGTATCGAGGTGCAACAGGGCCAGGTCCGTCGCGCCGCTGAGCTGCGCGGTGTAGCGACACGTCACCGCGTCGAACCATCCGCACCGCCGCGGCCGACCGGTGGTGGTGCCGAACTCCCGACCTCTCTGGCGGATGCGCTCGCCGACCGCGTCGTTCAACTCGGTCACGAACGGTCCCGCTCCGACGCGGGTCGCATAGGCCTTGCTCACGCCGATCAAACGCGTGACGAGCGAAGCCGGCACGCCCGCGCCCGGGCCGATTCCGTTTGGGCCGGTGCTGCTGGAGGTCACGAACGGATACGTCCCGTGGTCCACGTCCAGGAGCATACCGTTGGCGCCCTCGAACAGAAGGGACTTGCCGCCCTCGATCGCGTCGTTCAGGAACTGGGTGGTATCGCAGATGCTGTTACGCAAACGGCTCGCCGCCGTCGCAAGGTCGTCGAGAACGGATTGCGCGTCCAAGCCTCCGTCCTCGCCGTACATGGCGCCGAAACAGACCTTCTTGGCGTCCACGATTCGGCGGATCCGCGGTGTCAGCTCCTTGTCATCGACGAGATCCGCGAAGCGCACGGCCGTCGTGCGGCGCATCTTGTCCGCGTAGCACGGCCCGATCCCGCGCGAGGTCGTACCGATTTTTCCCTCGGCGCCCGCGGATCGCTCGCTGAGTTGATCCTCGATCTTGTGATACGCCAGCACCAGGTGCGCCCGGTCGCTGATCTTCAGGCGACTCGCCGCGTCCACCCCGCGGGCCTTGAGGGCATCGATCTCCGCGAGCAGCGCAATCGGATCGACCACCACGCCCGGTCCGATTACGCCAACGGCGTTCTCGTGCAACACCCCGGTGGGCAGCAGATGCAGGGCGAAGGTTTCGTTTCCCACGCAAACAGTATGGCCGGCGTTGGCCCCGCCGTTGAAGCGGATCACGATGTCGAACGCCGGGCAGAGAAGGTCCACGACCTTCCCCTTCCCTTCGTCGCCCCAACCCAGGCCGAAGACGCAGGTATGTTTTGGTCGTGACGCCGTCATTTCACTCGCCGGAGGCCGTCTTTGCCTTGGTATTAGCCGAGAATCGTCTGCCCGCTTCACGGCTTACAAACTCGAATCATCCCAGTTCTCGCCGCTGATAGCACGGGGCATCGTCAACATAGAATCGAGGTCGTCCAGCAGCGCGACCGCCACCAGTATCCAACCCGTTGCTATGGCACACAACTATTCCTCGCTTCTCGGATCAACTCTATCAAACAAAGATGCGTCGATGCCACCGCTCATTAGAATCGAGCGGTCATCGACAATGAGCGACAGCCCTTGACGGCCGCGACTCGCGGACACGTACATCGCATTGCGGCGAACTGTCTCGATTTCCTCGAGCGGACGCTTCCAGACCCCGTGTGGATCGATGACTACTGTCGCATCGAATTCAAGACCCTTGGTTCCCCTCACGGTGGCAATGACAGCGCAGTCGGCCCTTCCGAGGTAGTGAGCGCGGCCACTTCCGACCGCTAGATAGACGCTGGTCAGTGTGTCCTGAAGAGCCGTTTCAACACGGTCTGCGAGCCTCCGCAGACCGTCCCACCGCTTCCCGTGGAAAAGTACGCCTACCGTCGCATTCGGGATCGCCTGTCGCCAATAACGAATCTCGTCGGCGACAGCCTCGGCGAGTCCGGCACTTGCTCGCTGCCGGCGCATACGCGGAAGCGGCCCGGAGCGTTTCGAGGACTTCCACAACGGTGGAACACCGAAAAGGCATGTGTGAAGGCTGCGCACAAACTCACCGAGCGGTTTCGATTGCCGGTGGTTTACCGCAAACACTGCGGTCGTCATTCGACCGGCGCCCAGATCCTTCCAACGCTCAAAGTAGCCGTACGGGGTGATGCGCTGGCGAAGATCGCCCACCATAGTGATGGTACCGTTCTCGTCCAGAAGCCGCTGAATCACGCGAAGATGGCAAGGCGATACATCCTGCGCTTCGTCGATCAGAACATGCGTCAGTCGTGGTCGGACCATGCCAATACCCTGTCGTTCGGATTCACTGGGCACGTGCGAAACGAACGTTGCGAGCCAGGCCGCAAGGACACCGTCAGATTCCGCGATCCTCTCTTGCCGCGCCTGGTCCAACCACTCGTCGGTGACTGTCTGCCCGTGCGTTGGTTCCAATGCCGCGGCGCACAATTTGCCGAACGCCTCGCATTGCACCGCAGATCGAACGATGGCGTGCCGGCTGAGCAGCCGCCGGGCGAGGCGGATGGAGAAACTCTGCAGGCGGGCAACTTGCTCGCCTGCTCGCTCCTCTTCGTCATGTCGCTTGATTTGTGCGCGTAATCGCTGACAATCGTCCCGCCAGCTCCTGAGGACCTGCGGCAAGTTGATGCTCACCGGAATAGCCTTGTCGGGCATAACCGTGCCACGTACTGTTGAGACCCACCGATCCACTCGGTCGACGAGCGTTTTGCCGAACTCGTGTCCCACCGCTGTCAACGCACGGAGCAAGCTAATGTGTCGTCGAGCCCAAAATGAACCGACAGCTTGGCGAAATCCCGCCCAATAGACCAGCGGGGTTAGCGCGTGGAGTTTGAGCCGCGATAGCCTCGGCGATTCCCGCACGGGTACGCCCGAAAGCGTCCGTGCGTCCCGGCAGATCTGCTGGCAGAATTTCTCGAAGGTCAGAACCCGAACGCCGTGAACGCCGACCGAGCGGATTAGCTTCGCCAGATAGTCAACCATCTCCTCATTGAGCACGAGGACCAGCATGCTGCTGATTTCGTGAAAGGGCAGATCCTTTGATGGATTCAGACCGAGTTCACCCCACTGGCGATCGATCAGGCAGGGGATACGCATTAGACCGATACTGGTCTTGCCGCTGCCAGGCGGCCCTTCAACGAGGACGGCTTCCTTGAAGGGCAGGTGCATAACCTCGCGCTGGTCGACGTCGGCCAGTTCGATGATCTCGGACAGACCGAACTCCTGGGCCGCCTCGTAGGGAGCCTCAGGGGCGATTTCGGGTAGGATCTCGGTCTCTGCCGGCAAGTCGACTTCGGGGACGAAAAGCCGCTCGTGTTCGACGTACACCTGCCCGCCAGACAAGCAATACGTCGTATCCAGAAGCTCGGGGAGGATCCTGCCGTACTTTGCGCTGGCTTCGATCTGGAATCTTACGATCGGTGCATGGTGATCTGCCTGAAATTCGACTCGGCCGCCGACCTCGCGGTCGAGGAGCTTGGCTGTGATCGGCGCGGTCCAACTGACCACCGTCCATTCCTCGCTGATGAGCCCGCCGCCAACCCGGTGTTTCGTGACCAGGTAGGTTCGCCTCTCGGGCTCGCCGTTGCCGTGCCGAACCGTCGTTTCGACCTTGCTGAAATACAGGTCTCGGCGAACCGCCTCGATGGCCCACTTTTGTTCACCCAAGAAACGGTTAAAGGAGCGGGCCACCTTGGGTGCACCCGTGATGTCCTCCCCGAGCAGAACAGGAGTCTCGGTCGTTTGCTCCCGCGCACGTTCGAGCACTTCTTGCGCCGTCTTCTTGTCCCGACATATTTGCCCGCGGACAAAATCGATGTCTTGCTCTCGGCTGCCGTTCTTCCTTGTCATCTGGCCGTGCGAGCTCCGCTAGGGCATAAAAATAGGGCCGCCCAACGGGGGCCCTCCTTGCGTTCTACGCCCTTTGTCGTACGCTACCGGCATCACGCATCGCTGTCAATCACGTCTGCGGGAGTTCTCGTCCTGTGAATTTATACTAATTGACATGTGGTCTAAGATATTTATCATATTTTTTAGTTGACAGAGGCGCGCATCAAACATAAAACAATCATCCGAAACCGATGTGCCGGCCGTTCCCGATGTGCCGGCCCTAGTTAACGGACCTTTTTTTGGAGGAGCAAGCGTGGATACGACCGAGCTGCGGAAGTTCCTGGCGATCCCCTACGACGAGTTGGAGGAGATGAACCTGGAGGCCAAGCGCCAACGGCTCGAACGAGTCGATCGCGGCACGGTCGAGGAGCAGCGTCGAAAATATCTGACCGACGAGAAACGGATCAAGGCCGTCACGGTTTGCTTCTGCGACCTCGAAGGCCGGTTTCACATGCTGGACTACGACAAGAAGTTCCTGCTCAAGTCCGCGGACAATCTCACCTTCGACGGTTCGTCGATCCGCGGGTTCTCCGAGATCGCTGAGTCGGACCTGAAGCTGATGCTCGATTGGCCGGCGTTCTATTGGCTGCCCGCCGACATCTTCGGCCCGGGAAAGGTGATCGCCTTCGGTGAGGTCCACGCCCAGGACGGATCGCCCTACAAGTGCGACTTCCGTTCGCGCCTGCGGCTGTTCACCGAGGAGCTTCATCGAAACGAGAAGATGATCCTCAACGTCGCCCCGGAAATCGAAGGCTTCTTGTTCAAGGACACCGACGCCGAGCGGCGCTATTACGACACGGGCAAGTTCGAGTTCATCTCCACCGGGGGCTACTACCACTCGCTGCCGCAGGATCCGTTGCGGCAGTTCATCGACCGCTGCGCCGAGGCCCATCGTTCGTTGGGATTGGGCAATGAAAAGGACCACCCGGAGGTGGCCCCGTCGCAGTTCGAGATGAACTTCGGCTGCTCCGAGTCGGTCGTCACCGCCGATCAAATCCACCTCTACAAGCTAGTGTGCCGTCAGGTGGCACGGGGCATGGGCTTGACGGCGTGCTTCCTGCCCAAGCCGGTGGCGGGGGTGAACGGCAGCGGCATGCACTGCAACATGTCCCTCAACCGCAGCGGCAAGAACCTGTTCTATGAGAAGAACGGACAGGACGGCATCTCCGAGTTCGCGTGGAGTTTCATCGACCGCATTCTCAACAACGCGACGGACATCTGCCTGGTGCTCAACCCCAGCGTGAACGCGTACCGGCGTCTCGATCCGCACTTTGAGGCCCCCAATCAAATCAAAGCCTCCGCGACGAACCGAGCGGCCATGATCCGCATCCCGCTGGGCAATGAGCGAAGCGCGAGGATCGAGTTCCGCTCCGTTTCGCCCGATGCGAACCCGTATTTGTTGTTCTACACGTTGCTGCGGACGGGTCTGGAAGGCGAGATGCCCGATTCGTCGGACAACGAAGGCAAACGCTATCGGACGCGGTTCCTGCCGGACAACATCCACGACGCGATTCGACTCTTCAAGGCCAGTCGCTTGTCGGTGGACATCCTGGGCGAAGAGTCGCACGGCAAGTACATGGAACTCAAGCAAAAGGCCGCCGACCGCTGCCCCAAGGAAATCGGCACACGTGTGAAGGCCGGTGAAGTGATGTTCCATCACGAGGTAACGAACCAGCTTCTGTGGAGCCAGTTCTAACGGCAATTACGAATTACGAGTTACGAGTTACGAATGGCGAACGACACCCCGGACCGCGGTCTCAGCGCGCCGGGAGGACGGGCCAGGGTGATGTTCCTCGGTGCCAGCGCTGTGTCAACAGTATTGCGCACGTGAGCAGTAGGTGAAGCATCAAGGAAAGATGACGGAATCGCTTGTGGGCGTCGGGCTTCCTCGATCATCGGTCATCTCCAGAGGATGCGCGCTGCGGGCCCAGGGCGACTCACCGACGATACGCGACGCTTGATCCAAGTTGTCGAGAGCGATGGTGTAGATGTTGTCATAGTAGATACCGACCGTCGGCGTGCTCCTGAACTCCGCGTGGCCGTCAGCAAATAGAACGTTCTGTCCGTCGGCGCTGTGATTCCGTGAGTTGAAGGGTCGCCACTCCGCGGGGGCCGCAGCATTTCTATGTCCCGGTGGCGGAGGCGCAACGCCCAGCAATTGCGACGGCAACGGAACCTGTGCGCTCGAATAGGGGCCCTTGTCGGCCATGATCGGGACGCCGGGACGACCCCAATCCCCGGCTCGCGTCATCGGCGGTCCGAACGGCACTTGAAGCCCGTAGCTTACGTTCCGATAGCCGGCAAAGTCGTACAGTCGCCCGAGGACGGAAGTCGCCCCGCCAACCGGGTCCTCTCCATCGCCGCTCGATGGGCAGATAAATTGCTGGGGGGTGTTGTAGCCACTGCGCACGAGCATCCACAAGGCACGCGTGACGGAAAGCTGCCGTGCGCCGCCCGGCCCGCTGGCCGATGGTTGAGCGCGGTCTGGAGACCTCGAGCTTCCCTGCCCACTTCCCACCGCTACGGTGTAGTCGATTCCCTCGATCATGGATTCGTCGAATGCAGGCACGGGCCACGCGGAGTAGTTCTCGTTCCCATAGATCTTGCAGGTCACCCCCAGCCCTTTGAGATTCGAGGCACAAAGCAGTCGGGCGCTCGGCGCCCCACAGTCAGACGTGAGTCGCGGCACGACGACAAAAACCAGGACTAGCACCGCAACAGCCACAACCGCGATGCACTCAACGAGCGTCAACCCGCCGCTTCTTGGGAGAGTTGCGGAGGCTTGCGGGAGCAATGTCGAACAGACCTTCGTCACGTCACTCCAGTTGTCGGCTGAATCGCGGGCCCGTCTCCAAACGAATCATATGACAGGTGCAGGCACGGAGTCCACCGCGATACAAGCTGGCCCTCCCGCCAAGCTGACGACGGCACACCGTCGTCTGCGGCGTAAAACAGAGGGTTTGGTCCCCTACTCCGCGAGATGGTGCGCGCGTGCCACCGGCGTTTCACCCCTCACCCTCCCCTCTCCCCGCAAGGGGAGAGGGATATTCCAGCCCAGCCTACCGCGGACCGGTGAAGGCGTCCTCAAATAAACTGTAGTCGCGGAGGTCCACGTCGCCGTCATTGTCGGCGTCGAAATCGCCGTGTGCGCCGACGTTGACCGACACCAAATACTCGGCCTGATTCCGTAGCGCGCCATTGCAGTCGAGCACCGACTTGTCGGTCACGACGAGCCGTAAGGTGTAGGCGCACGGCCGCAGTCCGGCTGTGTTCCACCGCCCAAGCAGACCGTTGATTACCTGCGTTGTACCGCTCGCGATGGTCACCCAGCTGTGGGCGTCACCGCCGGTGTAATACAGTGCCCAGCCGTCCAGGTGCGCGTCGGAGGCCGTCCCGAGGATGTCCACCTGCCCCTGCACGTAGGAGCAGGATGTGGGCGCGGTGATGACGGCGATCGGGGCCGTGTTGTCGATGACCACATCCCTGGCCTGCGGCGTCGCCGCACGTCCGCACTGATCCGTTGCGTCCAACCGGAGTCGGTAGTTGCCGTCCGCGATGCCGGCGCGGGTGTTCCACGATGCCAGGGGATCGTTGAGTACGGTTCCCGCATACGTCAGGTGGGCAGGGTCCACCGGGTTGAACGGGGTACCCGCTGGAAGCGGAGCATATCGAACGGTGTAGCTGTCCGCCCCGCGGGCGTTCTCGTCCCACACTGTGCCGTCCACGCAGACGCTACCACCAAGGACAGCGCCGTTTGCCGGCGAGCGGATACTCGCGTTGTCATATTGTTTGTCCACAAAGAGCCAGGCGACGACGGAACTCGACCGGCCGCATACGTTGGATGCGCTGAGCCGCAAGAAGTACCAGCCCTGCGAAAGGGCCCCGGTGTTCCATGTCCCGCCGCCCAGTAGGTTCCCGTTCACCACCGGATTGGGGCTGGAGTAGATTGGAATCCACGTGCTCCCGTTGACCGGCAGATACTCGACCACATAGCCGGCAAACGTCCCATCCGGGTCGTGGGCCGAGCCATAAATCATAGTGCTGTCGCACGTGACTCCCGATGGCGCGGGCCAAGACAGCGGCGTGGAAAGGATCGCTATCGGCGGGGTCGTATCGACATCGCATTGGTCCACGAGGGTGAGGGTCGCCCCCAAACATAGGTCGCAATTAAAGGGGTTGTCATTATAGGAACCTACCTGGAAGAAATACTCTTGGCCCGCTTCGGCGCGGAACGAGACGGTCGAACCCCCATTTGTCGATGACGGGCATGCATTAGTACAGGCGGGATGCACCGTGTCGTCGTTACAGCCCGCGCTCACCATGAGGCCACCGCAATCGCCCTCCCAGGCCTGAAGAACCGTGTCATAGGTGGTGATGTCGGGGTCGCAGGTACTGAACGTCAGCGGGCCGCTGACGGTGGGGGTTGTCTTGAACCAGACCGTGTGCCCGACGTTCATGCCACCGCAGGTCGGTCGCATCTCGGAGGGCAGAACGACGGCGTCGGTCACGTCGACGTTCGCCTCGTGCGTCCCCGGCGTGCCGGGCAACTCCCGCGCCAAGAGACAACCGATGTTCGTCGGTGGATCACCGCACGGCTGACCGATGGTGACGATGACACCCAGGCACAATGTGCAACCGGCCGAGTTCTGATTCCACGAGCCGATCGCGAAGCGATAGCGGGTCTCCGCGGTCGCGTTGAAGGTGACCCTCGAACCAGTGCCGGAACACCCATTGGCACACTCGGGGGCGCTCGTGTCGTCATTGCAATCGACATCGGCCATGAGGTTGCACTCGGCGTCCCCACCGCTCCAGACCTCCAGCACCGTGTCGTACGTCGTGGCGGGGTGACAAGTGCTGATGGTCACCGGACCCGTCACGGTCGGCGTTACCTGGAACCAAACGGTGTGACCGACGATCATCCCGCAATAGGCCGTGACGCCGGTGGCCGCGGACGCATCCATCAGCACGACATGCTGACCAACGTCCCCGGAAATCACCCGTGGCACAGCGCAAAAGTCGCTCGGCGGTTCGCCGAGAACGCATTGCTGAGCATGCGCCGACGGAGTGCCACCTCCCAGGCACGCGATCATGGCCGCGCATCGGAAAACTACTGCGAAGACGTTCCTTGCTGTCTCGTTGTAACCTGCCTGTGGCATCGTTCAATCTCCCCTCTCCAGGTCGATGTAAAGACTCGGCGGCGGAACCGGCACAGTGCGGTTCCCTAAACCAAACCGCCGTTTGTCTCTTGGTCGGGATGTTTCGGTGAGGTGAGGCAGCGTCCGGCCCGAAGGCCGTCCCCTCCGCCGAAAACTACTCCACGAACGGCGTCAGTATACCACGGTCACCCGACGATTTGCAAGTCGAAAAGGGCAAACGGCGGCCCCTGCGGCCGTCAGCTCTCCGCAGAAGAACCGGTCGCTGGCGCTCCCGGCTCCGATCGGCAGGCACGCTCCCGGTATAGAGCGTAGCGGTCAATATAGGACCATACGGGCTCGGGGACGAGGTAGCGGATGGATCGGCCCTCGCGCACGCGGCGGCGGATGTCGGTCGAGGAGATGTCGATTCGCGGAGTCGGCAGAACGCCGGCCTGCAGAGCGGCCACGTGGGCGTCGCTGAGGATGGCGTGGAGCGGAGTCCAGTCGATGGCGTCCCAGCCCGGTCTTGCCGCGGTGACGATGCGACAGGCCTCCACCAGATCGCGGACCCGATGCCACGTCGTCAGCTCCGATAACGAATCGGCCCCGATGATCCAGTGTAGTTCAGCCTGTGATCCCAACACCTGGCAAAAGTGCATCACCGTGTCAATGGTGTAGCTCGGCCCGTCGCGGGTCAGATCGAAGTCGCTGAACTCGAAGAGCGGCTCGCCGTCGATCGCCAGCTTGACCAGCGCGGCTCGGTGCTCGCCATCGAGAAGTTTGCGGTCCCCCTTGTGCGGCGGTCGCGCGGAGGGAAGCAGGATCACGTGATCGAGCGTCATCCGCTCCGCGACGGCGCGAGCGACGATGAGATGGCCGTTGTGGATGGGGTTGAAGCTACCGCCAAAGAGGCCGACGCGCTGCGCCATGGCGCTAGTCTAAAGCGAGCGAGTGTATACCGCGAATTACAAATTACGAATTACGAATTACGAACCGCGGGGGACGGTCAGGGCTCCCGCCGAACCGATCCCCTTTTGTAATTCGTAATTTGTAATTCGTAATTCCCCCGCCGTCGCAGACCGATAATACTCTTTGTCCGAAGGTGTTGCAACCATGAAAGATCGACGACAACCTCTCATCAGCGTCATCCTCGCGACGCACAATCGCCGCGAGGTCGTCGCTCACACCCTGTCACAACTCACCGACTGCGGGCTGCCGCGCGGCGAATACGAGATCATCGTCGTGGACAACGCCTCGACCGACCGCACAGGTGAGGCCGTCGCGGGCGAGGTCGATTTGCTGATCCGGCTGCGGCGAAACGCCGGAAGCTGCGCGAAAGCGTACGGAATGGACCGTGCGGCGGGGCGATACGTCGTCTGTCTGGACGACGACTCCTTTCCGCGACCGGGAACCCTCTCGCGGATGGTCGAACGGTTCGAGGGCGATCCACGGCTGGGAGCGGCGGGTTTCACGGTTCATCTCCCCAACGGGCGACAAGAAGGCGCCGCCTTGCCCGGAGTGTTTGTCGGATGCGGAGTCGGTTTTCGAGCGGAGGCGCTTCGCGCGGTCGGCGGGCTGGATCGCACGTTCTTCATGCAGGCCGAGGAGTACGACCTGAGCTTCCGGCTGGTCAACGACGGATGGAAGGTCGAAGTGTTCGACGACCTCCACGTCGAGCACCTGAAGACCGAACACGCCCGACGCACCGAACGCACGACGTTCTACGACACCCGCAACAACCTCCGGGTCATCGCTCGGTACCTTCCGGCGCCCCTCGACCGCATCTACCGCGACGATTGCCTGCAAAGGTACGAATGGTTCGCCAGCCGCGATGGGCATGAGCACGCCTTCCGCCGCGGAGCCCGGGCCGGGCGGCGACGCGCCATCCTTGAACGGTGGTTCTACCGGCGGCGTCGCCTTTCGCCCGAGGCATTCGAGCATTTCTACCGATGGACGTTCCTTCGACAACGGATGGTGGAGGTTGCGCGTGGCGGCGTTCGGCGAATCATTCTTGCGGACTTGGGTAAGAATGTCTTCCCATTTCACCGGGCGGCGAGCGAGGCGGGGATCGAGATCGCCGCGATCGGCGACGACCGCTTCGCGGGCCCTGGGCGTTTTTACCGCGGCGTGCCCGTCTTGCCGATGGAAGAGGCGTTGGCCAGACCGCACGATGCGGTGGTGGTGAGCAACACCGGACCCGCGCACGCGGCTCGGACTCAACGGCTCCTCACGTCCCTCAACGTCAGTTCCGTCCATAGCTGGTTCAGTGCCGAGAAACCGGCCTGCGTCGATGAATTTGGCTCGTCACCCCCGGCGTCGGATTCCGATGATATCCCGGCTGAGCGGAGCGCTGCGTGCGCCCCGCTGGGTGGTCGCGCGGGCTGAAGCCCGCGGCTCAGGGTGAGGGATTCGTCGTGGACAAAGTCGCGTTGATTACAGGCATCACCGGGCAGGACGGCTCGTATCTGTCCGAGCTGCTGCTGGAGAAGGGGTATCGCGTCCACGGCATCATGCGCCGTGCGAGCGTCTTCACCACGGAGCGCATCGACCATCTCTATCAGGATCGGCATGAAGGCGACGTGCGCTTTCAACTCCATTACGGCGACCTACTCGACGCGATCAGCCTGCGGCGGATCATTAGCGAGGTCGAGCCGGTCGAGGTGTACAATCTCGCGGCCCAATCGCACGTGCGTACGAGCTTCGATCAGCCCGTCTACACGGCCCAGGTCGTAGCCATCGGATCGTTGCACCTGCTCGAAGCCATCCGCGACTACCGCGACTCGACGGGGAAACAAGTTCGGTTCTACCAGGCCTCCAGCAGCGAAATGTACGGGAAGGTGCGGGAGATTCCGCAGACGGAGTTCACCCCCTTCTATCCGCGAAGTCCGTACGCGTGCGCCAAGGTTCACGCCTATTGGCAGACGGTTAATTATCGTGAGGCCTACGGGCTATTCGCGTGCAACGGCGTTTTGTTCAACCATGAGTCGCCGCGCCGCGGCGAGACCTTCGTGACGCGGAAGATCACCAGGGCTGCCGCCCGGATCAAGCTCGGTCTGCAGGACGCGCTGTATCTGGGCAACATCGACGCCAAGCGTGACTGGGGATTCGCCGGAGACTACGTGGAGGCCATGTGGTCGATGCTGCAACAGCAGGACCCCGACGACTACGTCATCGCCACCGGCCGGTGCCACAGCGTCCGCGACTTTCTCAACGAGGCCTTCGGATATTTGGAACTGGACTGGAACGAGTACGTCAAGTTCGACCCGCGCTATCTGCGTCCCACCGAGGTCAACCTCCTGCAGGGCGACGCGACCAAGGCCCGCAATCTCCTCGGCTGGAAGCCCAAAGTCCTCATGCCCGAACTCTGCCGGATGATGGTCGACGCCGACCTGCGCCTTGCGGAACGCGAGCGCACCCTCGTCGACGCCGGACATCCCGTGCTCGTCCGGTCGTAACGCTTAAAGAACGCGGTCGGATCGTCGCAGGATGCGGCGACTCGGCAGAGTAGAGCCTGGGTGCCCCAGCCGCGTAGATGTTCTCTCTGTTTGCAAGTGCGTTTTTTCGGATTTCATTCCCAACCTCCGGACCACGCATCGCCGACGTTCATGGCTCGCGGCCCACGTATGGCCAAGTCTAGCGGCGGCGCCGCGCGAAGGAAAGCGCAACCAAGCCGGCTGCCGTCAGGCCGATGGGAAGCTGCACGCTGGTTCCACACAGATTCACCGTCACCGGAGTCGGGGGCGGTTCCGGCGGGGGCGCGGGCGCGCAGATCGTCGGGTCGTCCCAGAATGGACACGCATCGCAAGCGACGTCGACAAAGTCCGACGGCGACTTGTTCGTCTGCGTCGGTTCGCCGGTGAACCCGTTAACGTTCACCACCGTGCCGGTCAGTGACATCCACCAAACGGTCCGCAGGCCGTCGCCGTCGGTGGCGAAGCCGATCGCCCCGGCCGGCTGCCCTTCGAAGGTGACGAACCCGTCGGCGTCGACGAGGGTATACTGTAGGGTCACATCGGTGCCCGTGACGATCGACAATTGACCTGTGCTGGTGAGGAGGACGATCTGCGCGTTGTCGGCGTTGATCACGTCGCAGGCCGAGGACGAAGAGGAATCCAGGAAAAGCTGCCAGGGCTTGACGGCTGTTTGGGCTGCGGCCGACGTAGCGGAGATGAGCGCTACGAACGCTGCGAAACGTGTAGTGTTGAACATGCCCATTCCTCCCGTCAAAACCGGCAACCGTCGCGTTACCACCGTCGACGCGCCAGGCGGAGCGTGACCAGAGCGCCGAAAGTCAACGCCAAGGTCAACCCCGTGAAGCTCCCGCACGTGACGAATACCAGTGGCGGCGGCGCGACGACGACGATCTCACACCCGTCCGCGTCCACATCGGCGCCAAGGGGCGTGTTGGGGCAATCGTCGAAGCAGTCGTTGATCCCGTCGTCGTCCTCGTCGAACGCATCGCACGGACAGCCGACATCGTCGTCACCGAAGTCGAGGGGACATTCGTCGTCGCAGTCATCAACTCCGTCCCCGTCCGAGTCGACCTCGAAGCACGCACAGCCGTTCTCGTCAACCGGCTCGTCGGGCGGCGTATCGAGGCAGAGATCGAACTCGTCCGGGACGTCGTCGAGATCGTCGTCGTCCCACAGCTCAAGGGCGTCACAGGGAACGCCTACGAAATCGTCGGGAAATAGATTCGTAAAAATTGGCTCGCCGGTGAGGGGGTCAAGCTCGAGCACGGTGTCGTCCGGGGCTAACAACCACAGCGTACGGAACTCGTCGCCATCGTCGGCGAACGAGACTTGTCCCACTGGAATTCCGTCATAGAAGAATACCCCGTTCTCGTCGACAAGAGCGGCGCCGTCCAGCGGGTCGTCTTCCTCGGTCACGACGACTAGCTCGCCAGTGTCGCTGATCACGACGACTTGGAGATTCCCAGCGTTGACCACGTCACAAACCGAGCCGGAAACCGGGTCGCTGAAGACGTCCCAGGGCACCTCCTGAGCAAAGTTGCTCGAAACGTTTCCACCAAGCACTAAGACCGCCGCCAGTACCGCCGTGTGGACCCAGGTCGATCGCATCTCAATTCCCTTTCTTTCGTTGACGCTCGTGTCCCCGCACCGCGTGGCCGGCAACACCCTCGGTAACCGCTCCCAGGGCCGGGAGTATCGCGTAGATCGGACAACTACGCCAGGGCATGGCAAGTTTGAAGCTCGGCGACCGGCGTCACCGGCGAAGGTTGCCGGTGTCGGCACGACGGGTCGTGACCCGCGGGAGGAGATAGTTTTCCCCTTCAAAGAGGGTCACCTCGCCCGACACCGTGAAGACGACACCGCCGCTGCGGTGTTGGGATTCCTTGACCATCCGTTCGACGCCCTGGTTGGGGAGTAGTCGTAGCGCCGGGTCGGCGCGATCGGGGCGGTCGGAGTCGGATACGAACGTCCACCACGACCCCTGTCGGACCAACCTCCCCACGCGGTTGATCACCGGCGAGCCGTCCAAGAGGCCCGACGGCGTGTATCCCGCCGACCGCTCGCCCCCGCTTTCCTCGAGCCCTGCGCCCGGGCTGGGGAGAACGACTTCCTTCGGTTGTTGCGCTTGCAGTGCGGCGAGCACGTCCGCCGCCGAAGCATCAGGCCGCGGTCGCGCCGGAAACGCGGCGGCCTCACGGGTCTCCCCGGCTGCACGCGGCGGTCCCGTTGAACCGGTCGGCTCGACGGCGCCGGAGGCGCGCAAGGCGGACGTCGGAAGCAGGAAGTTTTCCCCTTCAAAAACGGTTACCTCGCCGGAGACGGTGAAGCGGATCGGGGCGGACGCGCCGCGGAGCGTCCGCACCATGACCTCCAAGTTCGCATTGGGCAGCAGCTTCGTCGGGGGAAGCGAGTCGTCGGAGTCCGAAGTGAAAATCCACCACTGCCCCTCGTGCGCGAGCCGACCGGTGCGGCTGACCACGGACGATCCCTCCGGCAGGAGCAGCCGGTCCGACGGCGTGGCATTGGACGGCACGGCGTCCCGAGCGGCGCGAGACCCGGGCGGGATCACTTCATTGACCGGTCGGCGGTGTTGTAGGGCCTTGAGAACGTCCTCGGCCGTGGGTTGCGCCGGCGGCTCAGCCTTCGCCGGCGCAGCCGTCACCTTTGTATTCCGAGCGCTTGCCGGCGGGGCGTCTTCCCTGCGGACCGATGGCGGTTCGAGCGGCAGCAAGATCGACAGGGCAATGCAAACGGCGCCTTGACCCAGACAACCCATGATGCTTAACACCATTAGCGATTCCCTCCCCATCGTATGGAGAGGGTTGGGGTGAGAGTCGTGTCGCGGTGATCACCCCTCACCCTGCCCTCTCCCCTCAAGGGGAGACGGTGATTCGTGAGAGCCTACTTCGCCTCAAGCTGTTTTGCCAACTCTTCGGGGTTGGTCACGGGCAACCGGCAATTATAGTGCTCGCAGACATAGGCCGTCGCTCGCCCGTCGATCCGCCCCTTGCCCTTCAACAGGGGCATACTTGTATCGGCCAATCTGTCCGCCGCGTGGACCGCCACTTTGTTCGGAAGATAACGATCAAACGCCGTGCGGATCAACGCCTGGGTTTCCGCTGCGGACGAATCACCGATGATCGCAATCTCCTTCACCCGATCATGGTAGAAATCGACCGCGCAGTTGAGCCGCTCAAAGGCCCCGGGTGATTCCGCGACCATCGGCGCGAACGCCCGAAAGGTCGATTCGGCCTTGGCGCGATAGTCCTTGCGATCGAACAGCACCGCGAGCCGCAGCAGGTTCAGCGTGTGGACGGAATTGCCGGACGGGATCGCGCCGTCGTGCGGCCGCTTCGATCGCGCAATTAGCTTTTCCGCATCCGAAGCGGTGAAGAAAAACCCGCCGCCGGCCTCGTCGTAGAAGGACTGGATGGACGCATCGGTGAGACGCACCGCTTCATCCAGCCACTTTTGATCGAACGTCGCCTCGTAAAGGTTGAGCAGTCCTTCGATGAAGAACGCGTAATCCGCGAGGTTGCCGTGCAGCCGGGCCTGACCCTTCCGGTACGTCCGCAGCAAGCGACCCTCTTTGCGGAGATTGTTGAGGACGAAGTCCGCCGTCTTCACCGCCGCTTCGGCGTACTTCGGCTCGTTGAGCACCCGTGACCCCTTGGCCAGGGCGGCAATCATCAAGCCGTTCCAGTCGGTGAGGGTTTTGTCATCCAAACCCGGGGGGGTACGTTTAGACCGCGCCGCGAGGAGCTTCGCTCGCCACGATCGAACCCTCGCGTTGAGGTCATCGCCGTCCAATCCGTGCAGCTTGGCGAACGCTTCGGGCGGCTTGGCGACATGCAGGATGTTCTTGGGGCCGGGCGGGGCGTGACCCATGCGCTCGAACCAATTGCCCGTCTCGGTCACGTCATAATACTTGCAGCAAAGCCGCCCATCGTCCTCGCCGAGGACGCTGAGGATTTCACCGACGGTCCAGATGTAGAACTTGCCCTCCATCCCGTCGCTGTCGGCGTCGCGGCTGGAGTAGAAGCCACCCTCGGGCGAACGAAGGTCGCTGATCACATAGTCGAGGATATCCGCGGCCACCGTGGCGTAACGCGGATTGTGTGAGACCAGGTACCCGTCGAGGTAGATCGAACTGACCATCGCTTGGTCGTAGAGCATCTTCTCGAAGTGCGGCACCAGCCACTCGCCGTCGGTGCTGTAGCGGCAGATCCCGCCGCCGATGTGGTCGTAGATGCCGCCGCGGGCCATGTGGTCGAGGGTGATATCGACGGCCTCAAACAGATCGGCGTTACCCGTGCGGCGGTGCACGCGGAGCATCAAATCCATGGCCATACTCGGCGGGAACTTGTTGCCCCCGCCGCCGCCCATGCCGCCGTGCGTACGGTCGAAATACCCGGCCAATTGCGCTGTGACCTGGTCAATCGTCTCCCGGGAGATCACGCCCTCGGCAGGGGGCGGGCCGGTCGCCCATTCCGCGAAGAACCCGCGAGCCCCCGCGGCCCCGCCGGTGATCTGATCGCGGTTGTTCTTCCAGGTCTCGGCGATGCCGCCGAGCAATTGCAGAAGCTGCTCTTTCGGGAAATAGGTCCCCGCGTGAAAGGGCGTGCCGTCAGGCGTCACCCAAACGCTCATCGGCCAGCCGCCGTGCCGGGTCAGCGCCTGGGTGTAGGCCATGTACAATTCGTCGATGTCGGGACGCTCCTCGCGATCGACCTTGATGCTCACGAAGTTTTCGTTGAGCGCGGCCGCCACCTCGTCCGATTCGAAGCTCTCATGCTCCATCACGTGGCACCAATGGCAGGCCGCGTAGCCGACGCTGAGGAAGATCGGCTTGTCCTCGCTCTTCGCCTTCTCGAACGCCGCCTCGCCCCATTCGTACCATTCCACGGGGTTGTGGGCATGTTGCAGCAAATAGGGGCTGGTGGCGTGGATCAGGCGATTGGTGTGCTTGGGGCCGGTCGAAACGCCCACGGGCGGGTTCTCCTGTTTGAGCAAATCTTGCCCTTCCGCGACGCGTACGGTCCCCGCGGAGACGGCCAGGAGAGCGACGGTCACGGCGGAGGTCGTGGAATGGACGTGCATGACGATCGCGGACCCCCGTTCGCGTGACGCCCGCGCTACGAGTCGTCGGGGGGGATTGTAGCCGCGGGGCCCGCGTTCCGCAGGCTACTTCTTCGCGGTTTTTCGTTTGCGAAGCGGCTCTGGGGGATCCAGAACTTTGATCGGCACATAGACAAATTGCGACGGAAGCGTAAGCGACCTTCTTGCCTCCATCTGGTCCGCAGCAATTGCCCCCCTTGCTGTACCCGGTTGCGGCAGCGTTTCATGTTTCATCGTTGGCACTCTCGGGCTTCGGCGGAATCAAGAGCTTGACCTGGAATTGTTGCCGGTCGATCTCTAAGTTTCCGCTAAAAACCACTAGATCGTATGTACCCTCATGCTTTATCGGCAGCGCCGGCATCGGGAACCAAGCGTTCGTTTTTTGGAGCTTGTTTTGGAACTCAATCTCGATACCCCCGCCACGGGCCATTATAGCATCTTCTTGAAGATCGTGTACCTCAATTTTTAGGGCGTACTTCCCTTGTGCGTCCGTTAACTGCAAGAAAATCTGGGCCGGAACGGTCCTTCCGGGTAGCGACAGAAGGTTAAACGTCTCGAAAATGCCCACCAAACTTACCTTGCCGGTCATCGCATCAATGATGACCGAATCGCATAGCAGGATCGCTTTGCACTTCGGCGGCGGCCTACCTTGCTTTGGCTTTCGTCCCCTTGGGGCGTTTCTTCTCGCCATCGCTAACCTCCTGAATATCCCATCTTATTTGGGCTGCCTTCTTGGCAATCGCCGATCGCTGCTTCGGCCTCAACTTCGCAGCCCGCGCTTTTCCGCCCTTGGACGCACCCAGCTTCGCAAGCGCGACAGCAGCGGGGTTTCGGGTGTCTGGTCCCGTTGGTTCGTTGACCTTCGGCTCCGGCTTTCCAGCGAGTTTCTCGCCGATGGCCTGTTCGCCACGGACAGGGCGATTTCGGCGGTATCGCGCCGGGTCTTGCGGCGTTGCTTGTTCATGCAAGCATTATAGCTTATCACGTGAGTAGAAGCGAGCCGCCGCATGGATTCGTGTCCACGTTGTCACCAGTTCGCGCTTATGGAGCGAAGCTACACGAGCGGCACCGGCGTTGCGGTCATCGTTCTCGGAATTGTCGTCGCGCTCTTTACCTGTGGCTTCGGGCTACTAATCAGCGTTCTAGGTTTGTTGATCCGAAATCGCTACACAACGTGCGGCGCATGCGGCTGGACGCCGCCCAAGATATGACGCCTTTTCAAACGATACCAGTACCCAAAAAGCGGGCGACTTTGACCCGTTCGGCGGCCCGAACGTATAATCCAACGCGGATGGGTCCACGCGGCAAGCGTCCGGTGACGGAGAACTGCAAGTGATGGCGTTGAGGTTCGCCCGTCTTGCAGCATTCGCCGGTTCAGGGAAGGCGTCCTGACCGCCGATATACAAAACTAAGGAGACGGCTGATGAACCCACACACTCTGGCTTTTTTCAGCCTCCCCGGTGGGGCGGAGTGGATCGTCATCCTCATCTTCGGACTGCTCCTCTTCGGTCGCCGCTTGCCGGAGGTGGCGCGTTCGCTCGGCAAGAGCATCGTGGAGTTCAAGAAGGGAATCAAGGACGTCCGCGACGATATCGAGGATCACACCCGCCTCGAACCGCCGTCCACGCCGCGGATCGAGCAGCCGCCGCCCTCCTCGACGCCAAGCAACTCGTCCAAGGACAAGCCCGCCGGCGTAGTCTGATCGTCGTGGTCCGTTATCCGAACCCGGAGCGCAAGCGACGGGCCGAAGGGCCCCGCGCTGGCGCTTGGGGTTCGGATAGGACGCCGTCGAGCGCGCCCTCGCTCTGTACCCAGCGCTACGCTCTCGTGGTAGAATCCGGCGGCGGGTAGTAAGACCAACGGCTCCTTCGTTGTCGACACCGCTGCGCGGCTGTCCAGTTGAACCATGAGACCGTTCGCTCCCATGACCTTCATCGTGGTCACGCTCCTCGGGGCGTGTCTGATTTGCGCACTCATTTTGTTGCGCCGAGCTTGGTCCAAACGGGAGAGCAACGCCCGCGAGGAGTGCGGACGCTGCGGGCAGAGGAACCCGCGACTGGCGAAGTTCTGCGCTCGATGTGGGACGAAACTGGAGTAGTCGGTCGTGGTTGATGAAGCGTTCCGGTGTGCCACTGCCGTGTCGGCAGTGGATCGCACGGCTGACACAGCCGTGGCACACACGTAAAGCAAAGCAAAGGAGGCGACGATGTCGCAAACTGGAATCCCCCCCATGATACCCAAGGGCACGCCCCTGCGCGGACCGCTCGTTGCGAAACTGGTCAGCGCCGTGTTGTTCGCGGCGTTTCTCACCGGCTTCGTGGAGTGGTTCATCATTCGCGTCGAGGTTGACGCGGGGCAGATTCTGGTCCTGGTGAACAAGACCGGAAAACGCCTTCCCGCCGACCTCGCTCCTGAACACGACGACCAAGTCGTGCTCTATCCGGAACTGGTCCGGGCGATCGCCAAGAAGACGGGCGACGCGGAGGAGTACGTGCGGCAGCACTACAAAGGCATCCGTTACGAAGTGCTCTCCGAAGGCCGTTACTTCCCCAACCCCTACTCGTTCAAGGTGGTCAAGTTCAACGCCACGGTGATCGGGCAAAACGAGATGGGCGTCTTGATCCGCAAGTTCGGCAAGCCGCTCCCGTTTCCCAAGACGGTCGCCACCGAGCCGGACGAGCGCGGTCCGGTGGCGGACATCCTCCGCCCAGGCCGCTACAACATCAATCTTTTCGCCTACGACGTGCAGCGCTTCCCCGCCGTGCAGATCCCGGAGGGGCACGCCGGCGTCGTTACGCTCCTCAGCGGCACCGACCCCAAACGGCGGAACACCTTCACCGTCGAACCCGGTGAAAAGGGCGTCCAACATGACACGCTGGCCCCCGGACTGGAATACTACAATCCGTATCTCAAGCACATCGAGGTGGTCGACGTCCGCAGCCATAAGTACGACATGGTGAGCGACGATGCCATTCACTTCCCCTCCAACGACAGCTTCACCATCACTATTGAGGGGACCATCGAGTGGGCCATCCGTCCCGAGCGCGTGGCCGAGATCATCGTCGCCTACGGCGACGCGACGGAGATTCTCGCCAAGATCATCCTGCCCAACGTCCGAAGCATCGCCAGAATCCAAGGGTCGAAGCTGCCGGCCAAGGAGTTCATCACCGGCAAGACCCGCTTGGTGTTCCAAGACCACATTCTTTCCGAACTGAGGCGGGACTGTTGGGAACAGGGGATCGACATCAAGGCCGCCCTGGTGCGCGACATTCAGCCGCCCGCCGAGATCGCCGGCTTAATCAGTCAACGCGAGCAGGCGGATCAGGAGATCGACCGCTCGACGAATCAAATGGCGGAGGCCAAATCCGAAGCCAAACTCGTCGAGCAGCGTGAAATGCAGTCTCAGAACAGCGCCGTCGGGGACGGGCGTCGCCAGGTCGTCAGCGTGACCAAACAGGCCGAGCAGCACAAGGGCGTCGCGGTGACAAAGGCCAGGCGCGAATTGGAGGTCGCCAAGCTCGACCTGGAGGCCGCTTCCAAACAGGCGGAGGCGATTCACGCCCGCGGTCAGGCGGAGGCCAACGTCATCCTGTTCGACTACCGGGCGAAGGCCGAACCGCTCGCCCGCTCGGTCAAGGCCTTCGGCGACGGCACGACCTACGCCCAGCAGTTTTTCCTGCAGCGGGTCGCGCCGGCGATCCGCTCCATCCTCACCAACACGGAAGGACCGTTCGCCGAAATCTTCAAGGAACTTCAGACCTTCTCCCCGCCGCCGGCCCCACAGACAGGAGACAAGCGATGATCCGCCAACTGACTTTAGTCATCGTAGGCCTCGCCCTGGCAGCGATTGCCATGATCGGGGCCGTCGTGTGGTTCACGTTCCGCGTTTATGTTCCCGAAAACATGTGCGCGGTGCTCATCCGCAAGACGGGTGAGCCGCTGCCGCCCGGACAACTCGTCGCCACCGAGCCGGGGCAACGGGGCATCCAGCAGGACGTGCTCGGCCCGGGCCGATACTTCTTCAACCCCATCACCTGGAACTATGAGTTGCGGCCTCTCACCGTCGTCCCCGCGGGCAACCCCAGCACTTGGGAATGGGTCCATTCGCTCAGCGAAAAGCAGCGTGACATCCTTCGCACCGGTTCGTTCTCGTTCAAGGGCGAGTTCCCACAGGTGGGCGTCGTGACCCGGCGCGTCGGCAAGCCGCCCGCGCCCGGTCAGGTGATCGTCACGCGCGACTCCGGGGTTCAGGGCATTCTCAAGGAAGTGCTCACCCCGGGCACCTACAAGATCAACCCCTACGTCTACGAAGTCTCGCCGCATCCGGGCGTCGTCATACCGGCCGGCTTTGTCGGCGTCGTGACCAACTTGTTCGGTGAAACCCAAGCCGGCGCATCGGGCGAGGCCGCGCCGGCCGGCAGTTCGCCGGATGCCTCCTCCGGCCAGGGACTTGCCGCCATTGACATCCTCACCGGCAATGCGCCCGGCGAGTTCGTCAGCCACGTTCGACCGCTCGCCGAACCGGGGCAGCGCGGGACCCTACGCGACGTTCTCCAACCGGGCGTTTACTTCATCAATCCCAAACTGCAGAAAGTCACGGTGGTCGAAATCGGGTTCAATGAATACACCCAGACGAAAGTGAGCGAGAAGGAGAACTTCCAAATCTCCTTCCCCTCCGACACGGGTTTTCTCATTCGCGTGGGCGTGACCGTCATCTGGGGCATTCACCCCGGGCACGCGGCGGACATGATTAACGAATTCGGCAACATCGACGGCGTGCTCGATAAAGTGATCGGGCCGCAGCTCCGCTCGATCTGCCGCAACATCGGCTCGACCTACGCCGCCCGCGACTTCATCCAAGGCGAGAAACGCGAGTTGTTCCAAAAGGCCCTGACCGCGGAGCTGCAGCGCGTCTGTCGTCTCAAGCACATTGAAATCCTTCTGGCCTTGGTCCGCGAGATCGAGGTGCATGCTCCCACCGGCGGTCCGGCGGGCGGGGAAGTGACTGAGGATCTGAAGCGCACCATCCAGCAAAGCTACGTCGCCATCGAAAGCCAGCTTACCAAGGAGAAGCAGCGCGCCGCAGCGACGGTCCGGGCCCAGCTCGAGGAAGAGCGAAAGAAGGTGGAGATCGCCCGAGAAACGATCCAGGCCGACACCCGGATCCTCGTCGCCAACATCCTCGCCGAAGGTGAAAAGACGGCGGCGCAGATTGACGCTCAGGCAGGACTGGAGGTCGCACAAATCCAACGTGAAGTCGCGGAGTATGATGCGAAGCGAGTGGAGATCCTTGGGAAGGCGAGGGCCGACGTCGAAAAAATGAAAAACGACGCCAAAGCCGGCGGCTACGAAATGCTGGTCGGGGCCTTTGGCAGCGGACACGCCTACAACCTCTATACCTTCGCCGAGAACTTCGCGCCGGAATCGATCCAGCTCTTCTTCGCCGGGGAGGGCACCTTCTGGACGGACCTCTCCCGGTTCGAGCAGGTCGGCGCGGCCAAGCTCCTTCAACCCAAACCGCCGACGACCTCGGGTACCGCCAAGGAATAAAAAACGCGGACCGCCGCCGGTGGAGGAGGCCCTTCACGTCGGCAAGCAGATTGCGGAGGCCGTCGAAGCCGCTCACGAACAGGGCGTCATCCATCGTGACCTCCAGAACTCCTGACTTGCCTGACGCTTGAGGTGACGGCTCTTGGAGCCGCTGGGCACACATCGGAGAGCGGAAACGTCGAGATTCCACTGCTCGAACTCCCTTTGGCCGATGGAAATAGCCGCCAACTATGCTTACACCTTAACAGCGAACCCGCTGTCCGGGAAATGCCTTGTTTTACCGGTTATGTTGGCAGTAGGTCAGGAGTTCTGGAGGCGTGCGCATGTCGAGCGTCACGGTGCCGAGATCGCCCCGTGCAGGCGGCGGCTCAGCACCCACTGTTGGAGCCGCGGACGGTCCGGACGGGCGGAATTGTCATGCTCGGCGTCAGGTAGCGATGCCTCGGTGAGGATTCGACAATCGACATTCGATCATCGCCGACCGTTTTTTCTTCGACGTGCAGGGGTGACGCAGACCCGAGCGTACGAACGGTCACGCTAGGACAGGATGAGGAAACTTGCATCGGGATCGCGGTCGAACTCGCGGAGGTGTGCGAAATGAGCGCGGAGGGTTTCCAGAATCTGCCCGGTCGAGCTGTTCCCAAGACGCAACCAAACCACTTTGGGCGGGTGCCCGTGTAGAAAACTCCGTTGGTGAAAATCCACGTCCTTGGAGACGATCGTATGGCCGCTCCCGCGAGCGAAGTCCCAAATGGTTGCATCGTCAGCGCGCTCCAGCCCGAGGTCACGGACATGGGTGGACCCTGGAAACTCCGATTGCAGAGCGGCGACCAGGTGGTGGGAGAGGTTCTGGTCGAGCAGCAGCTTCACGCGGGGATGCTCAGAAGTCGTCGCTCACGATCCGCGGCGAAGGCAAGACAAGCCCGAATGTCTTCGACGGTGAGGTCCGGAAAATCAGTGAGAATCTGAGCTTCGGTCATGCCGCTCGCAAGATACTCCAGTATATCGTAAACCGTGATTCGCAGACCGCGTATACAAGGCTTGCCGCCGCGTTTTCCAGGTTCGATGGTGATGATGTCCTCGTATCCCATGTCACAAGTATATCACGCCCGACGCGCCAAAGCAAAAGTCGGTGCTTGCCCCGCCTCACCGCCGAACCGGGCAAGGGCTACGCCGAAACGGCCGCCGACCGCCTCGCGGCATTTGGCGGCGGGGTGAGCGGCCGCATTCGGCAGGGCGCGGCTTGGGCGTTCGGGCCTGACCCTGCCGTTAGGACGCTCTCACCACGACGATCGTAATATCGTCCGACTGCTCGGCGAGTCCGACAAAGCGGCGCACGTCCCAGAGGATTTGTCCGGCGAGTTGTTGCGCGTCCAGGCGCCGGTGCCGCCGGATGGATGACAGCAAGCGTTCACGGCCAAAGGTCTCCCCTTGGAAGTCCATCGCCTCGGTGACCCCGTCCGTGACCATCACGATCAGATCGCCCGAGCGGAGCATGACGACATCCTGATCGTAGGTCTCATCAGGCAGAATGCCGATCGCCAGCCCGCCCGCGGTCAACTCCGTGAAGCCTTCTCCACGCAGCAGCAGCGGCGGCAGGTGGCCGGCGTTGCAGTAGGCGAAGGATCGCCCGTCGGGCGACAGCACCCCGTAAATGACGGTTGCGAACTCCGTGACCGGTGTGTCGTGGTACATGTGTCGATTGGCCTGGGCGATGGTGGCAGCCGCGTCCGCAGCGCCGGCCGCATACGCCCGAAACGCCGAGCGGATCGACGCCATCAGCAACGCCGCCGGAAGCCCCTTCCCCACGACGTCGGCGATGCAAACGCCAAGAGACCCTCCCGGAAGCGCGATGAAATCGTAGAAGTCGCCGCCCACCTGGAGTGTCGGGTCATAGACACACCCAAACGAAAGACCGGGCATCGTCGGCGCGCGGGCGGGCAGCATTCGACGTTGGATTTGAGCGGCGGCCTCGACTTGCCGCTGCACCCGCTCGCCCTCCGCTTGCTCGGCATATAGGCGGCTGTGAATGATCGCGGAAGCGGCCTGCGACCCGATCGACCGCAGCAACGATTCTTCCGACTCCGAGAACACATGCCGTTTCGCCGTGTACGCGCGGATAATGCCGATGGTCTGCCCGCGATAGGTCAACGGCACGCACAGGCCGCTGGCGATTCCTTCTCGCTTCGCGTTCTCCGGGTAGCGGATGCGCGGATCGGTGGGGAGGTTCTCGATGTACACGGTTTGTCCGGCGAAGGCGGCCCCGTCGATCAGACTCTTTGCCAAGAGCACCGGACCCTTTCGCAGATACTCATCAGACAGGTTGTGTACGGCCTTAATCACCAACTCGCCCGTTTCGGCGTTAAGCAGCCGGATCGCACAGGCCTTGACCGGCATCACCTCGACCACGCGTCGAACCGTTCGGTTGAGGATTTCCTGCAAGTCGAGCGTCCCGGACAAGAGATCCGCCAGCCCGTGCACCGTCCGCAGGTCGTCGAGCTGTCGCGCAATCCGCTCCGCTTGGCCGTATAGCGTAGCGATGATGTGGGCGAGCACGTCCGCGAAACGACGGATGGCTTCCGGCGTGCCGCCACGCTTCGGGTCGACCACGGCCGCCGCCGCCTGAAGTTCGTTGGGCGGAACCTCGTACTCGCTGGCAATGCGTCGCAACTGCTCCTCCGGCGGCGCCGCGTGCTTTCGCGTCCCCACGGCAAGCAACGCCAGCGTCTGACCGTCGTGCAGGATCGGACTGGTGTACAGCCGCATCCCCGCGTGGCAGGTCACGGCCCGGGAAGGATCGGCGCTCTTCGCCCCGCTTCGAATGCCTTCGACCAGCGACTCTCGGCCTTTCGGCGATGCGCCGATCAACTCGGAATATCGGCTGCCCCAGCTCGGACGAGTAACCGGCTCCCCGTCCACGGACGCAATGCACACGGACATCCGTCCCAGGGCCGCGAAACGGTCCTGCAACTGCTGTAGCGTGGCGAGACTGACCAGGTCGGTCAGACGGACATCCCGCCCGTTCGGGTCGCTGGAGGATTCACCCGGCGCGGGTTCGGTCACGGGCGGATTACTCGGGAATGAAACTCGTGTTCCGGTCGATGGCGGCGACGGTCTCGGCGATGAGCTTTGCGGCCGCCTCAAGGTCCGACAGACTCACAATCTCCACCGGCGTGTGCATGTAGCGGTTTGGGATGCTCACCAAGGCCGTCGCCACACCGGCGCGGGAGAGCTGAATCGCGTTGGCGTCCGTGCCCGTGCCCCCCGGAGCGGCCTCCATCTGGAAGGATATCCGCCGGGCCTTGGCCGTCTTGACCAACAGCGACTCCAGCGGCGGGTTGATGTTCGCCCCGGTCGAAATCACCGGGCCGCTGCCGATTTTGAGGTCGCCGTTTACCCGCTTGTCGATCTCCGGGTAGTCTGTCGCGTGGGTGACATCGACCGCGATCCCGACTTGCGGATCAACGCCGTAGCACGAAGTCCTCGCCCCGCGAAGCCCCACCTCCTCCTGCACGGTGCTGACCGCGAAGAGCGCGCACTTGATCTTCTTGATCGAACAGAGCCGCAAGGCCTCCATGACCACGAAAGTGCCGCATTTGTTGTCGAACGCCGGCGAGGTCACCAGGTCGTTGCCCAGGTGCACCATCTCCAGGCGGAAAGTGATGGGATCGCCGATTGAGACGACCTGTTCCGTCTCCTTTTTGTTCTTGGCCCCGATGTCCACCCACAACTCGCGGAGCTCGAGCTTCGCCCCTCGCTCCTCCGGCTTGAGCACGTGGACGGGTTTTTTGCCGATCACGGCGTCAATCGGCCCGTGCTTGGAATGGACCACCACGCGCAACCCCGGCAGCACCGACTGGTCGATCCCGCCGATGGGGACGACGAAGATATACCCGTTCTCGTCGATGTAGTTGACCATCAGGCCGATCTGGTCGCAGTGCCCGGCCAGCATGACCCGCGGCGACCCCTTGGGGTTTAGCCCGACGATGACGTTCCCGTGCACGTCCGTCTCGATGCTGTCCGCGAACGGCTTCATCCGCTTGCGGACGATCCGTTGAACCGGCTGCTCGAACCCGGAAGGCGACGGCGTTTCCTGGAGAGCTTTCAGGAAGTCGTATGATTCTTTCCGCAAGGTCTTCGGCTCCTTGGACATAGTTTCACAGGCTCCAGCCTCGTTCCCCAACGCGGAGGATACCCGCAACCCACTAACCGGACAACGCCGTTCCGGGGCTAGGTCGGAGCCTCCTTCTCCCTTCAACGCCGCGGGACTTCTCAGGCAGAGCCGAGAAACTCGCTGAACCGCGGCAAAATGCGTTCGTGAGCGTCTTCGACGACATAGTGCCCCGCATCGGGGAAGCGATGCACCGCGGCCTCGGGAAAGCGATCGACCCATCTTCGGAGGAAGGAGTCAGTGAAGCAAAAGTCTCTACCGCCCCAGAAGATGACCATGGGGCGATCACGAAACTGCGGCAGTGCGGCCTCAATGGCTTCGAGGACTCGATGGCTCGGGATCGACCGGGTTACGGGTATGTCTTGGACGAAGCGAAACACGCCGACGCGATTGGCGAAATTGTCGTAGGGCAATAGATATCCGCGCGCAACCTCCTTCGTCATCCCCCCGCGTCGGTGGCAGGCCATGTGGATCGCAAACCGCGCGAACAGGTTCAGCCGGCGAACGACCACTTCACCCACTACCGGCCAGCGGCAGATGCGGATGCGGAACGGCATCGGCCCGAAGAATGCCGCAGTGTTGAACAAAACGAAGCGCTTCACGCGGTCCGGGTTTCGAGCCGCCCAACCGAATCCGATCGCCCCGCCCCAGTCATGTACGGCGAGAGTCACGTCCTCGAGTCCCAGGTGGTCGATGAGCCGTCCCACATTGTCGATGTGGGTCGAAAGTGTATAGGGGTAGTCCTGCGGCTTATCCGAGAATCCACACCCGATGTGATCGGGCGCGACCACACGACACTGATCCCGCAGTCCCCGGATGAGTTCGCGGTAATAAAAGGACCACGTCGGATTGCCGTGCAGCATAACGACGGCCGGACCGTGTCCCTCATCGAGGTAGTGCATCCGCGCTCCGCCGAGATCGAGATAGTGTGAATCGAAAGGGTAGAGCTCGCCGAGACCGGTCAGTCGCGGATCACGCATCGTGCGCCACTACCACTGCACGCCGAGCATTACACTGCTAAGGCCGCTGCCGATCCCAAGCATGGCGATCTTATTTCCAGGGCGCGGCGGATCGCGCTCGATCCCCATGGCCATCGTCAGCGGCAATGAGACCGAGCCCACATTGCCCAGAAAGTCAAACGTGGAGAAGTCCTTGGCCGGATCGATCCCCAGCGCCTCATAGAGCCGATCGCGATGTGCCGCTCCGACCTGGTGGCAGAAGGACCGGTCGATATCGCCGCCGGTCCACTGCAAGGTCCGCTTAAACTCTGCCCAGGTTTCCGATGCGAGCTGGCATCCGCCTTCCAACAATGTCTCCGCGTCGGTGCGCATACTCATCGCCGCTTGGGCATTGAAGCCCGTGTCCGCGCTCCCCCGGCAAAGGTCGTTGTGGTGCGTCGCGGTGCGGACGGCGCCGCCCAGCAAATGATGCCCCGTTTGGGAAACGGAGTCGTGGGTCATCACTAGCGCGACCGCTCCGGACCCAATGGTGAGCGACGCAAACGCAGCCTTGAGGTCCCGCCGCGTGAGATTGCGGGCTTTGAGCAATTGTGCGATCGTCGTCCGCACCAGTTGCCGGCTGCTTTCACCCGCGACGATCAACCCGCGTTTCACCTGGCCCAACTCGATCATGTTCGCCAGCGACGTGATCCCATTGAGAAACCCAAGACAGGCGTTGGAGATATCGTACATGATGGATTTCGCCGGAAGTCCCAGGTTGTCATGGACCACGGACGCCGTCGCCGGTTCGAGGCAATCGCGCGACACGGACGTGTGCAGCAGGCACTCGATCTGGTCGGCAACCACGCCCGATTTTTCCAACGCCCGCCGACCGGCCTGCGTGCTCCCGTCGCTGGGAAGCACGCCTTCATCCCAGAACCGCCGCTTGCGGATGCCGGTCATCATTTCCAACCGGCCCTCGTGCAGTCCGAATCGCTCGTAGACCGGGGCCAGCTCGCGCTCGATTTCCGCGGAACTCACCGTCGTCTCCGGCAAGGCATAGCCGAAGGCCTCAAAACATACGTGCAGGTACTTCAGCATTTGCGCTCGCCTCGAACCATCATCAAAACCCACGACGGTTATCGGCCTGCGATTATAGGTGGATCGATGAATCGGCGACAGACCCGGCAATAAAGTGCCCCATCGCCCTGAACTTTTCGGCGAGGGTGCGATAAGTTCGGCGGCTCGATCACGGGCGGGCCGAGGGGTGACCCACATCTCACGGCCGGGTTGACTTCCCCTCTCGACCCGCCAAGAACCTGGTAGCGGTCATCCATGGTCGTCGGCCCGCACAGGGTCGCCGGCGTGCCGCCCGGGGGAGGTGGGAAGCTGGCCAGGTCCGTATATTCTTGCCGAAGCGTTCGCGCCTATGTCGTCACGATGGCACTCGCCGGCGTGCTCCTCGCTGGCGGTTGCGGAAACGAGCTCAGCGTCACGCCCGCCAGCAAGGCCCTGTTCGTGTCCGAGTGCGACGGTGAATCGCTCGCGACCGATCTGGTGATCCTCGACTGGTCCGGCGGGGCGAGCAAGCTCTATCCCCGCGACGACTTCCCGGGGCTGGATTTCGCCGCCTTCGCCACGACCGACGGCGGGACGCTTGCCGACGACGCCGACGCCTTCCAAGAGGCCGTCCGAGGCGAAGTCGTCCACATTTTCTGCGGGATACCGTCCGTCAGCATCGCGATCCGAGACGAAAAAGGCGGCGTCGGCGCCGAAGTGACCCGCGTCTACCTCGTCCAGGCCCCTTCTCAGGCGGGCGGCGGCCAGATCGGCGAAGGCGAGTACGACCCCTGCAACCTCCAGCACGACAACAGTGCGTTGGTTTTCGGCGAAGAGCTACGCGAACTTCCCGGACCCTATTCGTTCGACGAGTGGGTAACCATTTTCGCCAACGTGACGGCCCACGAGATCGGCCACACCCTGGGCTTCCCCCACATAGCCCGATCCGACGTCCCGGAGTCGGAACACGCCCTGTTTGTGGAACTGATGCTCGCCGGCCACACCGTGGCCGAGATGCTCCGCCCGCAACGATTCCTTTCCGACGAGGCCAGTTGCCCGGACGACGCGGCCCGTTCCCGCCGCCGGATCGACCCGCCTGTTTTCACGTGCGGGCTGACAGAGCAGTAACATTGTTTACCGTGCGTCGAGCCGAATGGTGCATTGAAATGCACCCTACATTTGTTTCTTCTCAATTTTCGCCCAGGTGTCCTTCAGCGTCACTGTCCGGTTGAACACGAGTCTACCGGGCGTGGAATCCGGATCGACGCAGAAATACCCCACTCGCTCGAACTGGAAACGGGCCCCGGAAGTCGCCGAGACGACCGACGGCTCCAGGTAAACCGGGTACACCGTCTCCAGGGAGTTCGGGTTGAGGTTCGATTTCCAGTCCGCGCCCTCGGGTGTGTCGCTCGGGTTTTCCTTCGTGAATAAGTGATCGTAGAGGCGGGCCTCGGCCTGTATGGCGTGAGCCGCGGAGACCCAATGCAACGTGGCCTTGACCTTGCGGCCGTCGGGGGAATCTCCGCCGCGAGTGGCGGGGTCATAGGTACAGTGCAGTTCCGTCACTTCACCTGTCTTGGGGTCCTTGACCACGCTCTTGCAGGTGATGAAATACCCATACCGCATTCGCACTTCGCGGCCGGGAGCGAGACGGAAGAACTGCTTCGGGGGGTCCTCCCGGAAATCATCCCGCTCAACATACAGGACCTTGGAGAACGGAACCTGACGCGTTCCCATACTGGGGTCTTCCGGATTGTTGACTGCGTCCATCATTTCCACTTGGCCGTCCGGGTAGTTGTCGATGACCACTTTCAGCGGGCGAAGCACGGCCATCACTCGCGGCGCGGTTTTGTTGAGATAGTCGCGAATGCAGTGCTCCAGCAACTGCACGTCGATCGTACTGTTGAACTTGGCGACCCCGATGCGCTCGCAGAACTCGCGAATCGCCTCCGGCGGCACGCCGCGACGGCGCAGGCCTGAGAGCGTCAGCATGCGCGGATCGTCCCAACCCCGAACATACCCGCCTTTCACCAATTCGAGCAGCTTCCGCTTGCTCATCACTGTGTGAGTCAGTTCCAGACGCGCAAACTCGGTCTGTTGGGGATGATGAATGCTTTCGCCCCAGGGACTGCCTGGGCCACGCCCTTCATTGATCGAGTCGATAAACCAGTCATAGAGGGGCCGGTGGTCCTCGAATTCCAGCGTGCAAATGGAATGGGTGATTCCTTCAATGGAATCCTCCAACCCGTGCGCCCAGTCGTACATAGGGTAAATGCACCATCTGTCGCCGGTATTGTGATGCACCGCGTGCAAAATGCGGTACATGACCGGGTCACGCATGTTCATATTGGCGTGGGCCATATCGATCTTGGCTCGCAAGGTCTTCGACCCATCGGGAAACTCTCCCTGTCGCATGCGCTCGAATAGGTCGAGATTCTCAGCAACGGAACGATTGCGATACGGACTGTCCTTGCCCGGTTGTGTCAACGTGCCGCGATACCGGCTCGTCTCCGCCGCGTCCAAATCGCATACGTAGGCCTTCCCCTTGCGGACCAACTCCACCGCCCAGTCATACATCTGTTGGAAGTAGTTCGACGCGAAGAGAAGGCGATCCTCCCAGTCCCATCCCAGCCATCGCACGTCGCGCTGGATGGACTGGACGTACTCCTCCTCTTCGGCGGTCGGGTTCGTATCGTCAAAGCGCAGATTGCACTTGCCGCCGAACTCCTTGGCGATCCCGAAGTTGAGGCAGATGGACTTCGCGTGGCCGATGTGGAGATACCCGTTGGGCTCGGGCGGGAAGCGCGTGTGCACGCGCCCGTTCCATTTATTCGTCTTTAGGTCTTCAGTGACGATGCCGCGAATGAAGTCGAGCGAGCGCGAAGCCTCGGTCGAACCCGCGCCCGAAGCACCGGTCTCGGTCTTTCCTTTGCCGTGGTCGCGATGAGTGTTCGGTCGGGTCATGTTCGTTTGGTTCGTCAGGGCCGGCGCGGTGAGAAGCTCCGCCCCGCTGACGACTGGAAGCCGGAGTATTCCCGCGCACGGCGTGGCCGCAGTTTACTGGAAGAGTGTGCTTGGAGACAAGGCGCGGCGACGCAGGACGTGGGATGGACGGGTCGGCGTGCTATTTCGCGGCGGCCATTCGCTCCAGGATGGAGTCGGCCAACCCGTACGCGACCGTTTCCGGGGCGTCGAGCCACTTATTGCGGTCGCAATCCTTTTCCACCTGGTCGATCCGCTTGCCGCTGCGGGCGGAGATGATGTTGTACAAGGCCTTGCGAAGGCGGATGATCTCCTCGGCCTCGATGGAGAGGTCCGTCGCCGATCCCTGCATCACCCCGCCGATGAGCGGCTGATGCAGCAGCGTCCGCGAATTCGGCAGCAGAAACCGTTTCCCCTTCGCCCCACCGCAGAGGATCAGGGCGGCCATGCTCGCCGCCAGACCCACGTTGTACGTGGCCACGTCGCAGCGCAGGTATTGCATGGTATCGTAGATCGCCAGCCCCGCCGACACCGACCCGCCCGGGCTGTTGATGTACACATGGATGTCCGCGTTCGAGTCTTCGTTCGACAGGAACAACAGCTCGGCGACGACCAGGTTGGCGACCTCGTCGTCGATCCCGCCGGTGATGAACACGATGCGGTCCTTGAGCAGGCGGGAGAAGATGTCCATCTCCCGCTCTCCGCGGCCCGTGCTCTCGATGACGAAGGGTACTCTTTGGTTGATGACGCCCATAGCCGGTCTCGATCTCCCCAGCAACCTGATCGTGCCTATTTCTTTTTCCTTCGGTCGTCGGTGAGGATTTCGTCGACGATCCCGTAGGACAGCGCTTCCTCGGCCGTCAGGTACCGGTCGCGCTCCGTCTCCTCGGCCACCGTCTCCACCGACTTCCCCGTGCACCGCGCGATGATGGCGTTCATGCGGGCCTTATCACGAAGGACTTCCTCCGCCTGGATGCGAATATCCTCGGCCTGGCCCGTGATGCCCCCGTACGGCTGATGGAGCATGACCTTGGCGTTGGGGAGGATGAATCGCTTCCCCTTCGTGCCCGCCATGAGGAGGATCGCCGCGCCGCTCGCCGCCTGGCCGATGCAATAGGTCGCCACCTCCGACCCCATGAATTGCATCGTGTCGTAGATCGCCAGCGTCTGGTCCACAAACCCCCCCGGCGAGTTGATGTACAAGTTCACGTCCTGGTCGCGGCGGATGGACTGAAGATAGAGGAGTTGCTGGATCACGATGCTCGCGGTCCGCTCGACGATCGGACCCGCGAGAAAAATGATCCGGTTCTCCAACAGCATGTCCGTGATCGACATCTCACGGGTGCGCTGGTACGGAGGATATTGACCCAGAGTGCCCGGCGGGCCGAAGGTTTCATGCATCCCTACTGTCCTCGCTTGGAATCGCCCCATCCCACGGCGGTCGCGTTCGCCTACCCCGACGTTGTTGTCGGCAAAAAGCCCGGAAGGCCCGACCTTCTCAACTCTTCTTCCCCTTGGCGGTCTTCTTCTTCGCTGCCGGCGCCGCGGCCGTTTTCTTCTTCGACGCCTTGCTCGGTTGCTTTTTCGGACCTTCGACTTCGGTCACCTCGGCATCGGCAACCAGCGCGGCCAGTACCTTCTCGTCACGCAGTTGCAAATACAACGTCGTCAGACCGTCGCGCTTGCTCAGTTCATCCCTCACCCGGTCGAACCGCTTCCCCGTCCGCCGCGCGATCTGCGAAATGGCCGCGTTGAGTTGCTCCTCGTTGACGTCGATCTCGCGATCCTCGGCGATCCTTTCGAGGATGAAGTAGAGTTTGAGGTCGCGGACCACCTGGTCGTGGGCCTTCGCCCGCATCTCATCCCGCGCGCGTTCGATTTCCGTCTGCGGCACGCCCGACTGCAGCATCTCCATCATCCGCCGCCCCACCGAGCGGTCCGTCTGCCGTTGCGAGAGCCCCTCCGGGATCTCGAAGTTGGTGTGATCGAGGAGGTACAGCCCGACTTGGTCGTACATTTTTCGCTTGATGGTGCGATCGAGTTCGGACTCCAGGAGAGATCGCACCGTGCTCCGCAGGTCCTCTTCACTCTCGTAGCCCATGCCGGAGAGGAAATCCTCGTCGATCGGCGGCAGTTCCAGCCGCTTGATCTCGCGAATGGTGAACTCGAACTTGGCCGTCTTCCCGCGTAGATCGAGGTTGTCGTGGTCGTCGGGCACGGTCGCTTCGAACGTCACCTCGTCGCCGACGTTCTGGCCTTCCAAGGCATCGCCCAGACCGACCAGCGGAATCCCCTTGATGCGCAGATCGCGGGCCGCGATGTCGAAGTTGTCCTCGCTTTCGATCAACTCCCCGCCGACCGAAAACTTCATGGCCACGTAGAGGAGGTCGTCCAGCTCTACCGACCCTTCCTCGACCGGCTGGAACGTACCCCTCCGCATCCGCATGCGTTCCAGTTCCACTTCGACGTCCTCGTCGTCAATCGTGATGGCCGGGCGCTCGACGGGAATCTTGTCCAGTTTCGGAAGCTCGAACTCCGGCTTGAGCTCCAGCTCGCAAGAGAACGTGAAAGGCCCCTCCTTGGGCATCGGCAAGTGCTCGATGGCCTTGTCGAACGGCAGCAGCTTCTCGACCTCGACGGTCTTCGGTTTTTGGTTCTCGCCGAAACGCTGCTCCTTCAGCTTGACCCAGACGAGCGGGTCGCCAAGGGGTTTGAGGTTCTCCTTCTCGACGGCGGCCAGGTAACCGCTGCCGATGAGTTGCCCCTTGAGCTGCTCCCCGACGTCCGAGCCGAACCGCTTTTCGACCAACCGCAGCGGCGCATGGCCCTTGCGGAAGCCGGGGATCATCGCGTCGCGCTTCAGATCCGCGAACTCCTTGCCCATCCGCTGATCCACCGTTTCGCGCGGCACACTGACCGTGAGTTTGAGCCGGAGGGCGCCGACCGGCTCCCGCTGGACGGTGATGGCCTCCTTCAGCTCGGCCATCAGCTTCTTGTCGTCGGAAAGCTCCTCCTCCGGCGTTTCCGACGCCGCCTGCTCTTCCTGGTCGAGAGCCACTTCCTCATCGCTCATCGAACTGCTCCTTGCACGCTGGACACTCCCTCTCCCTCCTAGGGAGAGGGCTGGGGTGAGGGTCGGTACCCGTTCATCGACCCTCGGGCTGACCGCGCACGTCGCGGCGCGGCGAGAGGTCTTCTTCAGCGGTGCCTCAGCGATAAGGTACCGGCGTATGCCTTTCCAGGCAACCTCGAAGTGATCCCCGCTGTGTTATTCCGCTCCGATCTCAGGGGCGGGTGGAGGTTGGACCGGACGGGGCGGCGGTATCTGCACAAGCTCCAGGCGTGCCTCCCGCAGCAGCTCGCTCCCGGACCACAGTTGGACGCGGTACTCGCCGGGTGCGGGGAAGGTCAACCCGTGAAACTGCAAGGCCAGGTTGGCGATCGCCCGCGGGTTCTTGAAGTCCACCCCGCCGCGGCCCTCCACGATCGGCGGCCGGGCGTCGTTGCTGTCCACGATGCGGATGGTCAACTCCGTCCGGCCGTGCCCGTCGGTGAGGGCCACGAACACCGCAAGCTGCGGGTGCGTCGCCGGGAAGCCCACGGCGTGCACCTTGCTGAACATCCCGATCAGCGACTGTTTGCCCGTCAGCCGATCGGTGATGATCTGATCGCACACCAACAGCGCGATCACGTCCGGCGTCGGTCGTTGCCCAGCCATCCGCGTCACTCCTGGTCGATCCGTACGTGACGATCCTACCCACGATCCCGTCCCGTCGGAAGCCGACTGACAATTGACACCACCGCCGATGATAACCAATATGCCACTTGGGAAGACGCAATCCGAACCGCGAGCGCAAGCGAGCGGACGATCAGAGCCGCGACCGTAAGGGAGCGGGCTGTGTTCCCGAGCCGCGGGATTCATCCCCCGCGCATGCTGGACCGACGATCGTACGACAAACAGCGGAGTTACTCGCACCATGAAAGTCCACGAATACCAAGCCCGTGAATTACTGGCCGAGGCCGGCGTGCCGGTCCCCCAGGCCCATGTCGTTGAAACCGTCGACGCCGCGGTCGCTGCATACGATCGCATCGGCGGGCGGGCGGTCGTCAAGGCCCAGGTCTTCGCCGGCGGACGCGGCAAGGCCGGGTTCGTCAAACTCTGCAACTCCGCCGACGAGGTCCGCCAGGCCGCGAAGTTCATGCTCACCAATCGCATGGTCTCTCCGCAGACCGGCCCCGGCGGCATCCCGGTGAAAAAGCTCCTCATCGCTGCGGCCGTCGATATCGACAGCGAATACTACGTCGCCGTCGTCGTCGATCGAGCCAAACGCCGCCCCGTCGTCATGGTCTCGAAAGAGGGCGGCGTGGAGATCGAGGTCGTCGCTCAGCGGAACCCCGACGCCATCGTGAAACGCTGGCTGCACCCGCACCTGGGTCTGCTCGGTTTCCAATGCCCGCAGCTCGTGTCCGCCTTGGGGATCAAGGACAAGGAGCAGGCCAAAGCCGCCGAGAAAGTCATCCGTGGCCTGGTGAGCGTCTTCTACAAATACGATTGCTCGCTCGCCGAGATCAACCCCCTGGTCCGAACCAAGAGCAGCGAGATTCTGGCGATCGACGCCAAGATTAACTTCGACGACAACGCCTTCTTCCGTTCGCAGCGCGTCCGTGACATGTTCGACCCCGCGGAGGAGAACCCCATGGAGCTGCGGGCCAAGGAGCACAACCTCTCCTACATCGCCCTCGATGGCAACATCGGCTGCCTGGTCAACGGCGCCGGACTGGCCATGTCCACCATGGACATCATCAAACTGCACGGCGGGATGCCCGCCAACTTCCTCGACGTGGGCGGCTCCGTCACCGCCGAAGGCGCCACCGAGGCGTTCCGCATCATCCTCGCCGACCCCAAGGTCAAGGGCGTCCTGGTCAACATCTTCGGCGGCATCGCCAAATGCGACACCATCGCCGAGGCCCTAGTTGCCTCCGCCAAGGAAGTCGGCTTCAAAGTCCCCGTCGTCGTCCGCCTGGAAGGCACCAACGTGGACCGCGCCCGCAAACTCCTCAAGGAGGCCGCCATTCCCCAGTTGATCGCCGCCACCGACCTCACCGACGCGGCGAAAAAAGTGTGTGCGAAGGTGGCGTGATCTTATGGCATCGCGGGGACGAATACGATTCCTTGTTATCCGAAATTTCCGCAGTATTAAGAAGGCTGAACTGCGCCTTGCTGGCCTGACCATCCTTGTCGGCCCAAACGGGGCGGGGAAAAGCAACGTCCTCGACGCCCTTCGGTTTGTCTCAGACGCGCTCAGCGTCACGCCCAGCCACGCACTGTCGCTTCGCGGAGGTGTCGGTGCGGTTCGTCGCAAGGGGCTGCGCGGGCATCCGAACGACTTTACCGTTCGCCTGGAAGTGGAACTACCCAATCGGAACTATGGAATCTACGCGTTCACTGTCGGTGCATTACCGAAAGGCGAGTTCTCGATCAAACATGAAATCTGCGTGATTCATGGGGTCGGCGCGTTGGATAGGTTCGAGTTTGAAATCGAAGAGGGCAAGTTCAAGTTGGCTCCGCGCGGAGTCGAGCCGCGGATATCTCCCGACCGCTTGGCCCTGACGACGGTCTCGGCCAAGGTCGAATTCCGCCCGATGTATGACTTTCTTGCCGGCATGGAATTCTACAACTTGGTGCCTGATCTGATGCGCAGGCCGCAAGATCCCGACCCCGGGCTTGTCCTTAAGCGTGACGGCTCAAACGCCGCAGCCGTAGTCCGCGAGCTTCGTGCGAGCAACGGTGAGTTTCGAGAGGTATGTGACTTCCTTCAACACGTTGTGCCGGGTATGTGCGAAGTTGAGCGCCTTCCAAGCGGAACGCAGGAAACCCTCCAATTCAAACAGGACGTCGGTGATCCAAGCGGACAACCACTCACATTTCTTCCCGCCAGCGTTTCTGACGGGACTCTGCGCGTGCTGGGGGTCCTGCTCGCCATCTACCAGCGTTCGCGCCCGCCTGTCTTGGGTATTGAGGAGCCGGAGTCGACGGTGCACCCCGCGGCTGCGGAAGTGCTTTTCGACGTGATCCGACACGGTACTCGATGGTCGCAAATCCTCGTCACAACGCATTCCCCGGAGTTGATCGAACATAAGGGCGTGAAAATCGACGAGCTGAGGGCCGTCGAAATGGATCGTGGCGAAACGGTTGTGACAGAACTCGACGAGGCATCCAAACGGGCCATTCGCGATCGGCTTTGTACGCCGGGCGACCTGCTACGAAATGGAGGTATCAAGGTCGCCAAACGAGAGTACGAGAGTCTGCCCGACGAGCCGAATCTATTCTCCGCGAGCATAACCGATGACGCACCTGATCGTGCCGATTGTTGAAGGGCACAGTGAGGTCCTCTCGATCCCGGCGTTTCTTCGCCGTGTTCTCAAAGATTCTCACATCTTCGATTTCGAAGTCGACCGGGCGATTCGCGAGCATCGCAACCGATTGGTCAAGCCCGACGTACTTATCAATCGAATTCGAATGGCGGAACATCGCCCGGGTTGCTCCGCAGTGTTAGTCGTGTTCGACGCCGATGATGATGCCGCCTGTGAACTTGGTCCGAGATTACTTAGCTCGCTTGAGCGCGCAGGGATCACGACGCCGCGATGCGTTGTACTTGCGGTACGGGAAATCGAAGCGTGGCTTCTCGCCGGGGTCGAGTCCCTTCGAGGTTGTCGAGGTATCCCTGAGGACTTAAGCCCGCCTGAGAATCCCGAGAGTATTCGCGGAGCAAAGGAATGGCTTGATCGATCGATGAAGGCAGGATACAAGCCGACCATCGATCAACTTCCTCTGTTGGAACAACTCGACTACTCGAAGGCGCGGTCTCGCGCCCCATCGCTCGACAAGCTGTTGCGTGACATCGCCAGGATGGTGGAGGTGTTGCGCTGAAGTGGATTTACAACACCCGAGACTGTATAGTCTTACGCCGCGCCGGGTGCCGCGGGTTTGCGCAAAGTGGTCGGCCACGCCCTGGGCATTGGTTTTTCTGCCTGGGAGAGTCACGCCCCTTGAAGGAATCGCCCCGTGAACGATGTCCACGGGGCGATGGGCGAACCCTTTCCGCGCAATTCGACTACAGCCCGTACGGCACGCAGTTTTTCGCGTGATGGCGGTCGGCCTCGCATTGATTGGGATAGATCTTCCCGCCGTCGCAGATGACCGGGGCGTAGATCAGCGGACACTTGGGCGGGCTGGCCAGGGCGACCGAAATAGACGCAACCGCCACCGCGGCCAGCGCCAGCACCGCCAACTTCGTCATGGTTCGACCTGCTCGTTTCATGGTTTTCCTCCGTTGATGCATGGATTCCACGCGCCCGGCGGACGCGCATCCGCCCGGGCGACCACGTGGGAAACATATTACGCTCCAACCACCGGAAATGTCAATGTCGGTGCCGGCTTGCCGCAAAGCCCTGCGTCGGCACCGGCGGCCTACGCGAGCGCCGGCCCGAACGCATCCTCGCGATGCTCGATCTGCGGCTCACCGTCGGGAGACAAAACAACGGTGACGATGTCGAACCGGTAGGGTCGGTCGCGGGCCCCGGGTTGCAACAAGAAAAACCGGGCCGCCCGTTCGATCCGCCGTTGCTGAAACGAACGCACGGGCGACTCATCATTCTCGGGATCGGTTGACGATCGCGTCTTCACCTCTACGAACACGATCGTTTCGCGTTGAGAGGCGATGAGGTCGATCTCACCGGCGACACTCCGGTAATTGCGGGCCAGGATACGATAGCGGTGCCGCTTCAGATGCCGCGCGGCGGCGCGCTCCCCGCGCCGCCCCAACGCCCTGCGCTCGTCAGACGGCCGACGCCGCCAACTCGGCAGGCTCCGCAACCTTCTTGTGATGGATGCGAAGTTCACGCAGCTTGCGGGCCTTTCCGATCCGCTGGCGGAGGTAGTACAGCTTCGCCCGACGCACCCGTCCGCGACGCCGGACCTTCACGTCCACCACGCCCGGCGAATGCACCAGGAACTTCCGCTCCACCCCCTCGTTGCCGACGATCCGTCGAACGGTGAAGGACTCGTTGAACCCCCGCCCCTGTCGGGCGATCACTACGCCGTTGAAGGCCTGAATCCGATCCTTCTCGCCCTCCACGATTCGACACATCACATCCACCGTGTCGCCGACGTGGAACTCGGGCGGTGAGGGCTTCAGGTACGGCTTCTCGACTAAATCCATCAATGACTGACTCATCGCACCACTCCACGTTCAACGAAGCCTATTCCGAGCCGCGGCATTCATGCCGTGGGACCGACTTTTTAGTCGGTCAACCGTGCGTTGCGGCGCATCGAGCATATCCGGGCGCCGCTCCAACGTCCGCTCCACCGCTCGCTCACGCCGCCAGGCCGCAATCTTGCCGTGATCGCCGGACAGCAACACCTCCGGCACGTCCATGCCGCGAAACTCCCGCGGCCGGGTGTACTGCGGATACTCCAACGTCCCATCGACGAAGGATTCATCCTCCGCCGAGGCCTCGTCCCCCAGCGCCCCGGGCAGCAAACGCACCACCGCGTCGATCAACACCATCGCCGCCGGTTCGCCGCCGGACAGCACGTAGTCCCCGATCGAAATCTCCCGCGCCGAAATGGCGGTGCGGATCCGCTCGTCGAACCCCTCGTAATGTCCGCACAACAGAACCAGCCAGGGCGCCTTCGCAAGCTCCGCGACCGCGTTTTGCGTCAGTTTCTCGCCTTGGGGAGTGAGCAGAATCCGAAGCGGCTTACTTTCGCCGTGAGATTCGACGTGTTCCAGCGCACCGACGACCGGGCCGCACATCAACACCATGCCCGGCCCGCCGCCGAACGGACGGTCGTCTACGCTGCGGTGACGGTCCGTGGCGAAGTCGCGGAAGCTGGTGCAGCGGATCGAGACGATCCCCCGCGCGACCGCCCGGCCGACGATGCTGGAGGCAACGTACGGCTCGAACACCTCGGGGAAAAGGGTTAGCACATCGATCCGCATGACGCTTGCGATCCAAGGCTAGGTCGACTCCGCAACGATTCCGGCCTTCTGCAGGAGCCGCCGCACCGTGTCGGTCGGCTGCGCCCCAACGCTAAGCCAGTACTCAATCCGCTCGCGGTTCAGAGCGACTTGTTGATCCTCGCGAGGGTGCACGGGATTATAGCTCCCAAGTTCCTCGATCACCTTGCTGTCGCGGGCTCGGCGACGATCGACGGCCGTCAATCGGTACGACGGTCGGTGTCGGCGACCGACTTTCTTGAGTTTGATCCGCACGGCCATCCGTTTTCTCCAACCGTCGAGACGAACCAACCTCTCGTCGTCTTCGACCGGTGCCAACGACCCAACTAAACCTAAGCCCAGCAAGTATAGCGAGCGTTGAGAACCAAGCAAGGCCAAAAAAAAGCCTGTGGACAACCCACAGGCCCAGATTTCCCCCGGAAGCCACCGCACCTTCTTGGTGGGTGAGCGCGTCAGTCAACGACTAACGCTTGCGGCGCGCCTCGCATCGTTCGATGCGCCACTCCGGTGTCCCCGCAAGCGGACCGGTATCCGGGTGGTCTTTTGTGAAGAAAAAGTTCATTTTTATCCTCCGCAATGAACCGTTTCCTTAACATTCTATTCCACGCTGGATCCGGGTTATTGACCTCCACTCCGACCGATTTCGGTCAGATCGCCGGGCTGTGGGGTCCGACTAGGCCGTCCCAAAAAGAAAGCACCGTCCGCTGTTAGGCGAAACGGTGCTTTCCGGAGGGGAAAGAAGCCGGGTACTTCTACGATTTCTCGACTACCTCGTCGACCTCCGGATAACGGTTGCTACGTCCGAACTCACCTCTTGTTCACTTCGTGCGGCCGCCCGCACGCGCCATTACTATCGGCAGAATGTATCGGCCATCTTTCGTTCGTCAACACAATTATACCCAACAAAACGAAAAAGTCTGCACAAAAAGCGCAATCTTACCGGACACACCGCCAATATCAGCATTTAGAGAAACCGCACGCGTCGCACGTCATGCAGCCCTCTCCAAACCTCAACTCACCCTGGCAATCTGGGCAACGTACCTTATACTGCGTTTGCTGCCACTGTATTCCGTGGGCATCGAACCGGGACGGGGCCTGGCTTCCAACCCGTTCCGGGGCGGCGGCGTCCGAGGAAACCTGCCCCAGCCGGTGCCCGTTTCCATTACCGTGGCCGTTTCCCCCTTTACCCTTGCCCTGCTGCGCGCGGCCGGAGGCGTCGATGGCGGCTTCGCCCAGGAGCAACGCCTTGAGGCCGCAATCTTGTTTGGCGTGCATGTACCGCCGCAGGCCGCGAGCCAGCCCGTCGCCCAGGCTCATGATCTTGCCTTCCTTCGTAGAGACCTGAAGGCTCGACCCGATCGAATGAAGCTGGTCGATGACGCGCTGCAAGCTGCCGCCGGAGCGCAACCACAAGCTGATCATCCGGCAGATCGCCTCCAGATCGCTATTCGCCAGGTCGCCGCCCTTGCCCAACTGGGCGAACACTTCCATCTCCCGGTCGGTCCGAGGATCCACGGTGATGTTGATGTGCATGTTGCCGAACGGGGTAAGCTGCCGGACGCGAATGCCGCTGCTGATCTCCGGCAGGGTGGCCGGCTCCAACGGTTTGGGCTCCGCCGCCGTGCTTTGCTCGACAACCGTTGCGGCGTGCACTTTGTCACTGCTCTTCAGCGCCATCGGCTGATGCAAACGGCACCCGTTGCGATAGACGGTCACGCCCTTGCAACGCAGGTCATACGCCAGGCGGTAGATAACGGACACGTCCTCGACCGTCGCCGTCTCCGGGAAGTTGATCGTCTTGGAAATCGACGCATCGCAATGTTTCTGGAAGCCGGCCTGCATCCGCATGTGCCTCACGGGGGCAATGTCGTGGGCACAGACGAACACGCGCTTGATCTCATCCGGAACGCCGGGAACATTAGCGAGGGTGCCCTCCGTGGCAACCCGCTCCATCAATCCCTCGCTAAGAAAACCTTCCCGCCGCGCGACGGCCTCGAAGATCGAGTTGATTTCGACCATCGGGCCCTGCCCTTCGTTCTGGCCCTTCAGCACGTTGCGGAAAAAGGCCAGACTGTAGAGCGGCTCGATACCGCCGGTGCAACCCGCAATGATGCTGATCGTCCCGGTCGGCGCCACGGTGGTACACGTCGCGTTGCGCATCGGACGGTGATGTTTCGTGTCGTAAATGCTCCCCTTCCAATTGGGGAAGCAGCCTCGCTCGTTGGCGAGTTTTTCGCTATAGTTGTGGGACTCGTCGTCCACGAACTTCATGAACCGTTCGCCCCACTCCACGCCCTCGTCGCTGTCGTAGGCCACGCCCAGCTTGTACAACGCGTCGGCGAAGCCCATCACGCCCAAACCGATCTTGCGATTGGCCTTGCAGATCGCGTCGATCTCGGCGAGCGGGTACTTGTTGACGTCGATGATGTCATCCAGATACCGCGTGCTCTCGTGCACGGTCTCGCGCAGGTCGTCCCAATCGACCGTGGGCGCGCCTCGGATGCCTTCGTGGACGAACTCGGCCAGGTTGATGCTGCCCAAGTTGCACGCTTCGTACGGCAGCAGCGGCTGTTCGCCGCAGGGATTGGTCGCCTCGATCCGCCCGATGTGCGGCGTGGGGTTGAACTCGTTGATCCGGTCGATGTAGACCACGCCCGGCTCGCCGGTGCGATGGGCGTTGGTCAGAATGATGTCCCAGATATCCTGCCGTGTGTAGAAATCGCCGACCGGCATGGGGTCCCCGGGCTTGATCTCGACCAGCGTGCGGAGGTCATACTTCCAGATCTCAAGGTCCTTGGACAGCAGATAGGTGCGCCCGGTCCGCGGGTTCTTCACCACGTGGGGAGCATTCGGCTCCTTCTCGAACGCCTCCATCCACTCGTCGGGGACCTTCACGGAGATGTTGTAGTTGGTGAACTGGGTGAGGTCCTCCTTGGCATGGAGGAACTTGAGGATGTCGGGGTGATGGATGTTCATCATCCCCATGTTGGCCCCGCGGCGGAACGCGCCTTGCTGAATGGCGTTGGTCGCCTCGGAGAAGGCCCGCCAAAAGGAGATGGGACCGCTGGTGGTCCCGCCGGAACTGCTAATATAATCGCCGGTGGGGCGCAGCTCGTCGAAAGCGAAGCCGGTTCCGCCGCCGGCTTTCTGGATAAGGGCGGTGTGCTTGATGGAGTCGAAAATCTCGCCGATGCTGTCGCGGACCGGGAGCACAAAGCAGGCGCTCAACATGCCCATCTCCCGCCCGGCGTTCATCAACGTCGGGCTGTTGGGCATGAACCGGCGGCTCACCATCAGCTCATAAAAGCGGGCCTCCCACTCGCTGCGAATCGCCGGGTCGGTGCTGTACAACGTTTCGGCTTCGGCAACCGCGCTAGCAACCCGCCGAAACAGTTCCGTAGACGTTTCCGTATACCGACCCTGCTCGTCCTTCTTCAGATACCGCGCCCGAAGGACTCGCTCCGCGTTCTCCGAGAACCCGAGATTCGACCTCCGCGTGTCATCCGTAACACTCAAGCCACGTCCCGAAATCACCGCTTCCGACATAACGTCGCCACGCCTCCACCGGCGTTATCCCGCCGGGCAATTGTTCGTTTTCGTTCAAACACCTGAACGTCAGCCCCCAACGGCTACCCAGGCGACCCGCGTCGAACCGGAATGAGAACGCCTCAGCCTTGGCCCGATCCCGCGGACGGCCTGGACGTCGAAGTTACGCCTTTGAGGGCAATCCGAATAGTACACCACTTATCGGTGGTTGTCAAATGAAAACCACCATATATTGTATGCTTCGGCCTACCGCACCCAAGTCTATGTGGCGCGTAAGTTTACGTGCAAGTAACGGAACACCTAACATGTTGTTTTTCGGACCAGGCGGGCTGGCGCGGTGGCCGGGACCGAAGCGTTCAGGGGTGGAGTTGCAAGGCGTCGCCCTCTCGCCGAACCTACGACCATCAACCGGGAACGGAGCCAACGCCTGTGCACGAACGAACAGTGCAACTTGAGGTCCCCAGCTCGTTTTCGCTGAAGGCGACGGTGCTCAGCCACGGCTGGCATGAGTGCGCCCCCATGAGCTGGTCGGAGGGCGGGCGGTGCTTCCAAACCATCGAGCGCGACGGCGAGCGCGTGCTTCGCGTGTCCGTCGTCGAGAATGGGCGTCAACGCCGATCGCCGTCCCTTCACGTAACCGTCGACGGCGGCGATCTCGACGACGGCGTGGCTTCGCGAATGTGCGATCGCCTACGCATCACCCTCGGGCTCGATCGCGACCTATCCGAGTTCTATGAGTTGTGCGCGGACCATTCGGGCCTCACGGTCATTCCACGGATCGGCGGGGGACGGCTGATCCGCTCGGCCTCGATGACGGAGAACATCATCAAGGCCCTGTGCGCGACGAACGTGAACTGGACGCAGGCGGTGAAGATGATCAACCGCATCGCCCAGCTCGGCCCGTATGTCCCGCACTTCCGCAGCCTGACCGCCTGGCCGACGCCGCGCGAAATCCTGCGGGCGGGCGAGAAATACCTCGACGAAGTCTGTCGTCTCGGCTACCGAACCTCATCGGTCCTCGCCTTCTGCCGGGATGTGTGCGAAGGTCGGTTTGATCCGGAAGCGTTGGATACAATGGCCTCCGACGCCAACGTGAGCAGTGACGACCTCTTGGCACAACTTCGTTCCATCCGCGGCATCGGACCGTCGAGCGCCCATTACCTGCTGGGATTCCTCGGGCGGCACGATCGTCTTTCGATCGACAGCGCGACGATCGCCCACGTCGCTCACACGCACACCCACGGACGCAAGCCGACGCCCAAACGGATCGAACGCATCTACGCTCCCTACGGGCGATGGAAAAACCTGGTGTATTGGTGCGAAAACTGGCTGACGTGGGCGACTGCCGTGGGAATCCTTAGAGAGGCCGGGCTGCCCCGTGCTGGGGCGGAGGCTATTTCGTAGCGGCCTTGAGGGCCATGCGGATTTCGCTGAGGAGTTGATCGACTTTGAAAGGCTTAAACAAAACCGCCGCGAGTCCTTCGCGGCGTGCTCGGATAATCGAGTGGTTGGGATCATAGCCGAATCCCGTCGTGAGAATGACGGGGGTGGCCGCATTCGCATGTTTGGCGGCGGCGAAGACCTCGTAGCCGTTCTTGACCGGCATCTTGATGTCACTGAGGACCAAGTCGAACTTTTCACGGGCGATCAGCGCAATCGCCGTCGCCCCGTCGGCGGCCGTGCTCACCTGGCAACCGTAGCCGGTCAGCACGTCGCGCACGGTGTCGCGGAGAATCTCCTCGTCGTCGGCAAGTAAGATGCGGCGGCCCTCGAGGTCCGGATCGGCTCGCCGCGTGATCGTCGTTCGCGCCCCGATGAGCCCGGGTTTGGCGGCCGTAAGCTCCTTCACCGTCTCGCGGATGCGCACTGCGTTGGAGGAGATCGTCCGCAGCCGGTGCCGCAGATCGTCATGCCCGATGTAGTCTTCCACCAGATTTTCGACGTCGGTGAGGATATCGTTGAGCGGCGTGGTGATCTCGGACATGACGTTGCGCCCGAGCTGCCCGGTGGTCACTTGTCGTTCGTTGATGAGGAGTTCGAGGAGGTGCAGCGCCAGGGCGATGTAGCGGCCGAAGATTTCCGCAAACTGGCGATCGTCCTCGTTGAACGCCGCAAGCCGCGTGCTCTCGAAGTTGGCGACGCCGACGATGCGGTCCCGGAAGCGCAGCGGCACGGTAAGCGACGACCGCGCGTTCTCGATCCCCGGTACGTAGCGGGAATCGTGGGATACGTCCGGGCAAAGATAACTGCGCCCTTTCGCCGCGACGTAGCCGCAAATCCCATTGCCTTCGCCGGCGGCATAGAGTTCAACGTTGGCGCCGTCCGCGGGGATACCGGCGAACAGAGACAACTCCAGTTTGTTGGTGTTGGGGTCGAGCACGCGGATTTCAAAGTTCTCGAAGTTGAGCACGTCCTGCGTACAACGGAGGATCTTTTGTTCGAGCAGAGAGAGTCGCTCGTGCGGTTCCAAGCGCGAAAACTGCTCCACATCGAGACTCAGAAGCTCACGTCCGGCGTTGTCGATAGCGTCGATCTTTTCTTGAAGCCGCCCCGCGATCTCACTGCCGGACCGCGCGATGCAAACACCCTGTGCCGCTGCTTCGCGGACAACGCCGGGTTCCGAAGCGGTGAAGTCGGCGGCGCGGCCGATGACCACATCGAAGGGTCGGGTGCGCAGCGCATCCAGGGCCTCTGTGAAACTCTTCACATGCTCTACCTGGGCTTGGGCGTCCAGCCAGCGGTGGAGATCGTCGTCGGAATCGTGAAGACCAATGACTAACACATTGAGCGCCCTCGGCGGGCTTGCAGTCGGCATTCGAGTCGCCTTCAAGAAATCGCGGTTTTCAACAACACTCCACGGGATTGTAGGCCGCGCAATCCCCGGTTCCGATCAGGTTCTGCCTGACCGCCGGAGAATGCGCGAATCACTCAGCATAACCGCCCAACCAGGGTTTATACAAGACCTTACACAAAATCGCTCAGCTTCTATGCTGTGAGACAAGATATACGCAAGTGAAAGTCGAGCATCACGAGGACTGCGTGTTGTGGGATGATGCTCGTTGCGCCGTCGAGCGGACCACGCGGGTCTCCGTGCCGGCAAGTATTCTCTGGAAGTTCGCGCGGTGTCGTGCGAGAACCAGCGTCGCGACGGCGACGGCGAACGCGAGGAACGGCCAGCGATCCATCAACGCGCCGCCCACCCGCCACACCAGCAGGATGTAGAACACCGGAAACAGGATCGCGCCGCAGATGGACCCGACGGAACTCATTCGCGTCAACGCCAATCCCATTGCCCAGACGACGAACGACGCCATCGCGGGGAACGTTAGATCCGGGTAGACGCCCAAAGCCACGCCGAGCGACGTGGAGACCCCTTTGCCGCCGCGAAAGCCAATGAACACCGGATAGTTATGGCCGAGTACGGCACATAACCCCGCCAACAGCCAGCACAGGCTCCGCATCGGCTCCGCGCCCGTCAACACTTGCCCGGCGATGACGGTGGGGACAAGCCCTTTGAGCATGTCGAGGATGAAGGCCGCGAAGAACCAAGGCCGACCGGCGATCCGCCCCAGGTTCATCGCCCCCACGTTGCCGCTGCCGATCTTGCGAATGTCGATGCCCTTGAGCTTGCCGAGAAGGAGCGAGCACGGGACCGATCCGAACAGATAGCTCCCGGCACAACACGCGAGCGTAAAAAGCCAGAGGTTCATCCTCGAACGTGCTCCATCGAACGTATCTCTTCGTACAGCGCGACCATCTCGCGGGCGTGGCGAGCCATGCTCACCCGCTGGGCGACGGCGGAGGCCGCAACCCCCATTCGTCGCCGCCGCGAACCATCACGTAGCTTTTCGACGCGGTCGGCCAGAGCCGCGACATCCGTCGGATCGTCGAGCACATAACCGTTGTTCCCATCGACGATCATCTCCGACGCCCCATCCCATCGGGTGGTGATACAAGGCACGCCCGCCGCCATGCCCTCCAGGACCACACGGCTGCACGGATCGTAATACGTCGGGTGGACGAGGACGTCGGCGGCGTGGAGGAACTCCCGCACTCGCTCGCTGGGGCCGACGAACGTCAAACGCCGCGCGATGCCCAGTCGGACCGCAAGACGATGCCATCGCGGCGACTCCCCTCGTCCGAGAATCAGTGAACGAACGTCATCGACGCCGCGGTCGCGGAGGAGGGCCAGGGCTTCCATCCAACGCTGAACGCCTTTCAGGCGGAAGTTGTGGGCGATGAGGAGCACGAGGAGTCCGCCGTCGGCGATAGCGAACTCACGGCGGACGGCGGCGCGATGGCCGGCGCGTTCGCCGGGCGTGGAGCGACCTGCGTCGACGCCGTTGTAAATGCCCCGGATTCGTTCGTCGGGAAGCGCATAGTGTTCCTTCAATTGGCGGACCACGTATTCGGAGATGGCCACCACGATCGGTCCGTCGCCGGGTGCGAACAACTTCCGCTCGAGCGAAAGAAGGTAGCGTTGTTTGAGGTTCAGGCGTCCCGTGTAGCGTTTCAGCCGCCGGGCGTGGGCCGACTCGCGGAGGGCGACGTTCCGCTCGATAGTTTCGGCCACCGTGCCGCCGCGCGGTTGGTAAATGTCCGCGAACCGACAGGGCGAGATCGCATGGACCACGTCGAAGGAGTCGGCCCGCAGGATGCGCTCCACGCGATGGGAGAAGGTGACGCTCCGCCGGGTCCGTGACATGGAGGCGCCGCTGATAGTGTGCACGAACAGCCCCGGAGTCGGCGAAGGCCGGCTGCGGGTGAACACGTGAAGCTCCACGCCGCGGTCCATGAGGTGATGGATGAATTGGAGCGTGGAGGTCTCGGCGCCCCCGCGCCACGAATCCAACCATTCGCTGACCAATGCAACCTTCATCCGCGCCCCTGCTCGCGCCGCGCGATGCGTTGGGTCTTGCCGATTACGCGGTAGACCAACCACCGTGCCGCGCCGTCCAGTTTCTCGACCTTGAGGTAATGTCGCAACCACCGAAGACGGTCGCTTCGAGAGACAAGCGACGACGGCGTGGAAAAATTGAGCGAGGCGAGGTCCTTCACCACCCAACGGCGGATGCAACATCGCGGTCGAATCACCCGCTGCAAGTCGATCAGCCGGAGCGACCGTTCGATCGGTTGGGACGGATCGAAGAACACGTGCGACAGATAAAGATCACGATGAATGTACCCGCATCCGTGAAGGCGTGAGATCAAAGATGCCGTCGCCGGAACGAGACGCCGAACCATCGGGCGCTCCGCCTCGCCCCATTCCCTGACCCACCTTTCCAACGAACGTCCCGGCGCCTCAGCCGTTAGGAGCGCGCTGCGGACCTCGCGTCCTCGTCTCACCTCCTCGCCATAGGCGACCGCTTCCACACACGGGATGCCGTCGGCGGTCAGGCGTTGAATCCACGCCCACTCGTTGCCGGCCAGACTCGGCGCACCGGTGCTGGACCGTCGCATCGCCCGCCGCGCGGCGCGGGGAGGATGAAGGAACCGTTTCAGATAGAAGACTCGCTCGCGCTCGCCATCGCGCAGCGCCAAACGCCATCGCTCCCGCCACGGATCAAGCCCCAGTTTGTCCAGCCGTTGTCCCGACGTATAGGCGAACAGCGCGTCGAGGGAGTCCAAACCGTGTTTTCTTAGGAGTTCTTCGTACGTCGCGGCGATGGTCAAGTCATTCTGCAGACATCCTGAGCCGCGACCACGATCAGAGCCGCGACCGTAAGGGAGCGGTTCAGTCGCTTCCTGCTCCCGGCGCGCCGGGACTCTGTTCCGCTCGCGGCTCGGGGAAATAGCGTCACCGTGCCCGTGCATGTTCAGGTGTGCGCAAATGAAGGAGGGCGACGGCGGCAGCGAAAACCATGTCCACAGTCACACCCGTCATGCACTGATGATGTTCCAGCGGACAGACCCGCTGCTGACACGGGCCGCAGTCCACGTCGATCCGCACGATCCGCTCATCGCCATAGCTCGTCGAGGTCCAGTCCGGATGCGTCGGGCCGAAGACGGTGACGACCGGAACGTCGAAGGCCTTGGCGATGTGCCGCGGCCCGGCGTCGTTGCAGACGATTAGGTCGCTGCGGCGAACCAGCGATTTCAGTTCTCCCAGAGTCAACAACGGCGAATCGAACAGGAAGCCGTGCTGTTTCATGGCCGCACCGATCGCGCGCCCGATCGACTCCTCTCCGGGACCGCACGTGACGATGACCGTCGCTCCTTCCGACTCAATTAGATGATCCGCCACGGCGGCGAATCGTTCCGGCAGCCAGCATTTGGAGGCCCCGAACTTCGCCCCGGGACTCATGACAATCAACGGATGTCGATCGGCGATGCCCAGTGATTCCAGACGCTGCTGGACGGATTCCTCGCAGTCGGGCGTCGTGAACAGTTCGAGCCGATCGCCGGGCCTCTCGCAGCCGACGGCCTCCGCCAGGTCGGCGTAGTATTCCACCAGCGGCATGGGCACGAATCGCCCGGGGCGCACAGGGAGATGGGTTCCCATGCGTACCGCTGTAGTCCCAGGGCCGACGGGCGCGCCATCCGAACCCCGAGCGCAAACGAGGGGTCCGCTCGTCGGCCCGTCGCTCGCGCTCCGGGTTCGGATTGCCGGACTCGCACACCGGTGGTTCTTAACGGGTATTCGATCGGTCAACAGAAATCCGCGGCCATCGCGTTCGTACCCGATGCGGCGCTTGGCCCGGGAAAGTCGCGCGGTCAACGCGGCGCGAAACGAGTTGGGCAACAAAACCGCGAGGTCGAACCGCCGTGATCGCAACGCCTTGACCAACTGCCGGTAACTGCTCGGTGTCTCGGCTCCGAACCCCAAGCGCAAGCGCGGGGCCAGTTCGTTGTCTCCCCCCGTCTCACGGTCGCCACATTCGACAATCGACAATCGACACTTGTCCTGAGCCTCGAAGGAATCGACAATCGGCCCCGGCCCGTCGCTGGCATTCCGGGTTCCGACCGGCGGCCACCCTATGCACTCGTCCATCCAGTTCCCCCCGCGAACGAGGTCACGCAGGTTCGGATTCATCAGGAACGTGATCTTCGCCATCGCAAAGCGTTCGCGAATCGCCCGCAGCGTCGGCGTGGCCATCACGAAGTCGCCCACCCACGTCGGAAGGACGACAAGAATTGAGTTCGGTTCAATTCCCGATGATCGTGACTGACTTCGCATCCGTGTTCATTCTAACCGCCTCGCAAACCAAGCGACACCGCACGTCACCAAAGAACGGCCTGCATCACCCTAGGGAGGGCGAACGCGGCGAGCACGGCGATGATCTGTGACGCAAAGGCGACCCCTAATGCGTGCGGAATCTTCAGATATCGTGAGTAGGCGCACGTCAACGACCATACAACGTGAAGTGGGATGAGGGCGACCAACAACCTCCCGAGCCCTGATCGGTGCCACTGCGCGATGGCATCCAAGCAAACTGATCCGCACACGAGAACCGTAATGATTGGCAACGACGTCGGAACTCCGTACGCCCACGCCCGTACAACGTGTGGCGTCCTCACCCGACATCGCCGCATGGACTGCTGGAAAATCAACAACGAAAGTAAGCTAAGCGGGACCCAACCGACGATTACCAGAAAACAGAAGTAGACGAATTGGCTCTGAAACGCCCTCAGCACATACGCCGGGATTTCGCTGAAGTCCGGCCCGATCCATCCCCGTCCCGGAATGCGCGTCCAGGCGTAGTTGTTCCAACACCAAAGTTCGAGTCCTTGACCGGTTCCCAAACAGACGAAGAAGAGTACAAACGCGAGCGCAACCCAGACGAGAAGCGGGCGGATTCGCGGCGGGTCGTGGAGGTCGATGATCCGCCAAAGCTTCCACGGTCGGAGTGCGAGCCACCAGGTGTACACGAGCGAGCGAAAGGGCCGGTCGCGCCAGTGATATTCAAACAGCGGTTTGCGTTTGCGGTGATAGTCTTCGAGCGCTTCGGCCCAGGTGAAAGGCTCGCCGCATTCGGGGCATCGCGTTTCGGACAGACCGTAGAGGTGATAGCTGCATTTACGACAGACAAGCTGCTCGATCGGGACGGCCTGCGACCACTCGAACTCCAGCCCGCACGATGGACACTTCGGTTCCGCAAGCCCTCGTAAGTCATGTCCGCACCGGGCGCATCCGACCTCGAACGGAACAAGCTCCCAATTCGGCGATGTTACTTCGCTGTGACGAAACGGAGTAGGTTCTTGCACATGTAAAGTTGCGGGCACCGGATTATTGTCAGGGGCTACGATCGCGTGTCAAACTGGGTAAACGCCGCGAACGCCGCGGCAAGCTCCGAGCCGCGGGCGGAATGAAATCCCGGCGCGCCGGGACCCCGCGCCCCCGGTCGCGCGGGCTAAAGCGCGCGGCTCACCTACGGCGATTGACACACGGGCGGGGGCAAGTAAGATTCCGGGAGTTCCGATCGTAGACGCGCGGCGACGGCGTGTGTCCGTCGAGGTTCCGTTGCGAACAATCGTTTCGGATAGGAGATTCACCCCATGAGTTCCGTTAAGAGGTTCGCCCTCCCGCTCGCCGGGTTGGGTGTCCTTGCGTTCGTGGCCTTGCCGGTCTATGCCCAGTGCGGCAAGCCCAACTGCGGCAAGTGCGCCATGGATTGCAAGGAAGTGTTGAAGCAGATGGACGCAGGCAAGATCACCGCTGCGTCGATGGTCGCCGCCGCCGAGACGGCCTCCAAGGGCAAGGCCGTTGGAATGTATTGCGCGCTCGAAAAGGGCAAGATGGATTGCGGTGTGTTCGCCCTGGTCGGCGACAAGGTCCAGGACGTCGCGATCGACGCCGCGGGCAAGGCCGGCAAGATGGAAGAGGCCAAGGACATGAAGGGCATGGGCGACGTGGCCAAGGCCATGGACGCCGCCAAGCTCACCATGGCCAAGGTGATTGAGGCCGGCGAGGCCAAGTCCACGGGCAAGGCACTCGCCGTAACCGCCAAGGCCGCAGCCGGGAAGGCCAGCTACGAGGTCTATTGCTTGGCCGGCGACAAGCTCCAGAACGTCAAGGTCGACGACGCCGGCAAGGCGACCGGCATGGAAGAGGCCAAGACGCTCCCCGGCAACGAAGAGAAGCCCAAGCCGAAACCGGGCGGCTGATACGCAACCGATAAGGAACGGCCCGCGAGTTGCATGACCCTGTGCCGTGTGAAGACTTTTCGATAACCCATTGAAACGATGGACGGGCGTCGGCGTGATGGACGCCGACGCCCGCCTCGTTTCCGTTGTAGGAGGATGCAGACCGTGATTGACAAGGTAATCCAACATATCGACGCGAACCGCAAGGCCAGCGTCGAGCGACTAAACGACTTCCTGCGGATTCCGAGCATCTCCACGGAGCCGGAGCGAAAGGGTGATACGCGCAAAGGGGCCGAATGGGTCCATCGCGTCTTCACCGGCTGCGGGATCAAGAGCGAGATCATCGAGACCGCCGGTCATCCCTGCATCCTGGCCGACAGCGGACCGGCTGCGGGCGGCGGACCGACCGTGCTCATCTACGGCCACTACGACGTGCAGCCCACCGGCGACGAGTCGTTATGGAAGTCGCCGCCCTTCGAGCCGACCGTCCGCGACGGGGACATCTTCGCCCGCGGGTCGGCGGACGACAAAGGGCAGGTGTTGACGCACATGCTGGCGGCTGAGGCGTGGATGAAGGTCGCGGGTAAGTTGCCCATCCGCGTCAAGTATCTCATCGAGGGCGAGGAGGAAATCGGCTCACCGAACCTCGACGCGATCATCCACAAACTGCGCGATCGACTGGCGTGCGACTACGTCGCCCTCTCCGACACGCCCAAGTTTGACAAGACCACGCCGGCGATCACTTACGGGACAAAAGGGTTGATCTACAAGGAGCTCATCCTCACCGGCCCCAAGCAGAACCTGCACAGCGGCTCGTACGGCGGGACTTTGACCAACCCCGGCAACGCGGCGGCCGTCATCATCGCGGCCCTGCGCGACGCGGATAATCGCGTGACCGTTCCCGGCTTTTACGATGCGGTGCGACCCATTTCCGACAACGAACGCAAGCAGATGCAGGCCCTGGCCTTCGACGAGAAGGCGTATCAGGACGCAATGGGTTGCCCGGCGCTGACCGGCGAGAAGGGCTACACCACGCTCGAGCGCCGCTGGGCCAGGCCGACCCTCGACGTCAACGGCATGTATGGCGGGTTCATGGGAGCAGGCGCCTCGACGGTGATCCCGGCCAAGGTCGGCGTCAAGGTGTCCATGCGCATTGTTCCCGACCAGGATCCGGAGAAGATCAACAAGGCCTTCGAGGAAACGGTCAACAGGCTCTGCCCGCCGGGCGTGAAGATGGAGATTCTCACGCACAGCTACTGCTCGGCCTACGCCGCCCCGACCGACTCACCGGGGATGCGCGCCGCCGCCGAAGCGCTCAAGGCCGGCTTCGGCAAGCCGCCGGTCTTTATCCGTGAGGGCGGCACGCTGCCGATCCTGCCCTTGTTCAAGAAGGAGCTCGGCGCCGACTCCATCATGATGGGTTTCTGCATGCCCGACTGCAACGCCCACGGCCCCAACGAGTTCTTCGGCCTGGACGACCTGCACAACGGCACCAAGGCCGCGGCCCACTTCGTCCAACTCCTCGCCAAAGCGCGGTAGGGAGGACCGAGTACCACTGGTCTCCGCGCGTCGGAAGCGTGTAGGGTGCACCTAGCCCACTGAGGCGGTGATCGGCATATGCACTTGAGTTACGTTTCGAAGATGCGCGGCGTGGTTCGCGCTCGGTATCAGAAGTCCACACAAGGAGGCACAAATGCGTAGGCAATGGGTTTTCGCCGTGGGATGTGCGGCTCTCGTGATTTTGGTCGGAGGGCTCTTCGCGGCTGCTCAGAACAAGGCAGCTAACGAAGAGAAGGAGCGCAAGGTGAAGGAGGCCGAGGTGCCCAAGGCGGCGCTCGAGGCGCTGAAGAAGCTCGCCGACAAGGCGGCGATCACGGAGTACGCGGAAGAGATCGAGCACGGGCGTAAGTTCTACGAAGGGTCATGGACCGGTCCCGGCGGCAAGGTGGACGCGCTGGTTACGGAGTCGGGCGATTTGGTGGAAATCGAGGAGGCGGTTTCGGCCGACCAAGTCCCCGCCGCGGTGCGCGCGGAGTCGGAAAAACAGGCCGGCAAGGACGCCAAGCTCACCTTCGAGAAGAAAACGATGGTGATGTACGAAGTCCACTTCAAGAAGGGTGACAAAGAGCAGGAGATGGTTTTTACGCCCGACGCCCGCCCGTACCACGAAGAAGGGGCCAAGAAGGGCGAAAAAGAAAAGGATGATGACGACGATTGACGCGGATGTCGGGCCACTCGACGGCCGGAGGATCAAAGGCGTCGCTCGCTGGTCCGTCTGCGGCCTTGTCGGGTTATCACTCCGGCTTGCCCGGGTTACGGTTCGTCGTGCGTCTTGTCGATCAGCTCGAACCCTTCGGGCAGTTTGTAGGTGAAGTAGTCCTCGCTGAGTTCGGGATTGGCCTTGAGGTCGGACAGCGTCAGGGTAAGGGTGTCCTTTCCGTCCTTGTCGCGCTCGATCATCTTCAACCGCGCCCCGGTCTGCTTGTCGAAATAGTGGACGGCGCTGCCGTCGCCGGTCGTCGGCGCCGCTTCGATCACGTAGGCGGCCCGGTCGTCGACCATCTGTTCGCCGGCAAGCTTCAGACCGTTGGTCTCGGGGAGGCTGCGAAATAACTCCCGACCTCCGACCTGAAGCACACGGTCGGGTTCGTAGACGGACTTGGTCGTCTTCTTGAGTTGCGGCTGCTGAAGCTGGGAATAGAGGAACTCACCATCGTAGACGAAGAGCAGGATCTCGCCGGTGTGGATGCGCTGTGCATCGCCGGTCTCGACCCAAACGTTGTTCACCAGTCCAAACCGGACCAGGAGCTTGTCGCCACGCCTGGCACATTCATACGTTCCCTTGCCCTTGGTCATTCCCGGCTTCCCGGCGCCTTGGGACAACTCCGTCGCGACGGCGGCGGAGAACGATTGCAACTGGTCCCAACGGGCAACCAAGTCGGCGATGGCGTTCGCCGCCTTCTCATCGATCGCCGGGGTCTTGGGTGCGGCGGCGGGACGCTTCGCACCGGTTGCGGGCGGGGAAGCGGTTTGAGAGACGGACGGCGGCGGGCCCGGCTTTCGGCAGACGGTGTAGAGGGCCAAGCCCATCAAGACGATCAAGCCGGCGGTAACGGCGGAAGTTCGATTGCGCATAAAGTCGATCCACATTCCTTCGCCTCGGGGACTGCGGCAGGCCGACCCCCGAGGCATCATCCAAAAACAGTCCGCACATTGTACCACAAGAAAGGCGTTGGGTCATGGGGTGCAGCCGCGAAGCGGTGCAGACAACGAAGACGCCTGTAGCCTGCTCGACCACAGGGCTGGTCGGCCTTGGTCTTTTGTTGGGGGTCGCGTGCTTCCCTTTTACCGCCCGATAGTCCACAATTCGTCGGCGGGTGACTGCGAGCGACCGATAAAGTCGACGCCGCGGTACCGCGCTTGACCGTCCATGCGACGGGGGGAGTTTGGGTGCATGGGGCAGACCGGACGACGAGACACGGCGGCGGTCATCGAACGCGAGCAACTCAGCGCGATTATCCGGACGAACGACCAACGTGTGGCCGGTGAGGCCATGCGGGCGGCCGTCGAAGGCGGCTTTCGAGTGGTGGAGTTCACGCTTACCACGCCGGGGGCGATGGCGTTGATCGCCGAGTTCGCGCGACGTTCCGATCTACTGGTCGGGGCTGGGACGGTGCTGACGGTCGAGCAGGCTCGCCGAGCCGTCGCGGCCGGGGCCAGGTTCCTGGTGTCGCCGATCTGCGATCCAACGATTGTGGCCGAGGCCGCGGCGCTGGATGCCGTGAGCATCCCCGGTGCGTACACGCCCACGGAAATGGAAACGGCGCACCATTTGGGAGCGGATTTCGTCAAGGTGTTCCCGGCGCCGGCCGGCGGCGTGGCGTTCATCGACGCCGTCCGCGGTCCGCTGCCGCATCTGCGGCTCTTCCCGACGGCGGGCGTGACCACGGAGAACTTCGTCGATTTCTTGAGCGCCGGTTGCGCCGGGGTGGGGTTTGTGAGGCCGCTCTTTGAACCGGCGGACCTCGCCCGCGGAGATTTCGCCGCCATTCGTGATCGCGCCTCGGGGATTATCCGCAGACTCGCGGCTTGGCGGGCGGAGAGATAGGTTCTCGGTCCCAAGAGGCCGTGTCGCGGACGGCGGTCGGTCCCCATTCTCGCAAACTCACCGCTGCGTTACGAGCAAGTCAAGTCGTCGTGTGATCCTTCCGAACCTTGGGTTAGGCACGGTCCCTTGGATCGTCCGATATCGGCGCGTGCGCTTGCGGACCGCCGACACGCAAGCGTCATCGCCCGTGGCTTGGGGGATGCGACCCAGTGAGCGAACGAACTAAGCACGTCTGTCTTGTGATCCTTGCCCAAGCCGGCTGTCTCGGCGTCGGGCTTTGGATGCAACATCATTTCGTGGTGTCCTCGACACGCACGGAAGCGGTGGAGCAAACCTGGGTCGAACTCGACGAAAGCGCCCAACGAGTCCTCTCCTACCTAAGTGACACACCGCTCAGTCTCTCGGAGGGGGAGACCTTGGAGGTGGTCCGACTTCGACGGCTGGCGGCGTCGGCCGTTTCTCAAGCCACCGGTGTGTGCATCGTCGACCCAAGCTGGACCGTGTTGTTCAACGAACCTGCCGCCGCCCCGTTGGGCGGACCCGAGCTGACGGTCGGCGCGCACGTGCCCTGGACGGCCGAGTCGGGCCCGGTCGTTGACGGGCCCCCCCACGCGCGCGGGGCGTTCGAGGGACCCGGTGGAGCTCAACTCGCCGTCGCGTATCCGCTCAAGAACCTGAGCGGATACCTGGTGGTTCACTGTCCGCAGGCGGCGGTCGAGGCCAAGACCACGGCGATCCTTTCCTCACGCGCCGCCATCGGCGGGTTGACCTGGCTGTGGACGAGCGTGTTGCTGAGCATTTCGAGTTACATGGTCCTGGCCCGCTTTCACGACGACTCGGAGCATGAACGGGCGCGATCGGCGGCGGAGGGCCTGCAACAGCGTCAGAAGCTGCTCCGCACGCGCGACGCGGTGATCTTCGGACTCGCCAAACTCGCGGACTCCCGCGATCCGGAGACGGGCGACCACCTGGAGCGCATTTCGGTGTACTCCACCACGCTCGCCTCCGTCCTCCGCAATCATCCCAAGTTCAGCGAGCGGGTCACGCCCGCGTTCGTGCGTTTGATCGGAATCAGTTCCGCGCTGCACGACATCGGCAAGGTCGGCATCGAGGACCGCATCCTGCTTAAGCCTGGACCGCTTACGGCGGATGAGCGGGCGCGGATTCAGGAGCACGCCGTAATGGGCGGGGAGTGTCTCCGCGAAATCGAGCAGCGGTTGGGAAGCTCCAACTTCCTGCAAATGGCCCGGGAGATCGCCTTCGCCCATCATGAACGCTGGGATGGGGGGGGCTATCCGCGCGGACTCAAGGGTGAGGAGATTCCGCTGGCGGCGCGGATCGTTGCGATCGTGGACGTCTACGACGCCCTGTCGTCCCGCAGGGTCTACAAGGGTCCGCGGAAGCACGAGGAGTGCGTCGCCATCATCCGCAAGGCGGCGGGCACGCAGTTCGACCCCGGTTTGGTGGCGGTGTGGCTGGCGATCGAGGGCCAGTTCCGTGACATCGGCCGGCGTTACGCGAACGTCACGCCGCCAGAACCGCGACCCGAACCGCCGCCGGCCGAGGCGGCCCAGGAAGCGGAGTACAACGCCGAGAAGGAATGCCTCGTGGCATCGGCGTTCGCGGGCGACGAATGATCCGAACCCAGAGCGCGAGCGACGGGCCAAGACCCCGCGCTGGCGCTTGGGGTCCGGACTACGAGGAGTTGAATCTATGAGTGCGAAGTTGAGCAAAGACCGCGGCGTATTCGAGATCATGCTCATCATTGTGACGCTGGGCATGACCTACCTGCTCTATCAAATGGGCGGACACAAGATCGTCGCCTTGAACCTGTTCTTCCTGCCCATTGTGTTGAGCGGGTACTACCTCGGCCGCACCAGCGCCGGCGTGCTGGCGTTGTTCTGCGTCCTATCGGTGACGATCGCCACGACGTCGGACACGTCGGGATTCGCGACCTTTACGAATCCCCTCATGGTCGGTCTGGCCCTGACCGTGTGGGCGGCGGTTCTCGGTCTGACCGCGATCCTGGTGGGAACGCTGTGCGACGAGCGGGCGGCCAAGGTTGACGAACTGCACGAAGCCTATGTCGGCGTCGTCGAAGTCCTCTCCAAGTATCTGCAGAGCGGACATCCCAAGATCAAGGCCAAGTCCGTCCGCGTCGCCGAAATGTGCCAGATGGTTGCGGAGGAGATGCGGCTCTCCCGCAAGCAGACCGATGACATCCGGGTGGGCGCGTTGCTGCACGACCTGGGGAACGTGGAGATCACCACCAAGCTCATCAGCAAGGCCGTGGATACCCTCGAAGCCGACCCGACCCGATCGGACAGGCACACCTTCCTGGGCATGGACCTGGTGCACTCCCTCGGTTCGGTGCTGCACGGCGCCGTTCCGCTGCTGATGAGCCAGGACGATCCGGCCAGGGACGGTTTGGCCATGGAGGATGAGGTGGAGTGCGGCGAGATTCCACTGGGGGCGAGGATCATCCGCGCGGTGCGGGCCTACGACGCCTTGACGGTCGGCGATTCGAGCGAGCCGAAGAGTTCGTCCGCCCGGGCTCTGTTGGAGCTTCGCAAGGGCACTCCCAGCGAGTTCGACGATGAGGTCCTCAACGCCCTCGAACGGATGGTGAAGAAGTCGTCCCTGCCTTCGTCCTCCGAGCCGTCGTTCGCCTGACGCACCGGGTTGGAAAGCTCGGGTGCCCCAGCCCTTGGGCTGGGGGCCCGACTCGGCAGAGCATCCCGGCGCGCCGGGACTCCGGGCACTAATGGGACGATTACGGAGTTGAACATCGGCCCCCACCGCAAGCGGCGGAGCACCCAGCCCGGGAAGTGAGAAGGAGTTCTGATCGAAGGTTATTATCGGAAACGTGAGGCTGCGATGCGTGCGGAACTCGCCGGCGACCCAGCCGTCGAAACGAGAACTCGCGCGCCCGCCGGGCCGATAGTAGGGGAGGTACAGGGCGACACGGACCGAGGCGGATCGAACGCACGGGGTATCTATGAGCAATCTACTGCACGTTTGCATCTATAATACGGAGCCGGAGTCGTCCAAGCCCTTGCAGACCCAGGTCACGGCCCTGAACTTCGTGCGGCTCGTCGCGGAGGTCGGAAACGCGGAGGCCCTGGCCAAGACGCTCCATCAGACCACGGTCAATCTCATCTTTTTCCACCTTGACCCCGACGCCGAAGCGGTGATGGAGGTCATCGATCACGTTTCAACCAAATACCCGGAACTGGCCCTCATCGCGGTGAGCCACCAGACCGACCCCGAGGCGATCCTGGCGCCCATGCGGGCGGGTTGCGATCAGTTCGTCTGTGAGCCGATCGACCACAACGACCTGGCCAACGCGGTGGCCCGAGTGGCGAGTCGCCGGTTGTTGTCCAACACCAAGAGCCGCTGCATCTGCGTCGTCGGATCCAGCGGCGGGGCCGGCACGACCTCGATCGCCTGCAACCTGGCCTTGGAAATCGGCAATCTTGCGGATCGGGACTGCGCCTTGGTCGACCTCGACCTCCAGTTCGGCGACGTGGCCCTCAACTTCGACTGCGAACCGCGATACACCATTCACGACCTCGCGGAGTCCGGCAACGAGCTGGATCGCTCCATCCTCGCGACGACGGTCACCACGTTGCCGTGCAAGGTCGCGCTGTTATCGCGCCCCGAGACGATCGAACAGCATGAAGCCATCACCCCGGAAGTCATTCACCGGGTGGTTGAGCTCATGGCCCTGGTGTACGAGAACGTGGTGATCGACGTGCCGGGTCGTTTCGACATCCAAACCATCGCGGCTATGGGTCAGGCCGACTTGATCCTCATCGTCTGTCAGCTTCAGGTGCCCAGCCTGCGCAACGCCAAACGCTTCTTCGAGACGCTGACTCGAATGGGCGTCCCCGAGGAGCGGATCGAGGTGGTCATCAATCGCAGCGACGGAAAGTCCGGACGACTCACGGAACGCGATGTCGAGGAGACGCTGAAGAAACCGGTCTTCGCGATCATTCCCAACGATTATCAGTTCGTGGCCCGCTCGATCGACTTTGGCCGGCCGATCGCGGCCCTTGACCGCAACAGCCCGGTCCGGGCCGCCATCCGCAAGATGGCCCGCAAGATCGTCACGGGACCGGCCGTGAAGCCCCCCGAAAAGGAAGCACGCAAAGGCCTCTTCAGCCGGCTGCTGTCCAAGTAGGCCCGGACGCCTTCCGAGGTTGCATCACTCCGCTACGACCGGTGTCCTTTCCCCACGCGGGGACGGACGGCGTTGATCGGCCGTCACCCTTTTCGTACAATCCCCTTTCGAGTCAGGTGCCATGTTGGGAGGTGAGCGATGTCATCGACGCACGATCTTCGCCGGGGCATGGTATTTCGCCACGAGGGGCAGCTTTTCACCCTGTTGGACTTTTCCGTGTCGCAATCAGGCAAGCAGCGGCCCACCGTACACCTGAAAGTCCGCTCGCTCAAAAGCGGCAACACCGGCGAACGCAGTCTCGACGAATTGGGCAAGCTCGACGAAGTGCCCACGGACGTGCGAACGATGCAATATCTGTACGCGGCCGGCAAGGATCGCGTGTTTATGGATACGGAGTCGTTCGAGCAATACACCATCTCGACGGAGGCCGTGGGCCGCGAGGCCGATTTCCTGGCCGAGGGCGAGAGCTATCGCGTCCTGGCCATCGAAGGTCAGCCGGTGATGGTCCAACTACCGCCGGTGGTCGTCTTGGAGGTGACCGACACCGCCCCGAGCGAGCACGGCAGCAGCGGCAGCAACATCTACAAGGAGGCCAAGCTCGCCAGCGGCATCACCATCCACGTGCCCCTCTTCATCAAAAACGGCGACAAAATCCGCGTGAAAACCGACACCCGGGAGTATCAGGGGAAAGAGCATTGACCACGCCCGATGACCGGCGTATCCGTCCACGGTGTGCCGAAGGGCAGGATCCGCGTCTTGAGTTGGTGGAATCTTGACTCCGACGGGTTTTTCTTATATAATTAAATGAAAGTGCAGCGATGGAGTTCCGATGGAACGAGTGGAACGTGGAACACCTTGCCCGGCACGGGATAGAACCCTCGGAGGCTGCACACGTCGTGGAATCAGCGAGGCGCCCGTTCCCTTTGCGGCGTGGCGATGATCGCTGGGTCGTGTGGGGTCGCACAGCCGGTGCACGTTTGTTGCAGGTGGTCTTCGTCGTCGAGGAGGACGGTCGCGTTTACGTTATTCACGCCCGTCCGTTGACGGATCGAGAGAAGCGTAGCTACCGAAAAGGTGGAAAGCCATGAGACCTGCGAAGCGAAAACCCGTCACCATGCTTGATGCCGATGAGCTTGCGGAGGCAACGGCCGAGTTTGACCGCGAGTTCATCGTCGATGAGTTCCGCCCCCTCGACGCCGCCGCAAGGCGACGTTGGGCGGCGGCCAAGCGGAAACGCGGCCGCCCAACCCGCGGACGCGGCGCACAGATCATCTCGCTCAGCGTCGAACGCGGACTGTTGCGCAAAACCGACGCCCTGGCCAAACGCCTGAAGCTCAGTCGAGCCCGAGTTATTGAGCTCGGTTTGCGGAAGGTGCTACGAGATGCCTCTTAGTCGCACCAGTCCCTTGCGCCCTCGGGTCCGTGACAGATTAGGCGGCCTTGGAATAGGCCGGTCGGGTGTTCCAATACCGTTCCCACCGTCCGTCCTGCGATAGCCATAGCGCCCGGAGCGACAGGATCGACTCGACCCCCGGCACACT